>Ga0335082_10000097_pt1 | contig 88292 bp, 77 predicted proteins | sample Lox_Sample_41_FD_206718 | JGI IMG/M metagenome (GOLD analysis project Ga0335082, IMG submission 206718) | Soil microbial communities from Loxahatchee National Wildlife Refuge, Florida, United States - Lox_Sample_4.1 | ecosystem: Environmental > Terrestrial > Soil > Wetlands | place: USA... | reverse complement strand
GCCCGTTCTATCACTTCGTGAGCGCTGCCTCAGGCAGTGTCCGGAACGGCCACTCCGAGTACTTCCAGGCTCGAATTAAGTAGATGATGACTCCGCTTAGCAGAATGATGGCTGCGTACCGCACCTCTTTCTGCCAGTTCGGACGTCCGAAAAGGATGTACACAAAACCTGCGCTGGCCAAAATCGCCGGCGCCGGGTATAGCCACATCCGGAACGGGCGCGGCAAATCGGGTCGACGAATCCTCAACACGATCAGCCCAACCGCTTGCACAAGGAATTGCAGGATGAGCCGAATTACAACCAAAGCAGCGATTGCGTCCTTGAGCCGCAGAAAACAGAACGCAGCGGCCACCACGCCCAAAGCCAGGAGTGAAATATGAGGGAAACGGTGCTCGGGATGAACCTTGGCAAACGCCTTGAAGTAATTGCCGTCTTTCGCGGCGGCGTACGGAACTCGCGAGTAACCCAGCATAAGGGAAAAAACCGACGCGAAAGCAGTCGCCATGACAAGTCCTGTCACCAGCCGCGCCGCCCAAAATCCGTAAACTTTCTCCATGAACAAAGAGACAACATACAGCCCTGTATTGTTCTGTCCTGCCTGCAGCATTTCCCGCCAGGGAACTACAGCGAGAATGCAAATGTTCATCGCAAGATATAGACAGGCTACGAGCAGAATGGAAAGCAGAAGGGCGCGAGGGATGTTCTTTTCCGGCTCCTCAATTTCATCCCCAAGAAAACAAACGTTGTAGTAACCCCAATAGTCGTACGTGGCGACCAGCATGGCTGCGCCCAGTCCAGTAATAAAGCCGTGAGACAACTTGAACGCCCCGGGCGGGAAATCGAATGCCAGCGACGAATTGAAGTGGGTGATGCCGGCGTAAATCACCCAGCCGATCGTCCCCATCACGCCGAACCACAGAATCTTTGAGAGCCGTCCGATGACCGTAATCCGCCGATACAAAAGCAGGACCGTGAAGAAGCAGATCAGCACGGCGACGGCCGTTCCGGGAGTCACGACCCAAGTCACCTGTAGAGGCCCTGCCCACGGGATATGAATTCCCGCTTGATGGTAGGCATACACCTTTTCCAACTCGGGCCAGTAATAAGCTGCGTATCCGGCTAATCCAATGCATCCACTGGCGATCGAGAGCGGTGCGCTAAACGAGACCTGCCAGATGAACAGGAAAGAAATCAGTCTTCCCCACTTCTGTGAGCCGTAGCTTTCCCGCAGATAGCGGTAAGATCCTCCCGATCCGGGCAGGGAAGCGCTCAACTCCGCTGAGACCAATCCGTCGCATACCGCGAGCAATGCCCCAAGAATCCAACCCAGCAGGGCCTGTGGGCCGCCCATCGCGCTCAGCACCAAAGGCATGGTGATGAAGGGGCCAACACCGATCATGTCGATCATGTTCAGCGCGGTTGCGCTGCCCAGACCCATGCCGCGGATCAGGGTGTGAGGGCCGGATTTGGGGTCTTCGGATTTGGGATCTTGGGAAGATTGCATTCGTATGAGCGACTATCGGCTATTCACTGCTTTTCGTGTCCTGCGCTTAGCAAATTTACGTAAAGGCGGACCGCTCCTGGAACGCCAGCCGGTAGCTGACGGAAGAAGGCATATGCGGCATAGATGTAGGTCCCCTTGCCGTACTCTGCCCGCAGCAATCCGCCCTTCTGGGGATCCTCTCCGGGATCATGACACGACAGCAGGGGTTTGAAGTGATCGTCCCACTTGCTCATGAAATAGAGTCCGCGCTCCTGCACCCAGCCGTTGAAATCAGCTTCTGTGATCTGATTCGGATAATGAAACACCTGGTCTTGCGGAGTAAGGATTTCGACGGGAGCTTCCTCCACCGATACGCGTGCCCGGCTGAGGTCTGCGGAATACGGCGTGAATTTGCCGCTGTTGAAGTCGCCTGTACTCGTGTTGTACTGCACGATCAGTGTTCCACCCGCGGAGACAAAATCCAGAAGCTTCTTGTTGTCGTCGATGACACCTTTTTGTGTGTCATATGCGCGGATGCCCAGCACGATCGTGTCGAACTTTCCGAGGTCGGTGGCTGCAAGCTGTTCAGCGGGCACCAGCGTGACGTTCATGCCCAATTGCTGGAGAACCGTAGGAATGTCGTCGCCAGCACCCATGATGTATCCGATCTTCAAATCATGTGGAACGTTGGCGTCGACAATGCTCACGCGCTGGCGGGCCGGCTGATAGTAGTAGAAGCTGCCGAGATCATCACGGGCAACGAGCGTGTAGCCCTCGCTATACTTTTCACCCCCGCAACTGAAGACCGCGCGGATGGTTGCGCGCTCCTGCTGCAGGTTTGCAGGAAAGACTTTGAAGTGTGAATCCTGCTTCTCTCCTCGATGGCTCAAGGTCAATGGGATCTGCGCGGGCTCTGAACGCCATCCCTGAGGCAATTCCAGGCGCAGTTCCCCATTGTCGTCCTGGTCCAAGTTTGTACTCACGCCGACAGTAACCGAAAAATCTGAGCCGTTGTGCGTAGAGAACACCTGTGTGCCCGGTTCTAGCATTACGGAAAAATCCGGCACGATCGCTAACGTTCGTGAATGCTCTTTCCCCGACTCCTCCATGTAAGGAGTTATTACAGGAACAGTGATGCCGTTTCTTGTACGAGCTCCGGTACTCCCAACTGCATACTCAACCCGAGCGCGCAACGCTGGCGGAGGGAAGGGAAGAGTCGCGTACTTCTCGTAGTCGATATGAGTTATAGCTTCGCTGTTGGGATCATCCCGGTGCCAATAAGGCCGAGTGTATGGCGTATCCTTCGGTACCTTCAGACGGAAGTCTGCGTGAAGATCTTTCCCGGGCATTATTGTTTCCGGGCGCGTCTTGCCGTTGATCGTGTTCCAACCCTCCGGAACTTCCAGTTTGATCTGATCAATCGTGAGCGGTAGTTTCGAGCCATTGTGCAGAGTGACGCCGATCATGAATTCCTGACCGGGCGAAACGGCGGTGAGCGCGTCGGTTTCTTTCGGCGGCGTGGTGCCTCGTGAATCGGAAGACGCGTTCGCTGTGAGGGATACGCCCAGCGCAAGATTCAGGGCCGTTTCTGCCTGCTGCTGCTTTTCCGCGATACGCGTCAGCAAGTCGGCCTTCTGTTCCGGACTGACGTTGCTTGCTTGAATCTGATCGCTAACTTTTTTGAGAGCCGCTACCACTTTCATCAGCGGCTGCGATGCAGAGGACGGATCACTGCCCTTCGCCGCGCCCGACGCTTGCGCAATCAGTTGCGCGATCTGAGTCAACTCCGGTTGCAACGCTGCATCATTGAAGCGAGACGCAAGCCCGGGCCACGTGGTGTCGATCCCTTCAAAAAAGCTGTTCTCGTGCCCGGTCTTGCCGCTGGATGATGGAGTCGCGGAATCGATCAGCTGGTAAAACGTGAATCGGTCCCCATCGTCAACGGTCCAGTTGGCTGCTCCTTGTGACAGTTGATGCCGCAGACCCTCCATGGCGAACTGGACGTACGACATGCCGAGATTCGGATCCCGTTGACCTGTGTTGAATTTCACTGTCCAGTTCTCATCCGGGCACGTCATTGATCCCCACGGGCACACGTTGCCGCGGTAAAGTTTTCTTGGTTGCCACGGTTGCAAGCCTTGTGCAATCTGCTCGGGAAATCTTTTGGGATCGGCTGCGGCGTGAAATGCTTCTTTCGTCAGGATGCCTGAAGCCTGATGATTTCCATGGCCGTCACGCTCGGTGCCGGAGAAGCGCGCGACCAGCACATCCGGACGAAAGGTACGAATCACGCGCACCATGTCGGCCAGAGCGACGTCGTGCCCTCCCCATTTCTGGAAAGTCTCGTCGGGATTCTTGGAGAAGCCGAAGTCGGCGACGCGAGAGAAACGATCCTGCACCCCATAGTGCTGATCAGACGCAAGGAGTTCTTCAGTCCGGACGACGCCCAGAACGTCCGACAAGTTGCTCCCAATCTTGTTCTGGCCGCCTTCGCCGCGGTTCAGGGTCATCAATAGAGTGCTCACGCCGTGTCCACGAGCCTCGAGCGTGAGTAGGCCACCGTCTTCGTCGTCTGGATGCGCGACGACCTGCATGAGCCGCGCGGTCGTACTGAGGCGCAACAATTCGAAGCGAAGGCCGGCCACACCCTGATCCTGCGGAATCGGCGCAGGAACACCCTGGTAAAGCAGTCCAGGCGGATCGGCGTCTGGTTGTGCGAGAGTCTTGGTTATTGTTTTCGGCGGTTTCGCTGCGGGGGAAGACGGCGCCTGTGCGGGCGCCGAAACGACGCACAGCGCCACAAGGCAAAGAACATTCACCTTCATAAAACGAAGGAGCTGAAAATATTTAGAAAAGCCGCGGCGATCTTGCCACGGCATACTGGCAGGTCCGGAATGTCTCACGTTAAAAGGATGGGGCCTACCCCCACTTTGACGCAAATTCTTTCCTTCAATTAGACTTCCGCGCCGCTTCGGCGTTAGCAGATGAGCACCACGGAACCCGTGTCGTGCCTAGACATCGCATAAATCGACGGCATTCTTTAATGAAGTCAAAGGATCAGCTGTCGGAATGAATTCGTGCGCGACATACCCTCGGAAGCCGGCATCCGCGATCGCCCGCATGACTCCGTCCCACTGGATTTCCTGCGTTCCATCCAGTTCGTGCCGCCCCGGAACACCTCCCGTGTGGAAGTGACCAATCCATTGGATGTTCTTCCGGATTGTGTCGATCAAATCCCCTTCCATAATCTGCATGTGGTAAATGTCATACAAGAGCTTTACGTTGGGCGAGTTCACTTCCTGCGCGACTCGCACGCCCCAGGCGGTGTGATCGCACATGTAATCGTGGTGGTCGCGCTTGCTGTTCAGGAGTTCGAGACAGATGGTTACTCCGTTGTCTTCGGCGATCTTTTTCACTCGATTCAAGCCTAAAATCGTGTTCTTTGCGCCTTCGTCGTCGGACATGCCGGCGCGATTTCCCGAGAACGTGATCACATTTGGAACGCCCGCCTTCGCAGCGAGAGGGATATTCGTCCGAAATGCCTGCTCGATTGCAGCATGATTGTCGACTCGGTTCAGGGCGCTGCCGATCTCGCCTCCGCCGGCGTATGCCATTGTGCATACCAAACCATAGCGGCGCGGAAGTTCGTATTGATCCGGCTTCAGCAAGTCGATTCCCCTCAGGCCGATTTTCGCGGCGTATTCTGCCAACTGCTCAACAGGCATTTTCGAGTAGCACCACTGGCAGACCGACTGATGGATGCGGTCTTTGCGGGACGATGTCGCTGCGGCCAATGGCAATACCTGGGCAGCCGCGACAGTCGCGACCGAAGATTTCAGCAATTCGCGTCGTGTAAGCGCAGTCATGAAGAAATAGATTAGCCTGTCTGGATCTCTACTGCTGGTGATTTTCCTTGAGTGTGGCTTGGCAGTTGCTGGCCGCCGTCAAAACTTCGTTAAACGAAGTCTCCTTTCTCAAGTCCTTCAGGAGAGGATCGTCAAGCAGTGCCGAATAGCTGCAATAGTTCTGCTGCACGGCGGCCTTCAGCAGCCGCATGGCAGGGTCTTTCTGTCCGCAAGCCGCCATCAGAGCTCCAATGTGATACCACGCCTCAGGATCCAGTTCGGTCATCACCGAGGATTCCGTGTCACGCACGATCTTGGCGAAGTCCGCCGGTTTCTGAGGTGCGGTGCAGGCATCCATCAATTCGCGATGATACGAAGTAGCCTTGCCCATGTTCTTCGCTACTGCGTGAGCCTGCGAGACATCGCCCTCGGCCAAGTAAATGTAGGGCGTAACCCATGCGGCCCACTCGGTACCTGCATCGAGATGCACGAAGTCCATGGCGCGATCTGTTTTGCCCATCTCGAGGAAAGACCAGGCGCACGACCGGAAGGCAAAATTTCCAGGATCCAGCTGGCGCGCTGCATTGCACTCCTCCGTGGACTTGTCGAGAATTCCCGCATACCGCAGCACATAAGCCAAAGCAAAGTGAGCGTCGGCGCTATGCGGACGTCGCTTTACCAGATCGGTGGCGGCGTCATAAGCCCGGCCTAGTTCGCCACGCTCGACGCGATTCGTAATCAGACTGCTGGCTGCCATCAGGCGGTTTGGATCCAGCGTGACCGCGCGCTCATACGCCGAGTTGGAGCGCTGGAAGATCTCTTCCCCGCTGCCTCCGAAAACCGAATCGAAGTAGTATCTCTGACCAAGGGCTTCCCAAGCGGGAGCGTAAGTCGGATCGATGCCCACAGCCCACTCCAGCATCTTGATCGCTTCTTTGTTCGGACCTGGATCGTGCGGCACGGCGATACTGCGCAAATAAAAGTCGTAGGCCTGTTGATTTTTTGGACGTGACGCGCTGGCCTCAACCGATCCTGCTCCTCCACCCAGAATCGGCAACAATCCGCGCTGGACCTGGGTCGTCAGCTGCTCTTGCAGGCCGATAAAATTATCGGTCTTCTCCGCGATGGTCGTCTGCCATAGGAGGCGGTCCGTCGGCACATCGATCGCCTCCAGCGTGACCAGGAGTTGTTCCCCTTGCTTGCGAAATGATCCTGTCAGCAGTCTGCCGACCCGAAGGGTCTGTCCAACTTTCTTGGGATCGAGTTCGATATCGGTATATCTGCGGGTCACCGAAGAGGGGCGAACTTCGAGTGTCCGGGAATAGGTGAGGACGCTGGTGATCTCGTCAGCCAGAGCGAATCGCAGGTAGTCGACGTTCGGATCGCCGCTCAGATTTTGCAGCGGCAGTACGGCGATTGCATTCCTCTGCTCCGCATTGGCCAGTTCGCGATGTTTCCACCACCAGGCCCCTACCGCCGCCAGAACTGTGACCAGAAGCGCCGCCGTGCCCAGCAGAAGGTAAGTCTGCAGGCGATTGCTATGCCCGAACGTCCTCGTGGCTGCCCGAAGCTTGGCGGTATGGCTACCGCTCTTTACTTGGCCGGATTCCGACTCCCGCTTGAGCAGGGCAAGATCCGACTTCATCTCAGCCGCGCTCTGATAGCGACGGTTGCGGTCTTTCTCCATCGCCTTGCCGATGATGCCCTCGAGCTCGATCGGAATCTTGGGATTGATCTCGCGCGGAGGTATCGGCTTGGAGTGCAGTACGGCGTCCAGGGTCACCAGAGAATTGGCGCCCGTGAATGGTTTCTTACCGGTGGCCATTTCATAGACCACTACGCCAAATGAGAAGACATCGCTCCGGGCGTCCACCGTCTCGCTGCGGGCCTGCTCCGGCGACATATAGACAGCGGTACCGGGAATTATGCCGACTGCTGTCAACGAGTTGTCAGCGCCAGCATCATCTTCCGTGCCCAGATTGTGTACGAGCTTGGCCAGTCCGAAATCGAGGACTTTCACTTGCCCGGTCGGCGTGATGAAGATATTGGCTGGCTTGATATCGCGATGGACGATGTTCTTGGCATGGGATGCCACCAGCGCATCCGCAACCTGAACGCCGACGTCCAAGACCTTGTCTATGTCCATCGGGTGGCCTGCAATGCGCTGCTTCAGGCTTTCCCCGTCGAGTTTCTCCATCACAATAAAGGGGTGCCCGTGGTTGTCTTCGATACCGTGGATGGTGCAAATGTTCGGATGGTTCAGTTGAGATGCGGCACGAGCCTCGCGAGCGAATCGCTCCAAAGACTTGGGGTCGCCGGCGAGGTTTTCAGGAATGAACTTCAGGGCGACATGCCGGCCTAGCTTGAGGTCTTCGGCCTCATAAACCACGCCCATACCCCCGCCTCCCAACTTGCCGAGGATGCGGTAATGGGACACCTGCTGGCCGATCATAGGAGCGAGACGTTGCCCGGCGTTAATCGCGGTAATGTTAGGCTGCCCGCCGTTTCCGGTCAACTGCCTTATGCCAGAGTTATCGGCGGCTGGCGGCGAATCGCTTCGACCGCGACGAGTTTTCGGATACTCAAGTTTCACGGCAAAAATTCCGATAACTCCTATAATGAGATGCCGCTTGCCGAACTTCGGTTTGGAGCTGCCGTCGCGAGGAAACGACGAAAACATTTGCCATTTCCTCACTTGGGAGAGGCCCTAATGGAAACGCACAATCCGACACAGTCATGGGGCCCGAAGGCCGCCTCTGAGCTGCAAGATGCGATCCGCCGCAGAGCCGAAGAAATCTACTTCGAGAGTGGAGAGATTCCCGGCCGTGACCTCGAGAATTGGAAACAGGCTGAGAGAGATGTCCGCCTTCAGCACGAGCGGACGAAACGGAGGCGAGCGATCGTTGTGAAGGTCGAAGGAGTCGAATACGTGGGCGAATACCAGACCGAGTCAGCTGAGGATTATTCTCCCGGAGAGTTTAACCGTGGAGAATCAGTCCCGGTGCTGATTGAAGGTGACCGGATGATGGTGCGCCGCCCGAACGGCAGGACACTCGAGACCCGAATCGTTCACAGGCTCGGCTGACGGCCCGGCGATTGACCGCAAATTGATATATTGCATGGATGTTGCACCTTCTGGCGCCGAAGGCGAAAGCAAGAGTCCAAAGCCATCAGACTTTGTTTACCACGCTTCGGCATCTCGGAGCCGCTGGTCTCTTCTTCCTCGCCGTGCTGGATAGTTCTCCGCTCCCGACATTTGGCGGTCCTGACATCCTGACCGCGATTCTCGCTGCGAGCCACCGCCCTTTGTGGTACGAGTACGCTGCCTCAGCGACTGCCGGCTCGATTCTAGGAGCGTATTTCACGTTTCGGCTGGCTCGAACTGCCGGATCCGCCTATCTCGACAAGAAGTTTAAAAAAGGGAGGGTGGCGAAGTTCCTGAAGGTCTTTCGCCGGTGGGGAACCGGAACCCTGATCGCATCTACCGTCGTGCCGCTGCCGTCACCTACCAGCATGTTCTTTGCGGCGGCTGGCGCAGGCGACTATCCTCTCGGAAGATTCATGGCAATCGTGACGGCTTCCCGGGCAGTGAGATATTTCGGGATCGCCTATATCGCCGGACATTATGGTCGGCGCTTCCTACGCGTTCTTCGGCACCCGCTGCAACATTGGGGATGGCTGGCCCTGTTCGCGGGATTGGCAGTTGCGCTTCTGGTTGGAGGAATCCTTCTCAGCCACCGCCTGGAGAAAGTGCCGGAGCGGCGAGCGCTGCAACATACTTAAACGGAATCGACGTACAATCCCGCTGATGCGCCTACCCACTCCATGTTCTTGTTGTGGTCAACGCCCATTTGAAGCCCGCGTCCCATGCGGATGATCGTCAGCACCGGGGTGAGTTGATCAAGCCAGATATACATGACCCGAACTTCAGCTTTCGTTCCCCCGAAGGGCGTTTCGATCACAGGTTCGAAGTTAAGGCGCTCCTGCAGGATGTAGTAAGGCCGCTTCTCGGTGGGGATGGCCGCTATATCGTCCTTCGTTGGCGCTATTACGACACCTAATCCGGCGAACGAATAGAGTGGCTTCAAGGCATAGTTTTCGAGATCGCTGGGAACTTCCTCAAGCTGACCAAGAAACCACGTCCTCGGCACAGTCGCATGCTTCAGATAAGGAATGGAGAACTTGCTGATGCGGAAATACCAGTTCGGATGCCCCGCCCATTCGACGCTGAGATCGTCGCGCCAATCGAAGGCGAGCTTCACATTCTTGCGTTCGAGCTCATCGACGATGGCGCGGTTGTAAATTCGGTGGATCGGAATCCGCTTGCCATCCCGCTCATAGTAGAGCCGTGATCCATCTTTCTTGATGTCGACAATGTCGACTGTACGCACACCCAGCATTTTCTCGGTCAGAAGAAAATCCGGAAGAGTCTTCTGCTCCTGGGGGTGAATCTCCATGAGAATCACGTTCTCTGGATCGTGCGAGCCAACTATCGCCCGCCGAAGCAAATTGCGATAACTCTCGTGATCGAGTCCGCCCAGGAAATATTTCAAAGGCCCGGAAGCCGGAAGCCCGGAGCCCGAAGCCAGCTTCTCCAACCCGTATACGTCGATGTGAGCCTGAGCCAGGAAGGTCTGATACGCGTAGAGCGATGGGAAGGCCTGCAACTCAACGAGTTTGGGTTGGATCTTGTCATTTTCGTCGCGCACCAGTCCGAAGTCGACTTGAATGAACATCGGATGCGGGGCTTCGTTGGGAACGTTGAAGGCCGCGGGCACCGCCTCATCCGACTTCGCACGGTACGCGGGGTTGTCGACCAGTTGACGAATCAGTTCGTCGCCGGAGCGAGACATGACGTCGACCAGTTCCTTCGGGAAGAAACACGGAGTCTCGGAAAGCCGGAACTGCACATGCGTCCCGCAGAGATCATCAATGCGGCGGAGAAACTTCTGATACTTCTCTGGAGTGAAATTCTCGTTGAACCGCTTGCGGAGGGAAGGAATCATCAGCAGAATTGAATTTAGGAATTTGGTAATTTTGTAATTTGAGAACCCACCGCCCAATTCGAGATTTTCAATTGGCCAATCCAAAAATTACCCAATTGCAGAATTTCTCTCACTCGCGGATTTCCATGCTCTGGATGAGGCCGTTCTTCAGTGTGTAAACGTGCTCGACCATTCGATCGAGCAGCAATTTTCCCGATACCTCATGCACCACCTGGTGGACTCCTACAACGATGCGGCCGGAAGAATCCGTTTCGATCTTTCTTGGCTCCACGTGCGGATCGAGCACGCCCCACTGCCGCGTCCAGTAGGCACGGACACCATCGTGACCGTGGACTATTCCGCCCTCCATCCCGTTAGGCCAATTAACGTCAGGCGTCATCGTCGCGAGCGCACCATCAATGTCGCGCACATTAAAGGCGGCATAGGCTTTCTTAATCAATTCGATGTTGTTGCTTGACGTCAAGGGGAGCTACGCTTCGATCAGGAATTTTCCTTCCTTCATGATTTGCTGATCATCCACCCAGATGTTGAACTTCCGCCCAACCACATCGATGTGTGTGGTCGAGTCCCACTCGGCGCCGGTGTGTGCTCCGTACGGATTTCCAAACGCGATATGCACGCCCGGATACTTCTCGTCCTGCAGAATCTGGCCGATCACATCCTTCAAATCGATATTTGTACCGATGGCGAACTCGCCTACGCGATCGCTGTTCGCGTCGGCGTGAGTGTATTTCCAAAAATCAGTTTCCAGTTCGCGATTCTCTGAGTGCGCCTCGGTCAGCCGATTGCCTTTCATGCGGATCGTCAGCGGATTCTCTTTCAAATTTCCAAACTTGGCGCAGAGGTAATCCCCCACAACCCCATCGATCACGAACGTTCCATTCACTTCACCGGGTGTGGTGAAGATCTCACCACCGGGTAGGTTCCCCCATTTTTCCGGCGAAATAATGCCGCTGGTCTTGAGCCATTTGTAGTTCGGATTGAGATCGGCAGTCAGATCGGTTCCAGCAGCGGTCTTGGCGTGAATCCTAGACGCTTTGCGGACCATTTCAATCACTTTCTGGCTAAGCCGATCGACGCGCTGAAAATCGGCGCGCATGCCTTCTAGCATGATCTGCCGATTGATGTTCACCATGTGTGCGTGACGGATCTTCCGCCGGTTGACCACGTCCGTCATTTGGATGCGCGAGCGCAGTTCATTGGTCTGCGCCTGCACAGCAAAGATAGAAACTTGACTGGTCTCAAGGTCAGCAAGGATCTCACGCGGCAAATCGATCAGCGGACGCGCAGCGAGTTCCTCCAGAATCCATGCATGATAGGGAGTGCCAAGTCGCTCGAGTTCGGCGACGATGGCCGCTGCGATCTCCAGCGTAGCTTCATCGGTAATGACGCAAACTTTCTCGCTTGGCTGAATGCGCAGGCACACGTTCACCGCGTTGCGCGCGCCAACAGTAAATTCAGGGTCAAATGTGAGGTGGTTCAAATCGATGTGGTTTGAACGTACAAATGTACTCATTAACCTGCTTTCGTCACGGTCGCCGGCTCTTCGCTTTCGGCCAGTCCAGCTTCCGTTTCTTCAATGATGTAATCGACTACTTTCTTCAGGTCCCCAGTTTCTTCGAAGACTCGCAATTGGCGGTCGGCGCCGCTGCCGCCATCCACGATCTTGTGGATATATTCCAGTTCCTCGCGCGAATCGAGTTCGTCAACGACATCATCGACGAACTCAAGATATTCACGCACCAAATCCCGTGCCGGAACTTCCTTTTGCTTACCGAAATCAATCAGCTTGCCGTCGAGTCCATATCGCGCCGCCCGCCACTTGTTCTCCATGAGCAAGGCGCGCCGATAAAGCCGGAATCCCTGATTCGCTGTATAGAGTTTGTACAGCTTCGCAACAGTCGCCTGGATCAACGCCGCGAGTGCAATCGTCTCATCCGCCCGCATCGGAATATCGCACACGCGGAATTCAATGGTGTTGAAGAATGGATGTGGCCGGATATCCCACCAGATCTTCTTGGCATTATCGATGCAATTGGTTTTGATCAGAAGCTTGATGAAATTCTCATACTCGCCCCAGCTCGGGAAATAATCGGGAATGTTGGTGCGCGGGAATTTGTCGAACACCTTGCAGCGATACGACTTCAGCCCCGTATTCATCCCCAGCCAGAAGGGCGAATTCGTCGAGAGCGCGAGAATGTGCGGCAAGAAATAGCGCGCGTGATTCATCATGTGGATCGCGGTCTCGCGATCCTCAATTCCGATATGGACATGCAGCCCGAAAATCAGGTTAGCCCGGGCCACCAGTTGCATGTCTTCGACAATGTTCTTGTAACGCTCGTCGGGATGAATCTCCTGTGTCCGCCAATCCGAGAATGGATGCGTGGCGACCGACGCGACTCGAAGTCCATTTTCATTTGCGAGTCGAATGATCTCACGGCGCAGAGCTTTGACCTCGGCCCTGGCTTCCTTGATGTTCTTACAGACGCTCGTCCCGACTTCAACCACGGACTGGTGCATCTCGGCCTTGACGCGCTCCTGCAGCCGTAGCTTGCCCTTTTCCAGAAGCTCAACCTGGATATGCGAGCGCAGGTCACGGGTGTCCGGATCTACGGTCTGATACTCTTCCTCTATCCCGATTGTGAAAGTGGGCAACATAAGCGTGTGGCTGTGTGGAGCGGGCGCCTGACCCGCTTATCCATCCAGTGATAGTCGAACTGTATCCGCAGCTTGCACGGGAAGAACTAGGCGGGGACCATTATATCAACGCTGCAGGGGCCTTCGAGGCGAATAGACCTCAGTCCCACTCGCGGTTTTCCGCCACCCGTGCTCTGACGATCCTCTTAATCAGTGCGTCTGGAAGGGGCTTGTCCGGCGGAAATTGAATCGTGCCCTTGGAAGTCCGATAACCTTTCAATTCCTTCTCGAACTTGTCGAGCACGCCCGATCCGGTGGGAAACAAGCTGCAATGCTTTGCGAAGGCCGCATAGCCGACAAGCATGCCCCTGTATTTAAACATCGGGATGCGGTAGCTGATTACCTCGGTAGTTTCTTTTGGAACGACGGACTTTATCACCGCACGGACGTGCTTCAGCGTGCTGCGAGCTGGCTCTGGGAGATTCGCCAGATATTCTTCCACCGTCTTAGCGGGTGCACCGGATTTCATCGAGATCTCCTACGTCAAAATCGTCATCAACCAATCGTAACCGGGCTTGCGTACTCGCGCGACCCACAGTACCATCTCGTCCGCAGTGGCTCAATCCCGAGTCTCCATTCGCGACGTTCTCGACAAGCTTGAGGAGTTCTACGGCCCGCAGGAACCCAGCTTTCCGACCGATCCATACGAGTTTTTGGTCTGGTGGCACTGCGGCTATCCGGCAAGCGATGCGGCCTGTTCCAAGGGATGGGCTGATCTGACGCGGGAGGTCGGCATCGAACCACAGAAGCTGCTGCGCGCCAAGCCGGCGAAGTTGAGCGCGGCACTCAAAGCTGGAGGCATGTTTCCTGAACTCCGCGCCGAGCGCCTTAAAGAAGTTGCCATGCGAGTTCAGGACGAATTCGGAGGCGACCTTCGCGCGACGCTCATGGGTCCGATCCCTCAAGCACGCAAGAAGCTGAAGAGCTTTCATTCGATTGCTGATCCGGGTGCGGATCGCATTCTGCTGTTCGGTGGAATCTCACCTATCGCCGCCGTTCCCTCGAATTGCGTCCACGCCCTTGATCGAATTTTGCACAAGAGCGAGAGCAAGAATTACTCAGTCGCCTATCGCGTAGCGCAAGGCGTTCTCGCTTCCGATCTGCCGGAGACGTTTGACGCCCGCACCCGCGCTTATTTGCTGCTGAAAAAACACGGGCAGGATACTTGTAAGCGAACGAAACCAAGATGTGAGATTTGCCCTGTGCGATCGCAGTGCGCCTTTTTTGCGGCGACCTGATAGCGGTCACTGGACTTCTGTTTTCGTTCCGCTTACCTCGTCGCTTTCGTACGCTTGCGGGAAGGTGCCTTCTCTTGGGTGTCAGTTCCACCAAGGAACTCAGCCCATCGCAGCTCTTTCACCGGGCTGAGTCCACTCTGCGCCATTTTAACGGCCATCTCGGCGACTGCATTCACGATCCACTCGAAATTTTCCTTTCCGACCGAATTCACGTCCGCATCCGGAGCGGGGTTCAAGAAATCAATCGCGTACGGAACTCCCTTTTCGACCGCAAACTCGACCGTATTCAAGTCATACCCGAGTACCTGGCACAGAGTCACAGCGTCCTTCTCGATCCGCTCCTTCAACGCCGCAGAAGAAGGCGGCGGATTCCCCTTCACATACCTTTCATGATGCGGCAACTTCGGATCGTATTTCATGATATGGACCTTCTGCTGGCCCACCACGTAGCAGCGGTAATACTCCTCAAATTCCACGCCGCGCTGCAGCGTCATGCAAAGATCGCCGGTCTGGTTGTAGTGATGGAAGAACTCCTCCGGAGAATGAATCTTGTACACGTGCTTCCAGCCGCCGCCTGAATACGGCTTGAGGAAAGCAGGGAATCCGACGTAGTCGAAAATTTCCTGCCAGTTCAGCGGAAAGATCAGGTTCCGCATCGACTGGTCGGTCGTGCCTTCGGGATGCTTGTTATGCGGAAGGATCACCGTCGGCGGGATCGCCACGCCCAACTTGTGCGCCAAAGCATAGTTGAAGAACTTGTCATCCGCCGTCCACCAGAACGGGTTGTTCACGACGATTGTTCCGTGCAGCACCGCATTCTTGAGGTACGCCCTATAAAACTGAATATCCTGCGAGATCCGGTCGATGATCACGGCATATTTCTTCGGTTCGTCCATCCGGATGCCGCCGATCTTTACGAACTCCGCCGTGATGCCCTCGACCTTCATCGAGTTGATCTTCTCCACCACAGCCGGCGGAAACGTACTTTCCATGCCAAACAAAATTCCAATCTTCTTCACGCCACTCTCCATTAAGTACAAATAACCAACGACCGGCGACCGTTCTAGAAATATTTTCCCGCCATCCGCAACCACAGCGGCCAGTCATGTTTCGAATTGTCATTCCACACGTCCAGCCAGTGCGGAATGGCTTTGCCATTCAACGCCGCCGAAAATTTGATGTTCGCATCCAGGCAGATGTCCCAGTCCGCCGAGCCCAGCACGATCTTCATCTGCCGGTAACGGCTCAGAAACCAATCGTCCGTCAGACTTGGGACGAAGTCCGGCGGATTGTTGAAGTAGCAATCGTTGTCGTAGTAGCCATCGAGAAACTGATGAATATCGAACGCCCCGCTCATGCTGACGCAATGGGTCACTACATCCGGATGCTTCAACGCGAAGTTGACGCAGTGATAGCCGCCGAAGCTGCATCCAGTCACGCCCAACTGCCATGCCTGGTTCTTCCACCGGATGAATGGCAGCAGTTCATTCAGGATGTAGCGCTCGTACTGCAGGTGCCGTAGCACGCGCACGCGCGGATGAACGCTCTTGTTGTACCAGCTTTCGGTATCCACACCGTCAGGGCAGAAGAGCTGGATCTCGCCGCGCTCTAGCTTCTGCGCTAGCACTCCGATCATGCCGCGGTCCTCGTACTCGAAAAACTTCCCCATCGAAGTAGGGAAGACAATCACCGGGATTCCGGCGTGCCCGAAGACCAGCGCCTCCATGTCACGGTGCAATTCCTGACTGTATGCTTTGTGATATTCGCGGTTCATCGGATCAGCAGGTTAAGAACTGGACGGACCCCTTTTTACAGCCGGAATATCTTACCTGATGGAAGCCCTCAAACATAACAACGCCGGGAAACCGCAACCGGAAGCAGCGGGCAAAAAAAGCCCGCCCCTGGCGGGGCGGGCATGCCGATGGGGGAGTGGCTAGGCAAAAATCTAAGAACCGTTCGAACAGACGCCGAGCGACTCACCTTGGAAACTAAGCCATCCGTTCACCGATGTGCTCGTCGGTGCGCCGAAATAGGGAAGCGTGACCAGATCCTGCAGGTTGTAGGTGAAGCCATGCAGGGAATATGGGTAGCCTCCAAAATTCGCGTTGCCTTCCAGCGGGTCGCCATTTTCCAGAATGCCGCAAGGCGTGTTGTTTCCATTGAAGTTGACCGTTAGAGGATCGTCGGCCCACTCGCCAACCTCATGCGAGAGGGCAGAAACGTCCTGCGAAAATGCACCCGGGTGATCGACATACGTCGCTTCCGCGTATGACTGCGGATTGCTGGTGCTTCCTTCCGAGCTGTGATAGCCCCCGATGCAGCAGCTCCCACCCTGGGTCAGGTACGTATCGTAGAGAAGGAAGATGGGGAACTGGTTGGGCTGGATGCCGAAGTGGCTGATCAGGTTCGGGATCTGCGAGTCAAACCAATTGATGTCAACGAGCGCCGCCGTAAATCCAAACACCGAACCGGTCTTCCCGAAGCTCCGCGACGGGCTGAGGGTCTGCTCCGCAAGCACCGAGGCATTCAGCAGCAGGTGTGAATTCGTATTCGATTTTACGGTGCCCCAGAAATTGGCGCGCTGGTACGCGTCAATGTATTGCGTGGTTCCGACATCAACGCCGCCCTGTGTATAGGTTGTTGTTGAATCGAAAATCGGTGAATCGAGCGTGTTCGTAGTTACGGTATTTCCGTTCGACAGAACGTGTGATGGGTCGTAGGTGCTCTTGGTCCCATTGCGATTCGTGATCACGATCTTCACCGGGATGACGTAGGTGGTTATCGTCGCGGTTGAGTTGGTCGATGGGGCGGCCCCTACCATGTTGTACTTGTAGGTCTTTCCGGCATATGTGAATGAGCCATTCCAACTCTGCAGCGAAGCAGCAGGTGGAGCGACGTCATTGCGCAGATGCGGCGGCATGACTACATACATCGCACGGGAATTGGCAAGCGGGTCTTCTTGCGCGTGGGTCGTTACGGTGAGGCCTGGGCATACGGACAGGCACAGAACAGCAATCAAAGAAACACGGCTTCTAGTCATTTCCTTCTCCTTGGATTTGCGGTCAACCAAGTGGCGATCTGAATCCGGAACTGCAGAGCCTTTCTGGACCCCAGTCCAGGGGGTGACCGGATTCAAACGCTAGCTTTGAGCAGAGTAGAAACCGATTTCATGTGAAAAAACACGAGATCTTTGTTCTGTTCTGATTTTGTAAAACGCGGACGGTCAAAAGAACGGCAGAGTAGTGAGGGTAAATCAACTTCTGCGTGTCTGGCCAAACGGTCGGCACACTGGTCCCTCTGTTTGAAAGCAGGTGGAGTCGGTTGATCCCGCGCACATGCCAATACGCCGAAAGTTCCTGGGACGAATACTGGGACGAACTATTTCGGCTTCTGGTACCAGAAGATCGCTACAGCGACCAGCAGGACGGTGATAATCCAGAGGACGATGTCTTTGGCGCGATTTTTCTCTTTGGGTTCAGCCATAAGCGGAGTACAGCATACCTGAAATCGTTCTTCAAGTCTTCTCCTGATTTCACGGTGGACGTTGGTTTAAGGCTTGCTGCCAGCAGTCACGCCGACACCGCGTTTGTAATTAGTAAACTTCACAATTTCGCGCAAGTGAATCGACGAGACGCCGAAGTGGAGGTTGTCATCGATCCGCGCATAAGCCGGAAACCACCATCCGTCGACGAGTTGCCTCACGCTCATGAATGTGGGTCGGACCTGCGCGGGTTGATGCTTCTTCACATGCATCTGCTCGGGGACGCTCTTTCCGCACATTTTCACCATCTCCAGATCGCGGTTGTCGATCCATATTTTCCCCTGGAAATAGCGTTTGTTCTTTTCCAGTTTCGATGGTTCGACCTGGAAGACGTAGGTGTCCAGGTCGTCCACGTGCTGGCGCCCGGCATAGGTGACTTTGTAGTCCGGAAGCTGATCGCTCGTAAAAACCCAGGGCATGAATATGCGGAAGTCGTCCTTGTCTTCGTCCGTAAGCTGTATGTCACGCAAGGTCGAGACTTCGGAAAAAGCCACATTCTCGATCGGTCTGCCTTTGGTGTCATAGGAAATATGGGCGACTTCGTGCCACTGCCCATCGGCAGCTTTGTCGTTGAGCGTTTGCACGAGAACATCGCGGGTCAATGTGTACTGCGAACGTGCGTCCCGGACCTTGTCCTCTGTCGCCGTAAATCGCTGGATTAACTCCTGCGGGGTCGTCTGGGTGGGCGCCGCCGTATCGATCGGAGTGCTGCTATCCATGCAGTCAGTCTGCGCGCTCGAAGTTGCCGGGCTGCCGAGCAGCAAAAGCACTATCGCGAAGCATAAAATCTGTGTTCGGCGGATTGCTGTGTTCAGTCTGCAACTCCCCCGCTGGTTTGTTTTGTGAGCCATGCAAGCGCAACCATACACTCCTGTCCGAGAGCAGGGCAATCATTGCTGGCGTGATGTGGAAGTTGGCCGTCCTGGGCAGTGTGCAACTACTTGCGTTTTACATAAAACATCCTCCTGAAGTGACTGTAAACGCACGCTTTGCGATTGGCATCTCGCTTGCTGTTTTCCTTTTGGAGTTACAGCAAAGGACCATGAAACTTACACTTCTTCTCCTGACATTCTTGTTCTGTGCGGCGGCTGCCTTCGGCCAAGCCGGGGCTCTCTCGAACCAGCCAATCGTAGTTGAGATTCCGGATCATCCTCAGCACGCCGACTACGCCCCGATGGCTTGCGAGCACCCTCTGGTGGGTGGATCGGCTGAAACCTATACCTTCGCAAAGGGGGAACGGCCTCTTTGGGAATTTGGGCCTGTCGCCGAGCCAACCCCTCTCGGCGACGTTGCGCGCGCCTATCGCAAAGAAAAACAGATGGCCAAAAAAGCCGGAGTTGTGCTGGAAAAACAGGGATCCTAGCCCTCGCTCCGCCATTGCCAAGCATCTCCGAACGGTCACGTCTTGACTGCAGACGTAACCGTCCGATCCCCTTCCACAAAACGGTTCGCCCTTCTTCTGCATCCCACAAATCGGTGTTATCCAAATAGAATTACAATCTTGAAAACCACAACCGCCTGATGTCGAGTGAGTTCCGCGGAAGTGTGTACTTTCCCACAAGGGAGGAATTGCCAGGGATGACGCGCTGCCAGGAAGTGCTGACGCGCTTTTGCTTGATTTTTTTGGCTGTGGTTCCGGCCTATTGTCAACGAGGAACCATCGGGATCGACATCGGGCAGACCTCCGACAAGTTCGCAGCCCTGTCGCCCGTGAACGGTCTGGAGGTCGGTGTCGATGGTCGATTAGTGATATTGCAAGCCAACCAGAAATCCGGCCGCCCCGCACTCGCCGCGGGAGGGGAGATTCGGATCCCGACGGATGCGGGAAATCATGCCCGCGAGTATGCCTTTTTTGGTGGGCCGGAATTCCATACACGGAACTTCACCATCGGATTTCACGTGCAGCTTCGACAAATCAATCTACCAACGGCCACAGTGGATAATCAGGTCTTCGCCCGCGATCGCATGAGGCTGCTGGAAATACCCCTCGTGATCAAGTACAACTTCGGACCGGGCAAACGAGCATTCGTCCAGGCGGAGGGAGCCCCCGAATTCACTCCCCACTTCAAACGATCGTCCACATCGCTGGTTTCCCTCCCGAGTCCCAATCTCGATCACGGATATTTCGTGCGCGGCAGCGTCGGCTACGTCTTCGGCAATTGGTATGCGAAAGCGACCTACGAAAACCGATATTTCAAGTTCGTGCCGGATGCGGGTAATCCCAGCAATCTCTACAACTGGCACAGCAACCTGATCTCGGGCGGAATCGGATTCGCTTTCTAGCGTCCGGCTGCGTAGAGAGAATACTGAGGAGTTCGGGCAATCAAGTTAAGGAACCTCTCGCCCTCCAGCACGTGTTCGAGCACAGGATTGTGATAAAGAACGTAGACCTCTCCCGAGTGCGACGCGAGGTCTCTCTGCATGGTGGCAAGTGCTCGCCGCAATCCGGACTCCGGAAAAGGATTGAAGAGATACACGATGAGTGGTCCTTCCGGGACGCGGAAGGTTGTGGCGTCCGCACAAATCGATTCCAGATCGAAGCACTGCTGCGAATCGCTCTTGTAACGCGCGATGTTATCTTCGGCGATCTCGTTGAGAGAAGGAAGAATTTCTACGCCAAGGATCCGCCGAAAAGGATAGTTCGACGCCATCAGCAGCGCCCGACCCTTGCCTGAGCCGAGATCCATGAACGTGAACTCGCTCAAATCGGCATTCGTGCACCGCTGGAAGTCCTCGATCATTTCCAGAAAAAAGGTTGGGCCAGTCGGTTGATACTCATTGAGAAACTGCCCCAGCAGCCGGTCTCGCCAGCCAACCGCACCACTGGTCGTGTTGACCCGGTAATCCCAGTCATAATCGGCAGCGTCGCCGAATTTGGCGCGTAGTCGTTCGGGAGTGGAGTCGCGTGCAAATTCCCAAAGCGCCTTGAACAGCTTTGCCGTCGCCGCTAGGACGCCCTTCTTTAGTCGGTGGTCGTTCCAGTAATTCCCGGCAGTCGAGAAAATTCCGGGTGTCTTAGCTGTATCGGATTGCACGGACCGTATTTTCCCAGAAATACGGTTGGTGGCGCATCCCAGCTTTTTCGTTTGAACTTATTGCTGCTTGTGGAATTTAGGTGGTCCGGGCGTGTATCCGGGAGGCGTGCCCTTTTTGATGAAAGCAAACTCGTCAGGATTGGCAACCAGAACCTGGCCATCCAAAGAGAGTTCGTACGGAACTCCATCGGGGTCGACGGGAACTCCGGGCAAATGCTCTGCGGATGCAATCTCCCACAGGCTGGTAGGAATGCGTCCGTTCTTATCGACGAAACGGGTGACCGCGTTTTGCAGGTTGGTCACATCTTCGTCGACCTGAATCGCACGTAGATGTTCCAGGGCATTCTGGCGAATGTTCGCCTCGTTGCTGTTCTGATATGCGGCGCTCCAAAGGAGCCGGGCAGTCCCGAAATCTTCCGCATGTTCGGCTGTGTTTGCCGCGAGGACTTTGAGAAACGGGTGCGCGTCCGAAATCTGAGATCCTTTCTGAAATGCCTCAGACGCCTTTTTGAAGTCCTTCAGTTCGGTGTAGTAAATGAAGCCGAGATCGTAGTAGAGCCGCCAATTCTGAGGATTGTTCTGGATGCCGTACTGCATGAGCCGGATTGCACGTTCCGGCTGGCCAGCGCCGTTGGGAGGTGCGGGAGCAAGAAAAGTAGATCCGAACTGGTACGGAGCCAGAAGCTGCGGATCGAGAGTGGAGGTAATTTCGAGGAGAGGTCCCAGTTCGTTGTAGCTTTTTTGTCGCAGCAGATGCCGGTGCCCAAAATATTGTACGGCGCGAGTCCAGTAGATGCAGGCCATGAGGCCGTTGAATCCCAGACTGGCGTGCTTGACCAGTTTCGGAGAGGCGATGTAGAGCGTGTCGTCGACGATGTCGCGAGGGCGGATTTCATCCACGTGATGCAGGAGGAGCATGCTGCTCAGCATGGAAAAGAGCAGGATCCCCGTCGCGCAAATCGTGGTCCGCTGACGCGAAGTCATCAATGACAACTCCTGCAGGACCCGGTCATTTCAAATTCCTGCGCTCAAAGATGAGCACCGCGCCACTAAGGGCCATGGCGGAATAGAAGAGCGCGTACAGGGTGTTCTGCACGATCAGCTGCGCCGGGATGCTCTGCTGGTGCGCGACTGCGCTGATGATATTCAGCGCCGAAAAATTAGGCACCAGGTAAGCCGTGCCCGTCGCAACCCAGCGCGTCAGTCCATGCGTGATGCCGGCGAAACCACGCAGATCGTCGGCAAAGCTGCCAATCACGAACAGAGAGAAAGCGAGAATGGCAGAAAGCAGCGGCGATGAGAACGACGAGAACAGCAGCGCGACCGAACAGATAATCAGAAACTCGAGAACGATGAAGTAGAGAGCGACCAGGATTAGTGCGTCGCCTGAGGTGAACTTGTGAGCAACGTACAAGAGCGCACCGAAAACTCCGATGGCCATGAAGAACGTGTTCACGACGAGCGTTCCGGCGAGCCCGAAGAACTTGCCGACGATGAATTCCCAGCGCCGGACAGGCCGTGAAAGCACGGTGTAGAGCGTGCGCCTCTCGATTTCTTTTGAGACGAGGCCGATGCCGATAAAGATCGCTATGACTACGCCAAACAATGAGACGGCCGTCAGGCCGAGATTCACGACGACGAGTTTCTCGATGTCGATGGAAATCTGGCCGACGAGGATTGCGGCGCCGGAAAGCAGCAAGGCGAACGCAATCAGGTTGTAAAGGACGCGGTCGCGAACGGCTTCGCGAAACGTGTTCGATGCGATGTAGGCGATCCGCGAGCTCATTTCGATGTCCCCGCTGTGGTCTGAGAATGTTGCAGCTTCTCGACGAAATATGTTTCAAGCGAAGTGCGTAATGGAACGATCGCAATCAGCCGTAGCCGTTCGCGGCGAAGTGCGTCGATGGCTGCGTCCTGCTGACTCTCCGGGAGAATGGCTCGCACCGTTTCACCGGTCGCGTGACATTCGGCTCCCAGAGCTTTCATTGAAGCCGGAACTTGGGTTCCGTTCCATACCATTTCCACTTTGCCCTGCACTGCTGAAGTGAGTTCTTCGACTGCGCCTTCGCCACGCAGTTCGCCCTTGTGAATTATGGCGACGCGATCGCAGAGCGCTTCGGCGTCGGACAGGATGTGGGTCGAGAAAAAAACAGTTTTGCCTTCCTGCTTGAGTTGCTCCATCAAATCGCGCACTTCCCGCCGCCCGAGTGGATCGAGTCCTGACATCGGCTCATCGAAGAAGACAATTTTTGGATCGTGCAGAATCGCCTGCGCAATCCCGACGCGCTGCAACATGCCCTTCGAAAATTTCCGCAGTTGCATGCCCTTGATGTCATGGAGGCCCACGCGGTGCAGCATCGCGTCTACTTTGGACTTGCGATCTTTTCCCGGAATGCCCGAGAGTTGACCGTAGTAGTCGAGCAGTTCGTGAGCGGTCAGGTAGTCGTAAAAATAAGGCTGCTCAGGCAGAAAGCCGATCTGCGCCTTGACCTCTGGATCGGTCCAGTCCTTGCCGAGAATGCGTGCTGTGCCGCCGGTGGGGAAAACCAAGCCCATCAGCATCTTCAGGGTCGTGGTTTTGCCTGCGCCGTTCGGTCCGAGGAAGCCGAAGATTTCGCCCTCCTGCACCGAGAGGTGGAGAGGATGAAGGGCGCGTTTGGGCTGCTTGCGCCAGAATCCCACCATGTAGGTCTTTTCCAGACCCAGGATCTCAATTGCTGCCATTTTGCCTGTCGTTTTTCGAGAGAACGCTCGAAGGAAAATTATATGCAAGGCTCGGCAGGATTGAGACCTGCGCGAGTTACGTCGGTCATGTGGGGCGGCTGCATTCTGATCGCGACTCGGAACCTTGAGCGACAGCACCATTCCCGCGTTACGGCTTGCAGACATACAGATCGCGGAGAAAAGGAGGTTCAGGTGTCGGAGCGTGGAACCACTTCGAAACATTCTTTTTGGGCTGATTGCACAAATTATTGATTCTTAGACACTTGTTGCCGTTTGATTACCTGGTTATCTCCGCAAAATATTGAATCGAGAGATTTTATCCGCAAATTATTGAGGCAGTGGAACTTGCGAGTGCAACCAAGTTGCGCATTTTTTTTGGCACATTCTCCTCAAAATATTGATTTCAAATAACTTAATGTGCTTCCAGATCTGCCAGCCGACTGCAAAATATTGAATCTACGGCATTTATCGGCAAAATATTCAAATCAAATAACTTAGCTCCGCCCGAAATATCACCGTGTTCTCAAACTGTTCCTAGAAGCCTTATCCGCCTTGCGGCTACAGCATGCTTGAACATTTCGACTGTGGATGACAAGGGCAGATGTCACAATGACGGCTCCTCGTCCTGTGGAAATCCCAGGGCCGAGGAAAGCCTTTTTCCCGTCCTGCCTTTACCCACCGCCTAGCGGTATCGGGAAAACGCACTGTTAATCGAGACAGTCTCCCAGTCAAACCGGCTCAGCTACTTTCGAGTCATGCAGGTGCTCTCATCAGGTACGAGTCACCTCGCCTCTGCACAATTCGAAAAAAAGGGGTAGACCAGAGACTCATGCTTCACTCGTTAACGGCACGCGACCCATGGGAGATCAGGGACCCATCGAATGCGAAGGCATCCGACGCCTTCGTTTTTTTCGGAGCTACGGGGGACTTGGCTTATAAGAAAATCTTTCCCGCTCTGCACAACATGGTGCGCCACGGAGTACTTCAGTGTCCCGTGATCGGAATAGCGAAGTCGGGATGGGATCTGGAGAAACTAATTCAACGCGCCCATGAAAGTATTCGGACCTGCGGAGGAGGAGTGGACGAAGTGGCGTTCGCTCAACTGACTAAACAACTTCGCTACATTGATGGCGACTACGCTGACCCTTCGACCTTCGCACAACTTCGTAAGGAACTGGGGGAAGCTTCTCGACCCATTCATTATCTTGCGATCCCTCCAAGCATGTTCGCGGTGGTGGTTGAGCAATTGAAACAATCCGGGTGTTCTGGTGATGCGCGAATTATTGTTGAGAAGCCTTTTGGACGCGATACAGATTCAGCAACACAGCTGAACGCCACCCTGCACGCAGTATTTCCGGAACCCAGTATTTTCAGGATCGATCACTATCTAGGAAAAGAGGCGGTTGCGAACCTGCTGTTCTTCCGGTTTGCGAACACTTATTTCGAGCCTATCTGGAATCGGAACTACATCGAAAGCGTACAAATCACAATGGCCGAAAGCTTCGGCGTCTCAGGGCGGGGCAAGTTCTATGAAGAAGCAGGCGCGATTCGCGATGTCATTCAGAACCATCTGCTCCAAGTGGTTGCGCTCATTGCCATGGAGCCCCCGACCTCCATGTACCCGGAATCAGTCAGGGACGAGCAGGTAAAAGTGTTTCGCAACATACCGCCGGTGAAACCCGAGAATCTGGTGCGCGGTCAATTTCTGACTTACCGGAACGAGGCGGGAGTGGCTGCCGCCTCTCGCACAGAGACATTTGCAGCGATTCGATTTGAAATTGATTCCTGGCGGTGGGCTGGGGTTCCGTTTCTGATTCGAGCAGGGAAGTGTCTAAATGCGACGTTCACGGAAGTCGTGGTAAGGCTGAAGCGTCCGCCGCTCGGGCAAGTGGCGACGGCTGATCAGAATTATTTTCGTTTCACACTGGGTCCAGATGTATCCATCGCAGCTGGTGTGCGGATCAAGCGTCCAGGAAAAAAGATGATTTCGATGACTACGGAGTTGAGCGCGGTGGAGAACGTTCCAGGAGACGAAGTGGAGGCTTACGAGCGGTTACTGACGGACGCGATGAATGGTGATGCGCTCTTGTTCGTGCGCGAAGATGCGGTGGAAGTTTCGTGGGAGGTCGTCGAGAATATTCTCGATACCAGTCTCCCTCTCTATTTTTATGAGCAGGGATCGTGGGGACCACCTGAGGCTGATCGCCTGGCCAAAGATATCGGCGGTTGGAGAAGTCCAATTGTAGTTCGGGATCTTGCGGCTTGACCTTGGAGTGCGGCCTTTGGACGAAATCCAGATTCGCAAACCCAGCTTTGAGCGAGATCCGTTTTTTCTCCAGGTCATTGTTCTGAAATCGCCCGCTGGGCATTCATTTGCTTTGTGTGAAGCGTTAGCATCCGGACTTCTGAGTAGTACTTCCCGCCGGCGTGATTGCAGTCACAGCAGGAAGAGACGAAACCTCTTACTTTAGGCTGAGTTTCCGGGTTCCTGACTCGCAAGTGGTTCCCCTCACAGAACGAAGGACTCGGAATGTCGGGTTACACGTCCCGAGCCTCCATCACGTGCTGTTCTTAACAGCGTTGTTGCGGGGGAATTGAGGCACAAACAGGTACCAGGGTGACGGAAAGCAGAAAGTATGACTCTATACCCTGCAGAAGGATTGAAGCATTTCTGGCAAGCCGAGCCCGAGGAGGACTTAAGGTTTGAAGAACTGCTCCTGGAAGTTTCAGCCCGCTTGGCAGGTCTCCCCGCCGATCAGGTCGATCTGGGCATCGAAGAAGCGTTGCGATTGGTGTGTGGTTCAGCAGGAATAGACGAGTCCACGATCTATCTGCGGGAGATTGAAGATCCCGACATCTTCGTCCTGAGCTATGTGCTTCGCGATCCCGCTCTGCCCCCACCACCTACGATAAAGTTCACCGCAGCGGACAACTTCCCTTGGTGCAACAAGAAACTCATTGCGAACGAGATTATTTACTTGCCCGACACCCAGGCAGCGCCCGAGGACGCGGCGATTGATAAGGCAAGTTGGAGAAGATACAACGTGGTATCCGCGCTCGTCATCCCGTTGCGCACAGGAGGCGGCCGGCCTCTGGGTTTCTGGGGAATTGATAGCACCTCAGAGAGGCGCGAATGGCCCGAGCGCTTGCAGACAAGGCTCAGAATCATCGCTGGAGTATTCGCCGACACGATAGAACGGTCCGTATCAGACCGACTTCTGCGCGAGAGCGAAGAGCGGCTGACACTGGCGGCTGAAACTGCCGGCGCAGGATTTTGGACGTTAGATGTGGGGACGGGTGCCATTTGGGCGACGGCGAAATTGAAAGAGCTTTTCGGGCTCGAACCAGTTGATGCCCTCGACGTGACCACGTTCCTCGCGATCGTTCACCCTGAAGATCGAGAGTTGGTGCGGCGAGCGATCGAGGCCATGACCCTAGGCAAAGAAATTAAGGAGGAATATCGAATCGTGCCATCCAGCGGCACGTTCCGTTGGGTAATGTCCCGGGGCGGTCGGCGAGTATTTGCGGTGGATGGCCGATCACTATTGATGGGCATTACCTTCGACATAACCGAGCGCCGGAAAAACGAAGAAGCGTTGCGCACCTTGGGAAGTCGCCTTATTGCAGCTCAGGAGGAGGAGCGTAGACGCATCGCACGCGAACTACACGACGACGTCTGCCAGCAACTGGCATTCATCGCGATCGGCTTGCAGGAGCTCAAATCCAATCCCGCTGAGCGCCTTAAAGAGATTGAAAAACTGAGTGAGGAGACGACGCGCCTGGCTACCGACGTACAGACGCTCTCGCATCAGCTTCACTCTTCAAAGTTGGATTATCTAGGTCTGGTTCCAGCGATCAGGGGGCTATGTAGAGAAATCAGCGAGCATCAGCAGGCGGAGATACATTTCACGGAACGCAATGTACCCAAATCGGTGCCGCCCGATGTGGCGCTCGCACTGTTTCGGATTACGCAGGAATCCTTGCACAACGCCTTGAAATATAGCGGCGTTCGAGATTTCACCGTCCGAATGAAGGGAACTCGGACTCAGATCGAGCTGATAATCTCTGACAACGGCGCCGGTTTCGACATGACCCAAGCAGAACGTGGGTGTGGTCTTGGCCTGATCAGCATGCGGGAGAGGATACTCGCAGTCAAAGGAACATTGTCGATTGAATCGCAGCCGATGCACGGAACAAAGGTGAGCGTGCATGTACCGTTAGGTGCTGCTGCCGCCTGACGCAGCAGGCCATTCGTCAAAGAAGTCCTATATCCCTTTCCCATATGCTCACGCGTTGAAGTGCTTGCTCTCTTCAGCGCTTCGTTTTTCCCACATCGTAGTGAAGTTGGACGACGCCGTCGGGAAATGGTTGCGAAGACCGCAACTGGAGCGGGATCTCACGATGCCTCGGCGCAATCAGGGGAATGCCTTCGCCGATGAACATTGGCACAATGGTGATGATAAATTCGTCAATCGCGCCCTCGTCGAGGAAGGATGCGATAATCTCCCCCCCGCCCATCATCCAGATATTCTTGCCTGCTTGTTTGCGGATTCGCTCCACAAAGGCGGCAATCGACTCGGTGACGAATTCGACGCCTGCAGGAATGGAGTCGGGGGGCGAGCTTCGAGAGAATACGTAGTGCACGTCATCCGCGCTGAAGGGCGCGCCCATCCTTAAACTCATGTCAAAGGTTGTGCGGCCGAGGATCTTGGCATCGACTGTGCGAGAAAACTCCGGCAGGCCGTAGAAGCCCTTTGGGGCAGGCCGGTTGGTCAGCCAATCGAGATTGCCATCGGGGCGCGCGATGTAGCCGTCCGCGCTTGTTGCGATATGGACGATGATTTTTCGCTTTGGCACGGGTGTTCCTTCAATCCCTGAGCGAGGATTTTATCCCTCCTACGTGCCTGCAAAACACTCGCCACAGAGGACACAGGGTTACACAGAGAAATCAAAGCCCCACTTCTCGCGCAAAAAGCGCGCGAGAAATGGGGCACCCATCGATTCCGAAATTACTGATTCAGAGGATTGAAAGTCAGGATGCCGGCTTCGGAGTTGGAGCACTTGCCGACTGGGTCGACGCGGATGACGGCATCTTCTTCGGCGCAAAAGGCGCGAATGCCGGTCTGGTTGATGGTGATCGGCGAAGCGAGAATCGTGTAGCCGATGGCGACGCCGCCGGCTACTGTTCCCGCGCCGCTGGTGAAGTTGTAGCCGCTCTTCCCGCCGCCCGCTGGGTTCCCATTGTTGGCCAGTACAGAGTCGATCAGGCATGCGGTCGTGGAACTCGGAACGCACGCGGCTCCCAAAGGTCCACCGAGGTTCACAAGAGCAGGAGCGTATCCCACTGTGGGATAAGTGCTCTGGTATGTGATCTCTCCAGTGGTGACCGTGCGGACGGATGCCACCGCGGATGATTCGTTGGCCGCCATGCGCGCGCGCAGCAAGTTAGGGATGGCAATCGCAGCAATGATCAGAATAATGGCGACGACGATGAGCAGTTCGATGAGCGAAAAACCTTTGTGCTTTTTCATATCTTCCCCTGGGAGTAGCCAAAATTAAGAAAGCGATCCAAACGCGCGATTTTTGCGTCGCAAAAGCATCGACGCTTCGCGCGGATCGCCCGGATCCTTCGCCGCGCAAACAACGCTTGCTCAGGATGACAAATGCGCTGAGTCTCTGAAAGTGTCACTTTCCGCGCCCAGCAAGGCATCGGGCGTATTCTATCGCCTTTTGGAGCCTGGCACAGAACAGAATTTGCGCGGCTGCAATTTGTTTCACATCTCGCACTGTGGAAAGAACGTGGTTTTCGTGCCGGCTTGCACGGGCGCTGACGATCTTCTTGGCGGCCGTGAAGCGAGGACTGCAAAAGCGTTTAACCGCCGAGTGCGAGGAGCTTCGCCGAGGACGTTGAGACAGGAGATGCTGTCAAAAGCAAAAAGGCAGCGGAACGATGTCCGCTGCCTGGTGAATCGGGTGATGCTGAAGCCTATTGATTCAAAGGATTGAAGGTCTTGATGCCCGCTTCGGTATTGGAGCATTTGCCCGCCGGATCGACTCGGACAACGCCGTCTTCTTCCGAGCAGAAGCCGCGGACGCCCGTCTGGTTCAGCGTCATGGGGCTGGCCTGGATCGTGTATCCGATGATCACGCCAGCATTGACGGTGCCTGCACCTGTCACGAAATTGTAGCCGCTCTTCCCGCTTCCCGCGGGGTTGCCGTCATTGGCCAGAACGGAGTCGAGGAGGCATGCCGTGGTTGAACTAGGGATGCAAGCTGCACCCAAGGGACCACCCAACGAAACGAGGTCGGGCGAGAAACCTACGATGGGATAGGTCGCCTGATATGTGTTTTCCGCGGTGTTGATGGTGCGCAGAGAAGCCACGGCGGAAGACTCATTCGCCGCCATGCGGGCGCGCAAAAGGTTAGGGATCGCGATGGCCGCGATGATGAGGATGATGGCCACGACGATCAGCAGTTCGATCAGTGAAAATCCGTTTTGTTTTCGCATCGCGTTTGCCCCCAAGGTACATCGGATTCGTGGGGAGTGAACACAGTTTGAGTGGCAGTTACGATGCCAAACGGAAAGGCAAAATGCGGGCCTCTAAGTGGCTGATAAATAAGTAGAAGCCGGGAACGTTTTCTGTTCTTTGGAGGGCTCATGTCACCGATTGGGGAGGGTATGACAGTTTTTGTCATCACGGCGAAGCTCGGATACGAGAGTATCGGAGTCTTAGAGACGGTACACGGGGGCTAAAGCGCGCAATCCATAGCAGGCCGGAACGCGGCCCTCAAAAGGGCCGCTCTGCCACAATTGCATTTAACGGTCATCTGTTTGAGCATCAGGGCCTCTCGAACAGTAGAGGCAGAGATGATTGGGAGGGAGACGGAAGGAGTGTGAAAGGCCTCTGCGTCGGGAGCTGCGTAGATCGGAGAAATGGCGGTATAAAAATCAAAGAGAGCAGCGAGCTTACGCTCGCTGCTCCTGGCTTATACCCTCCCCCAGGTACTCGCCAAACTTTGATTACTGGTTGAGCGGGTTGAAGGTGCGGACGCCCGCTTCGGTGTTCGAGCACTTGCCGGCTGGGTCGACACGCACAACGGAGTCTTCCTCAGCGCAGAAGCCACGGATACCGGTCTGGTTGATCGTGATCGGGGTTGCGTTGATCACGTAGCCGACGTTGACGCCACCGGCAACCGTTCCTGCACCAGTCACGAAGCTGTAGCCAGACTTTCCGCCGCCAGCCGGGTTACCGTTGTTGGCCAGGACGGAGTCAAGCAAGCAAGCGGTGGTCGAGCTCGGAGTACAAGCCGCACCCAACGCGCCGCCGAGATTCACGAGGGCTGGCGCAAAGCCCACCGTTGGGTATGTTGAGAAGTAAGTGACTTCAGCAGTGTTGATGGTACGAACCGAAGCGACGGCCGAAGCCTCGTTGGCGGCCATGCGGGCGCGCAGCAAGTTCGGAATCGCGATTGCCGCAATGATCAGAATAATGGCGACGACAATCAGCAACTCAATCAGCGAGAAACCTCGTTGTTTTCGAATCTTCATTGGTAACCTCAGAATTTGTGACCCTCAGGTCTTTATGATTTCCTTACGAATGTTCTTGGGGCACTCTGCTTGCCAAAACGGCTCAGCAGACCTGGGCACCGCAAGGCATAAGGCAGTGAAGAACTTAGCGGAGGCGGACATCTATTGTGATTCGGGGTACTGACCTTTTAGCGCGTCATTGATCGGCTTTGGTAACAAAGTTTGTCAATCGCGATCGTTCGGGGCGAGCACAGGGGCTGAAAGCCCCGATTTCCGGATCGCCTGACCGCGGCGCTGAAAGCGCCGCTCTTCCACGAGTCAGCATGTAGCCTCTTGATGCCAAGAAACAGTTGGGAACCATAGGAGTGTGGAAAGACCACTGGAGCGGGAAAAGGCGTGAGACTGAGAAAATGACAACCGCAAAAAAGCAAAAGGAGCAGCGAGCTTGCGCTCGCTGCTCCTGGCTTGTACCCTCCCCCAGGTACTTGCCAAACAGAATTACTGGTTCAACGGGTTGAACGTCAGGACGCCCGCTTCGGTGTTGGAGCACTTTCCGGCTGGGTCGACACGCACAACGGAGTCTTCCTCAGCGCAGAAGCCACGGATACCGGTCTGGTTCAGCGTGATCGGCGAAGCCTGAATCACGTAGCCAACGTTGACGCCACCAGCAACCGTTCCAGCACCAGTCGCGAAGCTGTAGCCAGACTTTCCGCCGCCAGCCGGGTTGCCATTGTTGGCAAGCACGGAGTCGATCAAGCAAGCAGTGGCCGAGCTCGGAACGCAAGCTGCGCCCAACGCTCCACCCAGCGAAACCAGGTTCGCCGCAAAGCCAACCGTGGGATAGGTGGAGTTATAGGTAACTTCAGCCGTGTTGATGGTACGGATGGAAGCGACAGCCGACGACTCGTTGGCGGCCATACGGGCGCGCAGCAAGTTCGGAATCGCGATAGCCGCGATGATCAGGATGATCGCCACGACGATCAGCAGTTCGATAAGTGAGAAACCCTTTTGTTTCCGCATCTCTAAATGTCCCCTCGTTTGGTCTTATTTTGAAGTCTCTGCGAACATCGCAGCCGTACTCGATGTTTGCACCTGCCTCGCCAAAGGCGCTAGTTACCATGGTTTCGAGTACCTTCGGGGGAAGAGCTTTGTTTTCAAATGGGGTGCAAACTTCGGTCTCATAGAGGTTTGTGCCACCTTTGGACCGTGCTAGCAAAAACCGTCGCGGCGGCTGACAAATCGTGTCAACCGGTAGGGATTAGGGACTGGGCAGGGAATAGGGTTAGGGTTCAGTCCTGTCCGGGGCTTTGGGCATTGTCCGGATTTTCGTGAAAGAATTCGCGTGCTCGAGCTTCGCTTTTCTTGCCCCTATTCCCTAATCCCTCGCCCCTGAATGCCGGTGCCGTAGAATGCAAGCGCTGCTTGGTTGTGCGAATTTCGAACATATATATGGTTCTTCTGACGGATATGTTTCGCATCGATCGTGATGTGTCGCACGCTTGGACGCTGCCTTCCACGCTGTATATCGATCCCGAAGTTTTCGCGCTCGAAAAAGAAAAGATCTTCTCGCAAACCTGGCAGGTGGTGGGACACGCGCATCAAGTGGCGAGTCCAGGAGATTACTTCACGACTGAGTTGCAGGGAGAGCCTCTGCTTGTAGCGCGCGGGAACGATGGAATTCTGCGCGGGTTCTACAACGTTTGCCGCCATCGTGCGGGGCCTCCGGCGGAAGGATGCGGGTCGCGGAAACTGTTTCGGTGCGGATATCACGGATGGACGTATGGGCTGGACGGCTCTTTAATCAACGCGACGGAGATGGAGGGGGTCGAAGGATTCTGTCGGGAGGAATTTGCGTTGGTGCCGGTTCGAGCTGCGGAATGGTTTAATTTCGTTTTCATCAATCTGGATAAAGAGGCGCGCCCCCTGCTGGAGGTTCTGGGCGAGTTGCTGCCGCAGGCGAAGAAGTTTCCGTTCGCGGGCATGAAGTTGTTTGAGCGGCGAACGTATGAGATGAAGTGCAACTGGAAGACGTATGTCGACAACTATCTAGAGGGATATCACCTGCCGAGCGTGCATCCGGCATTGAATCGGGAGTTGGACTACAACGCGTATGTTGTGGAACCGTATGCGCGACATGTGCGGCAGTTCTCGCCCATTCGTGGGGCACAGCCGGGGGACGCGACGCCGCGGCGGTATGAGGAAGCACGGGAGGATTTGACGACCGATTATTTCTGGATCTTTCCGAACTGGATGCTGAACTGTTATCCGGATAATGTCTCGTTGAATATCGTGTTGCCCTTGGAGCCGGAAAGATCATTGGCGATTTTTGAGTGGTACTTGCCGGAGAAGTATCACAGCGCGCCCGCAGCGAAGGCCTCAGTGGAGTTCAGCGATCAGATACAGATTGAAGATGTGGGGATCTGTGAGGCCGTGCAGAAGAATCTGCGGTCGCGGAGTTACACGCGGGGACGGTTCAGTGTGAAACAGGAGAAGGGAGTGCACGCGTTTCACAGGATGTATGCGGAGACGATGGGAGAGTGATTCACGAGTGTCGCGCTTACCTCGGCGGCCAAAAATCCGCCAATGGGTCGTAACGGGTTTTTACTTCGCGGCTTGAGACCCCGCACTTTCATAGAAGCCGTCAGAATGGTATGTAGCCCCGCTGGTGGCTGAAAATCACCAGTTTCGGTTCCTGGGAGCCAAATTTCGGGATTCGGCTTGTGATGACGATTTCTGCAGTCTCTTTCCTACTGAAAACAAAGACGTTTTATTGAGGAATCTCGATGTGTTTGGCAGGGCAGTTGCGACTCTGTAAGGCAGAATTTTCCTTCGCAAATACGTCTTAAATGGAGATCAAGTGGTGGGCCACGAGGTGGGTATGAAAAGCCAAGTAATCGGAAAACTCGCGATTCTGGTTTTGGCATTATCGAGCGCGTTGTCTTTGGGTGCGTGGGCGCAGACGACGAATGATGGTCCTGGGCCTTCGGAACAGCCAGACGCTCCACTGGAGACGGGACAGGCGCAGCCCCAAGACGATCAGGGGATGCCGCCGGCGAATCCGGACGACGCGCAGGGTCCCACAAATGACGACAACGCGCAGCCGACTGAGGCGCAACCCGGTGGTCCGTCGGGGGAAGCTCCGGCGCGCACAGATCAAGGAGTGGCCCGCGTAAGTCTCATTCACGGTGATGTTTCGACGCAGCGCGGAGACTCGGGCGATTGGTCGGCTGCTGCACTGAACCAGCCGGTGATGACCGGTGACAAGGTGTCGACGGGAGACGGCGGGCGGACGGAATTACAGCTCGACTTCGCGAATACGCTCAGGTTGGGGTCGAACTCGAAGGCGAACATCGCCAACCTGACGCAGAAGAACATTCAAATTCAGTTGGGCGAAGGCATCGCCAGTTATTCGGTGTCGAAAGACAGCCAGGCAGAACCTGAGATCGACACACCGAACGTTTCTATTCATCCGTCGCATCATGACGGAGTGTTCCGGGTTGAAGTGCGGCCTGATGGGGACACGATCGTGGTTGTGCGCAAGGGTGAAGCGCAGATTGCGACGCCGCAGGGGAGCACCGAAATTCAAAGTGGCGAGATGGCGACGGTTCGCGGCAACGCGGATGAAGCACAGTACAAGATCTCACAGGCGCCAGATCGCGATGACTTTGACCGTTGGGTCAGCGACCGCGATCACATGATCCAGGATGCCAACTCGTACCGTCATACGAACCGCTATTACACGGGCGCGCAGGACCTGGATGCTTATGGACACTGGCATCATGTCGATGACTACGGCGACGTCTGGTATCCCAATGAGTCGGACGACTGGGTTCCATACCGTGACGGGCGCTGGGTCTATCAGCCCTATTACGGCTGGACGTGGGTTGGGTATGAGCCGTGGGGATGGGCGCCGTATCACTACGGCCGCTGGATCTATAACGGCGGCTGGGGATGGTGGCCGGGACCGGTGTATCCCTACTATCGACCCTTCTGGGCGCCTGCGTACGTATCGTTTTTCGGCTGGGGCGGCGGATGGGGCTTTGGCGTCGGCTTTGGTGGATGGGGTGGCTTTGGATGGGCGCCGCTCGGGCCGTGTGACTGGTTCCATCCGTGGTGGGGTGGATACCGCGGCCGGTTTGGCGCGGTGAATGTCACCAACATCCACGTAACGAATATCAACCGCTTTGGCGGAATCGCTCCTCTGCATAACGGAATGCGGTTCTCGACTCTGAATAACCTGCACGACGTCCACATTGGGCGCGCGGTGTCTACGGTGAATGCCGGGCGTTTCGGAGCGGCTGGGATGCGGCCGGTGGCGGCGCGTCCGGAGCAGTTGCGCGGAGCACGGATGATGGCGGGCAATTTGCCGGTAGTTCCGAACCGCGGAAGTTTGTCGGCGAGTGGGCGTCCAGCGGCGCCGACGACGGTGCGGAACGGTGGCGCGCAGCGCTTCTACGGAACGCACAACAACATGGTGCGGCCGGCATCGTTCGCGCAGCAAACGTCAAGCCTGCGTCAGTCGATGGCGCAGAACCATGTGGGAGCGATTCCGGCAGGTGGACGGCCGAGTGGCGAATTCCCTGCCCGTGGCACGATGCAGCGGCCCAGCGCGGGGACGCCGATGGGTCGTGAAGGGAACGGGGTAGCGAATCGCGGGACAATGACACAGGCGGGCTCGGCGCAGAACCAGAATCGCGGCGGCTTCCGTCCGTTCAATGCTCCGAATAACGCAAGCCGTACTGCTGAACCGTCGCGAGGTGCTGCGACGCAGCCTGGATTCCGCACGTTTACTCCTCCGAGTGGCAATCGCGCGGCGGAGCCTGCGAGAGGAACTGCTGTACCTCAACGCTCTGAGAACAACGGCGGATTCCGTTCGTTCACGCCACCGAGTTCGAGCAATCGGTCGGAGATGAACAATTCCGTCTCGCGGCCGCAGAGCAATTCCGGTGGGTTCCGGCCGTTCAATCCGCCATCACGCGGTGAGATGTCGAACCCGGGATCGAGTGGCTACGGCCGGGGCAGCAGCGGTGGCTATTGGAATCGCACGGCCCCGAGCGCTCCGACGCAGCGCAGCTACGCTGAAGGATACGGCCGCGGATCATCGCGTCCGCAGTTGGATATGCATCAGCCGGTGGTTCGGACGCCCTCGTACGGTGGCGGATATCGAACTCCCAGCTACGGTGGATCGCGCAGCATGCCTAGCTACGGAGGCTCGCGCGGCACGCCGAGCTATGGAGGTTCGCACAGCGCACCCAGCTATGGCGGTTCGCACAGCGCACCCAGCTATGGCGGTGGAGGACGTGCTCCGAGTGGTGGTGGGGGACACTACGGAGGAGGCAGCAGCGGCGGCGGACACTTTGGCGGAGGTGGCGGCGGACACTCTTCGGGCGGAGGCGGTGGCCATTCGTCCGGTGGAGGCGGCAGTCATGGTGGAGGCGGCAGTCATGGAGGAGGACACCACTAGAGCGGACGAGTTGTAGTAGAGAAAGTGAACGACAGAGGCGAGAAGGGCGTGCTTCACCGCACGCCCTTTCTCTTTCGTGATCATTTGGTTCTGTTCCGGTCGGCATACGGCAGGTTCGTGATTAGGATGACTGCTGTTGAGCTTCGCGTGCGCGAAGCTCAATCCTCGGTCAACGTGACAGACTGAGAGCTGACCCTTTCAAAAAGAAGCTGGTCAAGGGCGGGAGTAAGCGGGAGTATCCGGGTCGGGGCGGTCGTAGTCGCGGCCGTATTTGTTCTTGTGGGCGACGAGGACATCCGTTTCCGCGAGCGTGAAATTCCCGAGAGTGTTTTGTCCCGGCGCGATTGTCACTTCTTTCGTGTGGGTTTTCAGGGCTTCGGGAGACACGGCGGAATGGAAGATCTGAAGCTGATAGCGGCCAGGGGGGACATCCTTCATGCTGACGTCTCCGTGTGCGTCAGAAATCCCGTAGTAGGGGGTTGCCAGCGCGATCACGACTGCATTCATCTGTGAATGAATGTTGCAGAAGATGAACGAAATGCCCGGCTTATCAAACTGGACGAAGCGTGTTGTGCCGCTTTCGTAGAGCCCGAGATCGAAGCGTTTGCCTTCGAACAGAGAAAAGACGTTGTGGAAGAAGGGATCATCGTTCGGGAATTCGACTTTGCCGCCAACCGGGATCACGAGGACACTAGGGTGAAATTTCTTATCTCGCTGCACCAGTTGCGGAATTTTCGAGGGATCCTGGCGAGGCGATTCAACTTTCGTGCCGATCGGAGTTAACCAGATAACGGCTTCTGCTGCGTTTTTGATTGGGCGTCCCTCGCGTGTGAGCTCCACGCGCGCCTTGAGCGGTTCTTGCGAATGCGCCCCCATTGCCGTGATCAAAATTAGCGGTAACCAAGCCGCGACTCTCCGAACGTTCCTCAAAAGAGAATCCCCATGGAAAGATTGACTTGGTTCATGGTACTGCTACTCGAGTAAACAGGGAAGGTCCGGTAGCGTCTGAGTTCTGCCGAAAGAACCAGGTCAGAACGTGGGCGGAAGACCACATTACCCAGTACTCCACGGTTTCTGCCCAGAATCGGGCCGAAGTTGTTCGCATCGACAGCGAAGCCACGAGCATCACCGGCGAAAGGATTGTCCTGGGCAAACACTCCGTTCAATTCCAGCTTGGGGGTAATTTGAAACTTCAGTTGCGACCATCCTCCGATAGAATCGAGCCCGCGAATCGGGCTGAAGGGATAGTGTGGGTCGCCGCCGAAGAGAATAGAAGTGCCAATGCCGCCGCCGATCCCGCCAACACCACGACCACGGTAGAATTCGCCGGAGAGCGTGAGCCGGGGCAGAATTGGAATCAGCCAGTCAGCCATACCTGCCCAAGAGTCGGTAAAGCGTCCCCAAAGCCAATTCTGGCGTCCGTAGTAACCCGCCACCCCGAGGGTGAGGGGATGTTCGCGGACTGGCCTCGACCACGAGGTGCGAAGGGCGTATGCAGGTTGACCCGAAAGTTCTCCCGCATGGGGGGAGCGGTAGAAGGAATTGTATGGGAACTCCCAATCCAGATTGTCGAGGACTCCAGCTTGTATTTTGATGCTTTGCTGGTCTGAAATATCGAATTTGTGTTCCACACGAAGTTGCGGTGTCCAACCCCAGAGATTTCCAGCGAACCCGAAGGCCGGAGTGGCAAGAGACGCAAAGGACGTGGGGGAAAGCGGCGAGAAGAAGAGATTATCCTGTCCACCAACGATCGAGGTGTGCTCCCAGTCGAGGCGCATCGTGCCGCTCTGCAAACGAACGATGCCGAAGTTCACACCATTCCCCGTAGCGGGGAAGCCTCCCGCGAAATCGAATTGAATATCAGCGGAAGTCTTTGCTCCCAGGATGGTCGGACCGAAGACTTCCAGTCCAATTTCTGATTGCCGCAGGGTGGCGCCCACGTTGGCATTGGGAAAGAACGAGGGTAGAGGTTCAGAGTAGTTTGGCAAGTCAAGATTGTCGGAGCCGCCACTGTTACGGAATGCATTCATGAGGATGATTCCATGGAGGCGTGCCCTGTATTTGGAAGCGGTCTCGACCTTGGTCTGGTACTGTTCGTCGACTTTGCCAGTGAGCAGGGAAGTGGAATCTTCCAGTTTCTGAACGCGCTCCTCGATCGAGGACGGGGAAGATCCGGAAGAGTTTTGGGGTGCGCCGCCTGCGGGCGAGTTCGATGCGGTTGCCGAGGTCATTTCAGGCGCGCCCTCGGAATGTTCGAGGAGAGTCCGAGTTGCTTGCAGATCCTGCCGCAGGCGCTCCATCTCGGCGCGCGATTGAACATTTTCTGAGCGCATCTGCTCCACCAGGGAACGAAGCTCCTGTACCTGACCCTGCAGGTCCCGGATAGCCACATCATTCGGCGAAGAAGAGGTGGGGGTCTGGGCAACTGCGGAGAGATGGATGAACAGGACAGCGGCTAGAGACACCAAGGTTTCACCGACACGAAGGGGCCGAAAACTTTTCACACCGTCCTCCTGCATGCATCAGAGGCCAAGTGCTAAAAGGTTCTAGCTTGGCACCTAGGACCCAGGATGCGTTAGAGAATTTTGAGCGGCACTGCTCGACTGTGAAGGCACGATCGATGGAATTGCGAGTTCGGAGCTTCCGATTTCCTGGGAAGCATCCTGAACGCGGCCTGGCAACATGATACTGAAAACGGTCTTACCTTGATCGGTATGCTCGACGGAAATTGTGCCGCCGTGATCTTGCACGATCTTCTGCACCACCGCCAAGCCCAAGCCAGTGCCATTTTCCTTGCCGTAGCTGACGAACGGATGGAAGAGGCGGTCGCGAATGGATTCGGCAATGCCCGGCCCATTGTCGGCAACCGCGATGGTAATCGCGCCCGAGACTTCTGCAGCACTGACTTCAACTTGACCCCCGAACTGCGGAGCCGCATCACACGCATTCAGCAACAAATTGTAGAGAGCCCGTTCTAATTTCCTTTGATCGAACCAACCTGAAACCTGAGTACCGCAGAGGACTTCGATGGTGCGGTTATGATGCCGCGGGTGCAGGCGGACAGCTTGCACGGCGCGCTGAATCGTCTCCCACACGTTGCCATAGGCGGGAGTCAATGATTCGCGAGTGCGCGCAAACTCCAGCAGGGAATCGATAAGGTCCGTCATCAGATTCACGCCAGTGCGAACTTCCTGATACAGTTCCTCGCGTTGAGCTGGAGTCAGATGGCTGTCGCAAAGGAATTCTGAATTGGCGACGATGGCGGCGAGTGAATGACGCAGGTCGTGCGATATGGAACTCGCCATGCGGCCGATGGTCGCCAATTGCTCGGATTCCAGAAGAGCACGCTGAGTCTTCAACAGACTAGCGCGCATGCGGTCGAAGGCGCGGGTCAGCTCAGCGACCTCGTCTCCGCCGCGAGGATCCAGTGGATGGTGAAAGTCGCCGCCTTCCAACGCGCGTACACCGTCGACCAAGCTTCCCAACGGACGGGTGAACGTATGGGAGATGAAGAAAACTAATCCGCTGCCGACGATGATGGCAGCCAGACCCAAGAGCAGAAGGTAGCGGTTCAATTCGTCGAGGAATTTTGTGGCTTGATCGTATGATCCCAGAACGCTCAGGCGGACGGGTGTGACTGCCGCTCCGGAGAGTTCGAGAGAGGTCGCGAGGAAGCGCTCGTTGGCGACCTCGATGTCATGAGGCTCTTCTCGAATTGAGCCTGTGAGCAATACCTGCACGTCGCTGTCTTGCAGCTTGGCTGGCGGGATCGTTGTCGCCACGACTTCGTTCCCGCAGGAGATAGCAACCTGGCTGCTTGCAACCTTGCCGACCTGTTCGGCCAATCGATTGTTGATCTCGTATCCGACTACCAGGAATCCGATCAGGGTGCCGTCGGTTGGGGAACCGCGATAAATCGGTTGGATGAACGTCTGGTAAAGGTGATGGCCGCCGAACCACCAATGACTGGACTCGTCGCGGTCGTCATCCATGGACTGCTTGAAGTATTTCTCCGCTTCCTCAGTGCTGAAACCGAAACTATTGGTGTGTATGGCGACCACTTTTCCGCTGCGATTCACGAGTACGAAGAGATCGCTGCGGGCAATGTCATAGATTTGCGGAGCGGCGTCCTGAATGGTGAGCGGATCGGGCGCCGTCATGATGGACCGAGTGATGGGCAAACTCGCTAACAGAGCCACATCGCTGGTGAGCATCTTCTCGCGCTCGTGGCGGAAGTCCTGAAAAGCGGCGACGGAGTTGTGCAAGTTGACGGCGATGCTTTGGCGAACGTTGCGCTCCACGCTGCGCCGCACCAGCAAGAGGCTCGTGGTGGTCAATCCCGCAGTGATCAACAGCATCGAGAGGAGGAAACGGGTGCGCAACCGCAAACGGGGAAGTAATTCCTCGTCTGAGTTAGACGGACTGCCAGATGAATGGCCTGCGGGCTTAGGAGACGGGGTCACGTTTTATCAGCGCACGAACTTGTAGCCCATTCCATGCACCGTTCGGAAGTGTACCGGGCTCGAAGGATCTTTCTCCAACTTCTGACGCAACTTCAAAATGTGATTGTCGACCGTTCGGGTCGAAGGATAGTTCTGATATCCCCATACTTCGTTCAGCAGTTCATCGCGACTGATCACGCGATCGGCATTCTGAACGAGAAATTGAAAGGTCTTGAACTCCTGCGCCGTGAGAACGACAGGCTTGTCGTCCCGTTTGATTTCCATTTTGCGGAAGTCGGCGGTGATGCCGTCGAAGCTAACGATCTGAGCTTCCGGCGTGCGCGTGGTGTGACGCAAGGCGGCCCGTACGCGGGCGAGCAGTTCTCGAGGGCTGAAGGGCTTGGTGACATAGTCGTCGGCGCCGAGTTCCAGCAGCAGGACTTTGTCAGAGACGTCGCTAGCGGCGCTCAGGACGACGATGGGCAGAGCAGGATTCTTGGCTTTGATCTCTTTGCAGACGTCGCGGCCCGAAATCTTGGGCAGCCGCAGATCCAGGACGATCGCGGCGGGCGGAGCGGAGAGGACACTGTCAAGGGCTGACTTTCCGTCGGACTGCACTTCGACGGCGTAGCCTTCGGTCTCGAACATCCGCTTCAGAGCTTTTTGAACGGCCGGATCGTCTTCCACAACCAGGATGCGGCCAGTCGGTTTCGACATCGTTGCCGGGATCACGTTCTTTGCCGTCGTAAATGGCGTTGCAAGATTCCCCATATTGGATCTTCCGTTTCTGTCTGGGAGAGCTTTTGGAGCCCCACGATTCCAAAAGTTAACTAGACAAAGCAAGCTTACAACGGGTTGAGGCCATCATAGCGCCGAAAGACCCCGTTTTTGACATTCTTTTTACAAGTTCAGACACGGTGTTTACAAGCGAAGGGCAGCGTGGTTGCTGGGCTTTTTCTGGCGCAATCTTTGTGTCGTAGAATTGTCATCTTGCCTGGCACTCCTGATTTGAACGGTTTGGTGGTTGTTCTAGTCCGCCCGCGAAATCCACTGAACATCGGCGCGGCTGCCCGTGCCATGACGAACTTTGGGTCGTTTCATCTACGCCTCGTGAATTCATACGCGCTTGCCTTTCGGGAAGCGCGTTCGGCGGTAGGGGCGGGAGAGGTCCTTAAGGAAGCAGAAGAGTTCAAGAGTGTCGCTGAGGCAATCGCGGATTGTTCGCTTGTGGTAGGTACGACGGCGGTACGGGATCGAGCGCTGAAGCATGCGGTGAAGAAGCTGGGGCAGGAGTCAGCGGATGAGATCCGGTCGCATCTGAAGAGCGGACGCGTCGCGCTTCTGTTCGGGTCAGAAAAAATCGGCCTGACCAATGAAGATTTCAGTTACTGCCACTGGTTGCTGACCATCCCAACGCAAGCAAAGCAAATCTCGATGAATCTAGGGCAGGCGGTGGGAGTCTGCCTCTATGAATTGGCGAGGAGTGTCTCAGAGAAGCCTTCTGGGGAGAAAGAGGCTCCAGCCAGCGCAGGAGAGCTTGAGAAAATCATCCTGGGATTGTATGAGTCGCTGAAGATCAGCGGATACGTCAAGCCGGGAAATGATGCGGTGAGCGAGAAGAAGGTCCGGCGACTGATATTGCGGATGAACCTGAGCGCGATGGATGCGAAAGTTCTTCTCGGGATGGTGCGCCAGATCGTATGGAACGTTAAGCGGGCGGGTTCCGACTACCCTTTTACTCGTTGAGCCGATGCCTGCGTCGAAGTGCGGCGGAATCGAAATTGCACGTTCCAAGTGCTGTCGGTGGGCTGACCGTCCCTTTCAGGCGGGGAGAATTGCCACCCCTGTGCGGCCTTCAGGGCGAGGCCCGCGAAATACCGGCTTGAACCGGCCGACTTCAGTCTGGCTGAAGTTACGTTGCCCGAAGCGTCAACTTGCGTCTGAACCACAACCTTGATCGTGCCGGTGATTGTGTTCTTGGCGCTTTGGGGGATATCCGGAAGGACCTGATGCGTCACCTCGCCGCCGGCGGCATGTGGCTTGGCCGAAGGCTGCGTCGGCTCGGGAGTTGGCTGGGCGGGAGCTTGGCTGGTCGCTGGCGTTTGTTGCGTGCTCTCCGCGGGCGGACCTGAAGATTTCCGTCCGCCGAAATAAAATATCGCAAACACGATTGCTAATACGGCAGCCAATCCGATGGTGACGGGGAATGTGGCTCGCTTTGGTGCTGAGGCCGGTTCTACAATTGGTGCAGGCGGGGCGGAGGAAGCGGTCGTGAGAGGCGCTTCTGGTTGTCGGCTGGGCGTCTTCAGGCGCTGTTCAATTTCTTTGATTGAGCAGCGCTGTTTGGGGTCGAGTCGAAGGCAGGCTTGCGCGATTCCGCGAAATGGCTCCGAAACATTCGAAGGGACGGTGGGATCCTTTTGTAATTTCTGTTCAGAGAGCGGAGTTTTCTGGGTGAAGGCGGCGACAAGCGTCATCCCGAGCGACCAGACGTCGGAAGCCGGCGAAGGAGTTCCGGTGGAGCATTCGGGCGCCTCGTACTCATCTCGTCTTGCGCCTGCCTTGTGCTCTGAGGCCGATCGAACCTGATCCGTGGAGAGCTTCAATTGGTCGCCCGCTGCCAGAATGTTCGACGGCCGAATGCGGCTGTGTACCAGGCCTTTCTCGTGCAAGTACGAGAGCGCACTGAGTAATGGTGGAAGCAGTTCCGTTACTTCGGCCGCATCGAGCGCGCGTTCTGGAAGAATCTGCCCGAGGTTGTCGTCGGCGAACTCCATCACGCTGTAGACGACGCATTCGCCGTCGACCTGAGCGCGTCCAGCTTCGAAGATCTGAAGAAGGTTCGAGTGCCGCAGACCAGTTTTGGCCTGCAGAGAGCGAACCTGAGTTTCCGCCTCGGGGCCACTTTCACAGGGCATTAGTTTGATCGCAGCCTTTTGGGCAGACGTGCCGGCAATCTCTGTCAGGAAGACAGCACTGTGGTCCGAACCACCGAGCCACTCGCGGAGGGGGAACTTGCCGTCGATTGCACGGCCTTCCCAGGATTTCCAAGTCTCTGGTTTACTCATTTGCCGCTAACCGGGAAAACACATTCTATGACACGTTCAGCCCATTCAACGAAGGAGTTTCACTCGCAAGTGCAGATTTGCGCCCGTGTGTCTGCTGTACGATAGCAGGTCGCACTGCGGTGTCTGCGAGTTTTTAGGAGGTCCTTTGAGTTTCAACACCGAGAAGTCGAAACAAATCTACGAGCGCACCTTGGGAGTGCTGATTGAGGCGAGCAGTTCGTCTTCACGAGGGCCGGCAAATTTTGGCGAGTATCCAATCTTTATGGAGCGGGCGAAGGGATCCCGTATTTTTGATGTCGACGGAAACGAGTACATCGATTGGATGATGGCGTTTGGCGCGCTGCCGCTTGGACATGCGCATCCGGAGGTAGCTGAGGCGATCACCGAGGCTGCGACCAGCGGAGCGCATTTTGCGACCGCGACTCCGGTTGAACTGGAAGTGGCGGAGATGATTCAGAAGATCGTTCCGAATGCAGAGCGCGTGCGCTTTGCGAACACCGGAACAGAAGCCATGATGGCTGCGATTCGCTTGGCGCGGGGCGTGACGGGGCGGCCGAAGATTCTGAAGTTCGAAGGGCACTACCACGGATGGCACGATGATTTGCTGGTGAGTTCGAATGTTCTCCCCGTGGCAGCACTTGGGCTGAAGACGGATCCGGTGAAGATTCCAGACAGTTCAGGACTGAACCGGACTGCTTTGGACGACACGATTGTGGTGCCATGGAATGATCTGCCTGCGTTGGAGAGTGCAATCGAGAGGCATCCGGGACAGATTGCCGCGATCATCACTGAAGGGATCATGGCGAACATGGGGGTAATCCCGCCGCGAGAAGGTTATCTGCACGGATTGCAGAAGCTTGCGAAGGCGAATGGAATTGTTTTCATCCTGGATGAGACGGTCACTGGGTTTCGCATTGCTCCAGGAGGATGTCAGGAACATTACAAACTCTCGCCAGACCTGGTGACGTTTGGTAAGGCGTTGGGATCGGGACTGCCAGTGGCGGCGCTTGTCGGCCGCGCTGAGATTATGGATGCGCTGCAGTGGGGCGGCGTGCTGCACTACGGCACGCACAACGGATCGCGGATTGGGATGTTTGCTGCGCGTGCCAATCTGCGAGTCTTGACTCGCGACAGCAATGCGTCGTTTAAGCATACTTGGCGTGTTGCGGATCGGCTCTGCAATGGGTTGCGAGAGATGTTTCGGCAGAAGGGAATCTCGGCGGTTGTACAGAATGTTGGTCCGATGCTTCAGGTGATGTTTACGGATCAGCCTGCGATCAGGGACTATCGTGATTTCTGCCGGTTTGTGGATCGGTCGGCATTTCAGAGGTTTGTGCTCTCACTTTTTCCGCATGGTGTGTACGCGTCGCCGTCTGCAGCTTTGCATTCGATCGTGACTCTGGCGCACCGCGATGAGGATGTGGACCGGACGCTGGACGCGGCAGGGAAGGCGCTGGAGAGTGCATTTGCGTAATTGAATATGGCAGCTTCGATGAAAATCGCAGAATACGCCGCCCAGCTTCTTTCCCTTGAGGGGAAGATCGCGGTTGTCACAGGCGCGGGTTCGGGAATTGGCCGTGGGATTTGCTTGCGGTTGGCGGAGATGGGGGCTCGTGTCGCGTTGCTTGACATTGATGAGAATGGAGCGCGCGAGACTCTTTCCCTCGTCAAACGCGCCAGTGCGGTGACGTCCGCCGCTGGTTTAACCGCTGAGTTCGCCGAGGATTCGCAGAGAGCGCAGGGAACTGCGAAAGAAATTGCTATGAAATGCGATGTTCGAGTGGTTGACGATTGCGTGGGGGCAGTAGCATCCATCATTGAGAAGTGGGGACGGATTGACATTCTCTGCAACTGCGCTGGGATCGCTATCCGCAAAGATGTGGTTGATCTCACGGAGGAGGAATGGGACCTGGCGCTGGATGTCACGCTGAAGGGAATTTATTTGCTGTCGCACGAGGTCATTCCCCACATGATTCGTAGTAAAGGCGGAAGCATCATCAACATTGGCTCAGGCTGGGGATTGAAGGGCGGGCCTCGCGCTGCGGCCTACTGCGCGGCGAAGGGTGGGACGGTGAATCTGACGCGCGCGATGGCCATCGATCACGGAAAGCACAATATTAGGGTGAACTGCGTTTGTCCGGGCGACGTGGATACGCCGATGCTGCGCAGTGAGTGCGCACAGCTAGGAAAGGACGAGCGGTCCTTTCTGAAGGAAGCAGCGGATCGGCCACTGGGACGCCTAGGCACGGTCGAAGACGTAGCGAATGCAGTTTTATTTCTGGCTAGCCCAATGGCGAACTGGATTACAGGCACGGCCCTCCTGGTGGATGGGGGAGGGCTGGCATAAATCCAAGTAAGCACGTGGCTAAGCCACCCGAGGCAATGCCTTCTGCTCAGTCTTGGGCGCGGGCATCCGCATGTACCGATCCAGCACGCGGCGGGCATGTTCGATCAAGTGATCGATCCCGCGTAGCGCATCCGGCTGCCGAACGAGCGCCGTTAATTTGGGGGAGTTGCTCATGTTGACTTTGATGCTATTTGAATGGCGTGCGATTTACTATCGGGTTAATGCTTGATTACCGAAGTAACCCATCCGCGAACATTCCGTCGATGAACTTGAGGAATCGCCGTAACACGATAACTGCATGAAGAATGTGCGACTTGAGCTTTCTCGGACCCAAATCCTGGGGGTTCAGGCGCCGCGTGAATTTGCTGGAAGGGCGCTTGCCTTTCGGTGAGGCACAGGCAATCTGGCTGCCGCTCCCGGGAATCAAAGGTTCAATTGCAGTTCGGTTTTAGGGACGCGTCCGTTGCAGAATCCTGCATCTTGACGCGCCTTCCGGAGCAAAGCAGAATCGTTCGCCTATGCCGCTTACTTCGTTGTCGCTGAAGCGAACCGCGAGCCTCTTTTCGCTGATTTCCGCTTTGTCGATCTGCGGGCTTGCACAAGTTAAAACCTTAGCGAGTTTCGATAATGTCGATGGCAGGGATCCTGGCTACCCTGCGGCTGCCTTTGTGCAGGGAACCAATGGGTATCTCTACGGTACAACTGCTGCAGGCGGGGCAAACGATGAGGGTACTGTTTTCAGAATGTCTGCTACGGGAGAGCTGATGACGCTCTATAGCTTCTGCTCTCAACCGGGATGCAGCGATGGTGCAGTGGCAAATGCGGGCTTGATACAAGCTACCGACGGGCACTTCTACGGTACGACCGCCCTCGGCGGAACGAACAACAACGGCACGATTTTCAAAATTAGTCGGGCTGGAATACTGACGACGATATACCGATTTTGTACTGAATTGGGGTGCCAGGGAGGCACGAACCCGGCAGCCGGTCTCCTGCAAGCCTCCGATGGCAATTTTTACGGTACTACAGTCAACGGAGGTGCTTACGGCCTTGGCACGGTCTTCAGAATGACGAGGGCAGGTGTGGTGACGACGGTCTTAAGTTTCAACGGGATTAACGGGAGGAATCCTCTCTTTGGGTCTTTGATCGAAGGTACCGACGGGAGCTTGTATGGAACGACTGGCTATGGTGGGGCAAGTGAAGGGTGCGGAAGCGGGACTGGCTGCGGCACGATCTTCAGAATGAGCTTGCGAGGCAACTTGACTACGCTTTACAACTTCTGTGCCCAATTGAACTGCGCTGACGGTTCTTCCCCTTCGGGTGGGCTGGTTCAAGGAACAGACGGCAATCTCTACGGTACGACGGCTAACGGGGACATTGGATACGGCACGGTCTATAAGATGACGACTCCGGGCGAACTCACCACGCTGCACAGCTTCAATTTCACGGACGGCGCCTATCCGCAGGCCGGGCTCATCCAAGCAACGGACGGAAATTTCTACGGAGCGACACCGCAGGGCGGGGCCAACGGACCTGGTGGCACAATTTTTCAAGTTACGCCGCAAGGTCATTTTGCGTCCCTCTACAGCTTCTGTTCAAAGGCAAACTGCACGGACGGCACCGGAGTTTTCTCAGGTCTTGTGCAGGCAACAAACGGACAACTCTACGGTGCAACTTTTGCAGGTGGCACTAGTTCGAACTGCACAGGCGGTTGCGGGACGACGTTCATTCTGCCGACCGGGCTCGCTCCATTCGTCGAAACTCGTCTCAGTTCCGGCAGGCCAGGCGCTCGGATCGTAGTGCTGGGAAGCGGGCTGAGCGATGCCTCTGCCGTCAGCTTTAACGGGATGTCTGCTGTTTTTAAGGTGGTTTCAGGCACGGAGATTGTGGCCACAGTACCTATCGGTGCTACCGATGGATTTGTTACGGTGACCACACCGGGAGGCACGCTCACGAGCAACAAGGTATTTCAGGTCCTTCGCTGAGCGGAAACGAGCCGATGGCGTGTTACTGCTGGCGTCGTTGCCGGGCTGCCTCGTAAAGCATGATGCTTGCAGCGACGCCCGCATTGAGCGACTCGACTTGCGGTGTGTGGGGAATCGCGACGAGTTCATCGACTTGCGCCATCACACTGCGAGGCAGCCCGGAGCCTTCGCTGCCGATAAACACGGAACACGGGCCTGAGAGATTCGCCTGATCGATCGGCGTACCTTTGTGTGACGACGTTGCGATCAGGCGGACTTTTTCTTTGCGCAGACTTGCGCCCAGTGCATCGAGCGCTCCTGCTTTTTTCTCAACTACGAACGGCAGACGGAAAATCGATCCCGCAGATGCTCGAATTACTTTTGAGTTGATTGGGCTGACGGTGCCTTCTCCGAGGACGACTCCGGCGCTGCCGAAGGCTTCGGCGGAGCGGAGCAGTGTACCGAGATTTCCCGGATCCTGCAGACCCACCACCACGATCACCGGGCCCACTTGTAATCGCTCCAAAACGTCGGCGATCGAGAATTCGCGGAATTTTACGAGAGCCGCGACCCCCTGCGGAGTCTCGCTGGGCACGGCACCGTCAAAGACCCGATCGGGAAGCAGCAGGGTTTCGACGTGAGATCCGATTTGCGGGAGGAGGCGTTCGGCTAGCGTATGCGCCGATTCGCGGAAGAGAACCGCGCGGAAGCGGAGGCCGCTGCGGATTGCTTCTTCGACGATGCGCAGACCTTCGATCGCGCAATCGCCTTCGGGAGTGCGCTCCGCGTGGGCAAATGCCTGACGCACCTCTTTGACCAGGGCATTGTGGCGGCCATCGATGCGTCTGAGGCGCTGGTGCGTGGAAGGTCGCGTTTCCGAGGGTCGAGGCATCTGTGTTCGAGAAAGCGTCAGATCTTGAACCACCAAGAACATTAAGGTACACGAAGGCCAGGCCGGTTTCCTTCGTGGGACTGCGTGTCCTTCGTGGTTCGTAGCTCTTTTTGCCGTATTATGATAGTTTCCGCCGTCGAAATCATAGTTATAAGCAACTCCAGAAGGGAGCGCCGTGCGCGCCGAGATCGTAAAAATCAACGCTGAAAGTCCGGAAGTTTCGCTCGTCAAATATGCCGCAGATCAAATCCGTTCTGGCGAAGTGTTGGGCATGCCGACGGATACGTTTTACGGGTTAGCTGCCGACCCCTTCAACCTTCGCGCCGTCGACAAGGTGTACGACATCAAGACGCGATCGCGGCACAAGCCACTGTCTCTTCTGATTGGAAGCACTGATCAGGCGGAGGAACTGGCCAAGCCGTTGCCCCCGGAATTCTACGCGTTAGCGCGCAAGTTCTGGCCCGGACCGTTGACGATCATCGTGAAGGCAGGATCGAAGCTTCCACTCAAAGTCACGGCCAACACGGGGAATGTGGCGTTGCGCGTTCCGAATGCCAAAATTCCCCTGGCCGTCGTCACCGCGGCCGCCATTCCGATTACAGCGACGTCCGCTAACTTGAGTGGAGCGGCTGAGTGCACGAGCGCCGAGCAGGTGCGCGATCAACTTCAGGGACGTATCAACATCATCGTGGACGGCGGAACGTCTCCGCGAGACGTCGCTTCAACAATTATCGATCTTAGCGATGAAACGGCGCGCTGGCGGGTTATTCGCGAGGGTGCGATTCCCTCCGACGAGATTTCGAATTTTTTTGCGCAAGGATAATTTAACGACGGCTGTCTGAGGATGACAGAGGAACCCGCCAAACGGAATCACCCTATCGCCCAGTGGTTCCCCCTGATCGCCGCACTGGCGATTGTGGCATTTCTGGTTATCACTTCTTTTCGCATTACTCGTGCCGCCCGCCTGCAGGAAGTGCCCCATGCTGACGCAATCGTGGTGTTCGGTGCGGCGGAGTATTCCGGGCGGCCTTCTCCCGTGTTGAAAGCCCGTCTCGATCACGCGCTCGATCTCTTTCATCGAGGACTGGCTCCCGTAGTCATTACGACCGGGGGCGCGGCAGCTGATCCCAAGTTTTCGGAAGGTGGCGTCGGGAAGGATTACCTGATGCGCCACGGTGTCCCGGAGCGGAGCCTGATCGCGGAGACGCAGGGCCGGGATACGTCAGAGTCGGCGGAGCGGGTTGCGGTCATCATGCGTGCGAACGGACTGCATAGCTGCATTGCGGTGAGCGATGCGTATCACGTTTTCCGCATTCGGAAATTGCTGGAGCATGAGAATGTCAGCCCGGTTTATCTGGCGCCGCGCCCGGATTCGCGGCCGCGCAGCGTCGCTCAGCGAATGATTGCGGTGCTGCGCGAGTCGGCGAGCTATTTTTTGTGGCGGGTGGGGATTACGTAGCTCTTCCCCTTGGGCCTCGTCAGCGGCTAAAGAAGTGCCTTGATACGAACCTGCTTCGTCGACCGGCTCAAATCCTACGCTCCGAAAAACGCCATCTACATACCAACCAGGTTATAAACCGTTCGTCGCCGCGACCTCGTAGTGCGCAGCTTTCGGATCGTGCTTCGAGAGGAATTTCTGCCGCTCTTCAGGAATGATGGATGTTTCGTAATCCGGGCCAGCCACGGCTCGGATGTCGTCGATCGAATCAAAGAGCAGGATCGTGATGAATTCGACTTCTGCGCCATTGTTCCGCCGCAAGAGATAACTTCCACGATAGCCTTTGGCCTTGCTGATGCCGGGCAGGAGCTCCGGCTTCAGCATCGATTCGTAGGCGTCTGCGTGTTCCGGTTTGGTGCTTCCATGCCAAACTCTGGCGATCATTTCGCCCTCCACGGGAGCAATCTACCACGCCATACGCTTGCGGAGTTCGGTGATATGCGCCACATGATGCGGCCCATGCCACGCATAGAGCGTCAGCGTCTTCTCAAGCGACATGGGGCCGAGATCGGGATGCCGGAAGGTGCGCTGCCATTCTTCCGGGCCGAAGGAACGCATGAGTCGAACCCAGCGCTGATGGAGCGAGTCGAGCAGGGTAAGTGAGACCTCGATGGGAGTCGCTTTCGTGTCGGGTAGCTCAGCCCAACGATCTTCAGCATAAGGCTTGATAGTCGGGTCATCCTCAGTGAGCGCCAGCTTGAAGCGGACGTAAGCGTTCACATGGCTATCCGGCATGTGATGGATGACTTGGCGGACCGTCCAGCCTCCGGGACGATATTCGGTGTCGAGTTGCTGATCGGAGAGTCCCTTCACAGCGGCCCGTAGTTTGGCTGGCGCCTGCGCGATTTCTTCCACAAGCAGTTGTTTCTGTTGTTCGTTGGGAGGCCCGTCATAGCGCCATTTACCGATGGGAAAGCGGAGATCTTCCATGGTTGCTCCTTGAATTTTTGTTCACCGGAAGAGACTGAGATGAGGGACCAGGTGTGCTCGATGCAAAGAATGCAGAGGTTGTCGATACCATGCCTGTGAATCGGCGATAGGGTGGAAGCCACACAGTAAACTACAAGGGATTGCGGCAGTCTCATACGCACCCCCTTGCCTTTGGCTTCGAATTTCGATTCCTCCATGCCCTCGGCTTGGTGCATCTTAAGCGGTTGTGCGCTAAACTCTCCGTGCCGTTGAGTTTAGCTACCACCCGAGCATGACTTGTGGGCATGCCGCGGGAATGCCTAGTGAGGACACCATGCCTTCATCCGTCTGGTCAGGTCACCTAACATTCGGACTGATTTCCATGCCTGTGCGTCTTTTTTCCGGCGCGCGCAGCAGCGGTATCTCATTCAACATGCTGCACCGCACGGATAAATCGCGTCTCAAGCAGCAGTACATCTGCCAGGCGGAGGGTGTGCCGGTGGACCGGGCCGACATTGTGAAGGGCTATGAATTTCGCAAGGACGAATACATCGTTATCGAACCGGACGAGATCAAGAAGATCGAGCCGCAAACCGCGAAGACGATGGAGATCCTGGAATTTGTGAAGTCCGACGATGTGGATCCCGTTTACTTCGAGTCCTCGTATTACATGATGCCGGAAGAAGCCGGACGCAGGCCCTATGCCTTGCTCACAAAGGCGCTGGAGGAAAGCGAATACGTAGCGATTGCGAAGATCACGATGCACAACCGGGAGTACACAGTGTTTTTGCGTCCGCATGAGGGCGGCATGATGCTGCATACGATGTATTACGCGGAAGAAGTTCGGAAGGTCGAAGGATTTGGCGCGCCGGATGTAGAACTCAAAGACGCCGAGGTGAAAGTGGCGCACCAGTTGATTGAGGCGCTCGCCGACAAATGGGATCCTGAAAAATACCAGGACACGTTCCAGGAAAATCTCAAGAAACTGATTGAAGCGAAACTTGAGGGTGGGGAAGTCGCGGCCGTTGAGAAACCAAAGAAATTGGCCCCGGTTGTTGACCTCATGGCGGCGTTGAAACAGAGCCTGGCGCAGATGGAAGGCAAGAAGAAGCCGGCCGCGACCGCGCCGGCCGAGGAACCTGCAGCGGCTCCGCCCGCGAAGTCACGCCGCAAACGTGGGTGAAATCATCCTCAGCTGAAAGCGTCGACACGGGCATCCCGTCGTGTGCAGGTAAGCATCTTCCTATCGAGTGCGCATGGCGTCTGAGACTTAAGCACTGAGAAAGGCTCCTCGCCTAGCGCACGGGCGCAGCAACCGCTACAATAATCAATTCTGTCATTTGAATATTCTTTCCATTTGAATCAGGAGTCTGCTTCGGGATGCCGATGAAGATTGGACGTGTGTGCTGGCTCGCCGCCACGGTGCTGGGAAGTTTGTTGTGGATGTCCTGCGGCGAGGTCTATCGGCCGGTGGTAATTCCCGTAAATACGACTCCGCCGAACTCTGCCAACTTCCACTCCGTTTTCGGCATTAACACCAATGCGTCAGCGAATGCGGGCACAGCTCTTGAGATTGACGTCGCGGGAGATACGAATATCGGAGTAGCCAGTATGGGGATTAATCCGACCCATGCGGCGGCCTTACCCAATAACTCACGGATTTTTGTGGCGAGTGCGGGAAGTGTGATTCCGGGCGAACCCGACATCATTAGCGCGTTCACGCCTGCGGGCGGAAGTTCAGTAGCAACCGGGATCACAAATCCCACAGTTTTCTCACTGCCCAATGTCGGACCGGAACAGTCCGCGGCAATCACTGCACTGAGCGAGTCCGGCACTGTAGTGACAGCGACGCTTGCCGCAGCGATCCCAACGGCAACCGTCGGTGGGCCGATTGTCGTTTCTGGTGCTCCGATCGGGGGATACGATGGAAATTTTGTACTCTCGTCGGTCAACGGAGCCACGATTCAATACACCGCAACAGCGACCAATCTGGCGGCAAGCTCGGGAGGAACGGCGACCGTTCCTCTACCAACCTTTTGCTCGTACCTTCCGGTGTTCCTTGCAACTTCTCAAGCCACGAATGTATACGTTGCTAACTATGGCGTGGAAAACGGAGCGAATTGCTCGTTTGCCAGCACGGATTCCGTCGCGCAGCTGAGCACCACGAATGGAACGATCGCTATTATCGCGTACCTGAATCCCACAAATACGAGTCCCGCGCCGCATCCCGTTTCGCTTGCCCAAACTCCTAATGCGCAACATCTGTATGTGGTGAATCAGGGCAACGATACCGTGGTGGATCTTTCTCCCACGGACCTGTCGGAGATCGCAACCATTCCTGTCGGAACCACACCTGTTTGGGCAGTGGCAAGGGCCGACAATCAGCGCGTGTATGTACTGAGTCAAGGAGCCGGAACACTGATTCCGATCGACCCGACTACAGATACCATTCTGCAGAGCCAGACAAATCTCTCGGTGGGTGCGGGGGCGAATTTTCTGTTGTACGACCCGCACCTGAACCGGTTGTATGTGACGAATCCCAGCACGGGGCAGGTTTTTGTTTTCTCCGCTACGGGCGGGTTGGACCTCGGCGGAAACGCGAATGACACCCCGAAGCTGCTCGCGACAATCTCTATGACCGGAGGCACGAAAGCGCCGTGTGCGATGGCGTGTTCGCCCGTTTCAGTGGCGGCATTGGCGGACGGTTCGCGGTTCTACGTCGCAAGCTATGAATCACAAAGTACGTGTTCCGATAAGAACGTGGGCGCTACCGCTTGCATTGTCCCTTTGCTGACCGTGTTTGATGCGCTCAGCATGAAAGTGAAGCCGGTTAGCTCCACATGGTTGCCATCTTCTTCGCCGTCGTTGTCGCTATTGTCGTCCCCGCCGTTTTCGGCAACGCAATATGCCGTGACTCCGAATGCCTCGTGCGCTCCTGCGGCGACGTATGCGCCGGGTACAACCCGATTCCGCATGTTTACGACGGCATCGTCGGACAGCAGCCATGTCTATGTGAGCATTTGTGACGCAGGGACAGTCGCATCGATCCGGACGAACACCGACACGATCTCGCAAGGGACAAACGCGCCAGACACTTTGATCACCGATATCGCAGCGCCGTTCGGCGCTTGCAGTGGAGCGAACTGTAATTCGGCGGCTCCGATTACCGCGTTCTCCATTTCGGCCAATGTAGTGACCGTTCAGGCAGCGAATAACTTTGTGCCGGGACAGCAGGTACAGATTTCTGGGCTCACCACCGGGACCTATCTGAATGGGCGAACACTTACGGTTCTTCAGGCTGGACTCTCTGGGACTCAGTTCGCCAGCAACTTCACGCATGCTGATGTCGCATCGACGACAGATTCAGGCAGCGCGCTCGGGCTTCAGGTCGCCGACGTCACCTCATTCTCGATCAATTCGAATGTTGTGACGTTCCAGGCAGTGAATACATTTAGCCCGGGCACGAAAGTCGCCATCAGCGGACTATCGAGTGGCGCTGCAGCTACCGCTGGACTAAATGGCCAAACCTTGACCGTCATTGCGACGGGATTGTCGAGTAAGCAGTTTGAGTGTGTTCTGCCCAATGCTACTTCGAACGTTGGATCAACGTCGGACTCGGGAACCGCGGTGCCACAGGTTCCGCCCCAAACACCTATCTTCCTGCTGCCTGGAACCTAGGTCTTCGCCCTAAAACATTCACGATGGTTCTGCCCTGCCGGGCACGTGTCTCCTCGAAATATTAGCGGCGCCCATAGGGATACCTTCGACTGCGGTTGAGCTTCGCTTTGGCGAAGCTCAATCCTCGCTCAGCATGACGGGGAGATGGATTCCTAGAACAGCGATCTACCTTTTAGGCTTTCGCAGAAACTTCTTCCTTCACCGATTCTTTCGCGGCGTAGTGGGATTCCACGTAGTCATCGAGGATCTCGATGAATTCCGCGACGATGCGGTCGCCCTTCAGAGTTGTGAAGAGACGTCCGTCAACGTAGACGGGAGCTTTGGGCTCTTCGAACGTGCCCGGAAGCGAGATGCCGATATTGGCGTGCTTTGATTCGCCGGGCCCATTGACGACACAGCCCATTACAGCCAGTTTCATTTCTTCCACGCCCGCATATTGCGTCTTCCAGGTTGGCATCTGTTCGCGCAGGTAGGATTGAATCTGCTCCGCCATCTCCTGGAAGAAGGTGCTGGTAGTACGTCCGCAGCCGGGGCAGGCTGTGACCTGCGGCGTAAAGCTGCGAATGCCCATGGACTGCAGAATCTGCTGCGCGACGCGAACTTCTTCGGAGCGATCTCCACCCGGTGCGGGAGTGAGCGAGACGCGAATCGTGTCGCCAATTCCTTCCTGTAGTACCACGCCCATGGCGGCACTAGAGGCAACGACACCCTTCGCGCCCATCCCGGCCTCAGTCAGGCCCAAGTGCAGCGGGTAATTGCAGCGAGTTGCCAGTTCACGATAGACGTCAATCAAGTCCTGAACACCGCTAACTTTGGCGCTGAGGATAATCTGGTCTGCTCGTAGGCCGTATTTCTGCGCGAGATCCGCGGAATTCAACGCGCTCACAACCATGGCTTCCATGGTGACTTCGCGCGCATCTTTCGGCTCATCGAGCTTCGAGTTCTCATCCATCATGCGCGTCAACAGGACCTGGTCGAGCGATCCCCAATTGACTCCGATGCGCACCGGTTTTTGATACTTCACCGCAACTTCAATCATTGTGCGGAAGTTGGAGTCTCCGCCCTTGCCAATGCTGGCATTTCCCGGGTTAATGCGGTATTTCGCGAGGTCTCGGGCGCACTCGGGATATTTCGTCAGCAGAACGTGTCCGTTATAGTGAAAATCGCCAATGATCGGGACGCGGATGCCCTGTTTATCGAGTTGTTCGACGACGTGGGGAACGGCCTTGGCTGCGTCATCGTTGTTGACCGTTACGCGAACCAGTTCCGAGCCGGCCCGAGCCAAAGCGGCGACTTGCTGAACGGTCGAGGGGATGTCGGCGGTGTCGGTATTGGTCATGGATTGCACCACAACTGGTGCATCCGACCCGACGCGCACACGTCCGACAACAGCTGTAACGGTTTTCCTGCGATGAATTGTAGCCATAGGAACTTCTAGTTTAACACGCGAATTACGGCCCTATTCCGCATTGGGGTTCAGGCCGGAATAGGGCCGACGTGTTCTGTTAAGCCTTTCGGGCGTAGGTGATCGGCAGGGTCTTTGCCGTAGGCGGGATGGGCATCTTTTGAATTTGCGCGGATCGGCGCAGCGCAGACTGAGAGCTGGCCTTCAGTTCGTCGACGACATGCTCTGCGTCCCGTCCGATCCCGATCAGCGTGGCCGACGACATCGCATATTGAAAGTGCAGCCCAAGGAAATACAATCCCGGTACTCTACTGACTCCGCGCACGTGCGCTGGGTCACCGCCTTCCTCGAAGACCGGCAGATCGATCCAGGAAAATCCTGGTTGGTAGCCGGTGCACCAGATCACGTTTCTCACTTCGAGAGTACGTCCGTCTTCTAGTAACGGTTTTCCTTCCTGCACACTGGTGACACGCCCGACTCGCTCGATGCCCGCATCGATGAGATCACTGGGCTTCACGCGGATGAGCGGTGACGCACGATGCAGCATCTTCGGACGCGCCTTCCGTCCCATCGGAGTGCTCGTCGTCAACAGGTGGTGGCCCAAGAAACGGATCATACGGAACGCAACCTGGCGGGAGAAAAGGGTATTAATGTCCCATGGAAGGTGACCGGATTCCTTTCCCGCGATCCACGTGGTATGGCTTCTCGCTACATCCATCGCGATGTCAGCGCCCGAATTTCCAACACCGACAACCAGCACTCCGCCCTCCTGAAGTTGTGAAGGTCTCTTATAAGTCTCCGGAGTTAATTGAAGGATGCTGGGATCGAGATCGTGAGCGAACAAAGGAATTCTCGGTACCTGATAGTTCGCCATCGCCACGATCACGTTATCTGCCTCATATTGCAGATGCCCGGCATCAATCAAGAAATGGTCATCATGTTTGGATAGTCGCTTCACTTTGATGCCGCATTGCACAGGCAGTTTGAAGTGCTCTGCGTAGAATTCGAGGTAGTCCGCAACCTGGTCCTTGGTAGGGAAGTCTTCACCGTTTCCCGGGAATCTCATCCCAGGGAGTTCCACATAGCGAGCTGGCGTAAATAAACGGAGTGAGTCCCAGCGATTCCGCCAGGCGTTCCCGATGCGATTGTTTGCGTCCAAAATTAGAAAATTGATTCCTTGCTTGGCCAGGTGGTACCCCGCAGACAAGCCCGCCTGGCCTCCGCCGATCACAATTGTGTGAATGCGCTCTGCACGAAATTGGTTTTTCATATTCACCCCCACACTGATGACTGTAGAAGCGGCTGGGATTCAGCGCATCGGGCGAACTGTGCAGAGCAAGCGAAAAATTTTGTGGGTAATTTTATGTACGAATCACATCAGTTGGTGCTGATAGGCAAAGGCGGTCGCCGCCGCGCGCGAGGAGATGTCAAGCTTGTTGAAGATGTTACTGATATGGCGCGCGACGGTTTTTTCACTGATGCCCAATTTTGTTGCGATGCCTCGATTCGTCCTGCCAGTCGCAACTAGTTTAAGGATTTGTACTTCCCGGTCAGTGAGTGGGCTGTCCTCAGAACCTCTTTCTTCTGTGGAGAACTCCTTCAAACGTGCGAGATCGGGGGCAGCGCCAAGACGAAGGAATACTTCCTGCGCCATTTCTAATTCGAGTTTTGCGGCATCGCAATCATCGAGTTTCTTGCAGGCCGAGGCGATCAGTACCCGAGTTCGTGCCGCTTCGTAGGGCGCGTCGAGTTCACACCAGAGGACCCACGCACGCCGTAACTCAGCCAGCGCGCCTCTCAAATCGCTTTCCGCGAGAAGCACCGCGCCCGTGGCTCGAGCTGACATCGCGGTTATCCACGGGGCATTGAATCGATTGGCAATCTCCTGTAACTCATCCGCCGCAGCGCGGGCGCCCGCAGTGTCTCCGCTTGCCAGAACGATCTCGACATAACTCTCCAGAATACGGGCGCGGCTGCCGGGTTCTCGCACCTCTTCGGCAATTCGTCGAATGGAGGCGCTGGCCGCCGCAGTCTGACCCTGAGCTAGCCGCAGCAGCGCCATCCCGGGATGAGGACTGCGCAACCAACGGCCAGCCTCCTGATAAGCACTTTCCGCTGCGGCATATTCCCCCCGCACCCGGTAAAGTTCAGCAAGACGATAAAATGCAGCCCCCGCTTCAGGCTTGTGAGATTCAGAGAATCTTTCGCATGCCTCTCGTGCCTGGGTGATGGCTTCTTCCCATGCTCCATGCAGTTGTAGAATCTCCGCACGGCGCACCAGACAGTGCCCGCGGTACGGAACGACTTCAGGCTGAGAAGCGCACCAACGTTCCAAAGCAGAGGTCCATTCCTGCGCCCTGCGGAGATCAAAAATTTCACCGCACGCATCCAGCACGCTGCAGTACACTCCTCCGGCGGTCAGAGGAGAGACCTCGCCCGCGGTGACGCCGACCATTGCCTCATCCAGCAACGCAACTCCACTGGCAATCTGGCCCTGGCGGATCAACGATCGCCCCTGTCCCTGTAACGCCAATGTCTGCAGGTCGCGGTCGTCGAACTGCTCGCCGATTTTGCGTGCGTGAGCAAACGCCTCGAACGCTTTGACCGCGTCGCCCCCATGTACCAATCGATAGCCAACGGGAAGGAACAGATATCCCTTCTCCACGCAGTCGGATTCGCCAAGAATGCGTTCCGCGCGCGAAAACCACCCACTGGCTTGCGCCCCATCACCCGCCAGTAGCGACATGAAGCCAAGCCAAAACGCACATCTTGCGGCAGGATTCATCTGGCCAAGATTGAGGAATGATTGATGGGCCTTGGCCAGCATCTGCAATCCCTCTTCCTCCTTACCAACGAGAAGAGAAAACTGTGCGGATTCGACCATTTGGAAAGGATCCACCGAAATGCTTCCATCAACGGGCGCCCTTTCGATCTTTGTGCCTGCACTCTGCAGGCTCAGGGTCAGCGCCTTTGGGTCGAGGATTTGGTCCGGCACCTTCGCTTTTCGGATTGTGGCCGGACGCTTCATTTCAACCAGTTTACCTTTGCCGATAAATCGTCGCCCTGCAACGCTGGAAGTGACCTGATCGAAAACAACTCAGCCGGCAGGTTGAACCCCGCCGGCTGCGTTGTTTCTAGTGTTTATCTCTAACTCATGGGAGCTTATCGGCTAGCCCGGGAATCGTTTTCATCAGATCGTTGTAGATCACCATCACGGCGAACAAGACCAGGAAGACGAATGCGGCCTGATAGACGCGTTCCTTGATGTTCATGCTGATGTCGCGACGCATGAGTCCTTCAATGCAGAGGAAGAGAATCACGCCGCCGTCGAGAATCGGGATGGGGAGAAGGTTGAAGATTCCCAGGTTCAAACTGATGGCGGCCGTCAGGCTCATGAGAGGAGTCCAGCCCTTACGGCGCGCAGCCTCTCCTGCCGCCTGACCGATGCGGATGGGACCTTCAATGGATCGCATGGAAATCTTGCGCTGCGCCATTTTCTTTACGAGTTCGAGAATCAGTAAAGCGTTCTGCCGATTCTCGTGTAAGGAAAGCTGCATGGCCTGCGCGAAGGGAAGCGTCTTGACCTTCATCTGCATGCTGCCGATGCCAATGCGATACCACTTGTCAGATGGCACAGGTTGCACGGTGAACGTCTTCTGCTGTCCGTCGCGGAGAACCGTGATTGCGATCGGCTTGTCCTTCGTGATTTTCAGGCTCTCCACCATCGAGGCCAATGCTGGCACGGGCTTGCCATCCACGGAGAGAATCTCATCGCCTTCTTTCAGGCCGGCCTTCTCTGCGGGCATCCCGCTGACCAGGTCCGTGATGGTGACGGTGCTTTCTTTTGGAGCCCAGCCTGCATATCCAATCTGATCAATGCCGGTAGCCTCGGGAACGACGGTTTTGTCGAGAATCTTGCCGTTGCGATCGATTTGCAGAGCCAAAGGCTGGCCGGGGTTGAGGGCTTCTTTCAGCTCGACCTGCTCCCAATTCGGGTTCTGAACATCATCGATTCGCGTGATGCGATCGCCGACTTCAAGTCCTGCTTTGGCGGCGGCAGTATCTTTCAGCACCCATCCGATCACGGGCTGCTCGTCGTAGACGGCCGGATACTCGTAATGGACCATGTAGACCGTGGTGAGCAGCACGATCGCGAGCAGGATGTTCATCGTGGGGCCGGCAATCGCGATGAGGAATCGGTGCCAGCGCGAATGATTCATGAATTCGCGGGGATCGTCCGTGCGTGAGTCCATCGGATTTTCGCCGCTCATCTTGACGTAGCCACCCAGAGGGATGGCATTGATGCGGTAATCCGTCTCGCCTCTGCGGAAGCCAATCAGCCGCTTGCCAAAGCCGATGGCGAACTGCTCGACACGCACCCCGAGCCACTTGGCCACGGCGAAGTGGCCGAACTCGTGGATCAAAATCATGAAACCCAGGACACCAACGACTGCAACGAGCGAAGTCAGAAAGTCAGACATATTTGAGGTACGAACGCTCCCACTGATTAGATTCCAAAATTACGCGAAAGATGTTGTTTGTGACCGTCCAGCCTTGCGGACGGATTGATTTTGTTCTTGGGCCTGGCGACGAGCTTCCGCATCCACTTCCAGCACTTCCTGGATAGACTCCGGAACCTTGGAACTTGTCACTGCGAGGACCTGCTCGATAATCACGGGAATCTGGTCGAATCGGATCTCGCCCTCCAGAAATGATGCAACTGCAACTTCATCGGCTGCATTGAGCGCCACCGTTTTTGCGCCGCCCGCCTCAACCGCTTCATAGGCCAGCCGCAGACACGGGAATTTTTTCAGGTCGGGCGGGCTGAAGTCCAGATGACGCAAGTCACTGACAGCGAAGCGCATATCCGATTCAATACGCTCTGGATATGTTAGAGCGTAAAGGATCGGCAACCGCATATCCGTGACGGAGAACTGAGCAAGTATGCTGCCATCCACAAATTCCACCATAGAGTGAATTGTCGACTGGGGGTGGACGATTACTTCCACTCTGCCGGGATTCAGGTGAAAAAGTCTGCACGCCTCGATGACTTCAAATCCTTTATTCATCAGGGTTGCAGAATCAATCGTGATGCGCTTGCCCATCTTCCAGGTAGGGTGATTCAACGCCTGCTCTACGGTGATGGATGCGAATTCTGATTCCGGAGTATTCCGGAAAGGTCCGCCAGAGGCCGTAAGCCAAACGCGTTCGACCTCTTCCATGCGGCCTCCGCGCATGCACTGGTGCACGGCGTTGTGTTCGCTGTCGATCGGAAGAAGGGCGACATTGCGCTTGCGGGCCTCGGAGGTGATCAGGTCCCCGGCGGCGACGAGGCATTCTTTGTTCGCAAGACCCAAGGTCTTACCAGCGCGGACGGCTTCGTAGGTGGCTTCCAGACCGGCGACACCAACGATGGCGCTGACTACAAAATCGACTTCGGAATGAGTAGCGACGCTGACCGTGCCAGCTGATCCGTGCACGACTTCGATTTCGTTCAACCCCTCACGCTTTAGTAGCGAACGGAGAGCGGCCGCATCTTTCTCTAACGCCATCGAGACGACGCGAGGCTTCCAGCGCCGGGCCTGCGTGAAAGCGGACTCCATGTTGCTGCCGGCCGCGAGTGTGGCAATCTGGAAGCGGTCTGGATAGGACGCGGCGACGCTGAGCGTGCTACGCCCGATTGACCCAGTGGATCCCAGGATGGCGATGCGTTTCATTATTATTTTGTGAATGCAGGAGCGAAACGCTCAATCCATTCTCGCTGTTCGTTCGTTTCTGGTACAGCTACTCCTCGTGCTGTCGAAAGCGCCTCTACCGCCGCGCCTGGACTCATCCCATTTCTTATTAAGAGGCAGGCGACGACCAAACCGGTGCGCCCAACTCCCTGGCGACAATGCACCAAAACATTGCGGCCAGCAAGCAATGTTGTATTCACTTTCTCAAGAATTTGTCTCAAGAGGGTTTCAGACCTTGGAACCTGACGATCCGCGATCGGAAACGACGCGAAGTCTACGTCATGCTTCTTGGCGGTGGCCCCTTCGTCCGCTAAATCTAGATCTAGCTCCTCATCCGGGGTGAGCAGGGAAAGAATCGCATCGACGCCCGAGCGTTTCCAGTTGGCGATGTCGCTTTCCAACCAATCTCCACCTCGGGGACGGGCAGATAGCGCTAGCCGGCCCGGCCAAGGTCCGTTAATCCAATAGAGATCAGTTGGCATCGTCAGTGACTGATTCCTTATCGATGATGTCGCGCGGAAGCCTGTCGACGTCTATGCCGCGCCGTCTAAGAATGCAGATGCGATGGTGCCCATCCAGTATAGTTCCATCGCGGCGAGTTTTCAGGCAGCCCTCGTTCAAGCTTGGAGCAAGAGATGTGATGAGCACCTCGGTCTGGAGACGCTCAAAAAATGCCAACTTGCCCTCGTTCAAGGAGCTATCCGGGTGTAGCGATTTTAGGGGAGGAGGGAGAGAGTCTGTTTCTGACATTCCGTTACTGCATCACGCGCCAAGCCGCATAGTACCACAGCACTGGAGCGGCAAAGAGTAGGGCATCAATACGGTCAAGCATGCCGCCGTGACCGGGGAGAATTCCTCCGGAGTCCTTCACATTCGCTCCACGTTTGATCAGAGATTCGACCAGATCGCCCAGTTGCGCCGCTACGTTCAGCACAATCGTGAGGACGATGACGGGGCCCATGGCCGGGCGCTCCAGTCCGAAGAGTCCGTCACGGCGTTGAATCAAACCAGCGCTGAGGAGAGCGGAACTGATCGGAAGGGAATAGTTGAACAGCAGCCACCCAACAGCGACGCTGGCGCCCACAGAAGCTGCAGCACCCTCCCAAGTTTTTTTTGGGCTGATGCGCGGCGCCATCAAGTGACGTCCTACGGACTTGCCGACGAAATAGGCGAAGATGTCGCCCGCCCAGACAATGAGCAGTAGATAGAGCAGATAAAACGCTCCTGCCCACTGTTGGCGCAACTGCACCAGCATCCCCATTGGTAGAGCGACATAAGTAAATGCAAACACTGAAGCCGCCGCAGCTGGATAGCCAGCGCTGAGCGACTCGTTCCGCATGGCCCGCGTTAGAAAGATGAAAGGGGCAATGGCCGCGGCAAAGCCGAGGCAATACACAAAAAATGCAGTCGACAGAAGCGGCTTCTCGTTGCCGAAATTGAAAGCCAATAGCGCGAAAAAGATCACGACGAAGAAGTACGTCAGGGTGCGAAGCGGTTGGACTCCGTACGATTCGGTGAGCTTCAGAAATTCGTGGATCGTGAGCAGAGCCACGGCGCCCGCCACGATGGCGAGCACCCACACCGGCGCTCGCAGAATCAGTAGCAGAACAATCGGGATTAGTACGACTGCAGTTGCTATGCGCTTGAGCAAGGGAAAGAGATTTTGAAGAACGCGCAATTATAACCAGAGGCGGGGAAGCAGTTGTTTTTCCTTCGTGTACCTTCGTGCCCTTTGTGGTTAGACCTTGACGGTTTCGGCGGGCAGATGCGTGTCGTGGTGGTTGAGTCCGCCATATCGCCGATCGCGCTTCTGGTACTCGGCGATGCCCTCGAGCAGGTGCACGCCCCGGAAATCCGGCCATAGCGTTGGAGTGACATAAATCTCGGCGTACGCAAGTTGCCAGAGCAGGAAATTGCTGAGCCGCATCTCGCCGGACGTACGGATGACAAGATCGGGATCGGGCAGGTGTCGCGTATACAGATGCCGGGATACGGTGGCCTCATCGATTCTCAGGTGATCGATTCCACCATTCTGGGCGGCTGCTCTGACGATTGCCCGAAATGCATCGACCAGTTCGCTGCGCGCGCTGTAGTTCAGTGCCAGCGTCAAAACCATGCCGGTGTTGCGGCTGGTTGCGTCGCGAGCCCAATCCATCCGCTCCTGGACATCTTTGGGAAGGTCCTGCTGACGGCCGATGTACTCCAACCGAATATTGTTTTCGTTCAGAGTGGAAACCTCGGCCTTCAAATATCGGGTCAGCAGCCGCATCAGGAAGCCGACTTCGGTGGCCGGGCGTTTCCAGTTCTCTTCCGAAAACGCGTACAGGGTCAAAGCAGGAATGTGAATGCGAGCAGCTGTTTCAACGGTCGAGCGCACTGCGGCGACTCCTGCGCGATGCCCAGCAATCCGCGGCATGTGGCGGCGTTTGGCCCAGCGGCCATTGCCGTCCATGATGATTGCGATGTGTCTCGGGAGCCGTGCCGGATCGAGGTGCTTGTAGACTTCCGCTTCCTTATGATCGAGGCTCGCAGCTACTTTGTCGTGCAAAGTGGTCATCCCGATATGAGGCTACCACAGGGGGAAAGGGTATGCAATGCGGCGTCGCACACTGCCGACCCTTCTCTGGATCTTATTGCTCCTGCGCCTCTTGCGGCACCACGCTAAAAGCTAACTTCTCCGTTCCGCGCAATATCGTTAGCGAACTACTAACGCCCACTCGGATTTCAGTAAGCAGGCGGTGCAGGTCATCGACGCCAGCCACCGGCTGGCGTTCGAGCGCCAGAATGATGTCGCCTTCTCGTAATCCAGCACGCTTTGCGGGGCTGCCGTCTTCAACCGAGAGCACCAATGCCCCCGTCTCCTTTGGCAGGTCGTAAAAGCGTATAACTCGCCGATGGATGGGAACCGTCTGGCCAGAAATTCCGACATAGCTGCGCCGAATGCGGCCGTCGCGAAGCAGGCGGCTGGCCACGAACTTGGCTGTGTTGATACCGATGGCGAAGCAGATACCTTGCGCGGGCAAAATAGTCGCGGTGTTCACACCGATGACATGGCCGTAGGAATCGATCAGCGGGCCGCCCGAGTTTCCTGGATTCAACGCGGCATCGGTCTGGATGACGTCGTCGATTAAGCGTCCGGAGTAGGAGCGCAGCGAGCGGCCCAACGCGCTGACGACGCCCGCGGTCACGGTTGACTGGAATCCGTACGGAGCTCCGATCGCGATGGCTATTTGTCCGACGCGAAGTTTCTGCGAATCGCCGAGCACGGCGACCGTGAGACCCGGCTCATCCACTCGAATTACGGCGAGATCGCTCGCAGGATCTTCCCCGATCAGCGCGGCAGGCATGCGCCGCCCATCGGCCAACGACACTGCAAGATGCGCGGCGTCGTGAACGACATGACTGTTCGTCAGGATCAGTCCATCTGGCGTGAATACAAATCCAGAGCCGCCGCCCTGGCGCTGGCGTGGTTCTCCTGAACGCGTGCGGCCTGCCTTCTGGTGAACTTCTACGTTCACCACGGACGGGCTGATGCGCTCGACCGCGCCGGTTACTGCATTCGAATAGGCATCAAGCAGGGGAGCATCGGAAATGCTTGCTGCGGAGGCGACCCTTAGTCCGGTTTCGGGGAAATTCTCGCTGTCCGGTGTTCCGTTAGGGTGCGAACTGGCGAAAACCGCCCAGTCCGCCCCTGCATTCTTTTCCAAATTCATGCTGGATAGATGTGCGTCAATCTACTTTGGATTCATGGCGCGTGCCTGGGAGGGGGCACGTGCTGGCCTCTCCTTTGCCGACTCGTTCATCCCCAGCAGCCTCATAATGAGGGAATCGAAAAGGCTCTTGGGCAGAATCTTGGGCAGCGTCGCGAGTAGGGTCGCGTGTTTGCCTACCCGGTATCGAAGCCGCGGCCGGTCGGCGGTCAGAGCGTGCTTCACCGCTACAGCCACCACGTCAGGCGCACTCCCATTCTTCTCCATCGCATAGCCTCGGCGGCCAACGCTGCGGATCATCGGTCCGTAGTTCCGCCGAGCCTCCGGAGGCAAACTGCCGATTATTTCTTCGATATTTCCCAAAGTCTTGTCGACCGCCGGGGTAGAAATTGATCCCGGTTCAACGGCAATCACTTGCACGCCGAAGCGATGGAGTTCGAGCCGCAGGGTATCGCTCAGTTTGCCGAATGCAGATTTGCTGGCATTCAGCAGTCCTCCGAAGGGGATCGCGAGGTTCACTCCTACAGTGGTGATATTGATAATTCTGCCCCGGTTCTTTCGGAGCATGCCGCAGAAAGCTTGAATCGTTGCCAGTTGTCCAAAGAAGTTGATTTCGAAGATTTCGCGTACATCACTCATCGGTGCGTATTCGAGAGGCCGGACCATGCCAATTCCGGCAACGTTCACAAGTCCGTCCAGGCCTCCGCCATTGAGTTGTGAGGCTATTTCTCCCGCGGCCGCAGAGATTGAAGAGGCATCCTGCACATCCATGATTACGGGATAAACGTTTCTCTCGGCCCGGAGCCGGTCGCGATCGCTTGTCTTGCGTACTGTGGCAAAGACAGTCCACCCGGCGCTGCTCATCCGCCTGACACACTCGTATCCGATTCCGCTGGAGGCCCCAGTGATTACAGCTGCTTTTCTGATCCCAGACATTACAATCTCCCTGACCATGAAGTGGTCGGTCGTGCCTTACCTTTTTGATGGAGGATGATGCCGCAAGGAAGCAGGAAAGCGAAGAAGAAAAAAGCCGGAACCATTGCTGGTCCCGGCCTTAGTGTTGGCTGGTTGCCCGGATAAACTTTTTAGAGGTGCCGACTCATTTCTATCGGCATCTTCGTGTGTAATCTTGAATCACGGCTTCGAGATCGCACGCTTGCTGTCCTTGAAACTCGAAGCGTGAAACCCGAAACTGCGTTTAAGCGCTTCTGCGCGGTCGCACCGCCAAATCTCGCACCTGCGTCAGAATGCTCGACATCTGCATCCCGTTAAGTTGCGAAATGAATGGCAAGATTTCGGCGATGAACTGATCTTTCATCAGTTCGCTGACTTCTTCCTGGCGGCTGCGTTCTCCGCCGCTGAGCAGTTCGGGCACAGTAACCTCCAGTGCACGCGCCAGCCGTTCCAGGGACGACAGCGTAGGCGTGGCCTTCTCGTTTTCGATTTTGGACACGTAGGTACGGGGCACGGCCATTCTTCCGGCCAATTGCCGCTGGCTAAGGCCGCTACGCAGCCGCAGCGCACGGATCGAGGTCGCCAGGTTCAGATGACCACGCCCCGTTCCGGGTATGGGCATCATCACTGGGGGAGCCATCACAATAGGTTCAGGCTCCGGTTCCTCGTCCAGAGACGCGTGGCAGCGTCGGCAGTTGTTGTTGTATGTGCGGAACTGAACTAACAGGCAGTGATCGCACCGTACGACTTCCCTTGAATCTACAGGGGCAAGAGTCGTGGCCATTCGGGTTGTGGGAGTGCCAGAGCGGGCTCTCCGTACAGCCTAAAGCACAGAGCAGGAATGACTTGGGGGAGCTTCCTGGTTGCGAGTCTCAATCTGAGCCACATGCCCTGTGGAAGTCAAGAGAAAAGTGCACAGAAAACGCTGCATTTGCTCAAACGGACAGATCAGAATCGCTTGTCTTGGCGCGGCAAAGTATTATTTTTCCAGCTGTCCCCGTAGGCGTTCGGCGTGTTGACTAAGTAGGTTCGTCTGGCGGGATTTGCTAGGAAAAAGAATCGTTCCCTATTACGAATCGTTTGGGAGGGTAGTGATGCGAGTGTCGCGCATCACTACCCTCTCTCCGCTACGGCGTCAGCACGAAAACATTTCCTCCCTGAGGGAATTGGTTCAGGAAGTTCTTCACCGCAGTTCCGAAGAGATGCCCCGCGCGATCGCGGAACAGTCCAGCCAGCGGAACCGCCCCATCCTCGAGCCCCTGGAAGTTGTGAAGAACCTTCACGGACTCATCCGGAGTCATCTCGAAGACGGTTCCCAGGTTCTGGTCGCCGCCGAGTTGTGCGGTGCCATAGAGGTTTCCCGCTTCATCGGAGACCAATCCCCCATTCGGGTTCGTGGCTTCAGCCTGCGTGAACCGATGGACCACGGAGTAGGTGCCATCTTTGGCGATTTCGTAGATGGTTCCGTTTTCCGCGATGCCGCCTTTTACCGCCGTACCGAACAGGTTTCCGGCAGAATCGATCAGCAGTCCGCCTTGTGGAATTGCTCCGTCAGCACCTCCAGCAAACGTGTGCAGAACGGTGAATTTGAGGTTGCGTGCGATCTTGAAGACCACGCCGCAGCCAGCTCCCTGGTCTTCGAAGGACTCGGGACAGGAGTGATCTCCGCCCGATTGCGTGACGCCGTAGAGATTTCCTTCCGCATCCTGCGTCAACGGTCCGATCGGGTTTGCTCCATCCGTTCCACCGGTAAATTGATGGAGGAAGTGCATGTTGCCCGCCGCATCGAGAGCAAAGATGCTGCCGCAACCGATCTGGCACGACTGGTTATTCCCAAACTGCGCCGCTCCGAAAATGATTCCGTTCTTGCCCAGGAGCACGCCTCCGGCAGGCTCTTTCGGCGAGGTCGTATGCAGGCCGCCCTGAAAGGCGAACAGGATGGTCTCCTGGCCCTGAGGGTTGAGCTTGTACAGCACGCCGGAGCCTCCTGTCCCGCCATCCGCCAGGCCGTACAGGTTGCCTGCTGTGTCGATTGTCAGCGCGCCTCTGGGAAACTCTCCAACGCTGCCACCATTGAGATTGAAGAAGGTCGATTCTTTTCCGGTGCGGTCGATCTTGAAGACGGCTCCCGGGAGGGTAGTTGTTCCATAGAGGTTGCCGTTGCGGTCGAGAACAACGGATCCTTCCGGAAACGCAGGCTCCCCCTCAATGTTGAACTGATGAAGTGCCCTGAAAGTTTGAGCGTGGGCCAACGGCAGCATTGCCGTCAGCAGGAATAGCGCAGCGAGTCGTGCTTTTGTCATGAATTTCCTCAATTGCAGAATGTGTATGCACACGTTCTCCCTGCCGCGAATATCGCAGCGGGCGGAAGTCTTTTTAGTGCATGGGGATTGGATGACGCGATTCGGCCGCGTTTGTAAAAACGTTGTAATCGCGAAGTAAAGGTTTGCGCTCGAATGACTCATCTGAGAATCGGCGCCGCACGGTGAGCAATGAGCCCGGTCGCGCAGATTCGATTACACTCAGGAAATCTTTTTCCACGAAGGGAGAACCTTTTACGCGAGCCGCCGCCTGGGAATTGCTGACTGAATTCACTCAATCCGAGAGTCTGCGTAAGCATGCGCTCGCCGTTGAAGCCTGCATGCGCGCCTGTTCGAGGAAGTATGGTGACGGATCCCCTGAAGCCGAGGAACTGTGGGGAGTCGTGGGCCTGATCCACGATTTCGACTACGAGAAGTTCCCCAGCGCCGAAGAACATCCGTACAAAGGGAACGAGATTTTGAAAGAGCGCGGATACTCGGATGAAATCCGCCGCGCCATCATGAGCCATGCCGAATACTCCGGCGTGAGTCGTGACACGCCGATGGAGAAGTCCCTCTTTGCCTGCGACGAACTCGCGGGTTTTATCACGGCGGTTGCTCTCATCAAGCCAAGCAAGTCTCTTGCGGAAGTAGATGTGAAGTCCGTCAGAAAGAGGATGAAAGACAAAGCCTTCGCTCGCAAGGTGAATCGCGACGACATTATCAATGGCGCCAAGGACCTTGGCGTCGACCTCGACGAGCACGTCGGATTCTGCATCGAGGCATTAAAGCCGATCGCCAAAGAACTCGGTCTGGACGGGAGCGCGTTAGTAACTTCCGGCGACAAAAACAACGTGCAGGGTTGACGCGTTTCGCAGATAATTTCTTGTCCAGCTATGGACAAGTCCCCGAATGATCTCGAGGCAATCCGGCACCTGCTTGCGGACCTGACCCAGCGCGTCTACCGCATCGAGCAAAAACTCGGAATGCAGGCGCAGCCTGTCGCCTCTACGCCCGCCTCGGTAGCGCAGCCGCATTCGGCGGCACCGGTTCCTCCAAGTGCTGACGTCGCTCCTCCGAAGCTCTCGTATCCGCTGGTTCCTCCGCAAGCGACGCCATCAGTACCACAGGGATCTCAGCCTGAAGTTGATCTCGAATCTCGCATAGGCTCTCACTGGCTGAACCGCATTGGAATCACAGCGCTGCTAATCGGGATCTCGTATTTCCTGAAGTTCGCCTTCGACAATAACTGGATCGGTCCCGCCGGGCGCGTCACGATCGGACTAATCGCCGGAATCGGTATCGTGATCTGGAGCGAGCGGTTCCGCGCCAAGGGCTACCAGGCATTCTCATATTCGCTGAAAGCCGTGGGCATCGGAGCGCTGTATCTCTCGCTTTGGGCTGCGTTCCAGGTTTACAGCCTGATCCCGAGTGGCATCGCGTTTGTGATGATGCTGGCCGTCACGGGCGCGACCGCGGCCATGGCTCTTGCTCAGGATGCGCAGATCTTGGCGGCATTCGCGCTAGCTGGTGGCTTCAGCACGCCGCTTCTACTCTCGACGGGGCAGAACCGCGAGGTCGCTCTATTTGTGTATGTAGCGATCCTCGACGTTGCCACGCTGGCTCTGGTCGCGTTCAAGCCGTGGCGCCGTTTGCTCGTTATGAGCTATGTGGGCACCCTCGTGCTCTATCTGGGCTGGTATTCAAGTTTCTACACGCGAGATCAATTCGGGCTCACGCTGATTTTCGCCACAGTATTCTTCGCGGTTTTTGCGATCGCGCCTCTGGTCACCCTTCAGCCGTCAGACGAGCACGCTTTCCTTGCTTCGATTCCCGCTGTCCTAGCGTTTGTGAATGCGGGAGTTTACTTCCTGCAAGCTTACGCAATGGTCGAGGAGATCAATAAGACTTTGATGGCCTGGTTCGCTCTGGCTCTGGCCGCCGTCTATATCTTCCTGAGCCGGCAGGTACACGCCAGAAATCTCAGCCCGTGCGCGTCACAGGTTTTGTACTACCTTCATCTTGCCGTCGCGATCGGATTCATCACGGTTGCGATTCCCATTCGTCTCGATGCCCACTGGATCACGATTGGATGGTTCATCGAGGCTGCTGTGCTTCTCTGGGTGGCAAACCGCATTAATTCCGACTTCCTCAACGTGTTTGCGCTGGCCGCTCTGGCTCTAGGCGTATTGCGTTTGCTGGCTTTCGACAACTTCGTCAGCACGCAGTTGATCTTCAACATGAGAATGGCGACCTATGCGGTAGCCGTCGTCGTGTTGGCAATCGTCGCGTGGTATGCCTCGCAGCGCGACGACGAAACGGCGCGCTCGGTAGCGGCTGTCGCCATGGTGTCGCTCAACGCGCTTGCTCTAATCGCGTTAACGCGCGAAGTGGCCGACTACTTTACATGGCAGATGACCCCCTATCGTCCGACTGCCACGAGCCACTGGCAGGCGGCTTGGAACGATCTCCATCGCATCCAGATCGAACGTGATTTCACCTACTCGGCTCTCTGGATGGCCTACGGTGGCATGTTGATGATCATCGGATTTGCCCGCAGCAGCTCCTTCGTCCGCTGGCAGGCGCTGGTCCTGATCGCCGCCACGATCGTCAAGGTCTTCATCTACGACGTGTCGGAACTCGATCGCCAATACCGCATCATCAGCTTCATCGTTTTGGGTGCGCTTCTGCTCACGATTTCATTTGTCTACCAGCGGGACTGGCTGAAGCTTTCGGCCAGAAGGAATACCAAGGCGGAGGAATCGGCAAGATGAGGCTGGCACTTGCTCTGGCGCTGATCACCGTGCTCGCGGATATGCCCACTGCTCCGCAACCCGCGATTCGTTACTTCACGAACGTTCGTGAAATCCGTGTTGCGGAAACCGCGAAACAGAATTACTTCATTGTCGATGAGGAAATCTGGAGCCACTCTCGTGCGGATCTCGGCGATCTGCGCTTGTACGAGAGTGAAAAGCCCGTGCAGTACGCCATTTCGGAACAGCGTGAGGGAGTTGCTTCCGATGAAGTCGGAGCAAAGATCCTCAATCTCGGTGTGGTTTCCGGCCACACTGAATTCGATCTCGATATGCAAGGAATGGCGGAGTACAACCGCATCCGTCTAACGCTTGGTGCGCATGATTTTGTTGCCACAGCATCTGTATCTGGCGGAAACGCGCCGGGCAAAGCAGCCACCGCGGAACTTACTCATTCCACTCTCTACGACTTCAGCAAAGAGCAACTCGGGTCTAATTCGGTACTCAAACTGCCAACTTCGAGTTTTCCTTTTCTGCACGTCAAAATCTCCGACGGGGTTCGCTCGCAGGATGTGAAGGGAGCCGCAGTATTTCAGCAGCACGAACAGCAAGCATCATGGACCAAGGTCGGATCTTGTGGGCCCCCCCAGCAGAAGGAACGGTCTACCGTCGTTACGTGTAATGTGCCGGAGCACATTCCAGTGAGCCGTATTGCCTTCGACGTGGCGCCATCGCAAGTCAATTTCCACCGCAGGGTGATGATTGAAGTAGCCAACGGCCTCCGCGGCTCCGGTGGCGACATCAGCCGCGTACGCATGAATCACGAAGGAACACTGGTCACCGACGAGCAACTAGCGATTAATGTATTGGGAGTCTCTGGACGGATCACGGTCACAATCGATAACGGGGATAATCCGGCGCTCGATATCAAGAATGTTCAACCGCAGGTGACGGAGCATCGCGTCTATTTCGATCCTCAAGGCAAAACGAACCTGAAGCTCTACTACGGAGATGAGAAGCTCGCAACGCCCGTCTACGACTATGCGCGATTCTTTCATCTTGACGTATCACCTGCGCAGGCCGAATTGAGCCCGGCATCACATAATCCGGAGTATGCGGGGCGGCCCGATGAACGTCCTTGGTCAGATCGTCACGGTGCGGTTTTGTGGACTGCGATGCTCGTAACCGTCGCCGCGCTCGCTCTACTGGCTTTTCGCGGACTGCGCACTCCCGCGGCGAAATGAATGCGGCATATGTAAGGAAAGCGACGGAAGCTGTGCTAAGATGCTGTGCAAGTAGCAGAAAGAGCTGTCCCAGTAGTTTGATTGCAAGGCCTCGAGATAGACAGAAATAACTTCCCAGCAAGCCACGTGTCGAAAATCTAAGTTGTGAGTCCGCTTGATTTTGAGCGGCGAAGAGTGTGTATGCCGACCGAAGCCACAACGTCAGCCACTAAGGTGATCCTGGGCTGCAGCAAATGCGGCGCAGCCCTGCCCGATGAAGCACAGTTCTGCTTGAAATGCGGCAAGCCTATGACTTTTCCCGTGAAAGAATTACCGTCGACCAGGAAGCCAGTCGGTCCGAAAACGGGCGAGCACCGCCGTAAGAGACGCATTTTTGCCTGGGTGCTGGTGGGCCTTCTGCTGGGAATGATCTCGTGGGTTGTAATCAGCGACGATCCGTTTGCACAAGGTGTTCAAGGGATGGTTGGCTTGAAGCATGATGACGCCATCATCCAGTCAAAGTTTTCTGTTTCGCCGAATCGCTTCCGCTACTACAAGTTTTCTGTTCCCGATGGTCAGGCAAACGTCTCGATTGTGGGGCAGTTTTCGGCCACTCCTGAAAATCAGGCTCCCAAGGCTTCGGAGCAAAGCAGTGATGGAGTCGGCGATATTGAGGTGTATGTGTTGAGCGAACCCGCCTTCGACGTGTGGCAGAACGGGTACGCAACCAGTTCAGTTTACGAAAGCGGCCGGGTTGCTAAGGGTGAAATTCAAGCAGAGTTGTCCTCAGGGCCAGGGGACTACTATCTGATTTTTAGCAATAAGTTTTCGCAGAAAACCAGCACGAATATCGACGCCAGTGTCTTTCTTCGTTACAAGAGCTGGGTACCGGAAGCGTTGCGCCGCTTCAGAAAGCCGACAGCAGGACGACTGATCACAGAGTAGGTTGCCAAATCCATCTAAGCTGAAAAGATCGATCTAACGCCACTGGTGCAAAGACGAACGCGATTGTGGTGCCGCGTGTGTTCTGAGCGCAAAGCAGGAAGTTCCTGTGGGCGGCATGTGCTAACATCTGCCGAGTATTGTGGCCGCCGGCGGTCGATGACGCACCGAATTAGTGTTCGCAGTTACGTTCCTAAATCCACATGGCCGCTTCTGAGCGAATTCCATTGAGCGCGACAGATTCTCCTTCCGCCGCACTGCCGAAAATCCCAGGTGGCTTGGATCTGCGGACGTTCCTGGACCTGAAGATCGGAATCCATCGCTACATCTTCAGCAAAATTGATCTCGACAAGATTTTCCGGCCGGATGAAACCTCGCGGCCGCAGGTGCTCGCCTTGGTCCAGGATGTGCTGGGCCGAGTCAAGGTTCCACTCGAGAATTCCGAGCGAGAAAAACTGTCGAATGAAATTCTGGATGAGGCATTCGGACTCGGGCCCCTTGAACCCCTGATGCAGGACCCGGGCGTCACAGACATTCTGGTCAACGGCTGCCGTGAGGTGTACGTAGAACGCGCCGGCGTGCTGGAAGAGACGAAGGCGATGTTCAGGGATGATACGCACCTGCTGCGTGTCATTCAGAAGATTGTCTCGGCCATTGGGCGGCGGGTAGATGAGTCTTCACCCATGGTCGATGCCCGGCTCCCTGACGGATCGCGCGTGAATGTAATCGTTCCGCCTTTGGCGATTGATGGCCCTCACCTCTCGATCCGTCGTTTCGGACACGTCCCAATCAGCGAAAATGATTTATTGAAGAACGAGACCTTGACTGCTTCGATGTTGAGCGTGCTCAAGGCTGCCGTTGCTGCTCGGTTGAATATCGTCATTTCAGGAGGGACTGGCGCAGGAAAGACCACGCTGCTGAATGTATTGTCTGCATGCATCTCCGCAAAGGAACGGATCGTCACAATCGAAGACTCCGCCGAACTGCAGTTGAAGCAACGCCACGTGGTTCGCCTGGAAGGACGTCCCGGCGATGCGGACGGAAAAGGGGCGGTGAAGGCCCGGCAACTGGTGATCAACAGCTTGCGCATGCGTCCCAACCGAATCATTGTTGGAGAAGTGCGTGGCGAAGAAGCCCTGGACATGCTGCAAGCGATGAACACGGGGCATGACGGTTCGCTCACGACGATTCACGCCAATAGTCCGCGAGATGCACTTACTCGCATGGAGACCATGGCGATGATGGCAAATCTAAACGTCGCGGAAAAGGCCATTCGACGACAGATCGTTTCAGCCGTCAGCCTGGTTGTGCAGGTAGCTCGGCTCAGTGACGGTACGCGGCGTGTCACCCACCTCACAGAAGTGACCGGGATGGAGAGTGAGATTATCTCGATGCAAGATCTGTTCTTGTTTGAGAGCCGAGGCGCTTCTTCCGAGGGGCGCATCGTCGGCAATTTTGTTGGAACGGGGATCCGGCCAAAGTTTTCCGAAAGGTTGAAGGCTGCGGGGTTTGAACTTCCGGCAAATCTCTTCGAGGGCAGCGAACGACGGTGGAGATAACCTCTGCCGAGAAGTTACCGCATCGTCTCTTCGATTTCTGAGATCCAGTCGGGCCGCTTCAATACTTCGCGTGGCTTTGGTCCGTCGGCGGCGCCGACAATTCCGTCCTGCTCCATTAAGTCGATCAGGTGCGCGGCACGGCCATAGCCGATGCGGAGACGGCGCTGCAGCAAGGAAGTGGAAGCCTTGCCGAATTCCACAACCAGCTTGACGGCTTCGCCGTACATCGGATCGTCTTCGGAGTTTCCGCCTTCCCCAGCTTCTCCAGCACCAGATCCAGACCCGGCTTCGCGCTCCTCTTTGGGAGCTTCGAGGAAGGACTGCTGATATTCGGCAGTAGCTTGTGCTTTCCAGAACTCCACGACCGCAGCGATTTCTTTTTCAGTGACGAATGGAGCGTGGAGCCTATGCACGCGCGCTGATCCCGAAGGCAGATAGAGCATGTCGCCTTTGCCGAGCAGTGCTTCGGCGCCGTTAGCATCGAGAATCGTGCGGGAGTCTACCTTCGTTGCGACTCGGAAAGACACGCGCGCAGGGAAGTTTGCTTTGATGAGTCCGGTGATAACGTCAACCGAAGGCCGTTGCGTGGCCAGCACCAGATGGATGCCGACCGCACGAGCCATTTGAGCGAGGCGCGTGATGGACTCTTCGACGTTGCTGGAATCAAGCATCATCAGGTCGGCGAGTTCGTCGATGATGATGACGATGTAAGGAATCGGCTTTTCTTCCGAGTCTTCTTCGAACAGGCTCGGAGTCGCGCCCTGATCGAATAGTTTGTTGTACTGGTCGATATTCCGCACGCCTTTCGCAGCCAGCAGCTTCAGCCGGCGTTCCATCTCGCGCACAGCGTTCCGAAGCGCATTTGCCGCCAGCTTTGGTTCCGTGATGATCGGCGTGTAAAGATGCGGAACGCCTTCGTAGTTGCCGAGTTCCAGCCGCTTTGGATCCACGAGAATCAGCCGAACCTGATCGGGTGTCGCCTTGTACAGAATCGACATGATCATCGCGTTGATCGCGACGCTCTTGCCCGCACCAGTTGATCCGGCGATTAGCAGGTGCGGCATTCCCGCAAGATCCGCGCTGGCAATTCGGCCATTTATGTCCTTGCCCATTGCCATCGTCAGCTTCGACTTGGAGCCCATGAACTCCTGAGACTCGATGTTTTCGCGCAGGAAAATAATCTCGCGCTGACGATTTGGAACTTGAATTCCAACCGTGCTCTTGCCGGGCATTCGCTCCACGAGGATGCTCTCAGCTTTCAGTGCAAGGCAGAGATCGTCGACGAGGTTCGTAATGCGGCTGTATTTGATGCCAGCTTCGGGCTTGTACTCGAACGTGGTAACGACTGGACCAGGATTGATTTGCGTGACTTGTCCGTGGACGTCGAACTCAGCATATTTTTCCGTGAGTACTTGGGCCAGTTGCTTCAGTTCGTCGGCATCGACAGCTTGCTGTTCGTCCGGACGCTGTAACAGGCTGCTGGAAGGTAGCTTGTAGCCGCCAGCCGCGATGCGCGGCATCGTCGTCTTGGCTTTCTGGCCGCTATCGGCTCGCTCGGTGACTTCCGGATCGGCGATGTCTTCGGCAGAAGTTGCGGATGGCAATGGCTCTTCAAGGATTCCACCGGTGGAAGATTTGGTAGCGCCTTTGACTGCTTCTTCCTCGGCCAGCATCTTTTCAATCCCAGTGCGGCGCGGCTCAGACTGAGCTTGTGAACCCGACAGCGTTGGCCGAGTCTGAATCAATTGCGTCTTCACGATCGGTTTCGAGATTCTGCGCTGTTCGAGTTCTTTCTGCTGACGCTTGCGGGCGCGTTCCTGCTTCCAATCCAGATAGCGATTCCAGAGGGCTGTGAGGAATGTGAAGCGACTTGGAGCCCAGACCTGTATCGCGGTGAAGGAGAAGGCGGTGGAGAGGTAAAGCGCGACAGCCAGAATCGTCGCGCACACAATGTACGCGCCGACCACGTTCAAGTAGTGAATCAGAAAGTCGCCGAGGACGCGGCCGAGCAGGCCTTCAATGGGAATGGAATGTGCCCATCGCAGTTGGCCCGGAAGCAGTGCGAGCATGGCGGGCACAAACATGGCGAGCCAGACTCCGCCGAGGCATTTGGCGAGCGGTGACTGCACTTTGATCGAGCGGAACCAGCGGGCTCCGAGCATTGCCGGGAAGATCACGAGCAGGAAGGCGCCAATGCCGAAGAACTGCAGAACTGCGTCTGCGGTGTAAGCGCCGACGATGCCGATCCAGTTGCGGGCTGCGTGAGCTCCGGTGAGCGTGGAAGCACTGTTCCACGAAGGATCGAGAGGAGAATACGAGACGATTGCGAGGAAAAGGAGGAGCGCGGAGACGCACATCAGGAATCCGACGAGCTCGTTGAGTCGCCGGTTCCCGGTGGGAATAAAAATCGTCGCCAAATAATCCATGAAGGCCGGATTACGCGCCGAAGACACATCCTCGACGCCTTATCGGCCAGAGCGGAACTATTATGGCAGGAAGCGGGGGTTCCGACAATCAGGGAATGCGGAGCGGTGTTTACGTGGTTATCTCATTCAGCAATTGGCACTTGGCCTTTCGAGATCCTGCGGATCGCACGAACCAACGTTGGCTAAGTGCTGATTGCTTCTTACGCCAGTCTCGATGCGAATGCCAGCACTAAAATTCCCACGATAATTCGATAGATCGCGAATGGCGTGAATCCGCGCTTGCGGACCCAGGCCATGAACCAGGCGACCGAGCCGTAGGCGACGATAAACGACACGATGAAGCCGATCGCCAGGACGATCCATTGGTCGTGCGTGATCTGGGAGACTCCGATCGGGTTCTCGCCCTTTCCTCTTAGCGATTTATAGAGCGTGTATAGCGTGGCTGCTGCCATTGTCGGCATGGAGACGAAGAACGAGAACTCCAGGGCTGAAGCTCGCGACATTCCGGCGATCTGGCCAGCAGCGATCGTGGCCATCGAGCGCGATGTTCCTGGGAAGACGGCCGAGAAGATCTGGCAGAAGCCGATCCAGATCGATTGACTGAGGCTCATTTCCTCCATCTTCCAGGTGTGGATTTTGCTGTTGCCGTTCGGTCCCGCGGCTTCGGCTTTGGCGTGCATGGCGTCGACGATCCACATGACGATTCCGCCGATCAGCAGGGAATAGCCAATGATCGTGATGTCCTCAAGGTGTTTGCCGATCACTTTGGTGAGCAGGAATGACGGAATAGCAGTGACGACGAAGGCGACTATCACAAGGCTGAGAGGATGGTTGATGACTGTGCGGTTTCCACTTTCGCCACGAGGAAAGGTCGAGACGAACTTGACAATGCGGCTCCAGAAATAAACCGGCAGGCAAAGAATCGCACCTAGCTGGATCACGATGGAATACATCTTCCAATAGCCATCGGAGAGGCTGATGTGTAGTAGGGCTTCAGAGAGGCGCAAATGTGCAGTGGAACTGACGGGCAGGAACTCGGTCACGCCTTCGACAATGCCTAGCAACACCGATAACAAGTAAGAGTTCAATCGTCCTCCCCAAAAAGTGGAAAGTTAGTATCTCAGAAAATTAAGAAGGAAAAACGTTAGTCGGTGGAGTTGCCGTACGTGACGATGCCCTGCTGAATGTAGTAACTCAGCGTGGTGGCGCGCAAGGCCCATTGGCTTTGCGCGTACTGGCTGACGATTCTCTGTGCGAGCTCGAGGGCACGGCTTTTGGCAGCGTCCGACTTTTTCTGATTGGCTTCGCTCTTGTAGATCTCGATCAATGCAGATTGACGCCATGCGGCGTCGTATAAGGCTTCTGGAGCAGCGGGAGACTGGTCGTGCTCCTTGGCGTACTTCTCGTACATGTCAGATTCTTTTTCGGGGCACTTCGATGCGCTCTGCCAGTCACCACAAAGTTTGTTTTCAATCAGGCGGAAATCGGCCAGATCGGCCCATTTCGTTCCGGGATATTTCTTTTTCACCAGCTTCATCCACTCTTCATCCATCTGGCCGCGCATGTAGGCTTCGCGCTCCCGCGCGGAAGCGCGCGTCATAATGTCGGCGCGCTCGACTTGCCATCGGATGTCGGCGGCGCGGTACAGGCCTTCAGCAGCGAGCGGTGAGTTGGGGAAGAGATCATAGACGCGGTAGTAGAGGCGCATCGCGTCATTGGCGGCATCACGGCGTCCGCGGCGGCGACTGGCTTCATCCTCGGAAGTCACGGCTTCTCCGAAGATAATTTTGTCGCCGTTCGGCGTACTCATGCTGACAACGCCTTTGCTAAGAACCCATCCCGTGATGGTCTTGCCTTGACTCTCTTCGTCCTCTTCGTCGGATTCTCTGCGGGGATTGGCGAGGATTGCCTGGACGTGGGTCCATTCACGGCTAGTTTCGATGATGATGAGTTCGTGGCCGCGCTGGGGTTCGCCAAGTTTGGCAGTGTCTGCGCTGGGTGAAACGCGAATGGTTTCGTCGTGGATCAGGGTTCCGCGCTGGGCCTGGGCGAGCGCGAAACTCGTAAAAAAAAGTGAAGCAGCGAGCAGGATTGCGAATTCCCGAAATGGGAATGCGGGCTTTGTGGAGGGTATCCCCCCTCCCCCCCGGTCTAATGGAGTCATGGAGTTAGCGGGAAATTGCGAAATAATCTCTGTGCTGCAATGACTTGCGGGCAAAATCTTGGAAACACAGCATTTAGCGGCGTTCTTTTTCACGGTCGCGATGTGCTTTCGGGCTGCAGTCCCAGAATGGGCATTTAAGCGCTTGAAGTCAAGGTCATATGAACATCGGTCGCCTGTGGAAATCTTTTCACGTTGATGACGCCGACGGTTCATTTCGTTCGGGATTTAATCTGGAAGACCAGCTTGTTGATGTCTTCGGGAGATAGTTTCCCTTCGAATTTGGGCATGCGATGGTGGCCATGCGTGATGATGTCGCGAAGCTCGTCGTCCGAAGCATTGACGACTTTGTCGGACGCGAGAGAGGGGCCAGCCATGAAGCGTCCTTCGGCAGTCTTGCCGTGACATTTGGCACAGTCTTGCTGATACACGGGATTGGAGGCCAGGGCTGACTCCGGTTTTGGGGATTTAGCGAGCAATGGGGTTACCAGAACCACGACTGCGAGTGCGGCTCGGAACATTCTTATCGCCTCATTTGGTAGGATGCACGAAATTTGGGTCAAGTCCCATCTGGGAGTGACGAATTTCACCTTGGCTGAGACTCAGGAGCGGCGGAGTTCTTCCAGCATTGCCGGCTCGATATTGCCTCCAGAAATGATCGCTACATTCAACTTCGTCTTCGGCAGTTTTTCGGCGTGGAAGATGAATCCGGCGGTGGCGACTGCTCCGCTGGGTTCGGCTATCGTGTCTGGATTGGCGCTCAAGTATTTCATGGCCTTGCGGATTTCGTCCTCGGTGACGGTGATGATGTCGTCGACGTAGGCGCGGATGTGCTCGAAGTTAATGGGACCGATGCTTTGGGTGCGGAGTCCGTCGGCGAGCGTGCGAGAGACTTGATCTGCGGGGAGTTCGACGATCTTGCCTTGGTGCAGGCTGGCTTGGGCGTCGGCGGCGAGTTCGGGCTCGACGCCGATGACCTTCACTTTCGGATTGGTGAGCTTAATTGCGGCGGCTACGCCGGAGATGAGGCCTCCGCCGCCGACTGGGGAGAGAACGGTTTCGACGTCCGGGAGTTCCTCGAGAATTTCGAGGCCGATGGTGCCTTGTCCAGCGATGATGTGTTCGTCGTTGTAGGGCGGGACGATGATGTATCCGTGGTGGGCGGCGAGTTCTTCGGCTTTGGTTTTGCGCTCGTCGGAGCCGGGGCCTACGAAGACGATTTCGGCGCCTAATTTTGCGGTAGCTTCGCGCTTGATCTGTGGCGCGTTGTTGGGCATGACGATGACTGATTTCGTTTTGAGTGCGCGGGCGGCATAGGCGACACCCTGTGCGTGGTTGCCGCTGGAGTAGGAAATCACTCCTTTCTTGCGTTCTTGGTCTGAGAGTGCGGCGATTTTGTTGTAGGCTCCGCGGAGTTTGAAGGCGCCGATGGGCTGCTGATTTTCGGGCTTGAGCAGGAGGCGGCGCGGGTCTTCGTCGCAGAGTGGGAAGGGGATCAGTTTTGTGCGGTTCGTGATGTTTTCGAGACGGTGTTGGGCGGTTTGGATGTCGTTGAGAGTGATCATGCGTTTCAATTGTGCCTACGGCACAGGGTACCGTTAAGGGCGGGTTTGCCGCCAGTGGGAGTGGCGGTTGATCGGCAGACATGAGCCCTCGATGAACCATGGTTCGAGAAGCGGACGCGATGATCCTCGATCAAACTGATGTTTCTTTCGCTCCTTCGGAGCTTGATCTATTTTTTCTTGTATCCCTGGCTCGCGCCGTGCGCTGCATTCTTTCGCCGCTTCGCGGCTGGGATTGGGTAAGGGCAGAGTTCGGAAAGAGGGTGGGGATCCCTTCGGTATTCACCTCAGGGCAGGCTTTTCGACTGCGCATCTGCCTTCGCTTTGGCAGATGTTTCGCTCGCAGCTGACAAGTTTGGGGACCTGGAGGCCTATCGGATATTGTCCGTACAATTGTCGAGAGAACGCCTTTCGACGTTCGGGGCCGTGGGAAGAGTGTAGGGATCTTTCGACTGCGCATTTGCCTTCGCTTTGCTGCGGCAAATGCTGCGCTCAAGATGACACTTCGACGACCTGACCGCGAATCGACTCCTGCTCGCCCAGTTGTTGGGAGAATGCCTATCAACGTTCGGGACGGTGGGAAGAGTGTAGGGATCCTTCGACTCCGTTGCTGCTCGCATTCGCGAGCGACAACTACGCTCAGGATGACATTCGGTGAGGTGACATCAAATGAGATCGAGAATGAGTGCGAGTGCAAGCAGCGGTTCGGAAACAGAACTCGCCACTGTTTTGGTTGAGACTTACTCCGTCAATGATTTGATGAACCAGCATTTGTTGGCGCATCTGGATCCGCGTGCTTGGCGGGCTGCGCCTCCGGGTAAGGCAGGGAGCGGACGGACGATTGCTGCGCTCTTTGCGCATTTGCATAACTGCCGGCTGGTTTGGATTCGGAATTCGGCGCCACATTTGAAGTGTCCGGTGGCGCTGGATCCGGACCGGTGCACGATGAGGCAGGCTGCTGCGGCGCATAAGAAGAGTGCGGCACAGTGTTTGCGGATGTTGTCGGATGCGTTGACTGGAGGGCCTGATCGGCGGGTGACGAAATTCAATCGCGGGAGTTGGGTTCCGGTGTGGCCGGCTGGCGGAGCGATGTTCGCCTACATGTTTTCGCATGAGGCGCATCATCGGGGACAGATTCTGATGCTGGCGCATCAGTTCGGGTATCGAATTCCTCCGCCGGTGTGGGGACGGATTTGGCAGTGGAATTGGTTGTGGAAGCAGGTAGGGTTGGAGACGAGACCGCGGTGAACCCGATAGAGGGGGAACCGGGCAGGGTGCAAGGGCGAGACGCTCTTGCTGCAGGCGGCAAGGACGCCGGCGGGTTGACATCATGATGCCTTATTCGATATCATCATGATGTGCGAAATACTCTTACCCTCGACGATGATGTGGTCGCGTTGCTCAAGCAGGAAATGCGGAAGTCCGGCGAACCGTTCAAGCAAGTGGTGAACCGCGCCATAAGAACAGGACTGACTGCGCAACAGCAGCCGGCGAGAAAGCCATTCAAAGTAAAGCCCTTCAATCTGAAATTACCTCCTTTCACGAAAGTGGAAGAACTGCTTGAGCAACTCGAAGGCCCCGATTACCGTTGATCGTCATTGACGCCAACCTGCTGATCTATTCCTACGATGCACACTCGGCTGACCATCGCAAGAGCGTCAAATGGCTCGAGGCAGTGCTGTCCGGCACAGGGGTAGTTGGGCTTCCCTGGCAATGCGTTTGTGCTTTTATTCGGGTTGTAACTAACCGAGGATTGGCGGGGATGCGGGTTGCGTCAAAAGATGCACTTGGTGCGGTGGAAGAATGGCTTCAGTCGCCAAACGTACGTGTCCTCTTGCCGGGGGATCAACATTGGTCCCTATTTCGGCGAATGGTTATCGAGGGGCAAGCCTCAGGAGTGCTCGTGAGCGATGCGGAGATTGCGGCGCTGACGATTGAGTACGGCGGAGTGCTGCACACGGCTGATCGGGATTTTGCGCGGTTTCCGGGGTTGCGGTGGGTGAACCCGCTGACTTTGTAGGTTTCGGGATTATCAACGCTGGCCTTACCAAACAAACGATGCCGGCTGTGCCTGCATGGACTTCTTCATGGCAAAGGCCTGAGGAGTCGGATTTCGAAACTCCCACTTCTCGCGACGGCGGCGAGAAGTGGGGCATCCCGTTTTCGTTTGCAGGGTTGCTGGACCTGATCAGATTTCGAGGATTACTGGCATGATTAGCGGGCGTTTTTGGCTCTGCTTATTGATGTAGCGTTTCAGGTCGGCGCGGATTTTTTCTTTGATTACGCCGTAGTCGCCTTTTTCTTCTTCGCTGGAAAACGCGAGCGTGTCTTCGACGATGCGCTTGGCGCCCTCCATGAATCCGTCTTCGCCGACGTTGAAGCCGCGTGTAACGATTTCGGGTGCCGTCTCGACTTTCCCTGACAATTTGTTGATCGCGATGATCGGCAGCACGATGCCGTCTTCGCTGAGGTGGCGACGGTCTTTGATTATCAAATCTTCAACCACATCTGTTCGGTTGCCGGAGTCGATGCACACGCGGCCCACGGTGACTTTGCCGGTCTTTCGGGCGCCGAGTTCATCGAATTCGAGGATGTCACCGCTTTCGATCAGCATGACCTTTCCGACGGATCCGCGCATGGCGGCGGCCATCTCGGCGTGCAGTTTGAGTTGGCGATACTCGCCGTGGACGGGGATGAAGTAACGCGGCTTAACGAGATTGATGATTAATTTGAGTTCTTCCTGGCTGGCGTGTCCGGATACGTGGATTGGCGGGCTGGTTCCGTCTTCGTAAATGACGTGGGCTTCACGGCGGAAGAGGTGGTCGATCATCCGGTAGATGGTTTTTTCGTTGCCGGGGATGATGCGGCTGGAGAGGACGACTGTGTCTCCCTTTTCGATTTTGGCGTGCTTATGATTGTCGACGGCAGCGCGAGAGAGCGCGGACATGGGCTCGCCTTGCGTTCCACTGATCAGCACGCAGACTTTTTCCGGCGGGAAATTCTTCATGTCGCCGGGATTGATGACCAGGCCTTCGGGAACCTCGATGTATCCGAGGTCTTCGGCGATTTCGGCGGAGTTGTTCATCGAGCGGCCGATGAAGGCGACCTTGCGTCCATGCTGGTAGGCGAGTTCAACCGCGAGGTTGATGCGGTGAATTGAACTTGAGAAACACGAGATGAAGAGGCGGCGCTTGGTGTGGGCGAACACTTCGTCGAACTTGCGGCGGACGGCGCGCTCGCTGGGCGTGTATCCCTTACGCTCGACGTTGGTGGAATCCTGAAAGAGCGCGAGCACGCCTTCTTTGCCGTATTCGGCGAAGGTGTGCAGGTCGAAAAGCTTGTTGTCAGTCGGAGTGGGGTCAACTTTGAAATCGCCGGTGTGAATGATCACGCCTAGCGGGCAGTGGATGGCTAGGGCGACGCAATCGACCAGGCTATGCGTGACCTGGATCGGGTGAACGGTGAAGGCTCCTAACTTGATGCGCTCGTTGGCACGCATCTCACGTATGTCGGCGTCATCGAGGAGGCCGTGCTCATCGAGCTTGTCTTCAACATAGGCGAGCGTGAACTCTGTGCCATACACGGGCACTTTGAGTTCGGAAAGAATCCACGGCAGCGCTCCGATGTGATCTTCGTGGCCGTGGGTGAGGATGATGCCACGAATGCGCTGGCGGTTCTCAATTAGATAGGAAATGTCAGGGACGACGATGTCGACGCCGAGGAGTTCGGCTTCGGGGAACATGAGTCCGGCGTCGATGACGATAATGTCATCCCCCCAACGCACGGCCATGCAGTTCATACCGAACTCGCCAAGGCCGCCCAGGGGGACGACTTGCAGCTTTCCTGTTGGCATGGAGTAAAGAGAATGCTAGCACGTTCTGCGAGTCCTGAGTCCCGAGTTGCGAGTCCCGAGTTTGGGCTTCCGGCTTCTGGCTTCGGGCATCGCGAGCTACGAGCTTAGCTTCCGGCCCTTCGGTGTAGGGCGCGACCTCATGGCATTGAGCGCAGAACTGCTGTAATGTGAAAATAATGGCTGAGGAGCGCAAATCGTGGTTGCGGCGGAGGGTTGAGGCGGCACTGCAGAAGGGGTTGATGCGCGCCTACGAGACGGTTCGCGTTGACCAGGAAAAGTTCTTGCTGCAGCTCAGAGTCGCGTATCGGGTGCCGATCAGCGGATATCACGGATTGTATTCGTTGGATATCCGCGAACTGGATGTTGTGTCGGACTCGATCATCCACAGCGGGATGAGGATGGCGGCTCTGGAGGGCGCCGGGTTCGGCCTGGGAGGGCTCATCACGCTGGTGCCGGACCTGGGGATACTGTCTGCAATCACGATGCGAACGATTCAGAAGCTGAGCTTGTTGTATGGATTCGAGTACAACACGGACGATGAGATTGCGGAGTTGTGGATTGCGGCGGCGAGTGCGGCGGGCGTGGACTTGGGAAGGGATCTGCTGGAACGAGAAGTTGTGAATAAGTTTGTGCCGAAGGTGATCCAGCGGATTGCTGCGCGGGCGAGTACGGAAGTGGTGGAGAAGTGGGCCGGGCGGGTGATTCCGCTGGCGAGTTCGGCAATCGGGGCCGGGCTAAACTACTGGTTCGTAAAAGCGTGGGGAGAGCGGGCGCGGATGCATTTCCGGGAGAGGCATCTGAAGGTACGCGAGCAGCACGTGTTGGCTTCCAGAACTTAAAAACATTTCCATCACGGAAACACTGGTGACACGGAGGACGCAATTTCATTCTGTGTTTCTCCGTGCCCTCGCGTCTCTGTGGTTAAATCGATTCATGCCGGTTTTTTCATGTTCTGCCATTTTGTTTGACTTGGATGGTGTGCTGTGCGATTCCACTGAGGCGGTCGACCGCGAGTGGCGGGAGTGGGCTGCGCGTAAAGGCGTGGATGGCGATGCGATCATGGCAATTTCGCACGGAGTGCGAACGGTGGAGGTGATCCGGCGGGTGGCGCCACATCTGGACGCCGTGGCTGAGGCGGCGGCGATTGAGAATCATGAGGCGCACGATCAGCGGGGAGTCGTAGTGATGCCGGGAGCGGTGGAGTTGGTACAGTCGATTCCTTCAGGGCGATGGGGCGTGGTCACGTCGGGGTCGCGATTGCTGGCTGCGAATCGTTTGCGGCATTGCGGAGTGCCGGTGCCAGAGGCCATGGTGACTTCTGATGATGTGGTGAATGGGAAGCCGCATCCGGAGCCGTATTTGAAGGGAGCATCGCTGCTCGGGTTTTCTCCGCAGGAATGTTTGGTGATTGAGGATGCGCCTGCGGGGATTGCGTCGGCGAAGGCCGGTGGGATGAAGGTGATTGGGTTGGCGAGTACGTATGGGGCGGAGAAGTTGGGTGAGGCGAATATTGTGGTCAGTGGGTTGAAGCAGATTCAAACTACCGTTGAGCGAGAGGGAAGGTTGCTAGTTTCGCTCGAGGGTGCAGAGAGCTGTTTAGAGAAACTCATCTAAAACCAGAACGTCGAGATTTGGCACGCGCTTGAAAATCGCATCGTTGGTAATGAGGGCAGTGGCGTTCGAAAAGATCGCGGTGGAAGCAATCAGAGCATCGGGAGTCTCCAGACGATAAGTGGCGCGCAACGATGCGGCGGAGTTAGCGATCTGAAGCGAAGGGGCTATCCACTCGAGATTCGGAATGGTCGTGAGCAGAGAGTAGAAGTCTTCGGCCTGAGTGGAATCCGCATTCCGATAGGGCTGCACGAGAATCTCTGTCAGAGCCACGGTTGAGGTCACGGCGGAGGACGTGGGATGCTCGATCCATTCAAAGACGGCGTCAGCAGCTTGGAAATATTTTGGATTTCGCTCCATCTGGTAGATGAAGACACAGGTGTCCAGGGCGATGCGGCGGTATCGAGCAAGCCGCCCTCTTATCTCCAACTGTTACGTTCCTTGCGAAGGTAGTCCTTGGGATAGAGACCGCGGGCGATACCTGCGAGCGCAGCGCGGTAGGACTTTGGTCTTTCCATAACGATGATTCTTCCACCGACCGCGCTAATGATGAGTTTGTCGCCGGGCTTGAGGTCGAGAGCTTCGCGGGCTTCGCGTGGGATGACGATCTGGTTCTTTGAGGAGAGAGTTGCTTCAGCCATGCTTTACATTTTAGCAGAAAGTAAAGCGATCGCGAATCATTTCGCGTTCAGTGTGCAAATATTAAGAAATTGTGGAAGTTGCGGCGGAGGCGACGCAG
>Ga0335082_10000095_pt1 | contig 88584 bp, 77 predicted proteins | sample Lox_Sample_41_FD_206718 | JGI IMG/M metagenome (GOLD analysis project Ga0335082, IMG submission 206718) | Soil microbial communities from Loxahatchee National Wildlife Refuge, Florida, United States - Lox_Sample_4.1 | ecosystem: Environmental > Terrestrial > Soil > Wetlands | place: USA... | reverse complement strand
GCGCGGAACAAGATGGTGAAGAACAAGAATACGGCAGCGGCAGCAACGGCACCTGCCGGGGCGATGACAGATTAACGTTCTGGTACTCAGTACTCGGTACTTCGTACTCAGTCACTGAAAGAATGATGGAACTGGGTACCGGGTGGTGAGAACTGGATTTCGAGTGACCTTCCGCAAGTATTTAGTGCTGGCCGGAGTGACCGTCTTCGCAGCGGCCGGTGACACCATGCTCTCGCACGGGATGACGCAAGTGGGGCATGTCTCCATTCATCATCTGCAGGGACTGATTCTGGCAGTGCTGAATCCGTGGGTGGCGGTGGGCATTCTTTTTCTGCTCGCTTTTTTCTCTTCCTACATGAGTGCCCTCTCCTGGGCAGATCTGACTTACGTGCTGCCAGCGACTTCGCTGGGATATGTTTTGCTCGCGTTGGTTGCACGTTTTGCCTTGCATGAACACATCAGCATTATGCGATGGCTGGGAATCATGCTGATTTCCGGAGGCGTGGGTTTTGTGGCAGGTGGGCCGAGCGTGACGGAGCATACGGACGAATCTGATTCGTCGCTTGTCACAGAATCAGGCGCGCCGCTGGTGGGAGTGGATCGATGAAACACTTTTACACGTGGGCGGGAATCTTGATCGTGGTGTTTTTTTCGGTTGTGGGCGACGTGCTCATGTCACGAGCGATGAAACGAGTCGGCGACGTGCATGAAGTGTGGGATCGGCACGGGTTGTGGCGCGTGGTGACCCAAGTTCTCTCAACTCCGACCTTCTTCCTGGGCATTGCTGCCATGGCAGTGGCATTCTTCAGCCTGTTGTTTGCGCTGTCGTGGGGTGACGTGAGCCTGGTGGCTCCCGCGGCGGCGTCGCTGACGTTTATCGGGAATGCATTTGCAGCGAAGATTTTTCTTCATGAGCGAGTCGACCACCGGAGATGGCTCGCGGCGATTATGGTTGCTGGGGGCGTCGCACTGCTGGCGGGATAGATGTCGGCAATGGTGCGATCCATTTAACCGTCCTTTTCAGATTTCCTTCCGTTCGACAGACCTTAGCCCGCGGGTTGAGGGACGTAATCTTCAGCGAGTATCAGCTCAGCAGCTTGAAGATGCCGCAGGTTCGCTCGATCATTTGCTGCTGATCGGGTGTAGGACTAAGGAATTCCACCCCGTGGGTGAAACCGTCGCGATTGCGGATGACTCCACCAACGACGAACTCAGTGGCGTTGTAGGGCATCTCAAATTCCAGATTCACCGCCGTTCCCGGCGGGAGTTCGCGGGTGAGGAACAGGCGCATGCCGCCGCGGCTGAGATCGGACGCCTGGCCGCGAAGGCTGCTACGCTGACCGTCAAGGAAAAATGTGACATTTACGACCATCAGTATGGAAAGCCGCTCCCAGCGGCGTTCGTCTTCGCCGGCCCTGGTGACTGCCTCGTGGAGTGGTTTTGACGATTCCATAACCGACAACCGATCTCTCGCGCTCAGCTTTATTAAACAACCTCGATAGAGCGGTTGCGACGTAACCCGCGGGTGAGGGACCCCCAACTTTTGTGCCACATTGCGCGAATGTAGGTTGGTGCGTGTTGGCCCTTGGAGTAACCGGCAGCGGATTACTGAAGGAATTTGATCCGCTGCTGCTATGGACAGAATCAGCCGCTAGCGGAGGATCTGCAGGAGATTGTTTCGGTCGTCGGTCCAGAAATGAAGTCCCTTGCGCAATTTCAGCGGGCTGCTGGCTTGCAGTAATGCCGGGGCGGAAAGCGCCTCTTTGCTGCGTGAGAGCAGAATCCACTGGTTTGGGGAGATCACTCCGTCAGGAATCGTCTTGTTGGTGATGCCCGGCGCGTTGACGTAGAGAACGTTGAGGCCGAAGTGCTGCGCCTCGGCTGCCACGACCGATGCAAGTTCCACCGCGCGGTTCGTGACATGCACCGCAATGACCGAGCGCTCATCGCGGAGATGCTTGAGGTAGAGTTCGAAAGCTTCCTGCGTTAACAAGTGAACGGGCACGGCGTCGCCGTTGAATGCGTCGACTACGAGGACGTCATAGGCTTCCGGCTTGCCTTGGGCGAGTTCGCGTTCGAGGGAGATGCGGCCGTCACCGTCTACGACTTCGACGTGAGCTTTACTGTCGGAAAGAAACGAGAAGTATCCGTATTTGCCGCTTGCGACTCGGACGACCTCGGGATCGATCTCATAGAAGCGGAAGACATCGCCGGGCAGACCGTACGTGGCAAGCGTGCCCGCGCCGAGACCGATTCCACCCAGCCGCAGATCGTGGCTCTTTGCGGGATCGTCCTGATGACGCGGGAAATTCAGCAGGAGAAGACCGATGCCGCTGTTCTTGTTGTAGTACATGGTGGGATAGCCGCGCAGGTCCGGGGAAGAGAACTGCAATCCATGCATCGTGCTTGAGTGGGTGAACACATAGGCATTGAAGCGCGTGTCCGGCATTTGCTTCTCGGTGACATAGAGCGTTCCGTAGAAGTTGCGATGTGCCCAACTGGACTGGCGATATTGCGACGTTCCGGACCAGATCAGCAGTAGACTCGCCGCGCCTGCCGCGGCGAACAGAGTCCAACGCGTTAGTTGAGGGGCTTGCTCCTCGAGCAAACTTCCAAAGCCTTTGGATCGTAGTGCCAGCGCCGTGCAAACCAGCGTGACTGCTGCAAGGCTGGCCCAAATTCCGTTCGAGAGAAAGTGTTTTAGCGAATCGGCATCGTTGCTCAGCCAGAAGCAAGTAACGAGGAGGATCCAAAATCCGAGCGAGATGGCTACGAACGGATTCTTTTTCTGGGCCCATGATGATTGATCCATAGTGGCCATCGTGGCCATGGCGATCAGGGAGGCAGCGATTCCCAGGTGCATCTCCCAGTTGCCCATGAAGATGAACGGGGCGACCAGGTTGACGAAGGCGCTGCCGGCAACTCCGCCGAGGGCGATCATCAAATAGAACGAGGTCAGGTGCTCCGGCTGGGGACGGCGACGATAAAGCTCGCCGTGGCAAAACATGCAGCAGGCGAATTCGGTGACAAGGAATCCGGCGATGAACATCCACAGATGCAGGCCGAGCCCGCGATAAAACGTCAGGGTAAATACCGTGGCCGCTAGTAAAAGCGGGTGGAACAGGCCGGGCCGGTACCAGCGAGAATGATCAAAACAGATGATGAAGGAAAGTAGATAGACGGCCAGCGGGAGCATCCACAAGAGCGGGACGGGCGCGAGGTCGGCTGTGATGAAGCGCGAGATGGCGAGCAGCATCAGCGAGCCGAGCGCCGATAGCGAAAACCATTGCAATTTGCGTTGCAGGTTCGGGCTGGATGCTGGGCTGTGTTCAGTAGTAGAAGGGGCAGGGTTCGCGGGTATTAGTGATCCATTGTCCCCGCGTTTTCGTATTCCAATGGCGACGGCGATGGCAGCTAAGGTGTATACCCCAAAAGCGGCGCACCAGAGCCAAGCCTGCGTGTTGAGGCGGAGCCATCGCTCGATGAAGGCCGGATAGCTGAGAAGTCCGAGCAGGGATCCCGCGTTCGAGAGTGCATAGAGGCGGTAAGGTGATTCGCCGGGATAAGCTTTTGTGAACCAGTGCTGCATCAGCGGCCCGGTCGTGGCGAGCAAAGTGACTGCGGCGCCGACGCTGACGAGCAGAAGTCGCAAGATCAGCCAGACTGCAATTTCACCGCTCTGCGGTTTCCACCAGTTTCCTGGAGTAATCGGCGAAGGCCACACGAAGGCGGTGACTCCCATCAGTAGCAGGGAAGCCAGAAGAACTGCAATGTGGAGTTGTGTCTGTGTCTTCAGAGGAAAGCGGCTCACGCTCGCGTGCGAGTACGCATATCCGACCAGCAGCGTCGTCTGGAAGAAAAACAAGCACGTGGCCCAAACCCCGGCGGTCCCACCGAACCAGGGCAGAATGTACTTGCCGAGCAAGAGTTGCACGCTGAAGAGCAGAAACGCGCCGAGGAAGATCGCGACCGCGAAGAGCGCGCGGGAAATGTTGGATGTCGATCCGCTCGGAGATGTGTGGTTCGTTTCCGCAGCCTTTTCAGGCGCGGTTGCGGTTGCTGTAACGTTCACGTTGGCCAATCCTTTGCGGCCATCGTAACAAAGGGAAAGGTGGGGTCTGGCTGCGATCTGCTTGAGTCGCAATACTTTGGTAACCGGGCTTCCCTGCCTGAGAGAATCTGGGGCTCATCGTTGGGTCATCGGCGTGCGGCTTTGAAGGATGGAATCGGGGGGCGCGATTACCATTGAACCCTGAGGATTCACGGTGACAATTCGCCTATCACATGAAGTTTATTTGAAGCGGAATAACCGCAGCGAATCGTCACAGCACGGACTCAGAGTGGCGCACCCGGAGCCGAATTCTGAGGTTATTAACAAGAAAGGTGGCCCGTGGGTTGCGTCTCGTGGCCGGAGTAAAAGTTTCCCCGTGGCTGGAAATTACTACCGCCGGTTCGTGCTGATGGAAACGTGTTTTCAATAGCTTAGGAACGGCACGGTGCTTGCTCTAAGAAATGGCAGACGAAGTGGCGCGCAACGGGGTGCTTCAGAGAATAACTTCGGCCAGAGGTTTTCTGTGAGCACCCCTTGCTTTAGCGCAAACTTGGTCGGCCCTCCCCCAACCCTCGTTAGTCGTAGAAGTCATAAGACAGCATGAAGAAGTGAAACCTACTTCTGATTTTGTGTCTTACCCTTCGCAGCCCCATGTGCTTTTAGTTGCGCATTCTCACTTCTACCTTCCGATTTCGTTAAGCAAGTGCGACCTGCTGCTTGATATCGATCCCAGCCGTTCGTAGCAGTTTGGCCACCGCGTCCTGTTTCATTCGCGAAGCGTCGAACTGGACGCGGACGGTGCGGTCCTTCTCGTTGAAACGGACACGCTGAATGCCGTAGACCTCGCGCATGCTGTCAATGGCGCGCATCTCGGTCTCGCCCGGCTGGGAGCCGTAGGTGTAAACCACATCGAGGTAGGTCATTCGATCAAACCCTTTTCTATGATGGTGTTGGACTCCGGCGGAGGCAGCCGGGTGAATCCAATATAGTCCATGGTCGATCAAAACGGATAGACTTGACCGTCGCTTCGAATGACTACCTCGAATCCAGCAACTGTACTCGCTCGCGATCCGGTGTGCGGGATGAACGTAAATCCCAGCACAGCGAAGCACGTGCATGAGCACGCTGGCAAGAAGTACTACTTCTGTTGCGCGGGGTGCGTGGAGAAATTCAAGGCCGACCCTTCGAAATATCTGAATCAGCAGGCATCGGGCCTGGTGACGCTTGGCATGTCGCCTCTGCAGAAGCCTATTTCCGGTCCGTCCGCCCGAAGCCAAGGCCCAGAGCCCACCGTCCAAGGTCAGACATCTTACGTCTGCCCGATGTGTCCCGAGGTGCGCGAGAAGAAGCCTGTTCCGTGCCCTTCTTGCGGCATGGCGCTGGAGCCTGAGCATCCGGTGCCCTCGACGCGAACCGAGTACACGTGTCCGATGCATCCGGAGATCGTGCGTTCGGAGCCGGGATCGTGCCCGATCTGCGGGATGGCGCTCGAACCGCGAGTGGTGTTGGCAATTCGGGAAGAGAATCCGGAACTTCGCGACATGAGCCTGCGGTTCTGGATCGGCGTGATCCTGACCGCGCCGCTGCTCGCGATTGCTATGGGCAGCATGGTTTGGCCCAGCGAGTTCATGCAGATCCTGCACGAATCGCGCTTGCCGTGGCTTGAACTCATGCTCTCCAGCCCGGTGGTGCTCTGGTGCGGGCTACCGTTCTTTCAGCGCTTCTGGGTGTCGCTGGTGAATCGCAGTCCGAACATGTTCACGCTGATCGGACTCGGCACGGGAGTGGCTTACGTCTATAGCGTAGTGGCGACGATCGCGCCTGGAATCTTCCCCGAGTCATTGCGGCGAATGGGTGGCTATCCCGACGTTTACTTCGAGGCGGCCGCAGCGATCACCACCCTCGTCCTGCTGGGACAAGTGATGGAACTGCGGGCGCGGAGCCGCACGAGCGCTGCGATCCGAGCGCTGCTCGATCTGAGTCCGAAAACTGCGCGGCTTATCAGCGAGAGCGGAGAAGAAACAGATATTTCACTTGATCGCGTGAAGCCCGGGAACAAGCTTCGAGTGAGGCCCGGCGAGAGAGTTCCGGTCGATGGCATTGTTCTTGAAGGCCGCAGCTCCGTGGATGAGTCGATGATCACCGGGGAGTCGATCCCGGTCGAGAAAGAACAGGGAAGCAAGGTCATCGGCGCGACGATCAATGCGACGGGATCATTCATTATGCAGGCCGAGCGCGTGGGTTCGGAGACACTGCTCGCGCGCATCGTGCAACTTGTTGGACGGGCGCAGCGCAGTCGCGCACCCATTCAGAGACTGGCGGACCGGGTTGCTGCGTGGTTTGTGCCGACCGTGGTCGCGGTTGCGGTGATTACGTTTGTCGCCTGGTTACTCTTCGGTCCACAGCCACGATTGGCGAACGCTATTGTGAATGCCGTAGCGGTTCTCATCATTGCCTGTCCATGCGCGCTGGGGTTGGCAACACCGATGGCGATCATGGTTGGCACGGGACGCGGGGCTCACGCCGGAGTACTTATTAAGAATGCGGAAGCCCTGGAGACGCTTGAGAAGGTCGACACACTGGTAGTGGACAAGACTGGGACGCTGACGGAAGGGAAGCCAAAACTCGCCGGCATCATTCCTCGCAAGACGATGCGAGAGGAGGATCTGCTTCGACTAGTAGCTAGTCTCGAAAGCGCCAGCGAGCATCCTCTTGCAGCTTCAATTCTCGCGGCTGCCAGGGAGCGCAATCTGGCACTTGGGAAAGTCAACGATTTTCAATCGATCTCGGGAAAAGGAATCAGCGGGATCGTTGAAGGCAGATATGTGGTCGCTGGGAATGAGCAGCTCATGCGAGACGAAGGAGTCGAGATTCCTGACAAGCCTGAATACTCGTTCCGCGCAAATACGACCATAATCACCATAGCAATCGACGGAAAATTCGCCGGTTGGATCTCCGTGGGCGACCCCGTTAAATTCGGCCTGCATGATGTGATATCGGCCTTGATGCGTGCCAAGCTTCGAATAGTCATGCTGACTGGAGACAACCAATCGGCGGCCTCCACCGTTGCGCACGCGCTTAACATTCAGGAATTCGAGGCCGAGGTTTTGCCCGAGCGCAAAGCCGAAGTCATCAAGAAGCTTCAAGAACAGGGAAGAATTGTCGCCATGGCCGGGGACGGGATCAACGATGCGCCGGCGCTCGCGCAAGCCAACGTCGGCATCGCTATGGGCACAGGTACCGACATTGCGATGGAAAGCGGTGGCATCACGCTGGTGAAAGGGGATCTCACGGGAATCCTGCGTGCGCGCCGCCTCAGTCAAGCCACGATGCGCAATATCCGGCAGAATCTTTTCTTTGCTTTCATCTATAACGCGATAGGAGTGCCGATTGCAGCCGGGATTCTCTACCCGTTCTTCGGCATTTTGTTGAGCCCCATCATCGCGGCAGCAGCGATGAGTTTCAGTTCGGTGTCGGTTATCACGAACGCGCTGCGGTTGAGACACGTGAAGCTGTAATCCGCGGCTCAGCTAATCACCCTCAAAGCCCCGCACATTCGCGTGCAGGTAGGGATGTTTCGACTGCGGTTGAGCTTCGCTTTGCTCAGCTCAATCCTCGCTCAACATGACATTTCTGGACTGGGCGGGAATGCGAAATTTCCTGTTAGATTGGTGGCCCGGAGATTCCAGATGAAACCAGTTGTCGCGGCGGCTGTGTTCGCGTTCATTGCGTCTGTCTCAGGTTTTTCGCAAACCGTAAATCTGTGGCCGGGTGTTGCTCCCGGGTCGGAGCATTGGACACAGAAGGAGCAGGCGTTTCAGGCTCCTTATGGGACGGTGTTGATCAATGTCGTTACGCCAACGCTGACTCTGTATTTGCCGGGGAGGGGGAAGGCGAGCGGGACGGGAGTCATCGTCGCACCGGGTGGGGCTTGTGTCGCCTTGGCCTACAAGCATGAAGGGACTGATGTGGCCGAGTGGCTACAGGCGCATGGAATTGCGGCGTTTCTGCTGAAGTATCGGATCCCAGAGAAGAAAGGCGAGGGGATTCCGAAGGACATCAATTTCGATGAGGCCTGCAAGTACGGAATCGCGGATGGGATTCAGGCGGTGAAGTTGGTGCGCGCGCGTGCAGCAGAGTGGGGCGTGGCGCCGGATCATATTGGGTTTCTGGGATTCTCTGCCGGTGCGATGGTCACGAGCGAAGTGCTGTTGCAAGAGGATGAGAAGTCGCGTCCGAATTTTGCGGCGCCGATCTATGGAGCGCCGTTTGGGGTGATGCCGAAGATTCCCGCGAAACTGCCGCCCATTTTTATGGCGTGGGCTCAGGATGATGGGCTGGTGCTGGAACCGATCGTTCGATTCTACGAGGCCTTGCGGTCGGCGGGGAACAAGCCGGAAGCGCATATTTATTCGGCTGGCGGGCACGGATTCGGGATGAAGAAGCAGGGGACTACCAGCGATCATTGGATTGAGGAGTTTTACTGGTGGATGTTGGCGCAGGGATTTGCGAAATAGTTGACGGAGATCGGTGACTAGTCAAAGTCCCCACTTCTCGCGCAGAGAGCGCGCGAGAAATGGGGCACCCGTCGTTTAGCTTCGGAGCAACAGCAGATTCCTCGGCTTTGCCTTCGGAATGACAAACTCTCAGCGGATACCTCGGCGTCGCCTTGGGAATGACAGGCTCTACCGTAGGATACGAAACAAGAGCAGGGAACCTTAGTATGATGTTCTGCAGGATCTGCTGTGGGGCAGGTCACTACTGCTACTGGCTGCAAGAATACCTTTGAAGAACGTTCCTTTCTATGACCAAGAAATTTCGTGTGTTTGCCACGTGTGACATTGGGGACGCCATTGATATGCTGCGGAACCGCGGATATGAGGTCGAGGTTTATCCGCAGCCGGAAGCGCCGGCGAAGAGTGTGATCCTGGGGAAGGTTAAGTCCGGGATTGATGGGCTGATCACTACGTTGCGAGATCAAATTGATGCGGAGGTGTTCGATGCGGGGAAAGGCACGTTAAAAGTGGTCGCGCAGTATGCGGTCGGCTTCGACAATATTAATCGCAAGGATGCAAACAAATATAAGACTCCATTCACGAATACGGCAGACGTGCTGACCGAAGCGACAGCTGAATTTGCTTTCTTCATGCTGGGCGCTCTGGCGCGAAAGATGTGGAGTGCCGAGCATCTGACGCGGGAGAACAAGTGGGGATTCTGGCATCCGTATCTGCCGTTCTTAGGAGACGAAGTTACCGGGAAGAACGTTGCGGTGATCGGAACGGGGCGGATCGGGCTGGCTTTTATCAAGAAGTGTGTTGGGTTCGATATGAATGTGCTGTGTTACGACCCGGCGTATGAGAACCAGGCATTCGTGAAGACGATCGGGGAAATCCATGCGCTGCGGCATGCACGTGGGCTGGTGCGGGAGAAAGCCTGGATCAAGTATGTAGGATTTGAAGAGGCTCTGCGGCACGCGGATTTTGTGAGCGTGCACGTTCCGCTACTACGCGCGGGCGAGAGCAAAACGCCGACGTACCATCTGTTCAACGACGAAACGCTCCGGCTGATGAAGCCGTCAGCCTATCTGATCAATACATCACGAGGACCTGTGATAGATGAGGCTGCGCTGGCGCGGGCTTTGCACGAGAACTGGATCGCCGGGGCGGCGCTTGACGTATATGAAAAGGAGCCGCTGCCGAAGGACTCTCCGTTGCGAGATGCGGCGATCGCGGACAAGGTCCGGCTGATGCCGCATTTTGCCAGCGCGGCGAAAATCACGAGGCTATCAACCGATCCTGAGAAAGGAATGGCTGGGCGGTGCGCCCAAGGGCTGATCGACGTGCTCGAAGGGAACTACGGCGGGGATGTCACGAAGATGCCTTATGTGGTGAATAAAGAAGCATTTAAGTGACGTTTGCTCGAGCATAAAGTTAGGCGAGAGATTTTGCTGGGTACCGGGTTAAGAAAGAGCGGGGGTGCGTTTGCCGTGACCGGGTTGCATTGGCAGGTACAATAGAGACTCTCTTCGGTAGTGGCTTCACCTGAATGGGAATTATGGACAGAGGGATGATGAAGCGATTTGTGGCGGTGGTCGGATCCGTACTGATCGGGTCTGGAGTGATGCTGTGCCTTGATTCGCCGGTGCATTCAAGACTGTTGAAGCTAGAGCCTGCGCCTAAAGAGGTGCAGATGCGTAGCGGGGGCTTCCAGCTAAAGCCGGGAACGAAAATCTTTGTGCAGCTTGGCCATCAATCAGAGGACCGGATTGCGGCAGAAACGCTTGCGGAAGAGATTGAGTCGCAGGCGGGACTAAAGCTCGATATCTTCGGGATGAAGGCTGCGGCCAAAGCCGAGGACGGCGCGATCGTGCTAGCGCGGCTGCAGGACTCGCGCGTGCGGAAGTTTCTGGCCGAGAATGGTCTGAAGGCTGACGACGCGCTTGGGGAACAGGGCTACCTTCTGTTCTCTGATAATTCGCATTTGATTGTGGCGGCAAATTCCGGCGAGGGACTATTTTACGGCGTACAGACGCTGCGCCAGCTTCTGCAGCCGAAAGGAAATGGGCTGCTGTGTCCGGGCGTGGGAATTCGGGATTGGCCCGGGTTGGAGCAAAGTGTTCCGTCGAACCTAAGTCAGTTATCGGCGCCGAAAATTTTGAACGAAAGATAACAGAAATCAGAGATTGCTTAGTTCAGGCGTCCCTCACGGGACGCCGTTTTGTTTTTGCGTGCATTCCGATGCAGGGACAGGACAGCAGATTCCTCGTCGCTTTGCTCCCTCGGAATGACAGCGGTTCTTCGCTGGCTTCGCATAGAATCCATGCATGTTTTCTGAACGGACGAATTGGCGTCTGACGCAGAACCGGTTTACGCAGGCGGTGGAAGAAGTGCGGGCGCGCGGGGGAAAAATTCTGGATCTGACTGCGTCGAATCCAACGCGCGTGGGATTGCGGTATGACTCGGAGGCGATTCTTGCGGCCCTTCGGTCGGAACGGGCATTGGATTATGACCCGCAAGCGAAGGGATTGCTTGCGGCTCGGGAGGCGGTGGCACGGTATTACGAGGAAGTATCTTCGATTGCAGTCGATCCCGAAAAGATTGTGCTCACTGCCAGCACGAGTGAGGGATATTCATATGTCTTTCGTTTGCTTTGCAATGCAGGCGATGAGTTGCTGGTGCCGAAGCCGAGTTATCCGTTGTTTGAGTTCTTGGCGGACCTGCAGGATGTGAAGCTGGTGCCGTATCCGCTGATTTACGACCACGGATGGCAGATGGATTTTCATTCCCTGGAGCAGGCACTGACGACGCGGACGCGGGGCGTGGTGGTCGTGCATCCGAATAACCCGACAGGGTCGTATGTGAAGGACAGGGAACTCGGACTGCTGAATGAGTTTTGCCGGACGCATGGGCTGGCGTTGATTGTTGATGAGGTGTTCCTGGATTATCAGCTTAGTGCGGGAGCGATGCGCAGCTCTGTCGAGCTTCGCTCGACTGGACAGCCCGGGGCGGCTGTCCCCACAGCCAGCTTCGTGGGGAATCAGGAAGTGCTCACATTCACATTGAGTGGGCTGTCGAAGATTTCGGCTTTGCCGCAGATGAAGGTGGCTTGGATCGTGACGAGCGGGCCTGCAGAGCAAGTGAATGCGGCGATGGGACGGCTGGAGGTGATCGCCGACACGTATCTCTCGATGAATGCGCCGATCCAGTGGGCCGTGTCTGAACTGCTGGAGCAACGACACGGAATTCAACAGCAATTGATGGAGCGGGTTCATGCGAATTTGCGGGAGCTCGACAAGCAGCTTGCGTGTCAGAAGGCTTGCCAGCGGCTGGATGTGGAAGGCGGTTGGTATGCGATATTGCGCGTGCCGGTGACGCGATCGGATGAGGAACTGGCGATTGAATTAGTGCAGGAGAAGTCGGTGCTCGTGCATCCGGGGCATTTTTATGATTTCGAGAGCGACGGGTATTTGGTGCTCAGTTTGATTCCCGAGATTGATGAGTTCCGGGAGAGGGTGTCTCGGGTGCTTGAGTATGTGAATGCGTGACTGATTCTCTTCCGCATCAGAAAAGAGAGTTAACCGCCGAGATCGCTAAGAGAGGCGAAGAGCGCGGAGAAGGGATTGCGATTGCACCCTCCGCTGACTGCGGGGACGATAGAGATTACTGCCCCATCGGAAAGGGGCGTGGCTAGGCCGCCGGTATAGCGGATGTGTTCATTGCCGACGAAGATGTTGATGTGCTGGCGGAGTTGACCTTGCTCGTTGATGATCCTGTCGCGGACTCCGGGATAAAGGATCCAGAGAGCGGCCAGGGCGTCTGAGAGTTTGCCTTCGGAAATCGAAACTTCGACTGCGGAGCGGCCACTGGTGAATTCGCGGAGGGCGGCAGGGATTTGGAAGGCGATCGGCACCGTTATCTCCGTTTTGGGCGGCGCCCGCCTTGCCGGCTTTTCGAGTTCGAAATTTCCTTACTCTTCGAAGTGGGCTGATTCGCGGCCGTTTTCCTCGGCGCCTGAACTGGCATCAACGAACCGTCTTCAATGATGGCAGTACGTACGCAGGCGATCGATGGCAAGCCATCATGAATTTTCTGCCAGGTCTTGCCTTCATCGTGTGAGCCGAACAGTTGACCGCTGCGAGTTCCAAGATAAATGCCTGCCGGATCGTAGGAGTCGACGGCCAAGGCATCGCGCAAAACGGTCTCATATGCCTCTTTCTGAGGGAGCCCGCGCATGAGAGGCTCCCACGCCGCTCCTGCGCTGCGGGTGCGGTATACGCGCAAGCGGCCGTCACATGAACATCGAAATATGTCCGATTCCACCGGAACGATATACACGCAGTCGGGATTGTGCGGATGCACGACAACAGGAAAGCCGAAGTCAGAGGGCACGCCATTCGCAATATCCGTCCAACTGTCGGCTGAGTTGTCGGAGCGGTACACTCCCCAGTGATTTTGCAGGAAAAGGCGCTCGGGACGCTTGGGGTGCAAGGCGATCTTGTGCACGCACTGTCCGAACTCGGGATATTTGTCGGGCATAAACATGGCGCGAATCCCGCGATTTTGTGCGGTCCAGGTTGAGCCGCCGTCATCGGTGCGGTAAACGCCTCCGGAGGAGATTGCGACGTACATTCGCTGCTTGTTCGAAGGATCGAGGAGGATGGAGTGAAGAGCGAGGCCGCCGTTGCCCGGCAACCAGCGCGGCCGATGCGGATGGTCGAAGAGGCTTCGCACCATGGACCAGGTTGCACCCGAATCGCGGGTTTCGAACAATGCCGCCGGTTCAACTCCACAGTAGAGCACGTTGGGTTCATCGAGCGGGCCTAGTGTGATCTGCCAGATGTTTTTGAGCGAAGTGCCAGTGTCGGCTGGGAACCGAATCGGGGCTTGCTGCGGATTGGTCCAACTTTTGCCGAAATCGTCACTGGAGCGCAGCAGCGTACCCCAATAGCTGGCGGTGGCAGCCCAGATGCGGCGCTGTCCGGCACGGCTGTCGAAAGCCAGAGCATAGACTGGCAGTCCGTGAAAATAGGGACCGGCGAGTTCCCAACGAGTCCGTTGCGCATTGGAGCGGAAGATGAACGCTCCCTTCGTTGTGCCCACGAGCAGGAGAAAGTCTCCTTTCTTGACGCGAGCATGGCGCACGTTATGCATGGCGGTCACAGGTGGGGCATTCGCGGGTTGTTCCGCCGCGGCTGCGCCAAGACCGATTGCGCCGGACTGTACTGCTTCCAACGCGGCCTGGACTTCGCCGGCGCGCTGATAACGCTGCAATGGCTCCTTGGCAAGACAGCGTTGAATCACCGCCCACAAACCCGGCGGCACCGGAGGCCCGAGAGGCTTAGGAATCTCGCGCATGATCGCTGAGCTGATCTCGAAGCCGGTGCGGCCTTCGAATGGAAGGTTTCCTGATGAGAGTTCGTAGAGGACGACGCCAAGTGCCCAAAGGTCGCTGCGAGCGTCGGCGGCATCTCCACGAAGAACCTCAGGGGCCATGTAGGGGAGTGTTCCGCTGACGCTGGAGGCGCCCTGAATGGTGGAGAAAGACATGGTGGGCGCGTCGAGGAGGCCACCACCTACGCGTTTCGCAAGGCCGAAATCGAGAACCTTTACGATTGCGTCTGCACCTACGACGATGTTGGTGGTCTTGAGGTCGCGATGCACGATGCCGCGGTCATGCGCGCGGGCGAGAGCGCTGGCAATCTGAATTCCGTAACGCAACACAGACTCAGGCGGCACACCCGTGCCGGCGCTGATCGCATGGAGTGATTTCCCTTCTACCAACTCCATAACGATGTAAAGATCGCCATCGATCTCACCAACCTCGTAGATGGTGCAGATGTTGGGATGGCCGAGCGAAGATGAGGCGCGAGCTTCCTGTAGCAGGTTCTGGCGCCCGTAGCTATCGATGCCGGCATCTTTTCTGACGACTTTCACCGCAACATCGCGGTGAAGGACTTCGTCGTAGGCGCGATACACGACACCCATTCCGCCTTCGCCGATCAAGGCGGTAATACGGCAATGGCCCAGAAGCTGCCCGATCACGGATAAACCCTCCGCATCTCATGCTAGGGGTACTGAGAACAGCCGTCAACGAACACTGCCCGCAAGTGCTCCATGCGATCGCACATGCTGACAATCATGGGAAATACTTAGGGAAACATGTTTTCGATTGCGGAGATATTGCGAGTAAGGTTCTTTGCACTCCAACTCACGATTCAAGCGTGGCATCCATAAAGGGCTAATTCAAAAAGCCGCTTCTGGAGGAGAAACGATGCTTCGTAGAAGTAGATGTTTCACGTCACTCTGTTTGTCGGCAGCGCTGATGGCGCCTGTGGCAGCTCTCGCCATGCCGAAGCCGCAAGAGGATCATGAACGGCACGAGCAGGAAGAGCGGGAACACCGGGTTTACGATGCCGAGCACAAGGAATATCGGAGCTGGGACCGGCGGGAGGACGAGGCTTACCGGCGCTGGTTGGACGAGCGGCATGAAGCCTACGTGGACTATGAGCGGCTGAACCACAAAAGACAACGCGAGTACTGGAAGTGGCGGCACGAACACGAAGAACATGAAGAGCACGAGCGTCACTAGAATATCTGGCAAAAACTAGCCACATTTGTCCTTGTGTCGGTGCGTCGGGCGTGGCCCCCGACGCACCGCCGTCAGGATTTTTCGGCATTGGCCTAAATGCAGCTTGCCCGGCTCTACGGACAACCTGGCGGAGCTTTTTAGCTCCGCGATTTTATCGATTACGCGGTATAATGCCCGCCATGCCTGTCGCACCTGGAGCTGTTAGGGCCGTAGGGATGGTGCCCGACGAATTGAAATTTGAGCCCAAGTCCAAGGGGCTCGCCACTCCACGTAAGAAGAAACCGAAAGAGCTCGCTGTTATCACCGAATGCTGCACTGGATGCGCCGGTTCGCCGGCGTGTGTTGAGTATTGTCCGGTGGAAGATTGCATGTTCTGGGTGCCTGACGAAGACCATCCACCGTTTGGGAGGATTCAGATCGATCCCGCATTGTGCATTGGATGCAAGAAGTGTCTGAGCAAGGGGCCGGATGGATGCTTCCTGGACGGGTGTCCGTGGGATGCGATCGTCATGGTCGATACGGCTGAGGTGGAGAAAGAAGTGGGAGTAATGTCTATCTAGCTTGTACCTTTCAGTTGAATTAGGTCCCACTTGTTGCCATAAAGATCTTCGAAGACCGCTACTGTTCCGTATTTCTCTTCTTTGGGTTCTCTGACAAAGTTCACTCCTTTTTGTGTCAGCGCGTTGTAGTCTCGCCAGAAGTCTTCGGTATGCAGGAAGAGGAAAACGCGTCCGCCTGTTTGATTGCCGATGCGGCTGGCTTCTTCTGGCGTAGACGCCTTAGCCAGTAAAATTTTGGTTCCGTTTGAACCGGACGGAGCGATCAGCACCCAGCGCTTCTGGCGGCCTTGGCGGTCGACAGAAGGAGAATCTTCTATGAGGTCAAAGCCGAGTGCTTTTGTGAAATAGGCGATTGCGTCGTCGTAGTCGCGAACTACGAGGGTTATATAGCCGAGGTGTTGGGCCATAGATATTGGATGTTACGGCATTCGCCTCAGGGCGGGCTGCTGGCGCTAGTGGTACAGCCACCACAACGTTTCGCATGAGGTATGCGAAGATAGGTCTGCGATCTGCTCTCGTAACATGGAAAATGCGACGCTGCGGCGAGTTTTCAAGGCATTTCACTATCGTGATTTCCGCCTGATGTGGATTGGGGCGTGCACGTCGAGCATCGGGACATGGATGCAGATCGTGGCGCAAGGATGGCTCATCTACCGCTTGAGCCATTCGTCATTTCTATTGGGACTCGATCAATTCCTGGCGGGACTGCCGATTTTTCTTTTTTCCTTGCTGGGCGGCGTTGTGGCGGACCGAGCCGAGCGACGAAAGATCCTGATTGTCTCGCAATACGTACAGATGGCGAGTGCGGCCACGTTGACCGTCCTAGTTGCCACCGGACTGGTGCATGTCTGGCAGATTTTAAGTTTGTCGTTTGTGTCTGGACTGGCGCAAGCTTTCGGGGGACCTGCGTATCAGGCTTTGATTCCAACGCTAGTCGATCGCGAGGACATGCCCAATGCGATCGCCCTCAATTCGATTCAATTCAACCTGGCAGTCACGGTTGGACCGGCGTTGGCGGGAATAACGCTGGGAAGGCTTGGAGAGAAGTGGTGCTTCGGGTTGAATGCAGTTTCGTTTCTGGCGCCGATCATTTCTCTGACAATGATCTCGGCGCGTTTTTTGCCGGAAAAATCAACCGAATCGATGTTCAAGAGCCTGAAACAGGGAATTCAATTCATCTGGCGTCAGGGAGCGATGGTGGCGCTGATCGTACTGGCGTTCGCGATGACATTTCTCAGCATGCCAATGAGAACTTATATTCCGGTGTTCGTGAAAGACATTTTTCATCGTGGTCCGGAGACCTACGGAAATTTGCTGTCGCTGATGGGAGTGGGATCGATTTTCGGATCGCTTGGCGTCGCGAGCCTGGGGAACATATCCAAGAAGGGTCAATTTGCGCTTTCGATGCTGGTTATTCTGGGCGCAGGAATTGCGGGCTTTTCCTTTTCGAAGCGTCTGCCTCTTAGTTACGGCATGCTTGTCGTGGTCGGGGCGTCGATGATGGCAGTCTTCGCGACGGTAACGTCGCTGGTCCAGTTGAATATCACGAACGAGATGCGCGGCCGGGTGATGAGCGTCTACAACTTCGCGTTTCGCGGCGGCATGCCGATCGGAAATTTGGTTTCCGGGTGGTTGGTGCCAGTGTTTACCGCTCCGATAGTTTTGGGTGTGAATGGATTTCTGTTGATTCTTGTCGCCCTGTATTTTCTGGTGATGCAGAGACGCGTGGCCGCTTTGTGAGCAGCACGTTCCATCCAGAATTTGGGGATTCGTGGAGAAAACTGTCTCCGTGTGAGCGCCATCGTCAACTTAGTGGGGAATCGGCCAGGCGTGCGTAATATCATTTGCGAACGTGCACTTCTAAATCCTTGCCATCTTTGGTGGCGTGGACTTCCAGCGAACGGAACTTTCCGATTTGGCCGGAAATTGGGGTTCCCAATCAGTTATTGCTCCTGCCAGTCAACCGAGTAAACGTCCTGTGATCCAGCGTCGCGGAGAAGGATCGGCTCGTCATGAGGAGTGAGGGCCAGGGCTGCGCCAAATCGGCCCGTAGCGGAGAAGTCTTTGAGGTCGACCATCTGCTCAGATTTGTGATCGGCAATTCGGATTCGGACGATGGCAGCCGTTCCCTGGGAGTCGAGCAGGTACACATAGCGTCCATCGTTCGACCAGTTGAGCCAGCTTAGAGAGCCATTCGCGAGTTCCGACCAGCTTTGGGCTTGCATGTCGAATACCAAGAGTTTCGCGGAGTCTCCGGAGAATGCACTGAGGTGGCGGCCGTCGGGCGACCATCGAGGGGAATACAGTCCGTTAGATCCGGGCACATCGGAAACCGTTCCGCTCGACACGTCGAGAATGCGAATCAGAGACGAAGGGTTGTTCGATTCCCCACCGAACACAATCTTGCTTCCGTCAGGCGACCAATTGGGATCGAGTTGCTGGCTATGGTCGTTCGGCAGCAACTCGCGAGGACTGCCGCCGTCAGGTGAGATCGTATAAATTCTTGCAGGCTTGTTCGCATTCTGGGCGAATTCAAAGAACAGGATGGTCTTCCCATCGGGAGACCAGCGCGGCAAGAGCGGGTACATAGGAGGATAGGTCAGCTGCAATCGCTGTGTGCCGTCGATCTTGCTGCGCCATAACGCACCATCGGGATACGAAACGTAAGCGACCCACAGGCCATCTTTGGAGAAGCTCAGGTATTCACCGGAGATGCCACTGAGAAACGGGGTGAATTGCGAAATCTTTGGATCGTAGCGCATGGACTGGCCGCGATACGTTCTGCCGACCACGAAAAGTTCCTTACCATTACTGGCGGGAAGAGGCGATGACAAGCTCATGGGACTAGATGTCAAAGGGATCGGCACGGGCTCCGATTGGAATAACCCGCGTTTCGAGGCGAGTGCCCAAATCTGCCCTTGAGACTGAAAGACGAAATACTCCCCGTTCGGGGTCCACTTTCCGCAGCACTCATCTGGTGGGTTGTGCCACCCCTCGAGCAGTCGATGAAGGCCTGAGCCGTTCGCGGCGACCTCCCACATCAGCTGGCGTCCTACGGTTCCCGCAGTTTCCGTGGAATCGAATCGCAGATGGGTGCCGTCAGGCGACCAAGCAATCTGGCGAATGTCGCCGTTCAGCGACGCAACCTTGTGTGAGTCGCTGCCATCAGGGCGGGCGACGAAAAGGTCCCCGAGGCTGCTGTAGGCGAGCATCTTGCCGCCGGGGGACGAGGCGGCGATCTCTGCGGTGAGATCTCCGATCCGCCGCGGGGAACCGCCGAGGATAGGGATGCTTAATAGAGGGCCGCGGGGAGGGGCTCCCTGACCTTGAATCGCCAAGAGTTGGGAACCATCTACGGAAAAATTGAGCGGTACGAAGTCAGCAGAGGCCATCAGTGGAATTTGCCTGGGGGCGCCACCCGCGACCGACATTTCGGCAATCCCGTGCTGCGAGGAGCTTGCCGAACTGCCGGTGCCTACCGCTAGATAAAGGCGCGCGCCGTCAGTTCCGATCAAGGATTTCGGCTGGCCATCATGCGTCAGCTGAACATAGCTCCCCAATTTTGGAGTCGACGGCGGCTTCATCCATAGATACGCGAGCAAGGCGACAGCGCATATCAGGGCAACAACGGAGAGCAAAATCACAGGCCGAGCATGGCTGCTTTTGTCGGCTGTGACTTCGTGGATGCCACTTCGAGACCACGTACCAGGGTCGGATAGTGCTTCCAGAGCGAAAGCCAAATCGGAGGCGGAATGGAAACGCTGTTCAGGATTTTTCTCAATACATCGACGGATCAGGCGCTCCAACGCGGGCGGAGCATCGGGCGCGAGTTGCGTAATGGGCGGAGGCTCTTCGTTCAAAATGGCGCTGACGGTGTCGGCCTCGGTGGCTCTCAGGAAACTCCTCTTCCCCATCACCATCTCATAGAGGATCGCTCCGAAGGCGAAGATGTCGGTGCGCTGATCCACACTCTGCCCGCGAACCTGCTCCGGGGACATGTAGCCGACCGTTCCCATGGCGATCCCAATGCGAGTGACCGTTGAAGCGAGATTGGATGGCCCTTCTCTGGGAGGGAGAACTTTGGCCAGACCGAAGTCGAGAATCTTGATCCGCCCATCCTTGGTGACGAAAAGGTTTTCAGGCTTGAGATCGCGGTGGACAATTCCTTTCTCATGGGCGGCTGAAAGGCCATGGGCGATTTGGGTGCCAAACTGGATGGCTTGACGGATGGGTAAAGGGCCGCGACGCAGGCTCTCGGCGAGAGTTTTTCCTTCGAGAAGCTCGCAGACCAGATAGGGTGCTCCATCATGAGTTCCCATCTGGTAGATCGAGAGGATGTTGGGATGATTGAGCGCCCCCGCGGCCTTAGCCTCGATCTCAAATCGGGCGAGGCGATCGGGATCAGTGAGGGTAGGAAGGACTTTAATCGCGACTTCGCGATTCAAACGAGAATCGCGCGCACGATAAACCTCGCCCATACTGCCAGCGCCCAGTGGCGCGAGAATTTCATATTGTCCTAGCTTCGTGCCAGGGGCAAGGGTCATGGATGTGCGCCATTATAGACTCCTCACCGGCTCACTCCTGTGGAGGAAATCGCCTGGATCAGCGGGCGTAGCGGGGTTCGAGCTGCTTTAAACGGAGGTTCGCTCCAGAGTCGTGGCGGACTTGGCAGCAGTAGTTACGACAGCGGCTGGCGTAGATGTGGCGGCCTGCGGGGGCGCAACGGGCCTTTTGATGGTGAAACGCTGGATCTTGATCTCCCCACGTTCGTAAACGGCCAGCAGAGCTGCGACCGCGATGGGGTCGAGACGCTTGCCTGCAAGATTCTTGATGATCTCGAGCGCCTGCTCGGGCGTATGAGCCTGCTGATAGGGGCGGTTGGTTGTGAGGGCGTCGAAGGTGTCGGCAACGGCAATCACGCGCGGAAGCAATGGAATCTGATCGCCCTGGAGGCCATAAGGATATCCACGGCCGTCGAGGGCTTCGTGGTGCAACTCGATGCCAGGGAGCATCTCGGCGAGTTGCGTGACCGGACGAAGGATGTTAGCACCCTTGGTCGTGTGCGTCTTCATGACTTCAAATTCCTCTTGGGTCAGCGCGCCCGGCTTCTTCAGAATGTGATCCTCAATGCCGATCTTGCCCACATCATGGAGCTGTGCCGAGACCTGCAAAATTTCGAGGAACGAAGATGGCTGCTTCATCTCTTTGGCGATGAGCAGGGAGTAGCGCGTGACGCGGTCAGAGTGGCCGCGAGTATACGGATCTTTTTCGTCGACCGCGCCGGCGAGCATCTGGATCGAGCCCATGAACAGAGCGCGGTTCTCGTCGGCAGCGCGCTTGAGATCTTCGATGTAGCGTTCGAGTTCCTCAGACATGGTGTTAAAGGTCTGGGCAAGCTCTCCGATTTCGGTGCGGCTGCTGAGAAGTACGCGCTGCGAGAAGTCACCACGGGCCAAGGCGCGGCTGGATTCGGTGAGAACCGATAGTGGATTGGTGATGCGGCGTGCCGCGAAGATGCTGACGAAGATACTTAAAAGGACTGCGGCCAGCGCGAGTAACCGAGCAGTGCGCTGCATTTCATAGACATCGCTGTAGGCTTCGCGAGTTGGTTTTTGCGCGACGACGGCCCAATCGAGCGAGGTGACCGGGCTGTACGTGCCCAGCATATCGACCTGGTTCCCCTTGGGACCAGCTCTGAATTCCATGGTTGCGGAAAACTGCGCCTTGTTGCCTCCCTCGACGAAGTTCCGGACGATGTCGAGGTTCTTCATGTCTTGTCCAGTGGCGAACTCAGGAGTAGCGGCCGCGACTAGACGGCCTTGCGCGTCGACTACGTAAGGCGTAAGCCCGCCGCCTCTTACTTCCCGTAAACCCCGGATCAAAAACTGCAGATCGACTACGGAGGCAATCATTCCGAGAAATCGCGGTCCGTATTGCATGGGCGAGCTGACCAGAAACACCGTCCGGGTAGACTTTCCTTCACCGACGACGAGCGCCTGGCCGTTGTAGACGCGGCCGTCACGCGCCGCGGCGTAGGCACGTTCAAGTTCGCGCTGAAGGAAGGCGTCGGGGCTAATGCGTCCGGCGGAGATTCCTTTCGCCTCGGAATTGAGCAGGGTAGCGTAAGCAATGTCGTCAGAGGAAGAAACGAAGTTTTCGAGCAAGGCGCGGAGTTCAGGGGACTCAATATTCTTCTCGCCGATATCGCCGCCGCTGGCGACCTCAATGGCCGAAGAAAGATTGGCCAGCATCATCCGCTGCGAGCGCTCGTGTTGGGAGAGATCGTCGGCCAGAGAGCGCGTGATCGTGTTCTGCAGGAGCTTTTCGTTGGTCTTTAAGCGGTCGCGGTTGGTGGCTTCCACACGCGACGAATAGAAGTACATGGGGATCGTACTGATCGCAAGCAACACGCCAAGAATGACGTAGAGAATGGGGACACGAGCGTGGTTGGAGGTGCTGGCGGACAAGTCTATCCCTTTCCTCGTCGCGGACGCCGACGGCGAGTGGCGGCAGCGATACGAGTATCTCTGAAATTCTAGTGGCGAGAACGGGGTGCGTCGGCATTACCAAAGTACCGCGCGGAAAGTGCCGTTCGGTGCGGGATTTGTCCGTATTTCTCTATTTGACCAGCTTCTTCAGGTCGCTCCAGTGGACCAGGATTACGTGGTTGTCTTCGATCGCCTTCTTGAATTCCGGACTGGTGACGACATCGTAATCGCGCTGGCGCCAGGCTGCTCCATAGTCGGGATGATTGACCGTCACGGCCTGTAGTTCTGCATCGTCGTGACCGAGATGGACGATGATTTCGGTGACGCCCGGCTTAAGGTTTTTGAGGATGGTCAGATAGAAGTCTTTCCAACCAGTCACGGGCACGTCCGGATACGCCATCGCGACTCCGTTGATGAGCACATCGTTTGGCGACAGGAGTGCCGCGAGTTCCTTGGGAGTGTTCGACTCCAGGAATGCCAAGAACGGCAGCTTGTACTCACGAGCGACCTTGACGTAGACAGCGAACAAATCTGGGCGCTCGAAGAGCATGCCCATGTGGCTGTCGACATGAGTGGGATGAATCCCCATCGAGATGGCCTTTTCAATCTGGGCACGGATTTCGCGCTCGGCGTCTTCGGTCTTGATATGTTGCTTGCCGGGTTCAGTCTCAGGCCAAAGATATCCGTTCGAATCGATCAAGCTGGGAACTTGGTTTTTCGACGACACTGGTCCCCAGCGGTAGGTAAGCCATTCGCTCGTGAGGGTGAGATGGAGACCGAGATCGGTGTCGGGATGCTTCTTTGCATAGTCCGCGACTTCGGTAAGCCACGGGCAGGGAACCATGATGCTTGCGGAAGTGGCAGCATGCCTATCGAGTGCGTCGAAGCTGGCGGTATCTTCGGAGTGCGCGACCGCGAGGTCGTCAGCGTGAATGATAAGCAGTTTGGAATCGCGCGGGTAGCCGAGGCGTTCGGCGATTGTTTGGGATTGAGCGAGTGCGATATCGAGTGAAGAGCAGAGGAATAGAGCGACGGCGATTTTGCTCAGGCGCATGGAGGCCTCCGAGAAGCTGTTAAGAAACCGTAAAGAGTAGCACGGATTTGTAGTGTCATCTGGAGCGGCAAGATGCCGCTCCGACAGCCGGCGAGACGCAGGCGGTACGGTTATGCAGTTTCGCTTTTGCCGGTGCGGGCCATTAACTCCTGAATTGCTTCTTTTGGAGATTTTCCGTCGTGCAGGATGGCGTGCATCTGTTCGGTGATAGGCATCTCCACGCCGCGAGAGCGGGCAAGACCAATGGCAGCCGTTGTGGTGAAGACTCCTTCCGCCACCATGCCATGCATTCCCTGGATGATTTCAGGTAGCTTTCTGCCGCGCCCGAGTTCAACACCGACGCTGCGATTGCGGGAGAGGCCGCCAGTGCAAGTGAGTACGAGATCGCCTAGACCGGCAAGCCCCGCCATAGTCTCGGCCCGACCTCCGCAGGCCATTACGAGCCGGGTCATTTCTGCTAGTCCACGGGTGATGAGGGCAGCAACCGAGTTGTGTCCAAGGCCCAGTCCGTCACAAATTCCTGCGGCGATGGCGATTATATTTTTGAGCGCGCCCCCGAGTTCTACGCCGACAACGTCGCTGTTCGTGTAGACGCGGAAACTGGAGTCGCTGAATGCCTGCTGCACGGTTTGCAGCAAGTCTGGATTGGGGGATGCGACTGTAATCGCAGTAGGGTCGCCACGTGCGACTTCCTGCGCGAAGGACGGGCCGCTGAGAGCACCGATGGCGAATTCAAAATCCCCACCCTGTCGCAAACGGCGCGACAAGGATGGGGCACCCTCATCATGAAGTATTTGCTGGATCACTTCCGTCATTCGAAGCAGCGAGCCTTCCTCGATTCCCTTTGTTGCACTGACGATCATCGCCTTAGGCTCGATGTGCGGGCGCATTTGCTGAAACAATGCGCGGCAGTGTTGCGAGGGCATGACGCTGACGATGATTTCGGCATTTTCGAGAATGAAGTTGAAATCGTTGCTGGCCGAGACAGAATCGGGGATGAGACGTCCGGGAAGAAATCTGCCGTTTACGTGTTCTTGATTGATCGAGTCACAGACGTCTGACTCATGCGCCCAGATGCGGACGCTATGGGAACCTTTGCGCCCCAAAACAATTGCAAGCCCTGTGCCCCAGGCGCCCGCTCCGACAATCGCGATCTTACTCATGTGCGCGTCCTCATTTGCCTTTGAAGGAGAATTTGGGTTCCGCTCCTGACATTAGTCGAACAATATTCTGGTAATGGCGAGCAATGATGAGCAGCGATGAGAGCCCGATAAGCGCGAGGACAGCCGGATCATGCGAGATGCCGAGAACCCACATTGTTGAAGGAAATAGCGCGGCAGTGATGATCGATCCCAACGATATTCGGCGAGAAATGAGAACTGTCAAAATGAAAATGCCGACGGCCACAAGAACGGCGAGTGGAGCAAGGCGGAGGAACGCGCCGAGGGCTGTCGCCACACCTTTACCGCCTCGAAACTTGAGCCAGATGGGAAACATGTGGCCAATGATGGCAAACAGGGCGGAGGCAGCCATCATGAGTTGGTGACGATAATCTACGGTTCCGAAATGCCAGTAGATTGCAGCCACCTGGACGGCGGCGAATCCTTTGGCGGCATCGAGGAGAAGAGTAAGCGCGCCAAGGACGGGAGATTTGCGCGACACGTTCGTCGCACCGATATTGCCGCTGCCGCTCATACGGACGTCTTCGCCACGGAAGATACGGACGAGCAGATAGCCGAAGGGGATAGAGCCGAGAAGGTAGCTGATGACGAGAATGAATGCTAGTTTCGACATGCTTGCCCGTGGCCAGACGCGGGCGAGTCGCCCGCGCCACACTGGCCTAAGTTAGTTCGAACTTCGCCAGCTTTGTGTACTTCGATCCTTTCGGCGAAAGGTGGCTTTGGTACAGAAAGAACTCGCGGGAGGTCATGGTACCAAACTCGGGGACAGGCAGAGTGGCAAGTCTGTTCTGCAATATCTGAAATACGCGATTGGGCCGGTCGGATTTATCTCGACGAGGTGAGCCTGAGCCTCCTGCGCTGCGCGCGAGCGTTAGGTGCGGGCTGAAAGGGCGATCTTCTTTCGAGATGCCGAGGACAGACAAGTTTTGATCCACAGTTCCTACGAGCGCTGAGAGTTCGGGTCCTGCTTGCATGCCGACCCAGAAGACGCGGGCTGATTTCGGATTGGGAAAGAATCCGTAGTTGCGGAAGTCGATTTCAATTGCTCCTGCAGATATTTGCCGCAGTGCTTGCTTGATCGGCTCGAGCGCATCGTCCGGCTGCTCGCCGATGAATTTCACCGTGACGTGCATCGATTCCGGTTTAACCCAGCGGGCTTCCGGTGCAAAGGGATTCACGTCTTCAACGAAACGAACAATGCGTTCGCGAATGGCGTTGTCGATATCGAGTGCGACGAAGAGGCGCATGGAAGGCTCTAGCTCTAGTTGCTAGCTTCTAGCTAAGCGTCGGGCTGCGTTGGCTAGCCGCTAGAAGCTTGCTTCACATCAGTTTCTTTCTCAACATATCGAGAGCCATCGTGGAGGCGAAGCGGCGGATGCGTTTGCGATCGCCGGGGAAGTTGCGCTGGACTACTTCCGTTCCGGAATCGCCCGCGACTGCATGAAACACAAGGCCGACTGGTTTTTCTGGCGATCCTCCGCTTGGGCCCGCAACTCCTGTAATACCTACGCCAAATGTCGATTCACAACGGTAACGAATGCCTTCGGCGAGAGCGGCCGCTACTTCGCGGCTGACTGCTCCGTGGCGTTCGATCATTTCCGCGGGAACTCCGGCAAGCTCAGTTTTTAAGGCGTTCGAGTAAACAACCGCGCCGCCGAGGAAGTAGCGTGAGCTGCCGCTGTTAGAAGTGATCCGTTCCGCGACTAAACCGCCAGTGCATGACTCGGCTACCGCAACGGTGGCATTGCGCATCTGCAGCCAGTATCCAACGATCTGCTCGAGTGATTCTCCATTGCGGGAATAGATGGCATCATCAAGTTCGTCTTCCACGAGCCCGGCGACTTCATCGGCGCGAGCTTGAGCCGCATCCAGAGTTGTACCGCTAGCCTTGAAGTGGAGTTCGATTTCGCCAGCACCGGCGAGGATGGTGGTCTCGACCTCAGGGAATTTTGCATAGATCGGAGCGACGCGCGCATCGACCGCCGATTCTCCCAACATCGCGATCTTCAGCGTGCGCGTGAAAAGATGCGCGGGTGGGACTTTGGCGCGAAGACGCTCACGCACTTCGCTTTCGAATAGTGCCTTCATTTCATGCGGAGGACCAGGCAGAAGGATGACGATGACTTCACGTCCTTCGAACTGGCCGACGAGCCATTGTCCGGAGGCGGTCCCATTCGGATTCGGCAATGCAGTCGCGCCTTCGATGACGTCAGCCTGCTTGGCGTTGTTGGGAGTCATCTTCCAGCCGCGGTCCGCAAAGCGCTTTTCCAGCTTCGCAATGATGTCCGGATCGCGGTATAACCCAACGCCGAGCGCTTCAGCGACGGCTTCGCGCGTGAGGTCGTCTTCCGTGGGGCCGAGGCCTCCACTGAAGAGCACGATGTCGGACCGGAAAAGGCCATGTTGGGCAGTGGCGACCAGGCGTTTCAGGTTGTCGCCGACCACGCTTTTGAAGATGACATCGACGCCCAACTGGTTCAGTTGATCGGTCAGATAGAGGGAATTGGTGTCGACGCGGTGAGGAGTGAGCATCTCCGAACCCACCGCAATGATCTCGGCGTTCACGTGAGTACGAGTGTAAATGAAAAAGTGTTCGATGCGGCAGCAGCAGCGTCAAGGGCAGACAGCAGATTCCTCGGCTTCGCCTTCGGAATGCCAATTGTTTGGGCTAGTCAGGAACCGAACGATAACCTTGGATATTCCACGAGAGATGGTGGACGGCGTTGCTGGTGGCAAGAATAACCGAGCGGCCGGGCGCAAAGGCGAGGCCGACTAGTCCTTGTCCGGAAACTTCGAGTTCCGCGTTGCCCTGCGGCCTGATCTTCACGATCCCGCGCGTACCGGCCAGCGATGCTGCAACGTAGAGATTACCTTCAACGTCGAAAGCCAAGCCCTGTGGGCGCCCCAGTCCGCGGTAGAACGTGCTCACGCTGCCGCTGGGATCGATTTTGAAGACCCTATCGTTCGGGCCGGTAACGTAGAGATCTCCTTGCGGACTGAAAGCGAGGTGATACGCGGAAACGCTCACCTCCAGCGTCGCAAAAACAAATACCTGCTGGTCACGGGATATTTTGAAGATCGTGCCATTGCGATCGCCGACGTAGAGGCTTTCATCCCGATCGAAGGCGATTCCAGTTGCGACTCCCATGCCCTCGGCGTAGGTCGTCATAGTGCCGTTTGGCGCAACCCGGTACACCGCGCCATCGTAACGGGATGAAACATACATCTGGCCCTGCCGGTCGAAGGCGATAGACGTGGGGTTCATCATTTCGGTAGCCAGTGGCTTCACCGCATAGTTCGTGTCCACCTTGTAAATGGATACCGGGACCTTCTGCCCGCGGGATCCGGAAAACGTGCCGTAAATGTTGCCTTCGGCGTCAAGGGCGGGATTTGTGACTAGGTGAAGGTTCTCCGCAATTGAAACCGCAACTTTGACGGGTTGTCCGTTGCTGATGTGGCCATTTGTCGCGACAACGACTGGGCCGGAGATCGCGCCCTCCGGCACACGGGTGACCAGAAAGTCGTCGGAGCTTACTACGATCGAGCCTTCGTAATCCCCAAACTTCACCTTGGGGCGGACAAACTCCGACGGACGCAGTCCTGAGCCATTGATGCGAATCTGTCCGCCTGCAAGTGCGAAAGGAGGCGCAACGGAGTCGATGTGCGGTCCGCCGTTCAGATTTTTGCGCCCGAGAACGCGATCAGAGAAGCCCATGGTCAAATCCGACGCTGCTGCGACTTGGAGCTAAGAAGCTAAGATCCCTCCGTCGTGCAGACGACCCAGTTCTATTTTAGTAGACCCAAATGCAAGAGAAGTTGCATGACTGCGAGAGCATAAAGGCCCGCCGCGACGTCGTCGAGCACAATCCCAGTACCTTCGGGAAGTTTTTCCAGTTGGCGCACGGGAGGGGGTTTGACGATGTCGAATGCTCTAAAAAGTATAAAACCGGCAAGGAAAGATTGCCATTTAAGAGGAACGGCGATGAGTGCGATGAGTTGGCCGGCGACCTCATCGATCACTACGAATTGTGGATCTTTTGTTGCGGCGGCCCGGGAGACACGTGTGGCGGCAGGAATGCCGATGAGCGTGACAATGATGGCTAGGGCGATCACAGTGGCTGTGCGGGTACTCTCAGGAAGTGCGTGGGCGAGTGCGGCCCATAAAAGCACGGTTGCAGCCGATCCCCAGGTTCCGGGCCCGGGATGGAGGCGTCCGATGCCGCAGAAGGTGGCGACGAGAGTGGCCCAAAGCGGAGCGCGTGGGCTTTCTTTGACCGTGTCCATTTAGCGTTGCCTATCCAGATCTTCCGACGCGACGTCCTGAATGGATTCTTCGGCATCGTGGACTGGTGAAGAGATCACGTACTCTCCACTGGCCCATTTTCCGAGATCGATTGTGCGGCAGCGCTGGCTGCAGAATGGGGACTCGGGATCGGAACTCTTCACTGCTTTCTTGCAGATGGGGCAGCGGAGTTTGACCGTACGCTTGCGCGGCATGACGAGTCCTATTTTAGAGGGAAGAATTCGGATTTTAGAGTGAAAAGATCGACCGCTACGTCAGATGATTCTGGCCACAAGATCGTAATCGTGTGCTTCCGTGATTTCGCAACGATAGAACTGTCCTGGTTGTGGCTCGATCTCGTCAGGGAACTCGTTAACGAAGACTTTGCCGTCGATTTCCGGGGCATGCATTTGAGTTCGGCCTTCGAGGAGCAATTCGGATTCTTCCGACTCGCCTTCAAGCAGTAAATCGAATTGGCGCCCAACCAAGGTTTTCTTTTTCTTCTTGCTGATCTGCCGCTGGATCGCCATCAGGTGCTTGCGACGGCGTTCAATCTCGCGCGACGAGAGCTTTTTGTCCAAACCGAAGGCGCCTGCGCCTTCCTGGTCGGAGTACGAGAAAGCGCCCATCCAATCGAATTGTGCCTCTCGGACGAAGTCGCAGAGTTGCTCAAATTCTCGTTCGGTTTCGCCCGGGAATCCAACAATGAAAGAGGTACGGAGAGTTAGATCCGGGATCACGCGACGCATCTTCTCAATCGATTTCAGGAACACGTCAGCGCCTGCACCACGCTTCATGCGCTTCAAGACGGACGCCGAGGCGTGCTGCAAGGGCACATCCATGTAGGAGCAGATCTTTTCATGGGATGCGATGGTTTCCAGCAACTTACCCGTGATCTTGTTGGGGTAGGCGTAAAGAAATCGGACCCAGCGCAGATCTTCGATGCCCGCTAGTTTCTCCAAAAGGAGCGCAAGACCATCTTTCAGGCCGAGGTCTTCGCCGTAGCAAGTAGTGTCCTGGCCAATAAGTGTGATCTCGCGAACACCGGATTGCGCGAGCCGTTCGGCTTCAGCAATGACGGACTCGAAGCGCCGCGAGCGGAATTGTCCGCGTAGTTGCGGAATGATGCAGAAAGTGCAGGGATGATCGCAGCCCTCCGCAATCTTGATATAAGCCATGTGCTGCGGGGTGGCGAGAATGCGCGGAGTCTCATCGTCGTACAGGTAATTGGGAAGATCGCCGATGGCTCCGTCCCAGGACTCGCGGGAGAAGCGGCCTTGGGCGGCGCGGGCATCGCCTTCAGCGCGCGAGTTCAGGATAATCAGCGGCGAATTCTTTTGCGTCGCAGCGGGTGCGATGCCAGTAGCCGGCAGAATGTTGATCAACTCACCGGTGCCGACAACGGCATCCACCTCGGGAATGTCTTTCTGGATCTGGTCGCGGAACCGTTCGACGAGGCAGCCGGCAACGACCAGTTTTGTTGCCTTGCCCGCGGTCTTATGCGCGGCCATTTCCAGGATCGTGTTCACGGACTCTTGCTGGGCACTGTCAATGAACGAGCAGGTGTTTACGACGATGACGTCCGCGTCTTCGGCCCGGCGGGTTAATTCGGCGCCGGCGCGGGCCAGCATGCCCATCATGACCTCGCTATCAACAAGGTTCTTGGGGCAGCCGAGGCTGACAAATCCTACCTTCTGCCGGGTTGTGGCCGGTTGGGCAGGATTCTGATTCTGCGTATTCTCCGGAGAGTTTTGTTTCTTTAACTCGCGGGAACCGCTTACAGTGAGGTCCTTCGCAGGCATGCAATCCTTCAATTTTAGCATTCGTTGCAGTTGCCCTTGCGGGGCCCGCGCAATTGCATCCGACGTTACTTCAGAACCAGAAAAGGCAGTCCCCGCAGGTTTCAAAAATCTCTGATCGTGCTAGGCTAGCTCTTACCGCCTTAACAATTTAGGGAGAAAGCCGCGGAGGGCAAATGCCTGGGAAACGTCTATGGGTAGTAGTCCTTTTCCTAACCACATTGATCGCGGGCGCCACGGCGCAGGACGAAAAGAACGAGATCGGGGGCGCAATTGGCCGGATCTTTATCAGCGACCAGGGTATTCAGTCAGCCATTCCGAATCCCACGATCCACCACGGGAAGGGGCTGACTTTCGATGGGGAGTACGCGCGTCGAATTCTGATCAATCCACTCTGGGGTGTATCTATTGAGGGCGTCGTTGCTTATAACCGCGGAGTAAAGCTCAATGCGGGAGCGTATCCCGTTTCGGTGGTTCCGGAGGGCTACAAGGAACTGTTCGTGACGCCGGCGGCCCGGTTCAACCTGTTTCCAATGACCGCTGTTTCGCCTTGGATCAGCGTCGGAGGTGGTTTTGGGTATATTTCCCAGAACTCCAAACTGCTCTTCGGGGGTGCAAATCCCGGTAAAAATACGACATCGGGCGTCTTTGAAGGCGGTATTGGACTGGATGTGCGAACGTGGAGGAAGCTGTACATGCGAGGTGGCGTGAGGGACTTTTGGTCCGGTGAGCCGGACTATCCGCTGGCCCCCACGGGAAAGACGCGCCAGCACAATTATTTCGTATTCGGCGGACTATTCTGGCGGTTCTGAGGGCATCCGTTCGACGATGATTCAACTCTCCGATATCCACGCCGCGCTGAGCCGAATTCGTGCCAATATCCGCGTTTCACCTTGTCCTCGTTCAGAAACATTCTCCGGCGTGACCAACAACTCCATCTTTTTAAAGCTCGACAACCAGCAGCGGACAGGCGCATTCAAGGAACGTGGGGCGCTGAATAAGCTCATGACTCTGACGTCCGATGAGCGAGCGCGCGGTGTGATTGCTGCGTCGGCGGGCAATCACGCACAAGGTGTGGCCTACCACGCTGGGAAACACAACATCCATGCCAGTATCGTGATGCCACTGCCGACGCCTCTGACAAAAGTGTCGGCCACGAAAGCTTTCGGAGCAGAGGTTCTGCTTCACGGCGCAAATTACGACGAAGCCTACGAAAGAGCAGTGGAGCGAAGCCGGGAAGACGGACTTACGCTGATCCACGCATTCGATGACGACGCCGTGATCGCCGGGCAGGGAACGCTGGGACTGGAAATTCTGGAGCAGCATCCCGACATCGAGGTCGTGGTCTCCCCCATCGGAGGCGGGGGACTGACCGGCGGCATTGCTTGCGCAGTGAAAGAATCCAAACCGTCGGTGAAAGTTTACGGCGTTCAGCCTGCGCGTATTCCCTCAATGAAGGCTGCTGTAGCTCAGGGCAAGCCTGTAACGCTGGATTCGGCAAAGACGATTGCAGATGGAATTGCAGTGCGGCGTGCGGGAGATCGGACGCTGCCTCTGATTCAGAAATACGTGGATGACATCGTTACGGTTGAGGAAGAGGAAATCGCAAATGCCATTCTGCTTCTGCTCGAGCGCGAGAAAACGCTGGCAGAGGGGGCAGGCGCCGCCGCGATCGCTGCTGTGCTAAATCGCAAGCTGCAGCTCGAGGGGAAAAGGGTCGCTGTACTAGTTTGCGGGGGCAACATCGACGTCACGCTTTTGTCGCGCATCATCGAGCGCGGCCTGGTCAAGGATGGGCGACTGGTACGGCTGCGCGTGCATCTCCCGGACTATCCCGGCGCTTTGCACCGACTGACGGGAATTCTCGCAGAACATCGGGCGAATATCGTCGAGACCGCATACGACCGCGCCTATCACGGCGTGAATCTCGGGGACACCGCTATCGACATCACAATGGAAACTCGTGGCCCGGATCATATAGCGGAATTGATTTCCGCTCTTGTCTACGCCGGATATCCGCACGAGAGAATCCTCTAGAGTCCAACCGACTCAAGAACACTTCTGAAAGCGCGCGAGCGCTTCTACGGGGTGGCGGGACTGATTTGGGGATTCTTGCTGCCTGACCCGCCTCCGAAGCAGTGAATTACCAGACAAAGAAGAAGCCCTCCCGCACCTCCACCTGCGGCAATCCACTTCATGTCGATGGTGTGGGCTGGGCTCGTGGGCGGCGCCGGTGCTCCGCATACTTCTGTTTCCCCATAGCTTTTCTGCTCCCCTTCATGCACGGACGCTTTTTCAGAAGATTGGCTCTGAGGGGAGGCTTTCCCAAGCCTCTGCTCGCGCTCAACATTCACATCCTTCTTGCGTGCGTTGACCTGGACATTCCCCGAGACGTCATTTACGACATATTCGGTCCAATCGTCGTTGACAGGAAAAACACGAAGGCAATTCACGTGGACTTTGAAGCTCTTGCTCGTAACGACGGAAACAACCCCGTGGTCCAATTGAAAGAAGCCTCCTTCAAACTTGCCGACGGTTTCAGGCGCGAGCAGAATGGTTGACCCATCGAGGTTCAGGTTAGCCGAGAATCCCGGCTTGGTCTCGATAAGGTCGCCTTGGAAGACTGCCGTCGAGTCATGAGCCTCGTATCCGTTGACCCAGACCCCACCTTCGGCGTGGAGAATGGCTCCTCCGGACTGGTCGGGCAAAGCTTGGCCAAGAAGCGCCGACGGTAGTGTCAGCAGCAAAACCAGCGAGATGTAGATCCGTACGGGAGCCTGATGCATGCCCGAATGGGTTCCGAACAAATGTCCCCTGAGTAAATCCTAGGGAGCCTTGGGGCATACGTCTATTGGCTGACTGGGTGCGTCGCTCAACGGCGGCTCTCCGATTTTTGTAAGGGATATTTGTGTTAGGTAAAACTTTGTAAATCATGCACTTGCGGTTCATTGGAAACGGTAAAGTAAAGTAGGGACTATGCCAAAGTACACTCGAGCCATCGTATTTCGGGTCGTCGCGCTTTGTATGCTCGGAATCAGTATGGTCTGGGCGCCGCGGTCGGAAGCCCAAACGTCCACCGTTGAACCATCCGTCATTGCGAAGCGAATTGGGACGGTAAAGGCGGTTTCGGGAAACACTCTGACTCTCACGCAGAATTCGGGGCCGGACGTCACTGTTACAGTTCAGCCCACAGCTCGGATCCTTCGACTGGCTCCGGGAGAAAAGGACCTGAAGAGCGCTACACCGATTCAGGTGCAGGATTTACAAGTAGGCGATACGGTCCGCGCGCGCGGGGCTGCCTCAGCCGATGGGACCTCTTTGAATGCTCTCGAAGTCATTGTTATCACCAAGGCTGCAGTGGCGGCGGTGAGCGATCAGATTCGGCAGGATTGGCAGAAACGCGGAGTTGGAGGACGCGTCGAATCCGTTGATGTGGCAGGCGGAACTGTGAACCTGTCCATCCCCAGCCTGGGCGGCAAGAAGACGCTCGTTATCCACGCGACACCGAGCACAGTGATCTATCGGTACGGAGCGGATTCTCCGAAGCCAGAGGACGCTAAGCGAAGCTCATTACAAGACATTCAGCCCGGCGATCAGCTGCGCGCGCGCGGAAACCGCAATGCGGATGGAACCGAGATCACAGCCGAGGAGATTTTCGCTGGCAATTTCCCGCAATTTGCCGCCACTGTTAAATCGGTTGATGCAAGTGCGGGAACTCTCACCGTTCAAGATTTGGCGACCAAGAAGACGGAGGAGATAAAGGTCACCAGCGATTCGCAGGTACACAAGATTCCGGCAGAAATGGCACAGATGTTCGCGATGCGCCTGAAGAGCCAGATGCCAGCGGGCATGCCTGGCCCGGGTGGCGGACAGAGAGCAAATTCGGCGTCTCCTGCGGCGCCTCAAGGTGGGCCTCCATCCGCAGCAGCTGGAGTGAACGGTGCGTCGGGAGGAAATGGATACCGCAACGGGCCTCCTGACCTGCAACGGATACTCGGCCGTTTGCCGTCGTCGAATTTGGCTGACTTGAACCTGCAGAAAGGCGACGCCGTGATCATTCTCGCGACCGAGGGCACCGGAACTACTCATACAGCGATTACGTTGTTGAGTGGAGTGGAACCGATACTTCAGGCAGCGCCGAGCGCCGGTCAGGCCATGATGCTGACGCCGTGGAGCTTGGGCGGAGGTGCGCCCGGCGGCGATGCTTCGCAGTAAACGTAAAATTTTGAGAACTTTGTGCCATTTATTCGAGTCATAAGGAACGGAAGGGATCATGCAGGTTGTGAAGTATCTTCGCTGTTTTCTGATGATGCTGTTGATTCTGGGGCTCAGTGCTTTTGTGTCCGCGCAGACCGGTGGAGGTGCGCTTCGCGGACAGGTAACGGATCCGTCGGGTGCGGCCATTCCGGGCGCGAGCGTGATTATGACTCCCGCCAACGGAGCGCCGATTGTCGTGCAAAGCAATGGGCAAGGATCGTATGAATTTAAGAGTCTGACACCGGGCAAATACACGCTCACCGTTTCTGCGAATGGATTCACTTTGTATGAGAACGATAACGTCACAGTCGCGGACCAGCCACTTCGATTGAACGTTTCGTTGGCCATTGAAGTGGAAACGCAGAAGGTGCAGGTATCGGAGAACGCGCCGACAGTGGACGTGAATCCTAACAGCAATGCTGGAGCGATCACGATCTCGGGAAAGGAACTGGAAGCGCTGCCGGATGATCCAGATGAGTTGGAGTCGGATCTGCAGGCTTTGGCCGGACCCTCGGCAGGACCGAACGGCGGCCAGATGTATATCGATGGATTCACCGCCGGCCAACTTCCGCCGAAGGCATCGATTCGAGAAATTCGAATCAATCAGAATCCGTTCTCTTCTGAATACGACAAGCTTGGTTATGGCCGCATCGAGATTTTCACCAAGCCTGGCACCGACAAATTTCACGGGCAGTTCTTTGTGCAGGGGAATAGTTCAGCATTCAACTCAAATAATCCCTTTGCAGGCTCAGATATACCTTCCTACTACACGACTCAATACAGCGGAAACGTCGGAGGGCCTCTAGGTAAATCGGCGTCATTCTTCGTAAACGCTGAGCGGCGGAACATCAACGATCTCGCGATCGTAAATGCGCAAATTTTGGACGATAACCTGAATCCGACGAATACGATTGAGAACGTGCCGAATCCGCGCGGCCGGACCAATATCAGTCCGCGGCTTGATTATGCAATTTCGAAAAACAATACGCTGACGGCACGGTACCAATTCTTCCGCAACACGGAAGAAAACAACGGTGTGGGACAGTTCAACCTGGCATCGCAAGGGTACAACTCGACTTCGGATGAGCACACATTTCAGATCGGCGACACACAGGTGTACGGATCGAAGATTGTCAACGAAACGCGCTTCCAATATTTGAGAGAACGGGATACGCAGAACGCAATCAGCACGGATCCAACGATCAATGTGCGCGGCGCATTTGGCGGAGGCGGAAATAATCAGGGAACCATCATCGATCACACGGATAATTACGAATTCCAGAATTACACGTCATTAATCCACGGAAATCACACGCTGAAATTTGGGGCGAGAGTACGAGCTCTCAGCGATTCGAACTATTCGACATCGAGTTTCAATGGAACCTTTACGTTTTCGTCCTTAGGCAGTAGTACGGATGACAGGACGGATCTGAACTGCCATACACCGGGCGATCCTAATTTCCTGCCTGCGACGACGCCATGCCCGGTTTCGTATTACAACGCCCAACATCAACTACAAACTGGCGGGACGCCGTATGCGACGCAGTTGTCGATCATAACCGGTGTGCCGGAGACCGACATGAGCAGTTACGATGCCGGATTGTATGTGCAGGATGATTGGCGCGTGCGTCCGAATATTACGTTGAGCGGCGGTCTTCGATTTGAGACGCAGGGATACATTCACGATAAAGCCGACTGGGCGCCACGATTCGGTTTTGCATGGGGGGTCGGCGGCAGGAATGCGGCTCCAAAAGTCGTGATTCGCGGCGGATTTGGGATGTTCTACGACCGCTTCCAGGCAGAGCAGATTCTGCAGGTGGAACGGGTCAACGGCGTGGTTCAACAGCAGTACGTGATCAACAATCCAACCTGCTATCCGGTCGCGGCAAACTGTTCGCTTGCAGGCGCGGTGTCTATTCCGACGGTGTATGAAGTGAGCCCAAGGCTGCATTCGCCGTATACATTGCAGTCCGCACTTAGCGTTGAGCGCCAGGTCACGAGATCGGCGACGATCTCGGTGACGTATCTCAACTCTCGAGGGTTCGATCAATTGGTTACCATCAACGCGAATGCTCCACTGCCAGGGAGTACTGTGCGTCCGGATCCAACGCGCGGCAATGTCTACGAGTACACATCCGAAGCTGTCTTTCGACAGAATCAGCTGATTGCTAATGGCAATGTGCGGGTGGGATCGAAGTTGCAGCTCTTTGGTTACTACACACTGAACTACGCGAACAGCAACGCCTCGGGCGTTTCGAACTTCGCGTCCAATTCATATAACCTGAGCCAGGACTATGGACGCGCATCTTTCGATGCCCGGAATCGGATATTCCTCGGGGGCAGTATCGCTCTGCCGTACTTGATGCGGCTGAGCCCATTCTTCGTCGCAAGCACGGGGTCTCCCTTTAACATCACTGCACCCAACGATGTGAACGGCGATTCCATTTTCAATGACCGCCCTGGGTTCGTATCGCATACGACCTGCGCATCAAATGTGAACACTCTCCCCTCGACAATATGGTGTACACCTCTGGGAACCTTTGACGCGGCCGGGACTTCGGCAGGCGCACCTTTGCTTCCGGTTAACTATGCAGAGGGTCCGGCTCACGTTTCTCTGAATCTTCGTTTCACGAAGACGATCGGGTTTGGGTCGAAGGTGAAGTCGACTGGGCCGAATCCGGGCGGGGGCCCGGGCGGAGGAGGTGGTGGCGGTCACCAGCACGGTGGAGGTCCGAGAGGGCCGCTGTTCGGAGGCGGTCCCCAGATGAGCGGACCGAGTTCCGATCGCCGCTACAATCTCACCTTGGGCGTAAACGTACGCAATGTCTTCAACAAGGTAAATTTGGGGAATCCAAGCGGAGTTCTCGGGTCACCGTTCTTCGATCAGCCCAACGGTCTGCAGGGAGGACCGTTCTCGACGGGTGCTGCGGTTCGGCGTATTGATTTGCAGGCTACCTTCAGTTTCTAGAGCAACTGACATGGTTTCGGCGCCGTCAGGTATGCTAAAAGGTGGGAACGCAGCCCAGTAAGTCCGCGGCGCAGACGCGAGAACGATTGTCTCTTTCTCCCATCAACAGACGGAAGTTTATTCAAGTGAGTGGAGCCGGCGCGGTGGCGGCTCTCGGCATCGACTCCTTCTTGATCGAGCCCAACCGTCCGAAGATCGTGCGGAAGGAAATTGGGCTGAAGCGCTGGCCCTCGCGGATGGATGGATTCACAATCGCCCTGTTGAGTGATTTCCACTACGACCCCGTATTTTCCGTACATCCCATCCGAAGCTCAATTGACATCGTGCAGGGTCTTCGTCCAGATCTCATTGTCCTGACAGGCGACTTTGTTACAGCTCCTGCCGTCGGCGATCCGGCGAAAGGAGCCGTGCAGGCTGAGCCTTGTGCCGAGCTTTTGGGACGGATGAAGGCGCCGTTCGGTTTATGGGCGGTCTTGGGGAACCACGATGTCTCATCCGATGCGAATCGAGTCAGCAGCGCGCTGACGTCGAACGGGACACAGATCTTAGCGAACCGATCGATCCCCGTCGAAAGAAACGGTGGGCGATTCTGGCTTGCGGGCGTTGACGATGTTACGGAGGGCAGCCCTGACCTGAATTCTGCCTTGAACGCCGTCCCATCCGGAGAGCCCACGGTTCTACTTGCTCATGAGCCCGACTACGCGGACAAGGTGGCTCGTCACCCCGTGGATCTTCAACTCTCCGGACACTCGCACGGGGGACAGGTGCGCATCCCCTTCGTACCACCCCTCTTCTTGCCTGAGCTTGGAATAAAGTACGTCTGGGGCCAGTACAAAATTGGCCCACTGACCTTGTACACGACAGCGGGCATTGGCACCGTCCGGCTTCCTATTCGATTCCGGTGCCCGCCGGAGATCACTTTGATTATGATGCGGCAGGGCGCTGGATGAGATCCCAAGTTGCAATTGTTTGCAAATATCAAACATTAAGAAACCTTTGCAACTCATTGTTGACAAGCCAGTTGATTAGCAATAAAGTTGTTCGGGATTTTTACAGATACTCTCTATTCCAGTCAGCGGTGGGGAAGAGCGATGTTCCGGCCTGCCATTATCTTGATAGTAAGCACCCAAGCTTTGTTCGCGGCGACAACGCCCGCGACTACCCAAAAAACGACATCGCTCGAAGAGCGGGAACACCAAGTCTCGCGGACCTTCAGGCGGTCGTCACAGTACGTAGACGTTCCCCACATCAGCTCTCGACCCACCTGCGCTAACGTGCAACCACCCGAAGCACTGACCACTCCCGATCCTCCACTTCCTTCGACCTTTGACCTTCGAAAAGTCAAGGTGAGCTTCATTATTGGTACGGATGGCCGGGTACATAGCCCGCTAATTCTTGAAAGTGCTGGCATTGCCGGTGACAGGCGGGTTCTGCAGGCAGTGCGTAGCTGGCGGTATCGTCCGGCAACTTGCAACGGAGTACCAACGGAGACAGAGGGCAAGATCGTTTTTTCCAGCCGATAGCATCTGCCCGTGGGCTAAAATTTGTTTAGCGGGTACTCCATTCGTGGCCAACAAGTCAGATAAGAAATCAGTTCCAACTTCCCAGCCCGGAGCCTCCACTGGGAATTCCGATCTGGACGACTTTTTCAGGAGCTTGAAGGATGGGAAACTTGCGGACGGCTCCGATCCAATGGCGGCCGCGATGGATGCGGCACAGAAGTTCGCGGCGGAGCAGGATGCAGAAAATGCGCTGAAGAACCTGTCTCGGGAGTTGTCAGCTGATCCCGGCGGGGTGGCCTGCAAGGTTTGTGGCCATCGCAATCGCGAAGGCAACAAGTTTTGTGGGAGCTGTGGGAACCCACTGAGTTCCGGTGACAAGAGATCCACGGCTAAGTTGGAATCACCACAAATTCAGCCGTCCCTCCCACTTTCACTGGATTCTTATGCCGATGCAGCCAACAGGCCGGCAACCTCGCACCCGACCGGTAACGAGACGCATCACTACCATCACCATTATCACCATCACTATTTCCCCGGTGCGCAGGAGGGGAGTTCGCCGCGAACGGCAGAACCGATGCGCGATCCGGCCCGCGAAGACAAGATCCGTTCCACGACGATGGCGTTGCGAGGCGATCTCAGCCGATCTGAGGCGGCGGTCCGCGCCATCACCCACGAGTGGGTTCTGGCCTGCAATACGAAGCACCTCGACGATTTGTTGGAGCTATATCTGCCTGATGCACTGGTGATGCGATCGAACTATCCACCCATTCGGGGCGCTGCCGCTGTCCGGGAGTTCTTTTTCGGAGCCCTCGATGCAGGACTCGGCGAAGTGGAAGTCGAACCTCTGCGGGTCGATGTGTCCGGCGACATGGCTTATGAGGGTGGCCGCTGCAAAGCTCTGATTCCGAGTTCGTCGGGGAAGAGACGGGAAGAGCGTGCAAAATATCTCTGGGTCCTGCAGAAGCAAGCGAATGGTGAGTGGAGAATTGCAGCGGACTGCTGGTCGAGCGACCTGACACTGGGCATACTGGAGTCAGATATTCCTGTGAGTAGTGGTGTAAAGACGACGGTGCCGAAAAAATGAGAGATCAGCTTTGAGGTTGCCAATGGCTCTCGACTCGGCTGCTGGTGACGGGCGCTTCAGCAGGGTACACCAATTTTTTCCAACTCTTGCTTTAGCTGATCCAGCGTATCCATTTCTATCGCCCGCATTCCCAACTGGGCGGCGGACTCGACATTGATTGAGCGATCGTCGATGAAGCAGCATTCCGCGGCGGGAAGTTGTGTCGTCTCAAGGGCCAGTCGGTAGATGTCGCGCTCGGGCTTGCGAAGACCGACGAAACAGGAACTGAAAAAGAGCTGGAAGATGTTTCGCAGGCCAAACTTCTCCATCCGGTAGTAGTTCAACTCCCGAGACTCGTTGTTGATCGTACCCATCAAATATCGTCCCGTTGTCGCCAGCGACTGAGCGAATTCCAGCATCCCTGGAAGTGGTTGCGAAAGGGTGAACATAAAATCGCGGAACTCTTCGCGCGGGAAGGAACGCTGCCGATAGAAGACAGTGCGATCCAGATACTCATCCAAGCTGATTTTGCCGCGCTCGAACGAGGACACAACCATTTCGTGCCGGTCATGAAACTCTTTTTCATCCAGTTGGAATCGCGAGAGAGCCTGCGCGCGTTGCGTGTGGTCCCAGGCATTCGTGAGCAGCACTCCGCCGATATCCCAGAAAATCGCGCGAATGATGGCCAAGAGATCGCTCCTTCCAAGTGGAGTGGAGAAAGTTTAGATGAAGTTAAGGCTCCGCGGGTGCACAGTTCAGTACACCAAGATTTGCTTTAGAGCTGCGGCGGGGCGGTCAAACGGGCGTGAGATAATGGCTTACCTCGCTGCGGCCCCGTAGCTCAGATGGATAGAGCAGCGGTTTCCTAAACCGTTGGTCGGCAGTTCGACTCTGCCCGGGGCCCCCATCCTACTGCGACTACGTACGTGCTAACACCCATCACATACACAAGTCGCCCTGCGAAGGCTCCCCCTCGATGAAAACCAAATCAACCACTGGGATGGTCCGATCTGTTAACCGCGAAGCAGCGGAGTTCGGCGTTGTAGTTCTTCGGGTCTACGTCGGATTATCAGTCCTAGACGTTGACCAATCCATCGACCAGTGACACCACATCGGCGACGGTTTTCAGTTTCGGCGTGTTCGAATCGTCGATGGTCACCCCAAACTGATCTTCCAGATCGAGCACAATGTCGATCATGCGGGCCGAGTTCACGTCCAGTTCGTCGAGCGTTGTGGATTCACTCAGCTCCGTTTTCTTGGCAGCGCGGCCGGCGAAGCGGCCTAGTAGCTTCAGTACCTGTTCCCTAATTTCGTCCCTACTCATTGTTGTCCCCCCAAGTTTTGAAAATGATACATGCATTCACGTCCCCAAAACCAAAACTGACCTTAAGCGCCGTGGAAATCTTTGCAGGTTTGCAACTTGTCGGAATCGAGCCGTGTATGTCGCGAATCTGGCTGTGAAGATCCTCGCAATTGCTGGAAGCGTGTACGAAGCCATCCCGCAGTTGAAGCACTGAAGCCACACACTCGATCGATCCCGAAGCGCCGAGCGCGTGACCGATCATCGACTTCGTCGAATTGATCAGCGGAAAATTGTCCGGTGTCCGCTCGAGCGCGGTCATGAGATTCGCGATTTCTTTGGGATCAGCCATTGTCGCAGTCAGGTGGCCATTGACGTAGTCGACGTCTTTTCCGCTGACGTTTGCCGCAGCCAGGGTCTGCCGAATGCACCGTTGCGCACCCTGAGGATTGGAGGCGGTGATCGTGCCACCCTCCCGCTGTCCACCGGAATTGACCCAGCCTCCGAGGACTTCGGCGTGAATGTGTGCGCCCCGTTCCATCGCACTCTCGAGAGCTTCGAGCATCAGCACGCCACCGCCCGCAGCGGGGACAAATCCTCCAGCGGAAGCGCTCATGGGCCGCGAAGCTTTCTCCGGTTCATCGTTGTGAGTGCGGCAGCACACGCGCATGGCGTCAAATCCCGCCCAGGTGTAGACCGAAGCTCCTTCAGAGCTGCCTGCGAGCATCCGTTGCAGTTGACCGGACCGGACTTTCTCGAAGGCTTGAACGATGGCTTCGGTTCCCGTCGCGCAAGCGCTGCTCACGGTCGTGACTTGTCCGCCGAGTCCAAGCAGCCCGCCGACAAATGCGCTGGGAGCGCTGGCCATGTACTGCTCCGGCATTGCCGACCCAAGGCGCCGCGCATCGCCGGCATTGGTCATGGGAACAAGCCGGTCAGCGATCGTGTCCATCCCGGGAATCCCGGTTCCAATGATTGCGCCTGTGTTCCAGTCGATGCCATCACGGCAGTCGCGTTCGTAACTGAAGCCCGCACTGCGCCAACATTCGATTGCCGCCATTCCCGCGTAGAGCATGGAACTGTTCATCACCCGCACTGTGCTTTCCGGAAGCGTAGCTTCTACCAGTGCAGTATTAACTTTCGGATTGCCGGCCACCTGGCACCCCAGGCGCAACTCGCTCATACGCGGCTGGAATGTCACTCCTGATTTGGCTTCCCGAAGAGCTGTCGTGAACTCCGCTACTCCCGTGGCATTTGGGGCCACGACTCCCAGGCCAGTAACGACGACTCTATGCACGCTCAACCCCCATCCCGCTCAGAGTTCCGGAGGCCAGCAATTGGTTGGACTCATCGCGGAGTTCTACGTCAGAACGAAGCTTCTTGCGCCGCCAGGCCGTAGCGACGGAGCGTGCGTATACCGTCTGACCCGGAAAAACCGGTTTGCGAAATTCCACCTGCGCATCTGTCAGTAGGGCCCGGTGACGTCCAAGCTCATCGGGTGGCAGATCCAGAGAGAGCAGGTACATTGCGTGCAACGCCATCGCCTGGGCCATCGCTTCAGTGAGAATCACGCCAGGTGTAATGGGTTCGCCAGGGAAGTGGCCAGGGTAGAAGAACTCGTCGTCGCGGAAGGTGTATTTGCAGAGAACGTGCTCGCGATCGATCTCAAGGAGCTCATCAACAAAGCGGAAAGGCCGCGCCTGCGGCAATAACTCCAGAATGCGCTGGCGCTCGGCGGCTTCCATTACGCGGCGTCCTCCTTGGAGCTATCGCTCGAGAAGTTGAACAATGCACCGCCCCATGTGAGACCAGAGCCTACGACTGCGATGCTCAGATATCCTTTGTCGATTTGATCCCAGTTCTGCGAGAGCACGCTGGGAGCGCCAGCGGCTCCACAATTCCCAAAGCGATCTACATTGAAGAAATGTCGTTCGGGCGGTGTTTCGGTGCGGCGGCAAACAGCCTCGAGCATAAGTGCGTTGGCTTGGTGTCCTATGAACGACGGTTGAGTGTCGCTCGGCAGTTTCTCAGCTAATTCCTCCAGGACCGCAATCGTTTTGCGGATGGCGAATGCTTGTACCGCCTGGCCGTCTTGCTGGAAGTGACCGCCAGCGGGAATCATCACGTGCTTCCATCCAGAAGGATCAGAATGGAGGACCGACGCTTCGATCCGAGCCCGACCCGGAATCCGTGGCGACACGATGGCAGCACTGCTGCAGTCGCCCCAAAGCACTGCGGTTCGGCGATCGTTGTAATCTACGGTCCGGGTGTTATTTTCGACGTTGACCAGAAGGATGTAGTCGGGCAAAGTCTCCGGGCGCATTCCGTTCAGAACGTGCAGTTGGGCTGCGAAGCTGGAGCATGCGGAGTTCACGTCAAAACAGGGCGCCTCGATTTGCAGTTCGGCGGCTGTGAGGCAAGCCTGAGCCGGAATACTCAGGTGCGGAGAACATCCGCCGGCAATCACCATCCCGATATCTTTTGCGTTCAGTCCGGCTCGACTCAGGGCGTGACATGCTGCTTTCGAGCCCATTTCCCCGTCGCTGAACATAGCGGCCTCGGCTGAGGCTCGTGGGTCGGTATTCTTGGTTTGCCGAATGTAGTCCAGAGGAAGTACGGTACGTCTCTGTCGGATGCCGACACGCTCTATTACCCAATTCGCATCGACGCCAATCTCCAAAGACGTAAGGAACTCGTTGTCGATGATCGTCGGCGGGTGAAAGTGCCCAACCGAAATCAGCGACAAAAAGCTCAAATTGGAACCCTGTGGAGTTGCTGGAGGGATCATGCACTCGGCCCGGTAGTTAGCCGAGGTGACTAGATTAAAGGCGCATCGAACAAGATTCAAGCCCAGACATCACTTTTAGCGTTCTGCGGGCCAAGGATTCGTGGAATTTTTTCAGGGTCGCAAGAATTTGCAATCAGGGAACTGCCGAGGATCACGCCAATCCGGCTGCACATAGATTCCCATTGTCGAAAGTGTTAATTCTGCGGCGTTGAAGGTGCTGCTGTCCCCGGCGGTTCTTTGCGCTTCTCCTGGGCATCAGTGGAGAAAAGCATGTAGTGATCGAAGCTGTGCTTTCGGTAATAGCGGTGACGGCGAAAATCGAGGTATATTTCTGCACTCTTTGGGAGCCACAGCTGAAGGTTCTTCTTCGCGAAGGGAACCGGCCCATACTCGACAACCTGGCGTTCTCCCGCAAGGCGGATCTCGGGCACCGGGCTGACCAGTTCGGACTCGATGCGCACAATCTGGAATCTGTTGGGCGTAATCCAGGCCCGGCCCTTCAGCTTCAGTGAGTGAACTTCATTGCCTACCTTGTAGTCGTGGATCCTTGCAGGACGATCCTCCCGCTGGCGGAAGTGCATAAGCCAGGCAGGCTGTCCATGCCATTCGCCCAGCCCTTCGCACTGCATCTCGAAGTTGTCCCGAAGGGCAGGATGGAATACCAAAGCCAGTGTTGCGAAACCGCTGCTGGCAATGTGATCGGGGAAGTCGGCAATTCCCAGATTGTCCTGACGATACTCGTCGACGGCCACAAAGCCCGGCATGGGTTCAGATACGGAAGCCACATAGTTAAACGTGCGCGTTTCTTTCGTGAGAGGATCGCCAATCTCATCGAGTTGCTCGTGCAGAAGGTGTTCAATCGCGGCGATGCGCGAGATGTCCGTCACAAATTCCTGAACCCGCTCACCGGTCATCTGGACTACGTTCTGCAATGGACATTCAACTCCGGCGGCGACCGAAGGCTTGTTTTCGTCGATTGACGGTGGCTGCCAAGGCTTCACCGAAAAGGTCGGTTCTGCTGCGGCAATCAGAGGATCGATCGCATTTGTGGATGCTACTGTGTCCGTGAATTTCGCACCCCGGTCTTCGGCTTCAGCTGCGGACTCGATCCGCGCGATCATCGCGTTGACCTGCGGTACCAGTGGACTCTTAGGGGAACTAGAAACGAATTCCTGAAGAGCCTTTAAGCCCTCTTTTTGTTCTCCCAAATTCAACAGAGACTGCCCTAACACCAACTGGGAGGCTGGGGCATTTCCCTTCGCCTTTTCTAGGGCGACTTGGGCTTCCTCACGCGCTTTGTCGTATTGCTGCTGCTTTAGATATGAGGTAGCGAGCAGGTCGTGTGCGATCCAGTAGTCGGAGTTCGCGACGATAGCTCTTTCCAGATTAGAAATGGCCCGGCGATAGTCCTCCTGCTCCAGGCTCACGCGCCCGGCCAATGTCAGGGTCTGAGCATTTCCCGGGCTGAAAGTAAGCGAGGTATTCAAGAACTGCGCCGCGCGGTCAAATTCCTTCTTCTGATAATAGAGATAGCCCAGAAGAAAATTCAGGTCGGGATTCGAAGGAGCGAGCTCATAAGCTTCCGTTAGCCGCTTGCTGGCTTCATTCAGGTTTCCCGATTTCAACGCGGAGACCCCGTGCTTGGCTTGTTTCCTGGCTTTTGGAGGCAACACGGCATCTGCAATCTCGAAGTTCACTGCTGCCGGATCTTTTTGCAAAACGACTTCTAATCGAATGGGCACGTTCGGAGTAATCGCCTGGAACTCTTTGTGCTGACTAATGTATCCGACTGCACTTATCTCAACTTCGTAGTGCCCAAAGGCAAGCTCTCCGAAGCCAACCTGAGAGAGTTCGTTGGTGGTCTGCCAGCTTACACTTTGTTGGTTTTGACTGCTCAATTTGACCAGGGATTGCCGATCGAGACGCGTCTTTGTGTTCTCTGCAAAGACAGTGATCAGAACGGAGGTTCCGTTGCGGCTCATGTAGCCGGAAGTTGTATTGGTTGGACTACTGAAATCATTGAATGGATCGTAATGCGTTGGGAGCTGGGCAGCAGCTGTGCAAACGACGGCTATAAGAGGCCAGAGTCGGATGATATTTCGCACGCGACCTCGACTGAAGTACAGATCGGCGGCTACGAGGCTCGCACGGGTTCGGATGCCGGTCAATGACCTTGGATGCAGGTGGACTATGGTGCTTGAGAGGCCGCCGAGATAACGACTCGGCGGCTTCTCTACAAAGAGCTGCTACTGTCCTTTGCCAGTCACCGGCAAACTCTGTGGGCTTCCGGGGCTGTTGTCGAACAACTTGTACGCGGCGCTTTCGGTAGAGGTGGTGCTCGGGGTGAAATAAACCGTGATCACGCACGTACCAGCGGGCTTGAGGGGGTTGCCACTATTGTTTCCGCAGGGCGGAGAGTTGTTGTAATTATCAGCAAAATCCGGACTGTTCGTGCCAATAAACTCAGCTCCGCTGAAGAAGACATTCGTAGTCCCCACGTTGGTGATAGTTACCTGCGAGGAGACTTGTTGTCCCTTTGTCACGGTTCCGAAGTTGATGGATGGTGGCGTGAATTTAATGCCCGTGCCGTTACCTGAGAGGGCAACGGTCTGTGGGCTGGTCACGTCGCTGTCAGCCACGCTCAGTGTACCTGAGACATAACCGACCTTCGTTGGCCTGAATGCAACCGTAATGATGCACGTTCCGGAATTGGCGATCACCAACCCGTTGGCGCAGGTAGTTCCGGTTGCCAGAGCGAACGGTGCAGTCACTGTTAGCGCCGGATTGCCCAATGTAAGCGAGACACCCGTCGTATTTGTGAGCGTGACCTTGATGGGCGCACTATTTGTACCAACAGCGGTGCTGGGGAACTGAATCGTGCTGGGGCTGAGGGTCACCTTGCTGATGCCATTTCCTGTAATGCCCGCCAGTTGTGGCGAGGATGGATCGCTGTCGTTGATGACGATTGCTCCTCGCTTCAGTCCGGTGCTGGCTGGAGTAAACGTCACGCTAACATTGCAACTGGCGCCTCCAGCCAGCGTACTCCCCGAAGCTGGGCAAGTGTTGGCGGAGATCTTGTAGTCTGTTGTTTCCGTAAGGCTGATCGTTCCCATAGTGATTGCGCTCGTGCCCGCATTGGTCACGGTCACGCTTTGTGCTGCACTGGTTGTTTTCACCAGCACGTTGCCAAAGTTCAAGGGGGCGCCTGTCAATTTGATCGCGCTGCCCAATCCGGTCAGGTAAACAACGTTGACTGGACTAAACAGGCCATTGGAATTGATCGTCACCGTGCCTGGTATGCTTCCTGAGCTTGTCGGTGCGAAGTAGACATACATCTTGCAGGTCTGGCCGTTGGTCAGGCTTGCCGGGCAGTTGTCGGCCTCGCTGTAATTCCCGCTGGCGGTAATGTTGCTGATTTGAGGAGTTCCCAAAGCACTGATCGTCAACACCTGCGGTGCACTCGTGGTTCCTACGCTGGTCAGTCCGTACGACAGGCTTGAGATGTTTGTACTGATTGCCGGGAACGCGGTGACGCCTCGCACGCGCAGATTGTTGTAATCGGAAAATAGAATGTTCCCTGAAGGATCGAGAGCAACTCCGATGGGTTCGTACATTTGCGCTGAAGTCGCCGGGCCGCCGTCGCCTTGGAAGCCAGCTTGTCCATTACCAGCGATGGTAGTAATCCAACCGCTAGGACTTACCCATCGGATTCTCTGGTTGTAGTCCGCGATGAACAGGTTGTCGTTAGCGTCGACCGCCAGACCCTGCGGATAGCCGATGCCCTCGCTGACAGCAGGCCCATCTCCGGTGAAGGAACAATAACCGCTCCCTGCGACTGTCGTGATGATTCCGGTAACCGCGTTTATTTCTCGAATTCGACAATTGCCGTAATCGGCGATGAACACGTTGCCGGCGGCATCGATTGCCACAGCTTGGGGCCCGTTAAGCAGGGCGCTGGTAGCCATGCTTCCGTCACCGGAGTAGCCTGGCTGACCTCCGATGCCTGCAATGGTGGAGATGATTCCGCTCGTTGTGACCTTCCGGATTACCTGGTTCCCCGTGTCGACAACGTAGAGATTGTTCTGTTTGTCGACTGCCACTCCGTACGGAAAATAGATTTCCGCTGCGGTTGCTGCTCCGCCATCTCCCGTGTATCCGCAACGCGGGCTGACGCCACTGATCACAGTACCCACGACCGTACTGATCGTTCCCGCTGTGTTCACCTTACGAATCAGGCAGTTATTTGTGTCGGCAACGTAGACGTTTCCATTACTGTCTTTTGCTACTCCGAAGGAATTCGTGAGTTCGGCGTTGATTGCGAGCCCGCCATCACCGGTGTACCCATAGGTTCCGTTTCCTGCAAAGAAGTTCACCAGGCCGGAGGACTTAACGTCTTCACGGACCATGTGGTTCTGGCTGTCGGCAATGTAGACGTTGCCCGAGGCATCGTCGGTAATCTGAAATGGATAGTAGAGAATCACGCCGTTGGCCGGAGCGCCAGTGATCAGTGTCTCGTTCACATAGTTGTGATTGCCGGCAAAAAGGTTCAAATTGCCGCCCACGGTAAACTTGTCGACGACATAGTTCTGATTGTTGGCGATGTAAATTGTGCCTGCGCTCGTCGTCGCGACGCCCACTGGGTTATAAACTTGTGCGCTGGTTGCGGGACCGCCTTCGCCGCACGTGCCAGAACAAGCACTCCCGTTCCCGGCTACCGTGTTGATATTTCCACCGAGAGTAAATTGCCGGATTCGTTGATTGTAGAAATCAGCAATAGTCACGGTGGTGCCATTCACCGTTAGGCCAAGAACCTGATTCATCTCAGCACTAAGGGCGGACGCACCGTCGCCACTGTAGCCACAGGTGTGATTTCCAGCGACGGTGTTGATCTTCTGCGTGGACCTCACCACTTCGCGAATCACGCAATTGCCATAGTCAGCGATGAACAGATTTCCGGTGCTATCAGCAGCAACGCCAGCGACAGCATTCAGTTGGGCGCTCGTCGCGGCTCCTCCATCCCCGCTGTACCCGCACGTATGACTTCCGGCATAGGTGCTGATCACATTGGTCGAGAGGATGACCCGGCGTACGACGCAATTGTTGTTGTCGCCGATGAAAAGATTCCCGCTGCCGTCGATGGTTATGCCGGCCGGGTAGTACAGCTGTGCCAAGTTAGCTTTGCCCCCGTCACCGGAATAGCCGCATGATCCGGGAGTCCCGGCGATTGTGGTGATGGTATTGGTCGAGTCTACTTTGCGAATCGCGCAGTTGTACTGGTCATCGATGTAGATGTTGCCCGTGGCGTCCAGAGCCACGCCATACGGGTGGAAAAGGGTAGCAGCAGTGGCTCCCCCGGCAACTCCGTCGCCGCTAGAGCCTTGTGCGCCGCTTCCTGCCACCACGACGATTGTTCCAGCGGCGTTGACCTTGAATACCCGGTTTTGATAGTACGAGGCGATGTAGACATTTCCTGTCGAGTCGACTGTCACGCCGTAAGGGTTGTACAGGTTCGCATCAAGGGCTGGGATATTGTTCGGACCGCCGCCAATTGCGGTCGAGATTACATCCTGTGACAGGGCGGGAAAACTCACCAGCACGACCGCCAGCAGTGCAGTTATGATTAGGACGAAGCGACGCATCTTGTTCTCCTCGGAATCTTGTTGTTTCGACGACGCAGTATTCGGCCAGTTCTACTGTTCTTCGACGCGTACTAGCGGACGACGGCTGAGCTGTACACCCCTCTGCCACGTTTTTCCTTTGGCGTCTTGAAAGAAGATCAGCAGGTTGGGTTGGATCGGGGTGCCCATCCATTCATTGAATTCGCGTCTCGTGACGCTGAATTCCTGGCTGAGCTCAATAAATTGTCCACTTTTCCAAACCTTTACCGGCTGGAAATTTCCGCGCACAGTCATAGCCGGCGAAGAGTCGAGCAGTGCCACAATGACACTGCGGGCATCGAAGTCACCGTGATTAAACAGCTTGAGATGAAGTGTGACTTGTACCAGGTCACCTTGCTCCGCGACATGGCTGACGTCGAAATAACCTGAGAAGTCGCGCCCGCTGGTTGCATAGGCAACCGTTGCCAGGCAAAGAGTGAGCGCAGCGCAAACGACCCACGCTCTCGATGGACGCTGTGACTGCATGATGTTCTCCTTCAAGTTGTTCGGCACACTCTCACAACCTAGTGAGCCGAAATTCCGCAGAACTTCGCGCTCGAGAATCCCGACGAGCGATCAGGAAGCAACGGAAGGAACTAGTTCAGTGAACGTGTGACTTCAACGCTCTGAGCTTTCGCGTTTGGGGGAACGCACTATCAGAAGCGTTGTTTAGAATCGGCGGACAATTGTGTTCTTCCCATGCATCAATGTCAAGATGAAGAGTTTTTCACATCCCACTGATGCGCTTCGAGTTCCAGGCAATGACCGCTGTATTCCGGCATGAATGTGTTACTTGAATGTTACAACTCGGGTGTTTTGTTCAAAACGCACCATGCACACAGCGGAACAGCAACCAACCCTAAGGAAAGTACATCTATTGGGGCGCCGTATGATCCCCACTGAGTCTTCCTTTTGCAGCTGTGCGGTCGCTCTCGGCTTTGCCCTCTTGCTGACGGGATGCGGCCAGTCCACGGACCAAAAAACTCCACCTCCGCCGCCGGTCAGCGTAACTTTGGACAACACATCGCTAACGTTACAAACGGCGGCTACGCACCAGTTCAAAGCGACCGTGCAGGGCAGCACGAACACGACTGTGACCTGGACTGTCGACAGTAAAGACGGAGGAAATTCGGCGGTGGGTACCATTGACGCCTCCGGGCTGTACACGGCGCCAGCCGACGCGGGAACCCACACGGTGACCGCAACCAGCAAGGCGGACTCGACGAAGAGCGCGAGTGCAAAGGTGACGGTTCAGGTGCCTCCCCCGCCGCCATCAGTTTCCATTAGCCCCGGTACGTCGACGCTAGGGGTTAGTGCAACCCAGCAGTTCGCTGCAACCGTTCAGAATGTGACAAATCCTTCGCTCGCGTGGTCCGTTGATGGAGTGGGTGGAGGGAACTCCACTGTGGGTACAATCACTGACCAAGGTCTCTACACCGCCCCATCGCAGTTCGGTAATCACACTGTAGCGGTGAACGTCGGCTCCACGACCGCCAGCGCCAGTTCATCGGTTACAGTCTTCAGCCTTTCCGTTACCCCGGGGACATCGACGTTGGGCTTTGGTGCAACCCAGCAGTTCACCGCGATCGTACAGAATCTGACAAATCCGTCCTTGGCCTGGTCTGTCGATGGAGTGGGCGGAGGGAACTCCAGCGTAGGTACAATCAGCGATCAGGGCCTTTATACCGCCCCATCCCAGGTCGGAAATCACACTGTTGGAGTGAATGTCAGCTCCACGTCCGCCACCGCCAGTTCATCCCTCACGGTCTTCAGTCTTTCCGTAACGCCGGCGGGCGTAGTGCTCGTTCCAGGAGCCACGCAACAGTACACCGCTTCGGCGCAGGGGCTCTCGAATCCATCGTTCACGTGGTTCGTGGACGGGACTACGGGTGGCAGTAGTTCCATTGGCACGATCAGTTCCAGCGGTTTGTACACCGCACCTTCTGGGACTGGCCCGCATACGATCTCGGTCAGCGCCACCGCTGATACGGCTGTGACCGCTCAAACAGGACTCACGGTCATCAACTCAAGCCAAGGATCTGTTCTGACCTATCACAATGACAGTGCGAGAAGCGGAGCTTTCACACAGGAAACATCGCTGATGCCATCCGTCGTGAACTCTTCACAATTTGGAAAGCTTCGCTCCTATTCAGTTGACGGGCAGATCTATGCCCAGCCTCTCTTCGTTCCGCAGTTAGAAGTCAACGGAGCCACTCACAATGTTGTGTTTGTCGCGACGGAAAACGACACGGTGTATGCCTTTGACGCAGATGGCACTCAGACATCGCCTCTATGGCAGGTCAGCCTGGGCGTACCGTCGCCACGCAACGATTCTGAAGGTATTTCGCCTGTGCTTGGCATTACCAGTACGCCAGTCATCGACATCACCACGAACACCATGTATGTGGTCGCGACGACAACGTCTGGGCCGTTTTATTTGCATGCGCTCGACATCACGACTGGAAGCGAGAAATTCGGCGGGCCAGTGTCCGTGAGCGGATCGGTCGCCGGCACCGGGTGGGACAGCAATAACGGCACCATTGATCTAGAGAATGGATGCTATCAGCGCACGGGACTCGCTCTGAACCCCGTGACGAATGAAATCTACATTGGGTTTGGCCACTGCAATCACGGATGGCTATTCGCGTACGACAAGACGTCGTTACAGCAAAAAGCGATCTTTAACGACACACCTGACGGGGCCGGCGGCGGCCTCTGGAATGGCGGAGGCGCGCCCTCCGTTGATGAAGCAACTGGCAAGGTCTACATCACTACTGGCGTGGATGCGAATGATCCACCCAGTGGCTTCAACGATTCATTCCTGCGGCTTTCCGGCGACAGTCTATCGGAGGAAGATTTCTTCCAGCCAGACAACGAATCGTATCTTGACCTGAACGACGCGGATCTCGCCAGCGGTTCACCTGTGCTGATGCCCGACAATCCGTCTTCCACTCCGCACGAAGTGATCAGCGGCGGCAAAGATGGGAATATCTTCGTCGTGAATCGCGATGACATGGGCTCGTTCTCGGCTTCCAGCAACAATGTCATTCAAACTGTGCATACCGGAGTAAAGGAGTTCAACAACATCTTCTCCACCCCCGCGTATTGGAACGGCAATCTCTATATGCACTGTTCCGGTGACGTTCTCCATACCTTTACCTGGAGCAGTGGTCTGATGTCTACGCAGCCGACTACATCCGGGTCGTTCGTGCTCACTACGCACGGCGCCACGGTTTCGATCTCATCCAACGGCTCGAATAATGGGATCGCATGGGAGATCGACAACTCGAACTTCTCCAGTAGCGGCCCAGCGGTTCTGCGGGCTTACGACGCCACGAACGTTGCGAACGAACTCTACGACAGCACGCAAGCAGGTTCACGAGATACTGCCGGCACTGCATTGAAGTTCACGGTGCCCACCATCGCCAGCGGCAAGGTGTTTGTGGGAACGCAGAACGAACTCGATATTTACGGATTGCTGGGACCATAGCTACCGGCGGAATCAGGCCCCGGGAGGACCAAGCTGTTCGGACTCTTCTTTGCGATGGCTCTCGACCGAGAGCTTTCGGAGTGAGAGTCTCTCGTGGTGCGCTAGCAGGAGACCAGTGGGCACCACAGCAAAGAAAGTCACCAACCAGAGCAGGATCCCGCAACTTGCTGCCACCTCCGGAGGAACGTCAAAAACGCTTGAAAGGGTGGCGATAGTCGCCATTTGCGATCCCCCACCAACCGCGGGCAACTGCAGCATCGATCCCAACATGCTGGCGAAAATCAGAATCAGCAGTTGCGATACCGGGATCTCGAGGGCAGCATCGCCATAGGAGTGCGTGACCTCGTGATAGGCCAGCGCGATCATGTACCACATTCCCACAGAGACCACGGTCAGCCAGAAAAACGAAACCGGCCCGTGAATGGTGTTGAGGCCCATGCCGAATTCGCGCACTCTTTCCGCTAGCTTGTGCCCTAAGTTCGAGGATAGGTGCGAGAGGCGCGACTCGACCCAGTTCGCGGCTTTTTCCCCATTCCGACCGATGATCGCCGCTGCCACTGCTGTTGCGGCAACGACAGCAATCAGAATGAATCCCGCTTCACGAAACCGCTGGTAGTACTCGGGATGCGGAATCGATTGCAGCGCACTCGGCAGGAAAATAGCCAGCGCCATCAGCACCGCAAATGCGCCGACGTCAAAGATGCGCTCGACGGCCCACACTGCCAGCTGAGAAGAGAAGGGAAGGTCGGTACGGCGGGCGATGAGATATGGCCGAATGAATTCTCCAGCGCGGCCGAGGAGCGCGAGCCCAGTAAATCCAATTAATGTCGGCGATACGAGTTCGGTAACGCTTGTTTTTGGCCGCACTGGACGCATGAAAATCTTCCAGCGAATTACCCTGACCATGTACGCCGCATAGATCAGCAGAATCCCATGGATGACGTGCCACTTTTTGATCCGGTGAGTTTGGCTCCAGAAAGTGCCCCAATCGAACGTCCGCCAATGCCTATATTGGAGATAAACCAGAAGGGCCAAGATGAGGAATACAACGACGCTGGCCAGAATGCGTTTTCTATCCATGAATAGGGGGAAATCTCCGCGCCGCACCCTTACACGCGGAGAAGGGAAACGGCACACTCAAGGTAAATGACTCAGGGGGAAGGGTCAAACTGGATAACAGCTTGGGCGATGCGAAGGCTTAGTCGCTGGTTCCGGAGAGCGGGGCTTTAGTCGCGAGCTCCTGATTTTTTCCGGAGTCGGTGTGCTTCGATCGATGCGCTGGATTCTTCTGAGAGGAGTTCTTCGCTGTCGCCGCCTTTTCCTGTGCGACTTTCTTCTTATTGAAGTCTCTTACCACCCTCGCCACATAGGCCCGCGTCTCGTAGTACGGGGGTACTCCGCCGAATTGTTCAACCCTCTGCGGACCAGCATTGTAGGCCGCCAGCGCCTTGACGAGATCAAAGTTGTATTTCTCGAGAAGTTCTCGCAGATATTTGGCGCCGCCATCAACGTTGGCTTCGGGATCGAAGGCATTGGGTACGCCCAATTGGGAAGCTGTTCCGGGCATCAACTGCATGAGACCCTGCGCACCCTTGCGCGAAATCGCGTGTACCTTGAAGTCGCTCTCAGCCTTGATGACACTATTAACCAAGTCGGGGTCGAGCCGGTAATGCCCGCTCGCTTCGTTGATGACCTGGTTCAGATCAACCTGGGGACGAGGTGACACACTGGGTACCTTCGTAGAAGGAGCTGAGATCGGCAAAGGGGAGGCTGAGACTGTCTCCTCAGAAGCAGTTTCAAAGTGCTCAATTTCCGCGGTAGGGACATCGACAAAGCTGGTTCCGTCGGCGGTGACGTAAAGCCGAGTCACATCTCCGACAACTTGCCGGCGCTCGTGCTTGATGGAAAATCCATTTTTCAGCACTGCAACGTCCGCACTGAAGCACGGCAGCGCGCAGACGGTCAGCGCGACCGACACCCAAAATGCCATCCGGGATTGATTGACGAAACTCATTCCAAGTCAAGGCGTATTCACGAACCACTGGCCACTAGCCACTGACCACTAACTCCACAGCCGCCGCCAGCCCGCATTCATGATTGCCGCCCGTGACGCGCCAACCACGGCCCCGCAGTTCTTCGCATGCATTTCCCATGATAACGGGGTGTCCAGCAAACTCAAGCATCTCGACATCATTGTGGTTGTCACCGATGGCCATGACCTCTTCGCGCTGAAAGCCCCGATAGTTCGCCCACCGTTCGAGCGCGTGGCCTTTTGAACATCCTGCATTCAGCACGTCGATCATCGACAAGTCCCGCACCGGATACTCTGTTCGAAGGATGGTCACTTTGCCCTCTAATCCAGATTTGTCGAGCGCGTCCAAAGCGGTAGTCATCCGCGCCATCGTTCCACAGAACATCGCTTGTACCGGATCCGTCACAAGTGCCTTCTCTATCGGGATGACAAATTCGATGAACTCCATATTCTTTTCGAGCCAGCGCCGGATGCTCGCTCCAAGCTCATCCAGGCGCTCCAGCACAATCGCGCCCCGTGTCTCCTTGTCAAAGGTAAGAACGGTATTCCCGCGGAACTCTTGCATCGCTCCACAGAGCCGACGGCATATATCGGCTGGCATCAGATCGCGGTGGAAGGTCTCTCCGCTCAGTGAACGAGTTACGGCGCCGTTGGAGCTGATCAGCCACAAATCGAATCCGAGCTGTTTCGCGATGGGAAGAGCGAACGTATGCCGACGACCGGTTACCAGCACAATCTCGATCCCGACCGAATGGGCTTGCCGAAGCGCATGCAAATCGCGCTCGGAAATCTGAAATTGTGGGTTGAGGAGGGTGCCGTCGATATCGGTCGCCAGCAACCGGATGGAATTCCTAGAAAGCGTCACCATCATCAATGGTAACACTTGCGGGGGCTCTGGCTTAGGGGACTAGGTTGCCTGCCTTGGCAGCCGCCCAAGCAGCCCGCTGGCCTTACGAAACCACGGCCGCTCCCGCCGCTTGAGGTAACCGGGCATCGTGGGCCTCTTGTCTAGAATCCGCTGCGCCCAAACGCAAGCCTCCGCGCTGCGTCCCTGAGACTCTAGAAAAAGTGCATAGTGATAATAAGTTTCAGAGAGGGTCGAGATTCGCGTGGCCTGCTGGAACAGCGCGTTTGCCCTCTCGTCCTGTCCAGTTTGCGCGTAAGCCCAGGCTAGCAATCCCTTGGCACGGTGGAAGTCGTAATCCGGATCGGTCGTGACCGCGCGCTCCAGGTCCGGTACCGCGGCGGCGAAATCGCCTAATTCGATTTCGGCGATTCCACGCCGATAAAAAGGATCCGCGTGATCTGTCCGCGACGAGATCGCCCGGTCGTAGCTGGCCCGTGCACGCACGAAGTTTCCATCGTCGAGATACAACTGTCCGAGTTCCTCAAGATTGCCGGCAGAGGGATTGTCGAGAATGGTTCTTTCCAACTCCCGGATTCGCTGCCGCCGCGGAAACGCCTGAAACGAAGTACGCAGGAGGCCCGCATCCGGAACTACTTCCACCACGATATAAACCAGAGCCCCAATCCAGTGGAAAAGAATGACGAACAGCCAATAGTAGTCGGGCCGTCGGCGAATGAAGTGGACGATAGCCACAACCCGCAGCAGGATACCCCACCACGAGAAGGCGAATAAGAGAAACGATCCCATGGGAAACCGCACTATAGCATGCAGCGCGCAACCACCCAGGTTACCTTGGAGATAACAAAGCGGCCCCAAAAGGAGGCGCCCTTGCGATCGGCAGTTAGGTTAATCGTCCCGGTCTATTTCTTCTTTTCAGGGATGGCCGCGGCAGGTATAGGCGGTACTTGCGTCAGAATCTGCTTTACCGAATCAGGCAGCTTATCTGCGTTGGCGCATATCAAACTTACCTGCCACATCTGCGTGGTGGAAAGCGTCTTCTCAAAGCCCGGCATTCCGGTCATGCGAATACCGCCCGCAACTTTCCAGTAAGTTTCGCCGGGTGAATCGTCGGTCACGCCGGTGCCTTGCATGAGTTTCGGAGGTTTTGGGAACATTCCTGCTGCAATCGCTGATTGCGTGGCGTCCGGCAATCCGTGACAAACACCGCAGTGTTCCTTGTAGATTTGTGCTCCTGCGGTCAAGTTTGCCTCGTCCGCCTGGACGGGAACCGATTTTGGGACTTCTTTGTCCATTCGCGCGTGTAGTGCCATCCGTGCGAACATCTTCTCAAACGGCATCGGGGGAGCTGAAGTCGCGATTGGCGCGATTCCCGTCGAAAAATAGAAGTACACAATCAATGGAACTGCTACCAGCCCGACGATCAGCCCCACCACGAACTTTCCCATCGCACCTTGCTCCTCGAGATATTTAGCGGAGCTTCGATGGTACCCTAGCCGTCACAAAACCCGGTGTCTAGAAGTGTAAAGCGTTCAATAATTTGGACCTGGTGAACTAAACCATTTCGGTGATTCTGCTCATAGACTGCTCGCGCGCAATCATCAGAAGATTTAGCGGTACACTCGTTCTGGCAAAGACTGGAGGCATAGCCCGGATGTCGGCTGAACAAGTGGATATACTCCATTCCTTTCGCCAGTTCATCGAGGCGGCGGAGCAGGGCGCTACGATTCCCCCCGTCGATAAGCAAGATCTCAAGAGCCTTCACGAACTCTGCATCGAGCGCGCTAAGCGCTACTGCGGTAAAGACGGGGTCATCAGCATTGAAATGACGGCGCGCGTTTGCACTCCCGGTGCAAATCTGCCGGCGGTATGGCTTCGTCATACTCAACTGCGCTCTTTGTACAGAGAAGGTCTTTTAGAGGAATGGCAACACGGGAGCGTGCTGGATGATACCGTCTTCCACGCGGCCGCCACGATCGCAATGAGGGGCACGCGTTTGGATCACCAAGTCTTCATTGAAACACTGCGCGCATCCACTACGGTATAGAAGCGGGAAATCGAAGAGTGCGTACTGAGTATTAGAACCTGTTCTTACCGACCATCCTTTGACAAACTTCCGACGATAGCGTGACAAGCACTACCCCGCTTCTCCCCTACTCTGCTCTTACCGCGATTCAAATCCCTGCCGAGATCGTGGAATTCAACCCAAGAATCTGGAGTGTGGAATCATGAGCAAGGAAGTATCGCGCTCAAATGCTGAGACCAACCCTCAAGCCTCGAGCGGTTCCAACCGCCGCTCGTTCCTGAAAAACACCGTGGTCGCAGGTGCTGCAGCGGGCATCGGCGCCACGATTCTGACCAAAGGTACTCCCGCCTTCGCGGATGACCGGCACGGATCATTAAGCAAGGGCGATGCGGCGATTCTTCGCTTCGTCGCAGCCGCAGAGATCATCGAGAGTGACATTTGGCTGCAGTACAACGAACTCGCGGGCGTGCAAGACGGCGAAGTGTCCGGAATCGCCGCGAAACTGATTCCCGGATATCCTTCCCAACCGACAGGAGGCAATTCGGACTATACCGAGGCAGTCAGCCAACTCGATGAGGACATGAACCAGTACATCTCCGACAACACAGAAGATGAACTGAGTCATGAAGTATTTCTGAATGCATATCTGGCGAGCAAGGGAGCCTCTACTGTCAACCTTGATGCGTTCCGTACCCTTGCGTCGAGCCAGGCAACTGGATCGAACAAGGGCTTCGGCCGTCTGACAAATCTCACGCAACTCACAGTCCACACTGATTTCTGGACTCGCTATCGCGCGCGCAGGGGAAATCCTGATCTCGGCGACAAATTTGCAAATGCGATCCCGAGCCTCGCAGTTGGGCAGCACACCGCAATTCCTCGAACGGACTCGGATTTGAGTGACTCACAGTTCCTGCAGGCTATAGCCAATACCGCTGGCTTTCACTTTCCTTGGATCGAGCAAGGTGGAACCAGCCTCTATCCGTCGTTGGCACAGCGGGCTACCGACGTGGAAGTGTTGCGCATCCTGCTCAGTATCGGTGGCACCGAGATCTCCCACTTCCAGACCTGGCACGATAAGGCAGGGAACGCGCCGATGCTGCCTCCCACCAAGGATCCAGTGACCGGGGTTTCGGTTGCATTCCCCGACCTGAACTCGCCGCCATTCGGTGGAGAGAACTACCAAACAAATTTGATCATGCCGGAGCCGACGGCGTTTCTGAGCCGCCAGCTCCCACCATGCTCCATCATTCGTCCGACGCAAACGCAGGGCGCTGCAATGGGCGCAGTTCAGGCGCTCACTGCCGACGGCCTCTTCATCGGACAGTCCTATCAGTTCATGCAGATGTTGAACGATTTGGCAGCAGATGCCGACGCTGCCATGCGCGGACAACGCTGAACATCAGTCCGAGTGAGGTGATGGCGCGGGTTCTGTCTCCGCCCGCGCCTTTTTTTCGAACAGCAAGAAGCATCCATTCGTCAAAGGAGAATTTATGTTTGAAGGCTTATTTCAACCAATGCACATGCTTGTAGTTTTTGGAATTGCCCTGCTCGTATTCGGTCCGAAGAAACTGCCGGAACTCGGCAAAGGACTCGGAGAAAGCATTCGCGGCTTTAAATCCGCCATGGCGTCAAAGGATGAGACTCCTCCAAAGCAGTAGGCCACGCTTAAAGATAGAAATATAGGGGAGCCAAGTACTGAAGAGCAGGGAACTAAAATCCCTGCTCGACGAGATGTTCCACGGTGAGCGAGTTCGGCGATGACTCACCCTTCATCATTTTCTCCACGTACTTGGCGATCAGATCAGCTTCCAGATTCACCGGATTCCCCGGCTTCAGCGAGTGCAGGTTGGTCATCTCGACTGTGTGAGGAATAATCGCGATCGTGCATCGACTTTTCTCAAGCTTCGCTACAGTCAAACTGATGCCTTCAATCGAAATCGAACCTTTATAGACCGTGTACTTCTCGACCTCGGCTGGCAGTTCGATACTCAGCCACCGGTTGTCGGAATCGGCAATGCGCTCGAACGAGAGTAGTTTGCCCACTCCGTCAACATGTCCCTGGACGACGTGCCCGCCGAAGCGCCCGTCAGCCTTCATCGGCAGTTCCAGATTCACCAACGCTCCTTCGCGAATCCTGGAAAATGACGTTCGCACCCAGGTCTCCGGTGCAAGGTCAGCGCAGAATGATCCCGGCTTGATATCCAGGGCCGTCAAGCAGACTCCGCTGACAGCGACGCTCTGTCCGGTCCCAAGCTCTTTGGGAGTTTTCTCCGCGCTGATTGTGATGCGGCGATTCTCTCCACGCTGCTCGATGCTGGTAACACGCCCAATTTCTTCTACGATTCCGGTAAACACAAAGGACCTCCAGATGAACTGACTATGATAGTTCACAACGGACGCATGTAGTGGGCGGGACAAGAACGGGTTGTACTCAAAGCGGATGACATCTGGGCTCCAGTCTTATGAACCAACAAGCGGCAATCAGCTATTAGCAGTTCTCCGTGCCTCCGTGGTAAGAAATGATCATTCAGAGTACGGATCACGGATATACCCTTCCACGGCGAAATCTTCTCCGAAGCGATGCAGATGCACGCGTTTTACCTGTGCAGCTTGGCTCAACTGGCGGAACCCTGGACCGGCCGCGAATGAGACAGACCCGGTCCCAGCCAGAATCTTCGGCGCGTAATACAGGAACACCTTGTCGACCACGCCAGCTGCAAGTGCCGCCCCGTTCACAGTCGCTCCGCCTTCGATCATCAGGCTGAGGACTTCCATTTCGCCGAGGCGCCGCAAGATCGCGGCGAGATCGGGCCGGCCATCCGATTCAAACGCGGGAATCTTTTCGATCCGTACTCCCAGTGCTTCGAGTGCCCCTTGTTTTTTCTCATCTCCCGAGGCGCAAAAGATCAGCAGATCGTTTCTCCGCCCTGTTGTGACGTCCTGGACCAAGCGCGACTCGATTGGTAAGCGCAGCCGCGAATCGAGAATGATCCTCAGCAGCGGACGGCGTCGGGGTTTTCCGCTGCGGTCGGTCAGCAAGGGATTGTCAGACAAGATCGTTCCCGCGCCCACCAGCAGTGCATCGTGCTGATTGCGTAGTTGGTGTACGTGGGCGCGCGCGGTCTCGCTCGTGATCCAGCCTCCGGGCGGAATTCCATCCCTCGCTTGGAGCGCCTCCATAGGTGGAGGGGCAATCTTGCCATCCAGTGTCATCGCCGCCTTCAGCGTCACCAGAGGCGTATGGTGCCGAATGTAGCGCGCGAACGCCTCGTTCAATTTTCGCGCCTGTTCCTCCAGTCGGCCGACCTCGACCTGCACGCCGGCCCGCCGCAACTGTTCAAACCCGCGTCCACTTACTTTGGGGTTTGGATCAGCCATGGATGCAACGACCCGCTTTATCCCGGCATTAATCAGCGCATCGGTGCAGGGAGGAGTACGTCCTTGATGCCCGTGTGGCTCAAGATTAATGAAGAGAGTTCCGCCGTGCGCCTTGCCCCCGGCCTGTTCCAGGGCGATGATCTCGGCGTGCTTCACGCCGTCGTAGGAATATGATCCCTCGCCAACCAGCGTGCCCTGAGCGTCGGTTATGACGGCTCCTACATACGGATTCGGCGAAGCCAAACCGGTGCTCTGACGAGCCAGTTCCAAAGCACGATCGAGATGTTGTTCGTCAGCGGAGTAAGCGGACATTCAGGCGAAATCGAACCCTCGAGCTTTCCCCTATTCGAACAGCGAATCCACAAATTCTTTCGGATCGAAAGGCAGCAAGTCGCCTGCCTTTTCTCCCACGCCGACGTAGCGGACCGGGAGTCCAAGTTCTCGACAAATCGCGACGACTACGCCGCCCTTCGCAGTTCCATCCAGTTTGGTCAGAACGATACCGGTCACCCCAGCTGACTCCGTGAACATGCGGGCCTGCTGCAATCCGTTTTGTCCGGTTGTGGCGTCCATCACGAGCAAAGTTTCGTGGGGAGCGCCAGGGATGATCCTCTGTGCTGTGCGCCGCATCTTCTCCAGTTCTGCCATGAGACTTGTTTTCGTATGCAGCCGCCCGGCGGTGTCGACGACTACGTAGTCGGTCTTGCGCGCCACCGCTGCCTGCAGCGCGTCAAACAGAACCGCCGCAGGATCCCCACCCGCCTTGGTTTTGATCACTTCCGTCCCTGTACGCTGCCCCCAGATTTCAAGTTGTTCGATGGCGGCAGCCCGGAACGTATCAGCGGCACATAACAGAACATTTTTGCCCTGTGCGCGGAAAACCTGCGAGAGCTTGCCGATGCTGGTGGTCTTGCCCGTACCGTTCACCCCAACGACGAGAATGACCTCCGGTGTGCCTTCGACTTTGCTGACCGGCTTTGAATTCGCCGAGTTCAGGATGGTTAACAACTCCTCTTTAAGAAGGCGCTTGAGCTCCTCGACATCCTTAATCTGTTTTCGATCGGCCTTCTCCCGCAGCTTGCCAAGGACTTCCTGACTTGTGGTCGAACCAAGATCCGCGCCAATTAGTGTGGCCTCAAGGTCGTCCAGAGTACTGCGGTCGATCTCCTTACCGAACGAGACAACTTCGTCAATACGCTCCGCCAGGTTTTCCCGCGTGCGGGTGACCGCCTCTTTCATGCGGTCAAAAAAGCCGGTCTTCTTTTCTTCCGTGAGACTTCCGAATAAGGTCTGAATCATAAAAAGCCTAAAAACTGATTATACGGTCTCTCATGACGTCATTTCGGCGCCGATCTGCTTAAGCCAAAATCGCCGGAAAGCCTGATGGATAAAGACAACTTCAGTGCTTTTCCCTGATATGCTTAGCGCGCACGAATTTCGTCGGCTGAGTCTGCGAGATGAATAGTGGGCAGGATTTCCGGCGTACCTCGATCATCCGCTTGAGCTTTGGGTTTCTTGTCTTACTCGTGCTCTTAGGTTCCGCAACTTCTTCTCAGCAGGCATCACCCGCCGTAGCCCCTTCGGGAACTCAGTCCGCGCCGCAGAAAACTTCGCTGCAGGAACCCGCCAGTGAGATGGCGGTTAAGGATGAGACCACTGCTTCCAAAGTTGACGATGAAGCAAAGTTCAGGGTGAATGTCCGATTGGTGCTGGTCCGAGTAGTCGTCCGGGATTCGACCGGTCACGCTGTGGGCAATCTGCGCAAAGAAGACTTCCAGTTGTTCGATAACGGGAAGCCACAGGTGATCTCCAACTTTGACGCGCAGAATCTGACCGTTATACCGCCTGCGACCACAACAGCCACGAGTATAGCCGTGAGCACCCAACCGGCTCCTTCTGGCCAGACTGCAAACCCTCCAGTATTTCCGGGGCGCTATATCGCATACATGTTCGACGATTTGCTTCTCACCTTCGGTGACCTCGTTCGTGTGCGGGACGCCGCCCTGAAACGAATCGCTACGCTCGGTCCAGCCGACAGAATCGGGATCTTCTCGAGTTCCGGGCAAACCGTTCAGGATTTTTCTGACGATCGGGCCAAATTGACGGAGACTCTCGGCAATCTTCGTTCCCGTCCGATGCAGGGCCCCGACGCTACCAAATGTCCCGACATCAGCTTCTATATGGCGGACATGATCGCTAATAAACGCGACCAGAATGTCTTGCAAACGGCGGCAAACGACTACATCCGCTGTGCAAATCTTCCACAGCAACTATGGAACACTGCCCCTTCGATCGTTGCGACAATGGCGAACCAGGTTTTCAACGTCGATCAGGAAAGCAGCCGGATGTCGCTGCGTGTGCTACACGATGTCGTCCGCCGGATGGCCGCGCTGCCTGGCCAGAGAACGCTTGTGCTGGTTTCTCCTGGTTTCCTCACACCCCAACTGGAGTACGAATATAACGATCTGATCGACCGGGCAGTGCGTACGCAGGTTGTAATTAGTTCGCTCGACGCTCGCGGATTGTACGTTGTCGTTCCCTACGGTGGCGCCAGCGAGCGGGGACGTCCAGACGAACTGCTTCCGGGCGAGGCCTACACACCGACCCCTCGTATACAAATTGACCAGAATTCCGCCACTGCAGAAAGCGATATTCTCGCCGTTCTCGCCAACGGTACCGGTGGCGTCTTTTTTCAGAACAACAACGATATGGATGAGGGCTTTCGCCGCGTGGCGGACAGTCCCGAGTTCTATTACATCCTCGGCTTCACGCCTCAAAGCCTGAAAAGCGATGGCAAATACCACAGCCTGAAGGTCGGCCTCACGAACCATCAGAAGTACGACGTGCAAGCCCGGCGCGGATACTACGCTCCGCGCAAAGATCTTGACGCGGCCGAAGAAGCGAAACAGGAGATCAACGACGAGGTCTTCTCCAATGAAGAGTTGCACGACTTGCCCGTTGCGCTGCATACAGAATTTTTCAAGCCGTCGGACGATTCGGCAAAATTAACGGTGCTGGCGCGTGTCGACGTGAAGCGCCTTCATTACAAGCAATCGAACGATCGAAATAACAACGAACTGACCATCGTGACGGCCGTTTTCGATCGCAATGGAAATTTCATCCAGGCGGATCAAAAGCTCGTGCAGATGCGCTGGAAGAACGAGACCTTGCAGGCGAAACTGACTTCGGGCATCACTGTGAAAACCAGCTTCGACGTAAAACCCGGACGCTATCTCGTGCGAGTGGTCGCCCGCGATAGTGAACAGCAAGTTATGTCGGCAGAGAACGGCGCAGTTGAGATTCCGTGAGAGGTGACGTATGAGAAGTGGCTTCCGGTTGGACGTAAGCGCTCTCCTGGCGATTGGTACCTTCGCTTTTTTTTCATCCGGTTCACAGGCACAGCAGGCATCGGCGCCTTCCGAAACCTTGAAAGTCGAGACCAAGGTTGTTCTCGTCGACACCGTTGTTACGGACAAAAAAGGAAACTATATCCGCGACCTTTCCCAGAACGACTTCAAGGTCTGGGAAGACGGCAAGGAACAGCCAGTCTCCAGCTTCTCGCGAGAAGATGTGAATGGCGATTCAGCCCATCCGGCACGGCATTACATGGTGTTGTTCTTCGACAACAGCACAATGGATTTCGGCGACCAGGCCAAAGCGCGAGATGCCGCTGCAAAGTTCATCGATGCGAATGCCGCTCCGAATCACCTGATTGCCATCGCTGAATTTGGCGGCACTCTGCGGATTGCACAGAACTTTACAACTGACGCCGACCGGCTGAAGAAGGTCGTCTCCAAAACAAAGTTTTCAACGGTGAATCCTAACGCTCCTTCGCCGGACTTGGCATCAACCATGCCCCAGACGCAAACCCAGGTCGATCCCATCGGTTTCTCGAATCTGGAGGCGGATTTTGGCGCGCGCAGTGTTTTTCTGGCCCTCCGGAATTTGGCCAGGGGACTCGCCGCCGCTCCCGGGCGCAAGACTCTGGTACTACTCAGTTCCGGTTTCGCAATGACGATGGAACTCGAATCTGAGCTGAACGCCGTCATTGACGCCTGCAACAAATCGAATGTTGCTGTCTATCCCATCGATGTCCGCGGACTCGTGGCGGCAATTCCATCACCCACCGGGGCGTCGAACAATATCAAACAATTGAGCCCTTCCTTCGGTCCCAAATACGCTGATTCCGTAGCCTACAGCGGCTACGGCAAGCATGCCCGCCTTCGAACGATTGCCTTCGCACCAGATCCCTCAGCGTTCTTCCAGCGTCCCGGGGGCGGCGGTGGTGGTGCGGGTGGTGGCGGTGGACATCCCGGCGGAGGAGGCGGTGGTGTCGGCGGCGCTGGCGGCGGTGGACGCGGTGGAACTGGAGGCACCGGGGGCACTGGTGGCGGTAAGGGTGGTACTGGCGGCACTGGTACCGGAGGAGGCAAGGGCGGAACCGGCGGTACTGGCGGCGGCAAAGGTGGATCGGGCGGCACGACTGGCACTACGGGAGGCCGTGGCGGCAGCAATGGAACCGTTCCCATGAACTACGCGCCAATCAATCCTCCCAGGCCTCTGATTCCACAGATTCCGGAGAGCACTTCCACCAACCAGCAATTCATGTATCAGCTGGCAGAAGGAACTGGTGGCTTTGTCATCATCAACACCAACGATTTGCTGGGAGGACTCGATCGCATTGCCAAGGATCAATCTGAATACTATCTGCTCGGGTATCGGCCACCCGATTCAGCCGAGGGCAGTTGCCACACCCTGAAGGTCAAGGTCAATCGCGGAGGCACCAACGTTCGCTTCCGCAGTGGATATTGCAAGGTACGGCCGCAGGATCTGCTCGCCGGAACGCCGGCGGGGAAAGACCTTGAAACACGGGCTTCGAGCGAGATGAAAGGGAACGTAACTGCATCAGCCGGCACCTCGTATTTCTACTCGTCACCCAACATTGCTCGGGTTCATCTTGTGATGGAGATACCCTCGAATTCGCTGCATTTCGAGAAGGTGAAGGGCAAGCAGCATGCGGAAGTCAACGTCCTCGGAATCGCCTACAAGCCCGACAACGGAGTCGCCGCTCGATTCAGCGACACCGTGAACCTGGATCTGGATGGAAAAGACGAGGTGAAGGAATTCCTCAAGACCCCGTTCCACTACGAAAAACAGTTCGACATCGGCGCCGGGACGTACAACCTGCGCGTGGCTTTTAACTCAGGCAACGAGACCTTCGGCAAACTCGACAGCCCGCTCAATGTTCTTCCTTACGACGGTACGAAGATCGCCGTGAGTGCCGTCGCGCTCAGCAACAACATGGTGAGAGTAGCGGACCTGAACGCGGCCTACGACTCTGAGATTCTGCAAGACAACAAGCCATTGGTCGTGCGCGGCATGCAGATCTTCCCGTCAGCCACCAATCACTTCAAAAAGACCGACAACGCAGCCGCTTACATCGAGGTTTATGACCCGCTGCTCGCTGGAGATAAACCCCCGCAGATCGGGCTGGAATACCGCATCGTCGACAAGAAGAGTGGGGAGAATAAACTCGACGTCGGCGTGATGGATACAAAAGACCAGATCAAGCCAGGCAATCCAACTGTGCCCGTCGGGGTCCGCCTGCCGCTCGAAACGCTCGCTCCGGGCAGCTATCGAGTCGACTTGCGAGCGGAAGACTCGCTGGGCAACCAGACTAACTTCCATACGGCGGATTTTGACTTGGAGTGAAGAGGCAAAAGATTAGGCGGGAGTCTCGACGACCGGTTCCGGCTTTACTGGTAGACCGAATCCGTTGACCATGTGCCGTCGGTGCTCGAGGATGTCCTGCATTTCTTGTGGTGTGCCTGGTACGGGAGGCACATTGTCGATAGCGTCATTGAGCATCGCCCAACTCACCTCTGACGCAATGACGCTGTCGCGTGCCTGCGGAAATCCCAAATTCCGTCCCGCCAGTATCGATTTCACAAAGACGTCCACCATTACGTCCAGTTTCTTGTCGTTGAATGGAGCGGTTTTGTGCAAGGTCTCATTCACGCCGTGTAGTTCAATCGTGGCTTTCGTGAAGTCGTGCCGCATGCGCGCTACACCCTTGGTTCCGATCGCATCTACGTAACAGTTGTGCGGCTGCTCTTTCGCGAGATGTCCGTAAACGAATCCCTGCGTGATGTCGAAGACCACTCCATTAGCAAACGTCCCGTGCGCCTGTACCCACCACGGGTCTTTGTAGCCCCACATACGCAGCCCTTGAGCATGCCAATTCTCGTATTCACTCTGCGCATACCAGCGGGCGACATCGACGTAGTGCATTCCGCAGTCGTGGAACGGCGGCCCTTCCGGATCGTGGCCTTCCAGCGGCATGTGTCCGGGCGTCATGTGGCAGATGCGGATCACCGCCAGATCGCCGATCTCTCCTCTTGCGATGAACTGCCGAATGTCTTTGTGATACCAGGCATTCCGGTTGAAGAGGTTTACGGCGACAAAGCGGTCGCTGGCCTCAATGTCGCGAACAAGTTGCCATTCGGTTTCGACGTCCGCGGCCAAGGGCTTCTCGGCAAGCACATGCTTGTGATTCGCCAGAGCGTGGCGGATCTGATTCGGACGCGCGTCCGCCAAGGTAAACAATCCCACTACGTCGATGAATGGATCGGCGAAAATTGGATCAGGAGAATCGTAGACTGCAACACCTGGAAGCTGCCTTCGAGCCAGTTCCTGAGTAGGCGGGCAGATGTCGTAAATGGCCGCGATTTCCCAAAGCGGATTTTCCAGCATGGCAGCCACGAACCCGCGCCCCATGCGTCCATAACCCAGAATCCCAGCTCTGAGCTTCTTCGCCATTGGTCCCGTATTGATGCTATCGGATAGGAAATTCAGGCTCTGTGATCCGCGTCACAAATCGTAATAAATCGTTTTAGCAGAGAGATTCCCCGGAAGTGGCGGACAAGTTCCTCCAAGCATACGGAAAATAGCGGAATACTTCCAAGCAACCGCACTCAGGTGAGTTCTCAGCGTCCGCTGCGGAACTTCTTGGCGCACTCAGCGGTTAAATTGGTTTTCGGAGTGCTAACTCACTTGCTGGCGTTATTTTTCAGCACTAATACCAGAATTTTTCCATCGGAATGAAACTCCCCACCGGTGGCGGTCTTCGCGGTCGTTAACGGATCTGGCGGAGTCACATGGTCTCTTTGCGAGACCAGCCCAGTGCCCGACAACGTTCCATTCACATATTCCCGCTCGCCATCGATCGCCGGATCAATCTTGTGCGTTACTCCATTGTTGCGCTGATCGCGTTCGAACCCGATATCGTGCGTAGCCGCCACGCACCACAGCGGCCGACCTTCCACTTCATAGGGTGACTTCCAGACGCGGAGGTGATTCCGCGACATCGCGACCCGCACCGGTTCCGCATGGGCGAATCCGTAGTCCTGCGGACGATCGAACAGGTACAAAATGCTCATCGGCATCGTCAGATAGTCTTTTTTCTCGAGCGACTCCAAAACTGCGTTCATCGCGGTCGAGCCAACAGTCGTATCCACCTTCACCCATCCAGCCGATGTGAATACACTCTCCACCTGATCCTGTGTGCCGACGATGAGCACGTTAACCATGTCACCCGGCTTCTTCGATGGATCGCTGACACGCCGTGGAATCTTGCTGAGCAAGTCCGGTGTAATTCCGGCGACTCGCGATTCCGCCGGCCCGCCCATGGCTGTCGCTTCACCACTTCCTTCTTCCAGCACCTCGACAGTCACCGCGAAGCTTCCTGTCGCGGTTGAAGCATCCTTTTCGCTCTCATTGATCCCAAGAAAAAGCCGTCCGGAAACTGGGACGTCGAGTTCTTTGCTCGCCCCAATCAGGAATGCCTGAGAGTAGTCCGCTGAACCTAGACGACCGATGAGAGCTCCATGACCTGCATTTCCAACTGCGTACCCATGAAGCAAGTCGGCGAAGCCGCGCGCAAGACCATCAGGGCCAAAGCTTCCAGCTGTGTGCATCTTCGATTCGTACGAAGACTGATCCGCCGGATAAGTGATTTGCCCCGTCGCAGTAAACTTCACCTTGGCCCCGCCGCGCAGGTCGATATTCGTATCGACCCACTGCTTCGTACCAGAAACCTCAACCTTGTAGCTTTTCTGCTTCGCGCCTGCCGCGGACTGCGCGAGGGTGCCCACACTGGCGAGTAACGCGCACAACAGGGAGAATGCGACGAGCCTACCAGTCCTCACGCAAGGAGCTCCAGATCGTGGCATAGTCAAGATCCTCTTTAGTGGCACGCGGCTCGAGTGTAGTCCTCTTGGCGCTCGCCGGAATTATGCGCTACAGGGTTCACCTCAACAGATGCAGACGAGCGCCAAGGGGTGGTCGGGATGCCGACGGGAACATTGAAGCTTATGGAGAAGAGGAATGTCAGTAATCGGTTCTGCGAGCCACAGTGCAACCGTCACAGTTATCAGCCTTAATATATCGATAGAAGCGCGGTTGCCCACGGCCTTTCCAGTAGTGGCTTCTGTAATTGGCAATTCCGGGTCCTCGGCTGGCAAGAAAGCTGAAGAAGGTATGGCGCACCGGATGAACGACAATTCCAGCGTGCCCGTGCCACACAATCACATCTCCGGCTTGCGGCCGCGAGACTCGCAGGAATCCTTGCGCTCCCGCAAACAGGTCTTCGGAATCCGCATAGCGATAGGGGAAACCGGCTTCTTCGTAGATGTCGTGAACTAGATGCGAGCAGTCACGTCCGCTGTGATGGATCTGTTTCCAATCCATCGCCGTGGCGAGCACTGCCTTGCGGTCATCGGTGGTCAAGGTCCGCTTCCGCGTTGTCTTGTGCGATGGGCGGGTCGGTTGCGCGTCCTGCGCTTGAGCCTGTGCCATCATCAGCGCAGTCGCGCAGAATGCAGCCACCATCGCGGCTTTCGGGGCGGAAAGCATGGTTCCATTTTGATGCCGAATGTGGGAAAAGCGCTGGTTACGGTTGTGCACCGACCGACCGGCGGCGGATCGCTTTCTCGGTCTCCACCGCCTGTTGCCGGATGTCATTGGAAACATTCGGCAAATCGCGCTGGTAGGGAAGCACGGCAGACAGGTCCTCCGGTTGGCCGATCACATACAAGGCGCGCAAAGCCTCCCAAACCTGCTCTGTCCCTGGGTCGATGACAGCAACTTCGGCGCCTGCCGCCACACTTGCGCCCGCCTGAAACACCGAACGAATACGGCCCGGAATGGGCGAACGAATCTCGACAGTCCCAGATGACCCCGTTGGCGCAAGCTTCGCGATCAGTCCGCCTTGATGGATGGACGTGCCCGGCCGGTCGGCGTCGACGATTTTTCCGTCCGAAGGGGCAGTGAGGTGTACGGGCTGTAACAGAGCAACGATCTGCGGGCGCCCCGCCGCATCCCCGAACCGAACCAGCGACAGCGCAGCATTGCCCCTCACCATCGGCGACGGATCGTGAAGCATCGTCAGCAAGGCTTCATGGAAGTCCGTGCCGGACGTGTCTTGTCCCATGACCCAAGCGTCCGTATTGCGAACTTCTTCTACCGAATTCGTTGCCAGCCGCACCAGATCGGGGTACCACTGTTTCGCTCCGGGATCACTGTGGCCCATGCGATCGCCCATTTGCACCAGCGCATGCTGAATGTGCCGTGGCTTCTTCTGGTCGTGAAGATATTCGGTGATCTGCTGGTCCGAGAGATGCCGTCCAAACCATGTATTCCACCAGAACAGGAACGGCATTAAGACGATGAGCCACCCGGTGATAAAGAAGAGGACTTTTTGCGTTCGTGACATCGAGCGCTTGGATTTTCGACTGAGCTCGCTACTTTCAGGATTTCCCGTGGTGTAAGACTCGGCCGCCATGTTCAAGGCAGGAAATATAACAGATAAGTCCTAACTGCACTTAACCATCAAAGGGAGGAGGGTCACGAAGCACGCATAAGCCGTCTTCCTTCGTGTACCTTCATGGCCTTTGTGGTTCATTTTGCGAATTATTCCACATCAGCGTCCAGCACGCGTTCCTGCTCGAGATAATGCGACATCGCGTACTGCGCCAAAAGCGGTGTCTGGAGCCGGATCTCAGCCCCAATCCACTCACCTTTGCCATGCGGCGAGTCGGGCGGATGATTGCATCGTCCTCCGCTTCCAAACTGGGGCCCGAAATCCGCCGACTGAATCTGATCAAACTGCTGGATCTCGCGCCAAGCCTCGTCGCGTACGGTGCCGGAAACATCGATTTTGAGCTTGAGGACTGACATGAAATTTCCGATTGCCGAGTTCCGACTGCCGATTGAAATCCTCCGAGACGATTCGGAAATTGGCAATCGGCAATTGAAAATCCTAGCTATGCGGGAACCACTGATACAGCATGAAATACACGATCACACCAGTGATTGACACATACATCCACAGCGGCCAAGTCCAGCGGGCGATTACGCGATGCTTGTCATAGCGTGCGCGCAGCCCGCGACTCAATGTGATGACAGCCAACGGCACAATCACGATTGCCAGCGTGACGTGCGTGGTCAGAATTGTGAAGTAGACCAGACGCGACCAGCCCTGACCAAGAAACAGAATGTTGCCGACTTTGAAGTGAAAGAACAAATAACAGGCAAGAAACAGCGCCGATGCCACTACTGCCGCGATCATGCAAGCGCGGTGGGCCACCATTCGGCCTTTGGCGATCAGCACGCGTCCGGTTAGCAGCAGCGCCGCGCTTGTTCCGTTGAGCGTAGCGTTCAGGGCGGGGAAGTAGGCGTACTGTTCAGCGATCATATGTCGATCAGGCGGCAGGCTTCGTGGTACGGCGATTGGCCATCAGCAGCGCGAATGCGAACATCACCAGCGAAAACAGAAGCATCGTCGCCAAGTCATAATGCAGCGGAAACATCGTATCGGTTCCCGGGTAGAGAAGACCGCGCAACGCATCAACCCCGTACGTGAGCGGGTTGACATACATAATGGCCCGGATCCATCCTGAGGCGCCGTTGAGGGGAAACAGCGCGCCTGAAAGCAGCCACAACGGTATTAAGAAGAGGTTTACGATACCGTGAAATGCCTGCGAAGAGTCCATCGGCCAGGCAATCGCGAACCCGAGCGCGGTGAGCGAAAACGAGACCAGGAAGACGATCACAGCTACGAGCAAGATCTGCACAACATCAAGGTGAATTCCTGCGAAGGGCGCAAAAACCAGGAAGATCAAGCCTTGAACGGCCGCGAGCGTAGTACCGCCCAACACTTTGCCGAGCACAATCGCGCTGCGGGGCACAGGCGCTACCAGCACGGACAACAGAAATCCTTCCTTGCGATCTTCAATTACCGACATCATGGTGAAGATCGAAGTAAACAGCACGATCAGGATCAGGATGCCGGGATAGGAATAATCCAGATAGTGCTGCTGGCCGGGCCCGCCGCCGGAGCGGAACGATGTGCCGAAGCCCGAGCCCAGCACCGCCCAGAACACGAGGGGCGAAGCCAATACGCCGACGACTCTTCCTGGCTGTCGATAGAAACGCACGATCTCGCGCCACCAAAGCGTGAGAGATGGAAGCACGATGCCCGCCGATGCGGGCGCTACAGGACGCGTCAGAGTTGCTGCTTGTGTTGCCATTCTTAATCCGTTCTTCTTAACTAGCCTTGGCAGCCGGAGCTTTGGCCGCAGGTGCTTGTTTCTTGCCGATGAATCCTTGGTCGCGAGCTTCCCAGAATGCGTTCAACAGGAAGCACAGCGCCAGCGTGAGTAAAATCAAAGTCATGAACAATCCATCGACCGTGGCGGAGAACGGCGAAATCGTAATCATGCCACTCGCAAATATCCAGCCAATACCTGCTAAAGGAACGATACCGAGCGCCAGAGAAAGCCCCAGGATCAACAACCGCATGCATTACCTCCTCTTTGTTTTCGATTTCTTCCCGTCTTTTTTCCCAACTTCCGGAGCATCCGACTCACCGTTATCACTCCAGAACTTGTGGCCCGTGCGGTGGATGAAGACGTCTTCCAGCGCGGGCTTGCTGACCGAGATCGCCTGAATCTCGCCGGGGAATGCTTCCACCACGTCGGGGACAAAGCGGTGTCCACCCTCGCGCTCAATGCGCACCTGATTGCCCATTGCGGTCGTATCGACTTGAAACCGCTTGCGAATCTCTTCGGCGAGCACGCCTGCATCATGCGCCGCGTCAAGCAGGATCACGTCTCCTCCGATCTCGCTCTTCAATTCCGCTGGTGTTCCCAATGCCACGAGATTGCCTTCGTTCATGATGGCGAGCCGGTCGCAGCGCTCGGCTTCTTCCATAAGATGAGTCGTCACGAGAACGGAGACGTGCTCTTCATCGCGCAGGATCTGCAGATATTGCCAGAGATCGCGCCGGGCGCCTGGATCCAGGCCAGTCGTGGGCTCATCCAAGAGCAGCACGCCCGGGTGATGGAGGAGTCCCTTGGCCAACTCGATGCGGCGCTGCATGCCTCCAGAGAAGGTCTCAACGCGCTCCTTCGCTCGATCCGCCAGCCCGACCCGCGTCAGAATCTCTTGCACACGCCGCTTCAGCGCGCCACCACTGAGGCCGTATAGATGCCCTTGATGCCACAAGTTCTCATACGCTGTCAGCTTTGGATCGATACTCTGGGCCTGGAATACCACGCCGATCTGCCGGCGCAATTTCGACGGATCCTGGGCGGCGTCGCATCCGAGCACAATGGCGCGGCCTCCCGTTGGAATCATCAAAGTCGAGAGAATCCGAAACAAAGTCGTCTTCCCGCTGCCATTCGGGCCGAGTAGTCCGAACAATTCTGCCGGACGCACGTCAAATGACACGCCGTTCAGGGCGGTGCGATTCTCATACTTGTGAACCAGATTTTGAACGGAAATGACGGCTTCAGCGGACGAGCGGTCCGGCCCTACAGCATTAGCAAATGCAGCGACTTTCGTGACCAAAGAGAACCCCGGAGAACTTAACAACTAGTGTACGACATTCACCCAGCAGAAAGTCACTTCAAACCATTCATTAAAGAGACACACAGGGGGCAGGGAGAAAATTAATAACATGCTTCTCTGTGCCTCCGTGAGTCTGTAGTGAAAGAATGGCTGAGCTACGCTGCCGAGGCATCATGCTGCGCCTGAGGTAGCCGCTCTTCAAAGGCGACCGGCACATGACGCCACGTCTGGATCGCCAGCACGACCGTCGTGGCGAGCAGCAACGCGCCGACTGCGACGTGCGTCACCGTGGAAATAACCATCGGCAGTTCCGGTTGCACCGCATCGCGGCCCCACTGAACGCGTGTCAGGAAAGCAGTGAAGCCCAGACAGAGCTGAGCGATGACGAGCGAAAGCATTGTGATCGCGGGTTGCCGGATCGCTTCCACGTTCGGATACGCGGTGAGAGCACGAACGGCCGTCCACGCCAGCACAAACGAGACGACAACGGCATGCGCCACATGCGGCCACCAACTCAGGCCGTGGTGCCGGAACATCGCTCCCAGGATCAACTGCACGTATAGAACAAAAATCGACAGCAAGGTCAAAGTGAACAAACTGGGGCGCCGCTGGTCGAACTCGATTCTCGGCTGCTCCTCAATCCACTTTTGCCCCGTGAATAAGGCCATAGCGACAGCAAGGCAGAAGAACGTCTGCGCCAAGGCTGCGTGAGCCGAAGAAACCGGAGGTGGAAGGAATAGCTTAACCGTCAATCCGCCCAGAACGCCCTGAACAATGACCATGATTACTGCGGCGATGCCCAAATACCGCATCCAGCGCCGTTTTTCCGCTCGCCAGAGCCAGATTGCGAGGATGATCGTCAGCAGGCCTGCTCCCTGCGCGATCATTCGATGCGTGTGTTCGAATTTCACTCCCCCCACCAACTTCGGGATCTTGTATAGCGATCCGAACGATGTCGGCCAATCTGGCACCGAAAGGCCGGCGTCATTGCTGGTGACCAGCGCTCCGGCAATGATCAGTAGAAATGTCCAGCAGGCGAGCACGACTGCAAAGCCATGAAGACTGCGATTGTATGTTGTAGCGATCGATTTCAGAGTGAGAGCCCCTTGAGTCGGGAAGCGTCACACAGGCTGGGCGTCTTCCCCGTGTTCCGAAGGAAGGAGCAGATTGCTGAGAGCAATCCATCTCGGTCCAACGCGGTATTTTAGCAGAGTAAAAGGGAGGGCGAGACGCCCTCCCGGCAAGCTTGTAAGGTTTGCGGTGCTAACCGCCCCCTACATTTCAGTCGCTTTAAATGACTGGTCCACCGTCTTAGTATCCTTCGGCGCGACCGTTACCTTCTGGTCTTGCTCGCCCAGTTTCTCGTGAACGAACGCGATTGTGTAGTCGCCCGGTGGCAAGCCCTTGATCTCATACTTGCCGCTTTTGTCGGTGACGGCAAAGAACGGGTTCTTCACCACGTTGACGTACATCTTCATCCACGGATGCTGGTTGCACTTTACCGGCAGCATGATCTCCTCGCGGGCAAAGTTCTTTTCCAGTGCTGGCGAAGACGGCGGCTGCGATTCGTTCCACTCGCGATTGTCTTTTGGCGTCGGGTGAATGTTGTGCGTCGTGGGATCGTCGTTCTTGATCTGAACAGTCTGTCCGGCCATTACGCCCAAGACGTGGGGGTGATACTGGCATCCCTTCTGATCGAGCACGACTGGATCTTTTGGAGTCTCGAAGGTGCGATTACCGAGTCCGTCTTTTACGTAGACGAACACGTTAGCCAAGTCTCCGTTATCGACGACCACGCTCTCAGCTGTATTTGTGCCCTTGCAACCTGGATCCTGGCTCATATCAATCTTCGCTTGTTTCGGCGCTGTGCCGTCGAACTTGACCGTGCCATTGATTGTCGCAACCGTCGACGGATCGATCGGTGTGGCCGCGGGCTGGGCCTGCTGCTCCGCCGGAGCATTGCTGGATTGTTCCGTATTTTCCTTCTTACTGCATGCCCCGAGAGCCAGCAGTGCGCAGAGTGCCAGCATGCTGAGGATATTCACTGCCAACTTCTTCTGATTCATTGATGTCGCCCTTTCTGGTTTAGAAATTCAAACTCTCTGTTTGTCATTCTGAGTGAGTCGGAGCGAAGCGATGACGACTCGAGGAAACGGATGTGCTGCGCAAGAATTCTAACGCGAACCTCCACTCCCGGCACGGTGCTCCTCATTGGAGGCCTGCTTGCGGTTCGAAGGTTGCGACACCGATGCGGTTTTCGCGCGCGGCATCGACGCCGCCACGCGCCGCTGCTCTTCCGGAGTTAACTGGAAAATGTAATCTGTCAGCAGTTTGCGATGGTCTCCATCATAGCCGTTGAACGTCGACGGAGTGGGACCAGCAAATACCCATTGATTGTTCACTTGCTTGAACAACCCAGAGGGCATCGAGGTTCCCGGGCTGACCGCCTGCGGATCAGTGATCCAGCGTTCGACCCAATCTGGCTTGAGGCGCTCTTTCGCCATCAAGAAGTTCGGAGCCGTCGCAATCTTGTCGTGCGAAGCATCGCCCGTAGCATGGCACTTCAGACAGGGCGCAGCCGTACTCGAGAACAGACTGCGAGCCATGTCGTTCTCTTTCGCCGTCAGCACCGGAACCTGCTCAGGAATATAAGGCAACGGTTGCTGCGATAAAGCCTCGAAGAAGCGGACGAGCTTGCGCAGTTCGTTGTCCGAAAACGAGAAGGTAGGCATACGCACTTTCAGATAAGGCCGTACGCCGTTGCGATTTGTATCTGTGGTGTTCAGCGCCGGATTCGACAGGAATTTGCGCAGCCATTCGGGGTCGACACGCGCACCCTCCGTCAGCAACTTCGGAGGCAACTGCTCCTGAGCATCCTGATATTGCGGCAGGCCCATCAGAATCGTCTGCTGTCCCGGGATGAACTGATGGCATCCCATGCAGTTGTACTTCTTGACGACCCACCAGCCTTCCTGAATGTCGCGCCGCGTATCGCCCGGCTTGTACTGATAGCTGGCCGGGAGGGAAGTCTCCTGGCTGCCCATTAAGAATGTGGTGAGATCGAGCACCTGGTCTTTCGTCAGGTGCACATTGGGCATGCGAAGGGCCTCGGTCTCGCTCTTCACTTTGCCCGCGTCGTACACATTGGGCTCGGCCAATTTGTGCTCGAAGAATCCCTTGTGGTTGTACCAGGGCTTGCTTGCTGGCCCGTCGGGCAGCCGCGCCAGATCTTCCTTATCTTTGATTGGCTCTGACTCTTTGCCACCACGTTGTGACGATTCGGTAAATAACGCGAAGTCGAGGCGCTCAATCGGCTTCGAGCCTTCAAACGTGAGTTCGGTCCCGATGCGGCCTTCATCCTCCATGCCGGCGATTTCGTGGCATCCCGAGCATCCGAAGTGACGGACCCACTTCTTGCCTTCTTCCTTCAGAGAGGGATCATCCATGAAAGACGCGTCAGCATAGGAGGATGGCTCCTGCTTCTTCTGCGAAATCAGGTAAGTCGCGATGTCTTCCGCGTCTTCCGGAGCCAGCCGTAGGCTCGGCATCACCGTCATGTTCTGCACTTGCAATTCATGCCCGTCATTCGGACATTTGCTGTGCTCGAGGCTCCACTGATAGGGAAGTCCCTTCTTCGCATAATCCTCGGGGCCAATGTCTTTCTTTTCGTAAGGACAATACGGACGCGTCCGTTCGCGCGCATTGTGAATCCAGCGAACGAGGTAGTCGTAGTTCGCTTTTTCGCCGACGCGCGTCAGGTTCGCGGCGAATGTTCCACCACGCATCTGGTCGCCTTCGCCAATTGAATGGCACGCGAGGCATCCGCGCGATTCAAAGAGTTCCTTGCCGTGTGCGGCATTGCCCGGCTTATGCTTGGGAAGTTGATCGGTGAACCCCGATTGCCAAATGAATGCTGATATAGCCTGAATCTGATGATCGGTCAGGCGGAAGTTCGGCATCTTCGTCGTTGGACGGAAATCCGTCGGTTTCTTCAGCCACACCGGAATCCAGTTCTTGTTCAGCTTCAGGCGAACATCCTTCAAGTTCGGCCCGATCTTCTTCATGTCCTGCATCAGGCTGTGCGACTGGAAGTCGAGTTGTTGCAGTCGTCCATCCAGCTTGCTGTTGGCGACGCGAAGGTTGACCGCTTCGAGGTTCAGCTTGTTCGCTTCTTCGTTCGACAGCGCCGCATCGGCCTGTTTCATCCGGTAGGCCGACTCTTTCAGATTGTCTTTCTTCTGCGTCTCAATCTGTTTGATCTGCTGGCCAATTGAGTTCAGATCTTCCGGTTCTTTGTCGTACCCTTCAAACCGATGGCATCCGTTGCATCCGCGCTGCCGGAAGAGATCCTTCCCCGCATTGATGGTTGCGAACTGCACGTCGCCGCTCGTCAGCACCATATCGGCCGCGTGGCATGTCTGACATCCGGCCTGCGCGTTTTCTCGTGGAAACAGTGGCCAAAGCCAATGTTCGTAATTGCCGTGCGCCTTCTCGATGCTGGTGGTTGCGCGGCCGTTACCCTGATGGCACGGGGAGCAACCGAACTTGTCAGGATCGTGAATCTTCAGCAATTCCGGATCCGTGTGACTGACGAATGCCTGCGCATACTCATCCGGCTTCTTTTCGCCCTTGGGAGTCATGGCTGCCGCGGTTATCTTCACCGGTTCGCGCGCGCCCATGTGACACGACTCGCACCGATCAACAATATTCGCCTCAGCGACGTTGATCTGAACGATTGTCGGATCCCAGTCAGACGCCTTCTTCTTTAGCCCATCGATCTGTGCCGGAGTCAGATCAACCATGTGATCCGTGACGTACTCATCCATCTTTGCTTTTGCGGCAGTTGCGGGCTTAAGAACGTCACCCAGTTCCAGACTTAGCTTTGTGCGTTCGTCGCGAATGTCGTTGTAGGTTTTTTCAAGCTCTTCGAAATTGAATTTCTTCTTCGATCCATCGGGGAATTCGACAGTGGCCTGCTCGGCTTTGTACTTATCGATCTCCTTCTGCTTGCTGGCTTTGGAGGAAGCGCTCTCGCTGGTTTCCAGCTCGTAAGTTAGCGCGTTCACGTAGGCGCGTCGATCGGTAAACACGCTTTGCACTGCAAGCAAGCGTGCGCCGGCATCGTCGAGCTTTTTGCGGACTTCTTCGGCCTGAGCTTTCGAATCGTCGTATGCCTTTTGATAGTTCTGTTTCAGAGCCGCGTAATCAGAACTCTGCTCAACATCTTTTTGCGAGGTTGAAGACGCCGAGCGCGCCGTATTCAGGAAGGCACCGTAGCGATCCTTAAACGTCTCCTGAAATGCCTTCCACGGACGCTGACCCCAGGCCTCGTCCCACAAGGCCCAGAACAGCGTGATGATCAGAAGGATCGTCGCGATCACATAATGCGCAGCGTACGACTTGCTTGTGATCGGATCTTGCTCGGGATTGGGTTTTTCGGGCACCAATTCCTCCGAAAACTGTCGTTGGTCGTTAGTCGTTGGTCGTTGGCAAAATCGTTGAACGCTGGAGTCGCAGGCCAATGACCAACGACCGACGAGCGACGACGGTCGTCAAATGTTGAACCACGGCGTAATCCACACGTACTTGATGTGCCACAAGAGGCGCAACGCCATCTTCACCGGCAGTGCGATCATCGTGAGCCACAGAAAAGCCATGAGCGAAAACTGCAGCAGGCTCATGCGCTTAAAATCCTTCGGCATCTTGCGCCGGAAGAGAGAATACACAGCGCCACCGCCCACGGCATAAAAGCCGCCCACAATGATTGCGCCGAAAATTCCTTTGCCCAAATTCGACGTAATGCCGAAGATGTCGGGCAAGTCACGGTTCACTTCGTAAATCAAGCGATTGTGATCCCACGTTTGCCCCGGCCAGAACCATTGCCATCCTGGACCGCGAATAAACGTCCCAATGATGATCATCGCGACCCACAGAATGATGAAGCCGAACAGGAACGTGGAGATAGAAAACTTGCGCTGTTTCCACGTGTAGTAGCCGCTCCCCAGCGGGTTTGTATCGATATACGGAATGACCATCAGCCCAATGATGATCATGGTCGGCATCACAACGCCGGCGATCCAGGGATCGAAGTAAACCAGCATTTCCTGCAAGCCGAGGAAGTACCACGGCGCCTTTGCCGGATTCATCGTGAGGTTCGGATTGGCGGGCTCTTCGAGCGGAGCGTTCAGCGTAATGGACCAGACCATCAAAATGATCGTGATGATGATCGCGGCCAGAAACTCAATTCGCAGCAGAAACGGCCAGACGTGAACTTCTTTCTGCCATCCGGCCTTGAATGGCCAGGTCTTGCGGTGATGCGTCTTGGCCATCGCCGGATCGGCCTCAAGTTGCCCGATCAGCACGTCGTTGGCATGCGCCTGCTTCCACGCGAGATAGATGTAAAAGATGAGCAGCGGAATCAGGCCGACGATCGGAACGTTGTCAGGCGCCGAACATATTTCCCAAAGTTGTCGCCAATCCATAAGGTCACTCGCGTCCAAAACTAAAAGTTTTGTCATTCCGAGCGAAGCGAGGAATCTGCTGATCCCCGCCACGCAACCAACGCGTCACTCTCCCGCGGCTTTAGGTCCCCGACGCGGCTTGTCCGCCTCTTCCGTCAGCATCACCGGAGCCGGCCCGGAAATTCCGCCATCTTTCCTCACACGCCAGAAGTGCACAATCATCAGCACCGACGCCACAATCGGGATCCCAATGCAATGCCAAATGTACGAGCGCAGTAATGCATTCGCGTCGACGATCGACCCGCCGAGTAGTCCGAATCGGACGTCGTTGTATGGCGTCATCCCCAGCATCGACCCGAAAGGCCCCTCATGGCCCAGCAATGGCGTAGCGCGCGCCATGTTCGTGCCGACGGTGACAGCCCAGAATCCGAGTTGATCGTCGGGCAACAAGTATCCGGTAAACGAAAGCAGCAGCGTGAACACGAGCAGCAACACGCCGATATTCCAGTTAAATTCCCGAGGCTTCTTGTACGAGCCCGTCAGGAACACGCGAAACATGTGCAGCCATACGCCGATCACCATCAAGTGAGCGGCCCATCGATGCATGTTGCGCAGAATTTTTCCGAACGGCACGTCGTGCTCCAGGTAGAGCACGTCGCGAAATGCTTGCACCTTCGTCGGATGGTAGTAGAACATCAGCAACACGCCGGTGTAGGTCAGGATGATGAACAGGTAAAACGTGATCCCGCCCATGCCCCACGTGTAGCTATAGCGCACCGCATCGCGATTGATCTTCGCCGGATGCAGGTGCAGGAACACGTTCGACAACACGCCCAACGCGCGATTCCGCGGCGTGTCGTCATGCTTGTGACGGAAGATCGATGTGTAGACCTGAGTCTTGGTCGGATCTTTCAGGCCATCGATCTGCTCTTTGGCTTTGGTAGGAATGTCGGTCTTGAGAGCTTGGATATCCTCTTTAACATTCGTCGTGACTTTTTCAAGGATCCCGACCCGACCGCCGTTTTTCCCAGTGCCGCCCGTTGCGCCGCTTCCGTTACCGCCGCTTGGATTGTTTGTCTCAGCCATGAACTGTTCTCTTTGTCATTCCGAAGCGCCACCTTATGGCGCGAGGAATCTGCTGTTGCGTACGCCTACACCCCCGTCAAAAACGCTCCCGGATCGTTAAATTTTGAAGGCTGTCCCTTCGGCCACGAATAAAGTTTGGAAGTATCCACCAGAACTTGCCCGTCGGGTGCGAGTTCGATGTGCGCGCGATCCATCGGACGCGGCGCCGGTCCTTCGAAGTTGATTCCTTCGCTGTCGTATCCGCTGCCGTGACACGGGCACTTGAACTTGTTTTCGCTGGGTTTCCAATCGGGCGTGCAGCCCAGGTGCGTACAGCGGGCGTAAATCACGAAGAGCCGATCCGGAGTGCGATCGACCCAGATTCGATATTTTTGCTGAAATTTTGTATCAACGCCGAGTGCGAACTCGGAGGGGTACCCGATTTTGAAGACGCTGTTGGGCTCGAACAAAGTGCGAGGAAGGAAGAATCGGAAAAAGGCCAGGAACCACGCTGTCAAGAACGCGGTGACCATGGTCCAGACAAAGCGGCGGCGTTTGCGATCAATCTCCGTCGAGGGAGCGGTTCCAGCGACACCACCGGCTGCCGCCGCTTTCGAGGTCCCCACCGCCGGCGTGCCGACATACTTCGTGGCATCGACCGTGGGCTTGGCCGGCGTCTTAGCCGCTTCCGGATTCGGATTGACCTTATCGGTCTCCAACTCCGCCATGAATCCTCCTTCGCCTCTTTCTCTTACTGGGCCCTAATCTAAACCTGCGGCCGCCGCGTACTGTGGCTCCGCCAACTTCCTCCCATGAATGCGAATCGATACCGGTGATGAATCTGCCTGCGCCAGGGCGGACTGCACAATCTGACTCAGCGCATTTATGAATTTGGGTGAATCATTCAAACCAACACTCATTTCGAATTGCGTAAAGCCGAGTTGCTCCGCCAAATGGCGAGCCTCATGATCGATTTCGCCCAATGTCTCCACATGATCAGAAACAAAGGCGATGGGCACGATGCAGACTTCGCGCTGCTTCTCGGCCGCAAGCTGACGAAGTATAGTGTGTAGCGAGGGCTGCAACCAGCGGCTGGCGCCGACTTTGCTCTGATAACACAGCCGATGCGCGTTCGGCCATCCTCCGCGCTGCATCACTAGGCTAACCGTTTCCTCGATCTGGCGCTGGTAAGGGTCGCCCTTTTCCACTACAGCTACTGGGACGCTGTGCGCGCTAAAAAGGATTTCCGGGCGGCATGGATCAGCAAAGCGCCGCAGTGCTTGATCCACCTTTTCGGCAATTGCATCAAGGTAATCGGCGTTGCGGTAAAAGTTTTCGATTCGATGCACCGGAATATCGTCGCAGAACTGCCGATTCCATTCGTTCAGGCTGGATCCAGTGGTAGTCGAGGAATACTGCGGATACATCGGCAGCAGCACGAGTTCGTCACACTCCGCCTGCCTCACCTGCTTGATGGCCTCCGCAGTAAACGGATGCCAGTAGCGCATTGCGACAAAGCAGTGCGCATCGATGCCTTCCTCTTGCAGTTCCTGTTCCAAGGCTTTTGCCTGCCGCTCTGTGTGACGCCGAATCGGCGAGCCTCCGCCAATCGTCGCGTAGTGATGCTGGACTTTGCGGGCGCGCGTTGAGGAGATCAACTTGGCCAGCGGCTTCCGGCCGATCCGCGCAAAAGGGAAGTCAATGATATCGGGATCGCAGAATAAGTTGTACAGAAAGGGCTCAATCGCCTCCAGCGTGTCCGGTCCACCTAGCTGAAAGAGAACTATCCCCACGCGCCGGTTTGTCCGCGTCATCTTACCCCAGAACCCCTTCCAACATGACCCCCACAGAACGCCCGAAATTTACTCCCAAACAACCGTGTGAGTCAATGCTCGAATTGCAAAACCTTTCCAGCGGGAGTGCTCAATTGCCAATCCGCACGCTTCCGTGCAAGCTGATGCTATGCCCGAGCTGCCCGATATTACGGCTTATCTATCCGCACTCGAGTCGCGAATCGTCGGCCAGCCATTGCAGAAGGTCCGACTCGCCAGCCCCTTTCTGCTGCGAACCGTCGCGCCGTCGCTCAGTTCGTTCGAAGGACGCATCGTTCAACGATTGCGCAGGGTAGGAAAGCGTATCGCGATAGGAATGGAGGGGGGCCTGTGGCTGGTCTTGCATTTGATGATCGCCGGACCCCTGCACTGGAAGGTGGCAGGAGCAAAGCTTGGCGGGCGTCAGAACCTCGCAGCATTCGACTTTCCAAACGGCACGTTGGTTCTTACCGAGGCCGGCAGCAAACGACGTGCGGCCTTGCATTTGATCGAAGGCGAAGTAAATCTAGCATCGCTCGACGCCGGTGGCATTGATGTCTTCGAATCTGACCTGGAAACCTTTCGCAAAACGCTCACCGCCGAGAATCACTCGTTGAAGCGAGCCTTCACCGATCCTCGTCTTCTCAGCGGCGTCGGCAATGCCTATTCCGACGAAATCCTGCACGCCGCACAGCTTTCACCTGTCACGCTCACCAACAAGCTGACCCCGGACGAATGGAGCCGCCTGTTCGAAGCCACACGCAGCACTCTGCGTCTCTGGATCGACCGTTTGGTAAAGGAAGCGAAAGAAGATTTTCCGGAGAAAGTAACCGCATTTCGCAAAGACATGGCGGTTCACGGAAGGTATGGCTTGCCGTGTCCACGTTGCGGCGACAAAGTTTTGCGCATCCAATATGCCGACAAAGAAACGAACTACTGTGCTCGTTGCCAGACCGGAGGCAAAGTCCTCGCCGATCGCAGCCTCTCCCGCCTCTTGGGCTCAGACTGGCCGCGCACGCTGGAAGAGTTAGAAGCTCTCAAAAGAAGATGAACGCGGCGATCTGACGCCGCGTTCAACGAAAGAGTGATCAAATATTTGTGCTTACGGCAGCTGCAGGAACGTCTTTTCGTCCACGGTAATATTGCGCCGCTCGCCGTGGTGGACATAAAGAACTCGAAGGAACTTGTGGACGCCAGGTGCGGGATCAACTCCCATCGCCCGGTTATCCACCATCATCGAGATGTGTCCCTCATTCATGTAGCTTCGTACAGCATCGGTGACGTTCACGAATTGCCCGTTGACGCCATAGTAGGCCCGTAGGATCTGCACCCCGTGCTCGTGATGCTCGCGGTAGCCGTCGTGGCGGTCGTCCGAGTCGCGGTGGTCATTCCAGCCGCGGCGATCATCGGCCGCGTCGCGGGGATCAGCTTGCTCCCGATTCGGCGGATCCAGTTCCAGCGAGCAGTTACTGCGCTCCGGATACTTGTAGTCCTCTACTTGGCCATCCCAGCGGCGCACCTTGATGATCAAATCCTTGTTCTGATGTGGAGCGGGGTCGACACCCAGCGCGAACCGCGTCACCTCCAGCTGCAAAACGCCATCATGAACAAACGTACGAACGCGGGCCGTTACATCCACCCTTTGTCCGGGAACTCCCCACTCGGCGCGCACCAGCTCGCCGCCCTGAGCCCTTGCCGAAGCCCCAAAAAGACTGATCGAGGCGAGTATTGCCAATCCATAAATAAACCGACCAAAGCGCATATTCCCTCCAGATGTCTCCCGCACGATCATAGGGTTGACCTGAAGGGAGCACTACCGTACGAAAGGACGCCGACCAAAGTTTGCAGATCTGGTCTCGCCTATGCTCGAAGTCCCGTCACGCACTAGATTCTTCTACAATTTCCCGACGGAAACCAATTCGCGCCCGGGAGCCTCTAAGTCTAATTCTCTACGCGAGAACCAGAATGATTGCAGTTAAGCCCACTTCTCCGTCCCTCGAGTTCCCTCTACGATTCGAGTTCGCCACCCCTCGCGAGCGGGCTACCTGGGTCTATGGACTTCTCCGCGACATCCTCGACGTACCCATCGGGCGTCGCACTGAACGTCTCTCCAAGATTACGGCGGCAATCGATGCCCATCCTCACCGGGACGAAATCCGCGCCGCCTTTCGCGATTTCTGGTCCCACCATTCCTATGTCCGTGTGATCTCTGAGGCAGGCCTACCGGACGAAATCTTCCTGTTGCGGGAACTCTACGTTCGCGCTGCCAAACGCTTGATCCCCGAAGACGAGGTCAACGGCGATCTCTACATTCTTCTTGATTCCCTCGGACTCCGCGAAAGAGACGCCGCCTGGATTGCCTCTCTCCCCGACGAACTGGTCGCGTGGTGGTCCGATATCTTCCGCCTCTCGCTGCCGTCAATGCTCGCTTCCTGCAAAATTCTGGCCTTAAGAGCCGCGAATGTCGCCCTTTCTCGCGACATGGTGATCCTCGCCACCGACGATGACATCACCAAATCCAGCTTCTTCCACCTTCCGTCACTGGTCGAACGCGTCGTCCTCCATCCCGAGGACTTCGCTCTCTGGGAACGTCAACGCGACGCATGTACGGCTCAACTCCGCGAATTCAACGACCGGATCGAGAAGGAAGGAACATCGGCTGGACTGGTCTTTCGCCTCCGTCTCCTGCGATCATTTCTGTGGAGAATCGATCAGGTTCTAACGCTTCGGAAGGCTGGCGCGGACGGACGAAGGTTCGCAGCCCTGCTCATCGCCGGTTTTGCCTCCCAGCGCCGCATCGGCAAGGTGGCCAGCACTACGTTCCGCCGCCTGGCGCGCAGCCTGGTCGAGAAGACCGGACGCGTCGGCGTCCACTACATCGCCGAGAACGCCAGTCGTTGGCGCGTGATGGGCGCCGGAGCCATCATGGCGGGCATCATCACCTGCTTCACCGCTGTGGTGAAGTACACCATCTCCGCCAGAATCGTGCACGCCCCATTCTTGGTCGCGCTCGGACACTCCCTGAACTACGCCGTCAGCTTTCTACTCATGCAGGCCGGAGGGTTTCTTCTGTCCTCCAAGATGCCCGCCGCAACCGCCGCGACGCTCGTCGACGCTATGGAAGACCCCGCCAAAGATCACATGGCGAGCCTGCGCGCCATCTCGCAAACTCAGGTCATCGTTACAATCGGAAACCTCCTGGGAGCCATCCCCGGATCCATGCTCCTGGATCGTCTCTGGCATTGGATCACTGGACATCCGTTCCTCAGCCAGGCCGAAGCGGTTCACGGAGTCCACATGGTGATCCTGCATCAATCCCCTACGATTGCCTATGCGATTGTCACGGGAGTTCTCCTCTGGATCGCGTCGCTCGCAACCGGCTGGACCGCCAACTACATTGCCGTGACGAAAATGGACGCCGCCATCTCCCACAGCCTGCGCCTTCGTCATCGTTTCGGCCTTGAACGAACTGCAAGGTTGGCGGATTGGGTCAAACATCACGCGCCAGGATCCGCCGGATACATCGTCCTAGGCTTCCTGCTGGGAACGGTCCCGATTCTCGTCTCGCTGTTTGGTATTCCGCTCGAAGTCCGTCACGTCACCCTCCAGGCGGCCAGCTTGGGATACGCGCTAGACGCACAGATGCTCTACGGAGCCCTCGACCACCGAGAAGCAATCTACTCTTTACTGGGAATCTTCTGTATTGGAGTCCTTAACATCACTACATCGTTCGGATTGAGTTTTCTGCTGGCCTTGAGGGCGCGCGATGTAGGGGAAGAAAAGGCTCGCACGTTCCTGAAAGAGGTAGGCCGCGAGGTCCTGACGAATCCGGGCTCATTTCTCCTTCCAACAGAACCGAAGTCGTAAAAGGTTCGCTAAGCGCTCTCAGCGGCAGTTCGTAGCGAACTCGGCGGTGAAGGTGTTTTGAGAAGAGAAGAAAAAGCTAGCGAGTCTCCGCGACTCCAGCTTTAACATTTTCCATCTCTTCGATGACAGCATCCGCGAACTGCGATGTCCCGGACTGCCCGCCGATATCCCGCGTCAGTTTCTCGCGATGACGGTACACGCGCTCCAGCGCATTCCGAATCTGCGTGGAAGCCTCGTGTTCACCGAGGTGCCGTACCATCAGCAGCGCCGATCGCAGTAAGGCAGTTGGATTCGCTAGATTCTTCCCGGCGATGTCCGGCGCCGAACCGTGCACCGCTTCGAAAATTGCGCACTCATCGCCAAGATTGGCGCTCGGCACAAATCCGAGTCCGCCAACGAACGCCGCACAGAGATCGGACAGAATGTCCCCGTACAGGTTCTCCATCACCAGCATGTCGTACTGATACGGATTCATCACTAGTTGCATGCAGGTGTTGTCGACGATGTGTTCGGCATACGTAATTTCCGGATAGTCCTTCGCGACTGCACGCGAGCATCGCAAAAAGAGGCCATCCGACAACTTCATGATGTTCGCTTTGTGGATCGCATGAATCTTCTTGCGGTTGTTCTTGCGCGCATACT
>Ga0335082_10000094_pt1 | contig 89145 bp, 86 predicted proteins | sample Lox_Sample_41_FD_206718 | JGI IMG/M metagenome (GOLD analysis project Ga0335082, IMG submission 206718) | Soil microbial communities from Loxahatchee National Wildlife Refuge, Florida, United States - Lox_Sample_4.1 | ecosystem: Environmental > Terrestrial > Soil > Wetlands | place: USA... | reverse complement strand
CATCTTGCCTTAACCATTCGTGATACCAATCTTGCCGCCTTGAGGAGAGTCGCCCAGGTAGCGTCCACTCAGGTGGAGCTTGTGGACGAAATTTTTGTTCTTCCCGAAGATATTTGGTCGAAAGTGCAGAGATGGGAAGTTCGAGTTCCAACTATCATGAGTACTACCCAGGATGAGGTAATTCGCGCTATGACACCCTTCATCAAACTCGAAGGACACTCAGCGATACTCATACCTCTCTGGGTAGAAGACGAGTGGCTGGGCGGTCTCATACTCCGAGCCCGCGGGGAGGGGATATATGATTCATCTCACGTCGAACTATTGGCCACTGTGACCGAGCCGTTTTCAATTGCACTGGCCAACGCTTTGGCCCATGAGGAGCTCCTGAAATACCGTGACATGCTCATCGACGACAACCGCTTCCTGAATAGAGAGCTTCTATCCCGGACATCTGACGAGATCATCGGCGGAAACTCCGGACTGCGGCAGGTGATGGAGATGGTGCGGCAGGTGGCGCCGCTCAGTAACTCGGTGCTTCTCCTGGGGGAGACCGGCACCGGGAAGGAAGCCATCGCAAACGAGATCCACGCCGGATCGCCGCGCCGGGACAAGCCGTTCATCAAGGTCAACTGCGGGGCGATCCCCGAAAGCCTCATGGACAGCGAACTGTTCGGACACGAAAAGGGAGCTTTCACCGGGGCTGTGACGGAGAAGCGCGGCCGCTTCGAACGCGCTGACGGAGGAACCATCTTTCTGGATGAGATCGGAGAGCTTCCGCTGCCGGCCCAGGTCCGGCTCCTGCGGGTGCTTCAGGAGCGGGAGATCGAACGGGTCGGCGGGATCAAGCCGATCCCCCTGGATATCCGCGTCATTGCGGCAACCCACCGCAACCTGCAGAGCATGGTCGACGACAGGCTGTTCCGGGAGGACCTCTGGTTCCGGCTGAACGTATTTCCCATCATGATCCCCCCTCTCCGGCAGAGGAGGGAAGACATTCCGGCGCTGACCCGGCACTTCGTTACCCGAAAGAGCCTGAACATGGGGGTTCACGAGCCGCCGGCGATCGCGCCGGGGGCGCTTCAACGCCTGGTGGCCTACGACTGGCCCGGAAATGTGCGCGAGCTGGAAAACCTGGTGGAGAGGGAACTGATACTGCACCGCGGAGGACAACTGCTCTTCAGCTCCATTGCCCCTGCCGAGCGGGATGGTAAGGGACCGGCCGCGCCCACGGGGACGGCCGTTGTTACACCCTTGAGGTTGGACGAGGTGACGGCCCTGCACATCGGCAAGGTACTCAGGATGACCAACGGGAAGATCAATGGGCACGGCGGAGCGGCCGAAATGCTCGGTGTGGAGCCGAACACGTTACGGGCACGGATGGACAAGCTTGGTATCGGCTATCGTCGCCGGGAGCGGGAAAGCAAATGCTGAATTACTTTTCACCTATGATATCCACACTTACGCAACACCAGAACTGTCAAATCATCTGGCAGAGGAGTACCAGGCTGAACCATCGCTGCTATCCGATCCACCATTTCCCTGGCGCTTCCCGCTCCTTCCAGTTGGGCAGCCAGAACGCCATTGCCGATAGCAATCTCCGAACGGGCGTCAATCAGTCCGTCGCTGTACAGAACCAGGGCATCCCCATCTTCAAAGATACATCCCCCCTCCTGGTATTCCTCTTCAAACGAAACCCCCAAAGGAAGGCCTCGCGGAAGAAGATCCTCAACCCTTCCATCACTGCGCCGCAGAAAGACAAAACCGTGGCCACAGTCCACATACGTCATCAGTGATGCGATTCAATCAACCAATCCCAAAAGGCTGAAATGACATGAACGAAAATCGGCTAGACAGCGCCAGTCTCCTTAACCCGAATCAGCGCGGGGGGCTTGCCACGACCCTGATAACACTGGAAGAGATGCTGTGTGAAATGGAACTAACCATCACAGGCGGCTGTTGCAAGGGTATTCTTTAACAATCCCGTTATACAACCATCGAAGGGAAAAAAGACTCTTCGCACTGGCGCTGATACAAATACCAACAAACTGCCACCGGAAGCGAGTCCACCGCAAATGGCTCAAGAGCACTGCCCCCCCCTGCTCCGCAAGTCAATCATATAAGTTCAGAATCATCGACTTCAAAAGAATCACCTGTGCCTGCGCCGGTAAAACCAGCACAAAGTGTGTCGTCTACAATCGCCCCAAGTACCTCACTAATAAACCGACCTCTGGTTCGTGCAAATGAGAACGGCTCCGCAGATAAACTCTCAAGTTCTGGACATGAGCACTCTGATACTGGGCATGTTATGGTTTTGGGTGAAGTTGGTTCACCGCACTTCATTCATAGAGAATTACCGAAATACCCGTACATGGCTCGAAAGCTCGGAAAAGAAGGAAAGGTTGTCTTAAGACTGACGCTTGATGCACAAGGACAATTACAGGCAGTTGAAACTGTTGAAGCCTCCGGATTTGGATTTGCAGAAGCGGCAAATACTGCTATCAGAATGTCAACTTATGCGCCAGCCGTAAAAAATGGAAGAGCTATATCATCACAGGTTCTCGTGCCGGTAAAATTTGTCCTTCAATAAATATTATAAAGCATGAAGACTACCCTTAAAACAAACACAAGATGGTTTCTGCCACGTTCTCTTTGTCACTGGTTAACAATAATATCACTATTTCCCTTCTATCCGACCACAACAAATCTCCCGCCTCCAAATGCAACCCCATACAGATTGCTTGCAGTGCCGATGGTTTGATTGGTCCAAGTGATACCATCGGGAGAAGTCAACACAAACCCCGTACTACTTGTAGAGATGGTATTCCCGACAACAACGTATTGACCATTGGCAAAAGTAATGCCGACCAGATTTGCCGTGGGGCCGGATGACTGCCGGGTCCAACTGCTGCCGTCGGCGGAAGTGAGGATTGCTCCCACTCCGACCGCAACAAACTGGTTGTTGCCATATGTAATGCCATACAGGTTGCTCGCTGTTTCCTGACTCGTCCAGGAAAGGCCATCCGCCGAGGTCATTATGATGCCGGTTCCCGCGTTTACCGAGCCTGCAACAACAAATTTGCCATTGCCGTAAGTGACGCTGTAAAAGAATTTTGTCGGACCGTATGTCTGAGTTGTCCAGGTTACGCCATCCGAAGATGTCAGTATCCCGCTCATCCCCACGGCAACAAATTTCCCATTGCCATAGATGATTCCAGTCAACTGTGCCGGTGCGGTAGATGATTGAGGAGTCCAGGTAAGGCCGTCAGCGGAAGTCAGAATTGTCCCGGCATCACCGACTGCGACAAAGAGGCTATTGCCGAATGTGACACCATATAGATTGGCACCGGTTCCGGAAGTTCGGCTTGTCCATGTTCCTCCATCTGGTGAAGTAAGTATCGTGCCGGAATCGCCAACGACAACGAAAAGATTGTTGCCCGATGGCGTTCCGAAGGCCACGCTGTTGAGTTCATTGGTGGTCCCAGGCGACTGTTTCGTCCACGTAACAGCGTCACTGGAGGTAAGAACAGCACCGGAGCTATTGGAAACCAGCCGCGCCGAAGAGCCGCCACCACCACAGCCTGCAAGAATCAGAATACACATAATAGCAAGAATCGTTCGCATAAAGCCCTTTCCCCCTAAAATCTCATTTCCAGTGTCACCCGCGCTTCAATCGGTTCCTGCGGATGAGTGTGGATGTCGTTTACCCCTCCAGGAGGTTCACCCGGAAGCCTGGAGGTATAATAATAGTCAATGTCACTTACCTTGGCATTGAAAATATTGAACACATCTACAAGAAGTCGCCAGTTTTCAAAGGGCTTTTCGTGAAACTTGTAGCCGACCCGAGCATTGACGACCGTGCTGGGCTTGGAGCGTACGCTGTTATCATCAATTAATGGGCGAGGACCAAAATATTGCACCCGCAAGCTTCCCAAAAAGCCCTTTATGTCGTCAATTGACATTCCTGCTGAAAATACCCCTTCGGGAGAACCTGGGATATATGACCCGGCAGGGTCATTCTGGAAACGGGCATACGAATAGGCAAAATCAGCATCCAAGGTGAACCAGGGGACAGGGGTGTAATAATTGGCCCATTCCACTCCGTAGCGACGACTGGGGAAACTTGCTGACGTTGCACCGTGGTCGCCTTCGAAGGTGAGTTCCGAACCGAGGCTCAAATACCAGAAGGTCAGCTCATTTTGCATATGGGGAATAATGGCGGTTCGCATTCCGACTTCGGCTCCCTTGGCACGAACCAGCGGCGTAACCTTGTCGGCATGCTCATTGGTCAGCGGGTCCACTGTTATGGTTGCACCGCGACCGTCATTGCTATGGAAACCGTAACCGCCATTGATGTAAAACTCTGTCTTGGCCCACGGTCCAAAAATCAGGCTCAGCTTAGGGCTGGCAAGGAAGTCACTGGCATTACCTGAATTGAGCGGGTTATCACTGGATACATTCCATACGTAGTAGTCTCCGCGTACTCCGGCCACGGTCCTGAATTTTTCCGCCCATTTGAAGCCATTCTGCAGGTAGATTGCGACGCTTGTCTGGACAACATGGTCCTGGCGGGCTGTACCGATAATTGTGGTTCCTTGCGTATGGTACAGGGCAACCGGGTCGATGTTGTCATTACGAACCTGTAAGCCAATTGTGTTATCCATGTCGTGCCCAAAAAGCTTGCCCAGCCAGGTCTGGCTTGCTTTGGCACCGAAGATAATTCGGCGGTCTCTTTGTAGAAATTGGTCTCCCGAAACGTGGTCATCAATGAAATAAGTAAAGTTATTGTATAAATCCATGCCATAGTCGATGAAGTAGGCCGTCGCCTTGAAAACGGTGCTTTCCGTCGTATGCTGCCAATCTCCGGACAGACTGTAACGCCACGATTTGCCTCCGTCCGTGGGGTCAAGCGTACCGTAACGGGAAACCAAACCATCAGCAAGAGCACGGTCCGCTGTCTGGTTCGTGGCATTCCATTTACCGTAATACGCCATTCCTGTAATGTTGAAATCGTCCTGTCCCGATTGTTGGCTGTAGCGCAAGACGGTGTTGATTTTCTTGAAATCGTCGGGATTCACCCACGGCCCGGCGTTATGCATCAATTCCAAGCCATAGAGAAGTTTGCCTTTGAAAAGATTGTTAGATGCGGCAGCCAGAATGCGCTGATAGCCATCTGTGCCCAATGTCAGCACCCCCAGGTTTTGCTTTAGTTCCGTGACATAATCCATGTGAACGGCACCAGCAGCGGAAAAATCCCCTTCCTCGGCATAATACGGCCCTTTGCGGTACTGAATTCCGCTCAAAAGCTCCGGTATAAGAAAATTGAGGTCCAGATAACCTTGTCCGTGGGCATGAGTCGGCATATTGACCGGCATCCCCGCTACCGTTGCCGCCAAGTCGGTGCCGTGGTCAAGATTGAAGCCACGAAGATAATACTGGTTTGCCTTGCCTTCACCGCTGTGCTGACTGATGACCAGACCGGGGACAGCCTCCAGCAACTCGCCTGTCCGTAAAATAGGTCTATTCTCCAGCTGCTTGGGGGTAATCGTGCCTTCAGTCGAGGAATCAGCGCTGCCCACCAAGTCTTGTGCCGAATCGGTAACTTCGACTGTATCTAACGTCTGCACCCCTCCTGCGAAAACGGCAGACGGCGAAACTCTACACATGATAGCCAATAACAGCATTGTGACCATCAATTTACTGTGGCTTCGGTAATAGCTGAAAACTACTCTCCCTTCCTTTCTCACCACTACCTCCTGAATACATCTGATTGCAATAACAGCAATAAATATGACCACTTTGGGGATTAATTAAGCTTAAAGCGGACAGGGACATCAACTTCAGCCGCAACTGGTTTGTCACCTCGCCGTGCCGGAACGAATGACCAGTGCTGCACTGCTTCAACGGCAGCATCGTCTAATAACCGCACCCCGGAGGTCTTCTCCAGTCTGACGCTCTTAGGATGTCCGTCAGGAGTTACAAGTACCCGTACGGTAACTGTGCCTTGCAGTTTTAAGCGGCGGGCAGCGGCAGGATACGGTGGCACTGGGTTACTGAGATATGCCGCGTCATAACTTGGCCCGATAGTGGTCACTTCTTCATTGTTACGGTGCCACGAAGCTTTTGCAGCGGGAGGTGAGGCCATATTTGATACCGCTGCCGGGTTGCTTTTCATCAGCATCCTGTCAGCTGCCGTATCACGGGAAGGCGTTAGCGGCATGGATAAAGTTCCCTTTACAGGTGAAACATCTCTTTTTACTTCCAGCGGTGCGTTCACTTGTGCGCTTGCCGGTTTTGGAATTGTCGGCGAAACCGGTATCGGAAGTGGCATAGGTTTGACTGAAGTTTTTGTTATCTTCGCCGTTTTTGTTACTTTGGGAGGTGGCAGCGGAACAATTGACTGCTGGGGGGTCGGATTTACCATGACAACTTCAATAACTTGGGGCCTGGAAAGACTTCGGGGCATTTTCATCCCCGTGATAAACACCGCACCTCCGACTACGTGCAGCACAAGCGAAAACAGTACTGCCAAGATGACAAAACGGTTACCAGACTCAGAAAGAATATGCCTGTATTCCATTGAATTGTTGAGTATTTCCATGTTTCAGCTTTAAATTTCACGGGATATATGGCCGCACCCGACAGGATGAAGCCCTTATGCAGTATAGGTAGGAGTTAAAGTGCCAGAGATAACGCAACAGTAGGTAGCACTAATGTTTAAAACGTAACACATATCGGTTACCATTTAAGTGATTGCGTGTCAACAAAATATGTGTTACGAATATAATAAATGTAGCACACACTTGAGTTACGTTACTTGTCCCCCGTAAAAAGGAGGTACATCATGCACATGGCCGACGCGCTTCTGTCTCCTGCTGTCGGAGGAGCAATGTGGGCAATATCAGCAGGAACAATTGCCTATAGTTCCGCAAAAGTCCGCTCTGAAGCTGATGACCGTAAAGTGCCGCTCATGGGGGTACTTGGAGCGTTTCTCTTTGCCGCTCAAATGATTAATTTTAGCATTCCAGCAACTGGCTCCAGCGGGCATCTGGGGGGTGGCCTTTTATTGACCATTCTTCTTGGCCCCTATGCCGCGTTCCTGACTATCGCCTCAGTTCTGGTTGTCCAGGCGTTGTTTTTCGCTGATGGCGGTTTGTTGGCTCTTGGCTGCAATATCTTCAACATGGGGTTTATCCCCGCCTTTCTTGTCTACCCACTGTTCTACAAAAGAATGCTTGGCAATAATCCTTCCCAAGTCCGCCTTACTCTGGCAACCATGACTGCCGCCATTATCGGTTTGCAGTTAGGCCCTTTCAGTGTCGTGATGGAAACCTGGCTTTCCGGCATTTCCTCACTTCCGTTTTCAACGTTCGTGCTGCTCATGCAACCGATTCATCTTGCCATCGGCATAGTTGAAGGCTTTGTCACCGTTGCCATAGTTACCTTTGTGCGGAAAGCACGTCCGGATATAATCAATGGCGTTCTGGCTGGACAGCCTATCGGCAGCCATCCTCTGCGTAATGCCTTGGTTGCTTTTCTGGCAGTTTCCTTGTTTACTGGAGGTCTCATGTCCTGGTTTGCCTCCAAAGACCCCGATGGTCTTGAATGGGCCATTACTAAAGTAACCGGGTCAGAAGACCTCAAGGGGCCGGAAAACGGTGTACATGGCGCACTGGCTTCCATGCAGAGAACACTGGCATTCCTACCGGACTACAATTTCAGGAAGTCCGATGTTAAGGGCGGAGAACAAGCAGTTGCAGCGGACAAAAAGGAAGAGAGTAAACTCGGTACCAGTGTGTCAGGGATTGTCGGCGGCGTGCTGACATTGGTTATCGTATCATTGAGCGGCCTGCTTATGACGAGAAGAAACCGGACAGCTGCTTAGTTCATGTCTGACAAACTATGGTGAGAATGGGGAGTATGAGTACTCACCATTTTTTCGAGAGCAGCTTATGCCAACCATTGATGGCGCATTATTCGACATCAAAAAACTTGACCAGCTTGCTTTGGGCTCGACTGCCATACACCGGCTAGACCCAAGGGCAAAGGTGCTGGCTACGCTGTTCTTTATTATTGCGGTAATTTCCTTCGGCAAATATGAGCTTACAGCTCTTTTTCCGTTTTTCATTTTCCCGGTATTCCTGATGACTTCAGGCAGCCTGCCCGTAAAGTACATTGCGAAGAAAGTTCTTGTCGTTATTCCATTTGCTCTGATAATCGGCATTTTTAACCCGGTCTTTGACCGTACAGTGCTTGTCCATGTAGGTTCTGTAGGAATTTCCGGCGGGTGGTTTTCTTGGGCATCCATCATGTGCCGTGCCGTTCTGTCGGTTGGTTCGGCGATAATTCTGGTGGGGGTAACAGGTTTCCCAGCGATATGTAGCGCTTTGGAACGATTGGGGGTGCCGCAGACCTTCGCTCTCCAGTTGCACTTTCTCTATCGGTACATTTTCGTATTGACCGAGGAAGGCTCCCGAATGGCAAAGGCGCGTGAACTCAGAACCTTCGGCAGTAACGGCAAGGGCATGAAAACATTCGCGGCCGTAATCGGCAGCTTGTTGCTCAGAACGTGGCAACGTGCTGAACGCATTCACATGGCAATGCTGGCGCGAGGTTTTAATGGCGACTTCCACACACGGCAGTTATTCCGCTTTGGCAGAAAAGAGGTCTCCTTTCTCTTAATTTGGACGTTTGTGTTTATTCTGATGCGGTTGCAAAACTTCCCACGATTGCTGGGACAATTTGTTACAGGGTTAATGTAATGAGCCACCATATCGTTGAAGTCAATAATGTGAGACATGAATATGCTGATGGCACGGTCGCACTCCAGGGTGTATCCTTCAGGATTCATCATGGTGAATCGGTGGCAATAATCGGTGCAAATGGTGCGGGGAAATCAACCCTGTTGCTGCATCTGAATGGCTACCTGACGGCAACCTCCGGCACAATCCGCATTGGCGATTTCCCCCTCACCAAAAGCACGTTGGCATCGATACGACGTACTGTCGGCATGGTATTCCAAGACCCGGATGACCAGCTGTTTATGCCGACAGTGTTTGATGATGTTGCCTTTGGCCCATTGAATCTTGGTATCCCTGAAACGGAAGTCGAACAACTTGTAGAAAATGCCCTGACGAGGGTTGGAGCCGAGCATCTTATGAGCAAACCACCTTATCATCTATCGGGAGGTGAGAAAAAGAGAGTCGCCATTGCTACTGTGCTTTCCATGTCGCCCGATATCCTAGTAATGGATGAACCGACGAGCGGACTTGACCCGTTTGCAAGGCGGCAGTTGATGACCTTATTGAAGGACTTCCGGCATACCAAGATATTTACTAGTCACGACTTGGATATGGTTCTTGAACTCTGCGAGAGAACCATAGTGCTTCATGACGGGGAAATAATAGCCGATGGTCCCACATTGGATATCTTCTGCGATGATGCTCTTCTGGCCCAATGCAGGCTTGAAAAGCCACTAACAATGCAGGGTTGCATGGTGTGCGGGAAAAAATAGTCGAATTTCGTTGTAAAGATGGTAGAATGCTCCCATTAAACATTGTGAGGGCATAAATATGGGAATCATAAGCAGATTCGGGGTTTCAATTGATGAAAAACTTCTCGAAAGCTTTGACCTGCTCATAGAGCAAAAGGGCTATGTGAATCGTTCTGAAGCGATTCGAGACCTCATCCGTGCATCACTGGTCGAACTGAAATGGGAGGCGGGAGACGAAGACGCGGTTGGGACCGTGACACTTGTCTATAATCATCATGTTCGAGACCTCTCAGATAAACTCACTGAACACCAGCATGCCTACCATGACAATGTCGTTTCCACCCTTCACGTTCACCTTGATGCCCATAACTGCCTTGAAGTATTGGTTGTGCGCGGGGCAGCCAGCGTCGTCAAGAAGATTGCCGATGAATTGATTGGCGTGAAAGGAGTTAAGCACGGGAAACTGGTCATGACAACTACGGGGAAGGAACTGCATTAAACAGGAATTTTGGCTCATTATGTCAGCAAGAGTCGTGTTCGCCAAGCGCGTCCAGGTATCATCGTCGGTCACTTTTGCGATAAAAGATAGTTACATTTGTTAACATATTGAAATTGCTGATTTAAAGATATGTAGCACTGTTACTTGGATTACAGTTGTTGTGAGCAATGCCATGCAGCGCATCTATCCAGACAGGTATTCCGGTGTTAACTATAAAAGTACCTGAAGAGTACCTTCCAGTCCTCTGACTCTTATCTAAAATCACCACAACATTCACCCCTCGCTTCTTAGCTTCCAGCAGTGCCTTCGCAATCGGCGCCGATGTAAAGCTGTATGCCTGCACGAGGACTTCATTCCTTGCAGCATTAATTTCCTTCACGATGACAGTTGTAGCACCACCATGTGGAGAAAAGAAAACCTCACCTGTTCCTGTCAGCGGTATTGGGGCGGGAACCCCTATTGCCGCGTCCAGGTTGAATATCATTAAACCTACACCAATCCCAACTATACCAAGACGAAAACGTCTCATTCATCCGCCGTGCCGATTCGGGCGCTCGCTCTTCTATCCGGTGGAGTACCTGCTTGATATCCGAAAGCGATATCTCACGTACCGGCTTTGCCCCAAGCCAGGGGAAAATATTCTTTTCCAAACGTTCAAGGGTAGTCTTTGCGTGGCTTGCGGCCCACCCTTCCACCTTGCCGGCATGCCATAAACGGGCCACAACCTCAAAGGAACTCTCATTACTGGAAATAATAGCGGCCTTCTGAGCCTTCTTGATCTCTGAGGGGTCAACACCATTGGCGAGGAGTTTCTTTGCCTCCTCACGGCGTTGTCGTGCGTCGGAAAGGGTTACTGCGGGATAGGTTCCAAGAGAAAGGGTTTTGCGTTTACCAAGAAAGGTGTAATCAAGCCGCCAATGCTTACCGCCTGTTGATGCCACCAGAAGATAAAAGCCTTGACCGTCGGAAAGCTTGTAATCCTTTTCCTTCGGCTTTGAATTCCTTGCCTGAACGTCCGAGAGGGGAACAATCCTTTTGCGCATGGCCAGTTACCTCCATTTACGGTATCCGGCTTTACGGTATGTCAACGGATGACAACGGACGTCACTGGACTACAGATAAAGAAAAAGCCCTGATTTCTCAGGGCCTTTTGGTCTTGTCCGGACTATGCCGGACTTAACAATGGTGGCGGTGCAGGGACTTGAACCCCGGACACTACGGATATGAGCCGTATGCTCTAACCAGCTGAGCTACACCGCCGAAACCTTTGTATAAAAAGAACCCCGTGGGCTAGCCAACGAGGTGGTATGTCGTTACAGTCTGGCATCCTGCACATGTACCAGCGAGCTTTTTTTTATAGACCATCTGCTCTGCGAAGTCAAGAAAATTTCAGCAATCATAGCCGATGCCGACCCCGCACATGACGGCCGCGTTACGGCCTACGCCCCACCGCCTGCAGCAGTTCGTCCAGGGTCAGGTTCTCCTCGGCTACCACGGCGAAGGGCTCGCCGGAACGGCTCCGCAGGATATCGAAGCGGGGGAGCCGCTCCCCGTCCTCCCCGTGGGCCAGCCGGGAGATGACTACCCCCATCCCGGCAAGCTGTGGCTGAGAGCAGGAATTGTGACAGCCGGAAATGGCCCAGGCGAGGTGCTCCACTCCCGGCTCCAGCCGCTCCAGGATGGCACGGGCGATGTCCCGGGTAGGGCCGAGCCCCATGCGGCACTCGTGGCTCCCGGGGCAGATGCGGAAGGTCACCCGCTCCTCCCGGCTCGTACCGGGAAAGCCCGCGGCGGCAAGGGCTTCCCGCGCCTCCGTCTCATTGGCCTCATCGACCAGGTGGAGGGCGATGTTCTGGTCGACGGTCAGCATCATCACCCCTCCGGCGAAACGCCGTGCGCATTCGGCCACTTTCCGGAGGTTGGCGGTAGCGATTTCACCGGCGAAGGGGCGTGCTTCCAGCCGCCGGCACGCACCGGAGGCGGATACGCCGCTCTCACTGCCTGTGTCCGGAAAGAGCTCCGGCATGCTCCACCCCGTTTCCGCCTCAAGGAGGTCACGGAACCGGTCGCGGCCGATCTCGGCCAGCAGGTGCTTGAGACGCTTTCCGGGAGGGGTATGGGCCGCATAGATCCGCACGATCCCTTCCACGATGGGGACGACGCGCTCCTCGGAGACCTCCCGCGCCAGGAGGAATCCGGGGGCCGGCGCCCGACCGAGCCCTCCGCCTGTCCAGACGTCGAACCGCCCCGTCTCCCCGTCGGTCCCCGCGAGAACGATTCCCACATCCTGGATCAGGTGCCTCGCTCCGGCGCTCCCGGCCTCGACGGCGATCTTGAACTTCTTGGGAAGCCCCTCGAAAGAGGGGTTGTTGGTGAAATGGGAATGAAGGCGCTGCGCCAGCCGCCGCGCCACCGGGAAGCCGGCATGGCCGTGGGTGCTGCACGTCACCCCGCGCACCGCACCACCACAGGCCCCCCGCGAGGTGAGCCCCGCCTCCGCCAGGAACCGGGCAACCTCCGGGAGGTCCTCCATCCGCAGCCAGTGGAGCTCCATGCTACCCCGGGTGGTGAGGTGGACCTCCCCCCCGCTGAAACGGTCGGCGATGGCGCAGACATGAAGGGCCTGGTCGGCGGTGATGACGCCGGCGGCCAGCTTGACCCGCTGCATGAAATACCCTTCCTGGCGTTGTTGATAGATCCCCTGTATCCGCAACTCCGGCGGTGTGCTCATTCCTCTCTCCCCTTCACGTTTCGTTTCGCATTGCTTGAAAAAAAGGGCGCCCGGAATCACCGGACGCCCGAGTGCTTCGCAACGGAGGAAACCAGTGTCCCGTGCGGTTAATTCTTACCCTGCAATTACGGGCCATTTGGCCCCTGGCTGTGTTGCGGCTCCTCGGCTTGGGCCCCACACTAGGCCTGCGTCGCCGCGCCGTGCCAGGAACCAAAATTCCTCGGAATTCTTGCGGTGAACTAACCGCACGGGACACTAGGCCCCCTTTCCTCTGATGAAACCGATGGCCCGCTCGATCCGGCGCCGCCCCTCGTCCCGTCCCAACACCTCCAGCACCTCGTAAATGGAGGGAGAGGTGGTCCCCCCGCAGAGGGCGACCCGCACCGGCGGGCCGATCTTCCCCATCTTGATCCCCTGTTCGGCGCACAGCTCCTTGAATGCAGTCTCGATACCGTCGTGGGTGAAGTCGGAAAGAGTTGCGAATCGGGCGAGGAGTCCATCGTAGAGGGGGACGACGTCCGGCGTGAGGAACTTGGCGACCGCTTCTACCTCATAGGGGAAGTCGCTCCGGTAGTAGAACGCCGCACCGTCCGCCATCTCGACCATGGTCCTCGCCCGTTCCTGGAGGGTTTTCACCACGGCGGCCAGGTCGGGCCCCGCAGCCGGGTCGATCCCCCGCTCCCTGAGGAAGGGGACAAGGAGCCCGGCAAGCCGCTGCGGGTCACCGCTCTTGATGTAGTGGTGGTTGAGCCAGAGGAGCTTGTCCGGGTTGAAGACCCCGGCGGAGCGGCCGACCGCCTCGATGGAAAACTTTTCGATCAGCTCCTCCCGGGAGAAGATCTCGTCATCCCCGTGGCTCCAGCCGAGACGGACGAGGTAGTTCACCATCGCCTCGGGGAGAAAGCCCATGTCGCGGTACGCCATCACACTGGTGGCGCCGTGGCGCTTGGAGAGGCGAGTCTTGTCGCTCCCGAGGATCATCGGCACATGGGCGAATTGCGGAACCGGGCAGCCGAGGGCCTCATAGAGCATGATCTGGCGGGGGGTGTTGTTGACGTGATCGTCACCGCGGATTACCGTGGTGATCCCCATGGTGGCATCGTCGATGACCACGGTGAAGTTGTAGGTGGGGGTTCCGTCGCTGCGCTGGATGATCAGGTCGTCCAGCTCCTCGTTCGCGAAGGAGATCAGCCCCTTGATCAGGTCGTGGAAGGAGGTTTCGCCGATCTGCGGTGCGCGGAAGCGGATGGCGAAGGGCGCACCCGGGACATCGCCGGTCCGGTTGCGGCAGGTGCCGTCGTACTTCGGCTTGCGCCCTTCCCGCATCGCCTGCTCCCGCTTCGCCTCCAGCTCTTCGGAGGTGCAGTAGCAGCGGTACGCCTTCCCTTCGTTCACGAGCCTCTCGACGGCCTGCCGGTAGACGGGGAAGCTCTCCGACTGGTAAAAGGGCCCTTCGTCCCAGTCGAGGCCGAGCCAGGTCATCCCCTCGAGAATGGCGTCCACCGATTCCTGGGTTGAACGGGCCACGTCGGTGTCTTCGATGCGGAGGATGAATTTCCCCTTTTCCTTGCGGGCCAGGAGCCAGTTGAAGAGGGCGGTCCGGGCACCGCCGACGTGGAGATAGCCGGTCGGGCTCGGGGCGAAACGGAGACGGACTTCGTACATGATAACTCCTTGCGTACAGTGTATGGGTGCAGGGGGAAAGGCGCCGGCAGGAAATCCGGGGAGAAAAAGGCAGTCACGCCGGTTCCGGTCACCGGCCGCCGTTTCCGCCGTCGTCTTCCTCGGTCGGTTTCCTTCCGCCGGGGATTCTGTATTCCTCTCCGGCCCAGGCGCCGAGATCGATGAGCCGGCACCGCCCCGAACAGAAGGGGCGGTGGGGATTCCCCTCCCAGGGGGATTCCTTGCCGCACCGGGGACATGGTATGTTCGTCGGCATTGCCGTCATGAAAGGCCCACAAAAAAACCCCGGCGCCGCGGCAACCCTGGGGTCGATCTTTTCCCGCATTGAAATAACAAGATGAAGCGGATTCTACTGAGAAAGGAACAGAGTGTCAACGGGGGAAATCCGTCAGAACGCTCCGCTCATCTGCATCAGGTGGGCGAGCGATTCCGCCAGTTCACGGTATCCCAGGGCGTTGGGGTGAAAAACATCGGCACGGTGCGCACGGTTTTCCAGGATCGTCTTCAGGACATCCCCTGCATAGGGAACCCCGGATTCCGCGGCGATCTGCCGATAGAACGGGGGGGACGGGGAGATCTTTCCTGCCGTGATGCGGGGAACGGCGACGAGGATGACAGAGGCGCCCCGCTCCTTTGCCAGGCGGACCATGGCGCGGATATTGGCGGCCACCAACCGTTCGTCGACGCCGTGGATCAGGTCGTTGCCGCCGTGGCAGATGATCACCATGTCGGGACGGAGCCTGCCGAGGATCTGTGCCAGACGCCTGAGGCCGTGGGAGCTCAGCTCTCCCGGCACACCGGCGTTGATCACTTTCCTGCCGATAAGTCTCTCCAGGACTGCGGGGTAATTCTCGTCGTACACCGCGCCGATGCCGTAGGTGATGCTGTCGCCGAAGGCGAGAACGACCCCGTCCCTGGGAAGCAGTGGAAGCCGCGGTTCCGGCTTCGCTCCGGCCTGCGGTGGCATGGCCACCACGAATGCGGCCAGCAGCAGGCCCCAGCCGACTGCAGCACTCCATTGTCTCCGGGAAAACAGGAAACGAAGAGGGCCCCTGCGTCCTTCCCCGCGCCTCCCGGCCGTTTCTCCGGCAAAACATGTCTTCGTCCGGATTTTCATAAGTTATTTTTCAGCTTAACCGATATTTTCATCAGGGGCAAGGGTAATTCATCGACGGCTGCGCTCCTCCCGCAGGGGGCGCAGCGGTGGAAGACAAGAGCCGTTCCCGCACGGCCCACTGTGCCCTGGCGCTCCCATCAGTCTGTTTGACACGGGAGCCGTCATACTGGTATAAACAACGCGATGAAAGCAGCCGAGATCACACGAGGAGATACCATGAAAAGCAGCTCGATAACCACCGCCACCCGTTTGTGCGCAGTCATCGGCAACCCGGTTGCCCACAGCCTTTCTCCGGCACTCCACAACACCGCATTCAACGAACTGGGTCTCGACTTCGTCTACCTGGCTTTCCGGGTGGAGGACGTGGCGGGAGCACTGGCCGGGATGCGGGCCCTCGACAACTTCCGCGGCATGAGCATCACGATCCCCCACAAGATCGAGGCCATGAAGCACGTGGACAAGATCGCTGACGTGGACCGCAGCATCGGCTCCATCAACACGGTCATCAACGACGGCGGGAAACTGACCGGCCTGGGTACCGACGGACCGGGGGCATTGAAGGCCCTGGTGGATGCGGGGGTGGAACTGGAGGGGAGGAACATCCTCATGCTGGGTGCGGGGGGAGCGGCGCGGGCCATCGCCTTCACCCTGGCCCGGAACACCGGGCTGAACAGGCTTTCGATCCTGGACATCGACACCGTCATGCTGCAGGGGTTGGCGGGCGACCTGAAGGCCGGCACGGAGGCTGACATCGAGGCGGCGCCCCTGATCGACGACTCCCTGGCGGAGGCAATGGCCGAGGCCGATGTCGTCATCAACTGCACGCCGGTCGGCATGCATCCCCGGGAAGACGCCTCCCTCGTTCCCCCCGCACTCTTCAGGCCCGGTCAGACGGTGTTCGACATCGTCTACACTCCCCTGGAAACGAAGCTCCTGGCCGATGCCCAGTCCTGCGGCCTGCGGGTCATCTCCGGTGTCGAGATGTTCATCAACCAGGCGGTCCTCCAGTTCCAGCACTTCACCGGCCAGGAAGCGCCGGTCGAGGCGATGCGGCGGGTGGTCATGGAAAGGCTGACATCATGAACATCGTCCTGATCGGCTATCGCGGCACCGGCAAGAGTTCCGTCGGAGAGATACTCGCCGCGCGCCTCGGCATGCCGTATATCGGCATGGATGGGGAAATCGTCAAGAGAGGCGGGATGTCGATACCGGAAATCGTGGGAAAGTCCGGCTGGCCCGAGTTCCGCGACCGAGAAACCGGTCTGGCACGGGAGCTGGCGGCACGCGACGGCGTCATCATCGATACCGGCGGCGGGATCATAGAACGGCCCGAAAATATGGAGGCACTGGGGAAAAATGCCCGGATCTTCTGGCTGAAGGCCGAGGTGGCGACCATCGTCTCCCGCATCCAGGGCAACAGCGACAGGCCCCCCCTCACCGCCGGGAAGACCTTTACCGACGAGGTGGCGGAAGTCCTGGAGCGAAGGACCCCACGATACCGGAGCGCCGCCCACTACGAAATCGACACCGACGACCTGACCCCGGAGCAGATCGCCGACCGCATCATCGCCATCGTCCGCCCCTGATTCAGAGCGACATGCAGGCGGCGCTGACGATACCTCCCGCCAGGGAGAGGGTCCCGAGAAGAACCGCCGGGGCAGTGCGGTTGTCGGCAATGTCCCGGCACAGGTCGGTGAACAGCACCTTCAGGAGGAAGAACAGCAGGATCTGCACCACCAGCGCCACCACGGCCCAGACGACCATGTCCGTGAAGGAGACGCTGTTGATGATGGCGCTGGCCAGGGGGATGACGAACCCCAGCAGGGCGCCGGCGAAGCTGATGGCCGGCGCCACCTTTCCCTCGTGAATCATGCGGAACTCGGGAAAGGGGGTGACCCATATGTAGATCGCCGTAAAGAGCGCCACCAGTACCGCGGCCGCGACGAAATGGGTGAAAAAGCTCGTGAGCCCGGCCAGCGACTCCATGACGGTTACCGACTCCATGTCACACCTCCTCGAAGTAGTGGGGAACGAACCTGCTGCCGTTGGTGGTGATTTCCGAGCGGTCCTCGCGAATCCCGATTCCCGCCGACTCGCCGCCGATGATCCAGGAGCCGATCACGGGGAAATTGCCGTCGAATGAGGGGAGCGGCACATAGCGCTGGTAGATGTGCCCCTCGTCGCCGTAGGTCCCCGGGGTGCCGATCCACTCCCCGCCGCGGCGGATCAGGACATTCCCCCCTTCCCGCGACAAGAGCGGCTTGCGCACATAGTCTCCCCCGAGGGGACGGTCGTCGAATGACGCCTCCAACAGGTTCGGATGTCCGGGAAACATCTCCCAGAGAATGGGAAGAATCCCCTTGTTGCTGAGGATCATCTTCCAGGCCGGCTCGATCATCCGCAGAGGCGCCTGCACCAGGTAGGGACCGAAATCCTCATCGGCCAGCCACTCCCAGGGGTAGAGCTTGAACATGGCCCGGATTGGCTCCCCCTCCAGATCGACGAAGCACCGCATGTTCCCGTCCCAGCCGATATCCTCCATGAAAATCTGCTTCGTGGGGAACCCCCCCTGGATGGCGGTGTCCCTCAGGTATTCCAGGTTTCCCAGGTCCTCCGTACTCTCCGAAGCACAGGCGAAATGGAGCGTCCCCCGGTCCAGGTAGGGCCACTCCCGCCAGCTGGCGATCAGCTTCTCGTGGATGGAATTGAACTGGTCGGCCGCCGGAAACCGGTCCTGCAGCCAGTACCACTGGACCACGCTGGCCTCCAGGATGGCGGTGGGGGTATCGGCATTGTATTCCAGGAGTTTCGGCGGAGAGGCACCGTCGTATGCGAGATCGAACCGCCCGTAGATGGACGGGTCGTCCATCTCCCAGGTGTGGAGGATCAGGGGAACGACGTGGTCCGGTATCCGCAGGCGGTCGAACAGGTTGTCCCGGATCACCCGCTCGGCGGCCTCGATGCAGAGCCGGTTCAGTTCAGCCGCAGCCGCGTCCAGGACATCGATCTCGGCGGAAGAGAAGCGGTAGCAGGCCGACTCGTCCCAGTAGATTTCGTCGTCGATGGTATGGTAGAGCATCCCCAGGGCTTCTACCTTCTCCTGCCAGTTATCCCGCGGCGTCTGTGCAAGGCGTTCCACTATCACCCTCCGAACGAGGCATGGAAGCTGCCGAGGGCACCGAACCCCCCGCGGCTAACCGGAACGGCGCCGACGGAATGGTTGCTCGACCGGTAGTAGGTGCCGTACCGGGGGCCGAAGTAGTAACCGCTCTGGTAGTAGCCGCTCCCTGTCGGAGGCTCCGTGCAGCTCTGCTCGCTCCCCCAGTCATCCAGGCAGTCCTTCTTGTTTTTGTAAAGGTAGTTGTGGCTCTGCCCGTAACTGCTCACCGCCAGTGCCCCCATCACCACGAGGGAGACCTGCAGGGAGCGCCGCCTGGTGGGAGGAGGATCCACCAGCAGCGCCGTGCCGGTTTCGGCGGCCTGCTCCCTCCGCCCCTCGCTCAACCGCTCCCAGACGGACAGGTGGGGATAGAAATCCAGGTAGTAGAGCATCCCCACGGCCTGGAAGAGATAGAAGTCCAGGATATTGCCGAACTGCATGAAAAGGACGAATCCGAGGGTGAAGACGCCCGTCACGACGACGGCGGAAGCGGTTGTATGGTTCTCCAGCCCCTTGAACCGCTGGCTCCAGGGAAGCTTGGCCACGCTGACCGGAGAGGAACCGTCGCCACCCGCGGCATTGGCGGGGTTGATCATCCGGAGGAGCGGGTAGGCACCTACTGCCAGGAGGATGCAGACGAGCCTGACCGTGAAGGCGGGCAGCTCGGGGGCCAGACCGGCAAAATCGTCACTGGTGCCGACGGTAATGACCGCGATGGCGAAAAAGGTGCCCATGAATCCCAGGGCGCTCCGGTAGATACTGATGGCCCTGGTGTACGGCTCCAGCAGGAGGGTACCAATTTTCCGCCCCTTGCCGGTTCCGCTCCCCTCCTGGGTCGTCCCCTCCCCTTCGCCCCCCTTTACTTCCGCAAGCCGTATTTCGTACCGCGTGTCGGCGTATTCCACGATCGCGTCACGGGAGCTTTCGGCGATCATGGAGAGCCGGATGGTGATCCGCTCCCGGCGGTTGACGGTGTTGCCATGGTAGAACCTGATGGTGTGCAGATCCATGGTCATCACTGCCCGCCGGGACGGGATGACGGTGTCGCCGAAAAAGAGCCGCCGCTTCACGATCCGGTCGGGCTCCAGGGTGATCGCGCTGGTGGCGAGCCATTCCGCGAGAAAAAGGAGGGTGGTCATGAAACCGGCGACCCCGATGAGGTGGAGGGCGAACTCGTCGTTGAAGACGAGCGTCGCAAACAGCGCCAGCAGGATAATGCCGAAAACGGCCCGTCCCGCCTTTTTGGCGCCGTCATAGGGAACGATGAGCATATCCGGCCCGCCCCCGGTCGGTTGCTGCGAATCGTGACCGCTCTCCCGGCCCGGCGGAGCCGGACCCTGTTCATTGTCCACGTGCCACACCATTTCCCCCTCCGCCTCTGCCGGGATTCGCCCGCGCCCGGCGCCTTGGTGAGAAAGTAATAGCAGGAGAGAGGGGAAAACACAACAGGAATAAACAGTGCCGTGATCCGGGTCGACGCGACCGCTGAGCCACCCCCTCCGATGGATGCCGGCACGGCGAAGGCCGGGAGCCCCGTCTCTCAGAATACGGGGCTGAATTCCCCCAATTGAAAGATGCGCGGTTTTGGCTATACTTACTTCAGCGATCGACCTTGTCACTGCCTGCAGTATCGGGATATGCATGGCGCAGCTGGACGTATTCTAATCGGACGGGAGGCGGAGATGAATGTTTTCGAATTCGCGCTGAAGATGGAAGAGGACGGCAAGGCGTTCTACGAAAGGCTGGCGGCACAGAGCAAGGTCCCCGAACTCAAGACGATCTTTTCCATGCTGGCCGCAGCAGAGGACGAGCACCACGGGGCGATCGAGGCGATGAAGAAGGAGACCCCCGGCGCCATGGCCGAATCGAAGGTGCTGGAGAACGCCAAGAGCGTTTTCCAGGGGCTCCTGGAGAGGAAGGACCTCGTCGGCATGCTGGACGGGGACCCCGACGGGTACCGGCATGCGATGAAGATCGCCGAGGACGGCATCAAGCTCTACGAGGAGATGGCCGGCAAAGAACCGAACCCGGCGGTGGCACAGGTTCTCCGCAGGCTTGCCGATGCTGAGCGAAAGCACCTGGAGATCATGACCAACATCTACGACTTCGCCGAGGCGCCCAAGGACTTTCTGGCCTGGGGAGAATTCAGCAATCTCAAGGAGTTTTAGCGGGTTGGCGCGCCACGTCGGGGAGCGGATTTTTTTCTTTTTTCCCTTGACACCATTGGCACAGGAGTTAAAATACTCTTAACAGAAGAGATGTTCTTTCACAATCGATTTTGCTCTGGGGTGCACGTACTAAACGCAGTTGAGGAACCTGTCGATACTCTTTAGTAAGGTGCCTGTTCCGAACGCGGTGTGCAATCCTTCCGGCGGTGAAAGAAGCCTTAAGCGTTCCAGCGAGCCATGCTTTACAAAAAGGACGGATGCTCGAACGGTTATACGGCGCCTCGGAGCAAGAGCTGAAAATTGGCACTACCCGAAACAACGCGGAAAGCGACTTGTCTCATCCGCCAGGCGCGTAACAACCGCTTGAAAAAGGAGGCAATCGCCGGGGAAAACCGGTTCGAACGGCCCGCACGGAGCGTTCCAGCCGGCACCGACGATTCCCACCGACGGATTTGCACAAAGAGTTTCGACGTAGTGCCAATTCTTCACGGGAAAGGCCCCGGGATGTATCCGGGGCCTTTCTTCATTGCAGCGGGAAACCCCCGGTCCCATGACGCGGATGTCACCGGAGGGGTCCCCGCAACATATCCCCTGCGTTCCCGATTCTCTCCCCCGCTCGCTGCCTCCCCGCCTGCCACGGTCGATCTCGCGCCTCCCTTCGGAACATGAGATTGACAACAGTAGACGACCGGTCTAATATGCAGGTATGGACAAGAAAGATACACGGACCGAAATAATCTCCGTCGGCACAGAGATGATCTCTCTGCAGGGGTATAACGCCACCGGCATTGATGCCGTGCTGAAGGGGGCCGGCGTGCCGAAGGGCTCGTTCTATCACTATTTCGGCAGCAAGGAGGAATTCGGCCTGGCGGTGATCGAGCACTGTGCCGAGCGCTACGGCCAGCGGCTCGATGATTTCCTGAACGACGACGGGATCTCCGCGCTGGAGCGCATCCGCAACTACCTGGAGAGCGGCGCGGCGCGCATCGAGCAGAACAGGTGCACCAAGGGGTGCCTGATCGGCAACCTGGGACAGGAACTGGCTGACCAGAACGAGCGGTTCCGGGCACGGCTCGACGAGATCTTCCGTTCGTGGAAGAAGAGGTTCGCCGCCTGCGTCGCAGAGGCGCAGGAACACGGAGAGTTGTCGTCCGGGCTCGATCCCGGTGTCGTTGCGGGGTTCATCCTCTCCGGCTGGGAGGGGGCGATCCTGAGGGCCAAGGTGATGAAATCCCCCCAGCCGTTGCGGGATTTCATCGACACCCTGTTTGCCACCGTGCTGAGGAGGTCATGATCGCGGCGGCATAACCAAAAATCCTTTCCTGTATGACGGTGAAAGGGGGTGAAGACCATGTTGCGGAAACGCTACCAGCTGCGGGCAATCGCCCATTGCAAAGAGGGTTGCATACTTCCGTCCCGGGCATGACGTTAAACTGCCCGTTTCTATGTTTCGCCGCCCACCTTCACGAAGCTCCGTCAGGTGAGTGACGCCGGTGGGACATCCTGCAGCAACAAGGTGCGGACAAGGAGGGATCACGTGGAAAAGACCCATCGGTACAAGGCGATGGTGGTGGAAAAGACGGGGGAACGCCAGTTCGTGCGGGAGATCCGGGAGCGCTCCCTCGACGACCTCCCCGACGGGGACCTGGTGGTGCGGGTCCACTATTCCTCCCTCAATTTCAAGGATGCCCTCTCGGCCACGGGGCACCCCGGGGTGACCCGGCAATTCCCACACACACCCGGCATCGACGCGGCGGGCGAGGTGGTATCCTGCGCCAGCGGCCTCTTCGAACCTGGGGAAAAGGTCATCGTCACCGGACATGACCTGGGGATGGAGACCGACGGCGGCTTCGGCCAGTACATCCGCGTTCCGTCCACCTGGGGGATGCGGCTCCCGGCGGGGCTCACCCTGCGGGAGAGTATGGCTTTCGGCACCGCCGGCTTCACGGCGGGCCTGTCGGTTCTCAAACTGGAGCGCGCCGGGGTGACGCCGGATGCGGGGGACATTATCGTTACCGGTGCCACGGGAGGAGTGGGAAGCATCGCCGTCGCCATTCTCGCCCATGACGGCTACCGGGTGGTGGCGGCGACCGGCAAGCCGGGCAAAGAGTCATTTCTCAAGGGACTCGGCGCCGAACAGGTCATCTCCCGCTACGAGGTGGCCGCGGGTGCGGAGAAGGCCCTTCTTTCCGAAAGATGGGGAGGCGCGGTGGACGTGGTGGGGGGTGCGACGCTGGCTGCGGTCCTGAAGAGCACCCGGTACGGCGGCACGGTCACCTGCTGCGGGATGGTCGGCTCGCCGGAGCTGCCGATGAACGTCTACCCCTTCATCCTGCGGGGGGTACGTCTTGTCGGGATCGATTCCGTCCACGCCCCCCGGGAAGAGAGGGAGCAGGTGTGGCGGAGGCTAGCGGCAGGCTGGAAACCCGCCGGGCTCGACGCCCTGGTTACCGAGTGCTCCCTGGACGGGCTGGAGTCGATGATCGAAGCCATTCTCCACGGGAAGACCACGGGTCGCGTCGTGGTCAACCTGCTGGAGTGCTGACGACACCAACAGAAGGAGATTCCCATGAAACAATCGCTCGGGGCGAGGACCCTCCTCTTTCCGACCCCTGTCCTCCTGGTGGGGACCTATGACAGCGGGGGGAAACCGAACCTGATGAACGCCGCCTGGGGGGGCATCTGCTGTTCCCAGCCGCCGTGCGTCGCCGTCTCCCTGCGCAAGGCGACCTATTCCTACGCTGCCATCGTGGAACGAAAGGCCTTCACCATCGGCATCCCTTCCGCGTCCCGCATGAAGGAAGCCGATTACGTCGGCATCGCCTCGGGGCGCGATGTGGACAAATTCGCCGCCACCGGCCTCACCCCTGTGAGAAGCGAGCTGGTGGACGCCCCCTACGCGGCGGAGCTGCCGCTGGTCCTGGAGTGCCGCCTGCTGCACACCCTGGAGATCGGCCTCCATACCCAGTTCGTCGGCGAGATCGTCGACGTGAAGGCAGACGCCACCGTGCTCGAACCTGACGGTCTCCCCGGCATCCTCAAAATCAGCCCCCTCATCTACGACACCGCCCATCGCGGATACCACGGCATCGGCCCGCTCCTCGGAAAGGCCTTTTCCGTCGGCAAGGACGTATAGGCCTCCAACCGGCATGGGGAACTCGTGGACTTTTGGACGGGCACTGCGCTCGCGGAACTACCGGCTCTTCGTGGCCGGCCAGAGCGTTTCACTGGTGGGGACGTGGATGCAGCAGGTCGCCATGAGCTGGCTGGTGTACCGGCTGACCGGCTCCGCGTTCCTGCTGGGGGTTGTCGGATTCACCAGCCAGATACCGACCCTCCTCCTGGCGCCGGTGGCCGGCGTCCTGGCCGATCGCGGGAACCGGCGACGCCTCCTCCTGGCAACCCAGACGTGCGCCATGCTCCAGGCGGCGATACTGGCGGCCGCCGTCCTCACCGGGGTGATTCAGGTCTGGCAGATCCTCATCCTCAGCCTCTTCCTCGGCGTGGTCAACGCCTTCGACATCCCGATCCGCCAATCGTTCGTGGTGGAGATGGTCGCCGACCGGGAGGACCTGGGCAACGCCATTGCCCTCAATTCGTCCATGGTGAACGGCGCCCGGCTCATCGGCCCCACCATCGCCGGGGCGCTGGTGGCCTCGGTGGGAGAAGGGCCCTGCTTTGTCCTGAACAGTGTCAGCTACCTGGCGGTCATCGTGGCGCTTGCCGCCATGCGCATCGCGCCTCGGTCCGGCCATGAAGTGCGCCGGCGCCGCATCCTCCGGGAGCTTCACGAAGGGTTCACCTACGCCTTCGAGTTCGGCCCCATCAGGAGCATTCTGCTGCTGATCGCCCTCGTTAGCCTGATGGGGATGCCCTACTCCGTCCTGGTACCGGTCTTTGCCAAGGAGGTCCTCCATGGCGACGCCCACACCTTCGGGTTTCTCATGACCGCGGCGGGGTGCGGCGCCCTCGCCGGCACCCTCTTCCTCGCTTCCCGCAAGAGCGTCCTGGGGCTCGGCAGGATGATCGTGCGGGCTACCTGCCTCTTCGCCGCGGGCATCGCCCTGTTCGCCATCTCCCGCAACGTCCTCTTCTCCCTCGCCGCCCTGGCAGTGGCCGGTTTCGGGGGGATGACCCTGGTCGCCTCCAGCAACACCATCCTGCAGACCATCCTGGAAGACGACAAGCGCGGCCGGGTGATGAGTTTCTTCACCGTGGCATTCATCGGCATGACCCCCTTCGGAAGCTTCGGCGCCGGGGTGATGGCGGAGAGCATCGGCGCCCGGCAGGCCCTCCTCGTCGGCGCAGCCTCATGCCTGGCCGGGGCGGCACTGTTTGCCCGCTATCTCCCGGCCATCAGGGAAACGGTACGCCCCATCTACGTCCGCATGGGAATCATCCCCGAAGTCGCAGTGGGGATGGAAACCGCAACCGAACACCCCTCTCTCCCCGACGACCGGTAGTAGATGAGAGGTCGTTCGCAGGAGAACGGCCCGACCCGCACCATCCCCGCCGGATCGGGAAAGGCAGCATACCGCCGCGGCCGGCAGGATCAACTACCCCCTAACTTCCCGACGAAACCGGCACGCGGGAAAACCCGGTTCGCCCCGTTGACATGCCGCTCCCATTCAGTACAATTTCTTAGGAAATACACATCCGGTCTGACGAATATGCCACTCCCGTGATACCCGGAAGCAGCCCTTCCCGGAGGGGAATGTCCGGCTTTTCCGCCGCTGCCGGCACCAGCCGCAAGGAGGTTATCCCGTGAACAGGTCTATCCTCGCCGCCCTGGCCCTGACCGTTGCCTGGAGCATCCCGCTATCAGCCGCAGAGCCGCCTCTCGGTCTGCCGCCGCTCTCCATCCCCGCCGACAATCCCCAGACCCCCGAAAAGATCGCCCTTGGCAAGCGCCTCTTCGAAGACAAGCGTTTCAGCGCCGACGGCACGGTGAGCTGCTCCCATTGCCACGATCCCGCCAAGGCCTTCACCGACATGCTGCCGGTGGCGGAAGGGATCGGAAAGCAGAAGGGAACCCGGAATTCCCCGACCGTCATCGATGCCGCCTACTACCAGTCCCAGTTCTGGGATGGCCGCCGCCCCTCCCTGGAGGAGCAGGCCAAGGACCCCTTCATCAACCCCATCGAACACGGCCTGAAGAACCATGAGCCGATTCTTGCCGTCATCCGAGGCGACGCCACGTACCCCGCCGAGTTCAAAAAGGTCTTCGGCGTCGAGGTCTCGGCCATCACCATCGACCACGTGGTGAAGGCGATCGCCAGCTTCGAGCGGACGATCGCCGCCGGCGACTCCCCGCTGGACCGCTACCTGTACGGCGGCGACAAGGGCGCCATATCGGCGGCGGCGATCCGCGGACTGGAAATCTACCGGGTGAAGGGGCGCTGCCAGGATTGCCACAACATCGGCCAGACCAGCGCCACCTTCATCGACAACAAGTTCCACAACGTGGGGGTGGGATTCAAGACGATCGGCGACCGGGTCATGCAGATCGCCGCCGCCTTCAGAAAGGCGAAACAGACGGGCAAGGACATCGACAAGAGCGTGCTGACCGACCGGGATGCCTCCGAACTGGGGCGTTTCGTCGTCACCCTCAACCCTGCGGACATCGGCGCCTTCAAGACCCCCACCCTGCGCAACATCGCCGTCACCGGTCCCTACATGCACGACGGGAGCCTGAAGACCCTGGAAGAGGTGGTGGACCTCTACGACAGGGGTGGCGAGGCGAACCCGTTTCTCGATAGCGGCATCCGGCCGCTGAAACTCACGGAACAGGAAAAGTCCGACCTGGTGGAATTCATGAAGGCCCTGACCAGTCCCCAGTTCGCGTCGGTTGTCACATCCCCGAAAAAGGAGTGAGCTATGCGTAACGGTATCGATCGACGGACGTTCCTGAAGCAGACCGGTCTGCTCACCGCTGCCGCCGCCCTCCCCATGGGGCTGGTGGAAATCGCCTGGGGGAAGGGTCCCGGCGAGAAGTTCACATTCGCCTACATCTCCGATGCACACCTTACCCACATCAAGGGGACGGAGTTCGTGCAGAACTTCGACAAGGGGCTGCGGAAGGCGGTCTTCGAGGTCAATTTCATGGACCCGAAACCGGATTTCGTGGTGTTCGGCGGTGACCTGGCCCAGCTCGGCAAGAAAGAGGAGATCGACCACGGCCTGGAGATCATGAAGGATCTGACCCTGCCGGTGAAATGGGTGATCGGCGAGCACGACTACTACCTCGACCTGGGAAAATACTGGCAGGAGAAGGTAAGTCCCCTCACCTACAGCTTCGACCACAAGGGGGTCCACTTCGTGGTCCTGAACAGCATCCTCACCGATGACTCCTGGACCAACACGCGCTGGCCGACGCCCGAGGAACGGATGCGCCAGATGGCCAGGCTCGACAACCCGAACGGGTCGCCGTTCATGGTGAAGGACGAGCAGATTGCCTGGCTGAAGGGGGACCTGGCGAAGCTGAAGAAGGACACCCCGCTGGTGGTCCTCTCCCACTCCCCCCTCTACAAGATCTTCAAGCCGTGGAACTTCTGGACCGACGATGCCGAGAGGGTCCAGGCGGTGCTGAAACCGTTCAAGAACGTCACCGTATTCCACGGCCACGTGCACCAGGTGCTCTACAACCAGATCGGTACCATCTCCTTCAACGCCTTCATGTCCACGGCCTGGCCGTGGCCCTATCCGGTCAGCTACTCCCAGATCCCCAACAAGGTGCCCGACATCACCGTGTTCATGAACAGGGCCGACCCCTTCAAGGAGCGGGACGGGACCGGGTGGGGACATATCGATGAGGCCGGCGGAAAGGGCTTTGCCTACCATGTGGCATTGTGGGAGAACTCCTCGCGGACCGTGGCAAAGGATACCGGCATGGGGAAACCGGCGGACACCAGGTATCAGGCTCCGCAGGACCGCATCCCTCCCCAGACGCACTACTGAATCGAACACAAGGAGGATACCATGCGGAGATCTCGCGAATGGTTCGTCGTTGCGGCTATACTGGCGCTCTGTCTGACTCTGCCGGCCCGGGCCGACGAATTCACTAAGGATGACCTGAAGAAATGGAGCGACGCCTACATGTCCGCGGTGAAGGAAGGGGAAAAATGGTTCCACAGCGGCGAGATTGGCGGCAATACCGTCTCCTGCGACATGTGCCACCCCCATGCCTCCAACACCCATCCCGAGACCTACCCCAAGTTCCAGAAGCAGATCGGCAAGGTGGTGGGGCTGCGGGACATGATCAACTGGTGCATCCAGAATCCCCAGCAGGGGAAGCCGCTGGCCGCGGACGACCCGAAGATGTACGCCCTCGAGGCCTACATCACCTGGGAGCGGCGCGGCGTCAAACTGGAGCCGGGTAAACACTGACGCGGCCGTACCCCGGAAAGGGGAGCGACCCATGGCATTGACGAAATACGCTGTGGCGGCGGCCGTGATCGGAGCTGTCGCGGCGAGCGGCGCAGCGGCGCAGGGGAAAGGGGCGTGGGAAGTCGTGAGGGAAGACGGCCGCGTCGTCTACCTCGTCCGGCGCGGGCCGTCTCCCCCTGATCCCTCGGGGATGAGGAGCGTGCAGCTCAAGCGGGTATTCAAAGAAGCACCGGAGATGGGGAGCGGTTCCGGCAGCGGCACCGTGACCGACTGCAGCGGCAAGCCGGTGACCCGTCGGGAAAAGGCCGTCGTGGCCTATTCCCTCGACACCGTCGAGATCGATTGCCGCAACGGGCTCTACCGCTTCACGGACATCGCCATCTACGACAGGGACGACGAAATCGTCAACCGTTACCGACCGACCGACCAGCTCACTCCGATTCCCCCCTCCACCTACCTCGCCGAGGTGCAGAAACAGGCTTGCCGGTAACAGAGGAACGCAGGATGACCGGTAAGGATGTCGCCATGGCCGAGAGATTGGCCGCTTCTTCCCGGCACCGAGGGGCAGTCACCGGGCAGGCACTGCCGTCCCCCGTGAGGGAACGGCTTTTTTTGTTGAACGGGATTGTTCCGGCTTTGCCGGCCGGCAGGGCCTCGACGTCATTCGAACCTTTGCGGGAGCGGCCACTGTGCGGACATTCCAGCCATCGTATCTCCGCCTCCACGAAACGGGGGAACTGGCCCGGCGCATCTCTGCCGCCCGGGAGACCCTGCGGGACTGCACCCTCTGCCCCTGGCAGTGCCGCGTCAATCGACTGGAGGGGAAGAAAGGTGTATGCCGGGTGGGGGAACTCCCGGTGGTTTCCAGCTTCGGCCCCCACTTCGGCGAGGAGCGCCCGCTGGTAGGCCGCCACGGCAGCGGCACCATCTTCCTCACGTGGTGCAACCTGCGCTGCGTGTTCTGCCAGAACTACGACATCAGCCACCTCGGCGAGGGGGAAGAGGTGACGGTGGCGCGGCTGGGGGAGATGATGGTCTCCCTCTGGCGGCAGGGGTGCCACAATATCAATTTCGTCACCCCGACCCACCAGGTGGCGCAGATACTGGCGGCGCTCCCCTACGCCGTGGAGCGGGGAATGGACATCCCCCTGGTCTACAACTGCGGCGGCTACGAGGAACCAGCGACCCTGCGGCTTCTGGACGGCATCTTCGATATCTACATGCCCGATTTCAAGTACGGCGACAGCGAAACGGCGCAGCGGCTCTCCGGAGCGCCCCGTTACGTAGAGACGGCGAAGGAGGCCGTGCGGGAGATGCACCGGCAGGTGGGCGACCTCGTGCTCGACGAACGGGGAATAGCCGTGCGGGGGCTCATCGTCCGGCACTTGGTCCTCCCCGGGGGGCTCGCCGGCACCCGCCGGGTCATGGGCTTCATCGCCCGCGAGCTATCGCCCGACACCTACGTCAACATCATGGACCAATACCGCCCCTGTTTCAAGGCGGCGGTGCATCCTCCCCTGGACCGGCGGGTCACCGTGCAGGAGTTCAACGAGGCGGTGGCGATCGCCCAGGAGGAGGGTCTGCGGCGGCTGGACGGGATCACCGCGTGAAGCGCGCAGGAGGGCAGGTTTGCGGTTTTCGTTGTCATTTTTCCCTTGAACAGGGAGCAGGCCGGACCAGCGGACCGGGGCAGGGCACTTCTCCTGCCTTGATTTCACTATGTTGCTAACTTCTTCGACCTATTTATATGTATATGCTTTTCCAATTTACTGCCGGAGGGACATAACGGTGTCAGGGCTACACATCCACATAATCATTTTGCCAAGAGGTAGCTCTGACACCTATCTTGCCCTATGTGGCACTAATAGTTTGAGACTTCGATGAGATTCTTATCCGGATCTCTGAAGTAAAATGAATTGATTGGCCCTATTGCGCCAGTTCTCGCAACAGGACCTTCTATTATTTCAACTCCTCTGCTCCGAACATGGTTCATTGCCTCATCAAGAGGGACTTCTGTAATAAAGCATAAATCAGCTGAACCAGCCGTCGGTTTGTCTGCTTTAGGCACAAATTCTTTGCCTACCTGATGCAAATTGATTTTCTGATTTCCGTATTTAAGAGCAAATCTCCCCGCACCAAATTCTTCCTTTTCCATTCCGAGAACAGAAACATAGAATTGCACCGTAATTTCAATATCCTTTACCGTTAGCACCAAATGATCAAGCCTACTTATGTTCATTGCATCTCCTTTAGTCACATAACCCGTTGAATCGAATAAATAGTTCCCGGAATAAATATTCCACTTGGCGTGTTGTGCGGTTATTCCGCTCAACAACCCGCCGATTACCTGTGATCAAGAATGTATAACGATATTTAATTTTGGTCAAAAGCAAAAAATTGCCGTGACCATTTTCTGCTCTCAATGTAGTGAGAGGATACGGGACAGGCTACTTTTCCAATCCCGCCCTCAGAAAGCAGCCACTTTTCTATCCCCGGACCCTGCCCTGCCCCGTTTTGACACATCACACTGATTGCAACAGTAATCCCACAGTGAAAAGTATCACAATTGCTACCGTGTATACACGTATCCGCAACACAACTCTGCTAGACTTCCAACTGTCCACAACAAGAGCTGGAAAATGACACAGGAGGAAAAATGAAGAGAGCCAAGAGTGGTCGAAATGGCGAACGTAACCATTGAATCTTTGAAGCTCGCCTTTCAAGAGAATCCGGACTACCACACAAACGGGCTGATCCTGGCGGCGCTTGCCATGGCGACTCAACTGCGCGAGGAACTCACCGGACTGCATAACGAACTCGTCATGGGTGACCCATCCGAGTATTGCTTCCCCGTCTAGAGGGTGAAAGCAGTTCACAAGTTCAGCAAATAATACAGGGACAGGCTACCTTTCCAGTCCCGTCCTCAGAAAGTAGCCTGTCCCCTTTCTTCCCCGCCGGCCACCTCGATGCGCGTGGGCGTCAGGTACCGTCTCAGCTCTGCTCGCCACCGATGAAACGATAGACTGCCGCTCCCAGAATCCCGCCAACAATCGGGGCAACCCAAAAAAGCCACAGCTGTGCAATCGCCCAGTCGCCGACAAATACAGCAACTCCCGTGCTGCGGGCAGGGTTGACCGAGGTGTTCGTGACGGGAATACTGATCAGGTGAATGAGAGTGAGGCATAAGCCGATCGCAACAGGGGCGAACCCTTGCGGGGCCCGCTTGTCGGTAGCCCCGAGAATCACCAGAAGGAACATCATGGTCATGACGACTTCAGTAACGATGGCCGCCGATATGCCATAACCGCCCGGCGAATGGGCGCCGTATCCGTTTGAGGCAAAACCGGCGGCCAGATCGAAGCCCGTCTTGCCGCTGGCGATAAGATACAAAACCCCTCCGGCCACAATCGCACCCAGGACCTGGGCAACGATGTAGGGCAACAGGTCTTTTGCCGGAAAACGGCCGCCGGCCCAGAGACCGATGGAAACTGCCGGATTGAGGTGACATCCAGATATGTGCCCTATCGCGAAGGCCATCGTCAGGACGGTTAAGCCAAAGGCACATGCAACGCCAAGCAGTCCGATGCCCACGTTGGGAAATGCGGCCGACAGGACCGCACTGCCGCATCCGCCAAGAACCAGCCAGAATGTCCCGAAGAATTCTGCGCCATACCTCTTCATGGTTGCCTCCTTTGTTTGGTGATCGTTATGCCTTACGACTGAGAGCGCAGCTACGCGGAGACCGTCTGCCGCGCCAGGGAACAGGCGGTTTCGTGGCCGGCTGCGGCTGGTTGCGTCACACCCGCTCCTGCGCAACAGCCACAGGGGACGGGTCCGCCTCTCGACACAAAAGCCGCAAGCCGAGACGTGACCTATTGTGTACTCGAAACCGGAGAACCGGGGAGTTCGGCACTGGGCCGTACATCAGCCCCCTTCCCCACTTCCCCGCATCCTCCGTGCCTTGAGCCCGCAGAGCGGGCAACGCTTCTCCCCCACCTCCCGTTCGCAGGTATCGCACCAGTAGCTGGGCGTCCACCCCTCCCCACAGGGGCGGCAGGCGTCGACCTCACCTTCCCCGCCGCACACGGGCTTCCCGTCAGCCATGGCCACCTCTCCTAGCGGATGAACGACAATAGCTCGCCGATGAAGAGCTCCCTCGCCTCGAAATGGGGGATGTGCCCCGCATTCGGCACCTCGATTAGCTTTGCGCCGGGGATGAGCCGCGCCGTCTTCCTCCCCAGCGCCGGGTATTGTCCGGCGGAGGAAATGAGTTCCTTCTTCACCCGCGCCTTGCCGACCACCGTCCTGTCGGCCTGGCCGATCACCAGGAGGGTCTTCGCCTTCACGTTGGCGAATTCGTGGCAGACCGGCTGTTCGTAGATCATCTCGTAGGTGAGGGCGGAGGACATGGCCAGGCGGGGATACTCGGCGCTCAGTTTCCAGCGGGCCGCCACCTTCACATACTCGTCGTACTCCGGCCGCCACTGCACGTAGTACCCCGTGTGGTACTTGCGGATGCTCTCCTCGGTGGCACCCAGCTCGTTTTTGTAGAGCTCCTCCACCGTGGCGTACGGCACGATGGTACGGTAGTCCTCGAGGCCGATCGGGTCCTCCAGCACGAGGTGTGTGACCGCCTGGGGGTACATGAGGGCGAACCGGGTCGCCAGCATCCCTCCCATGGAGTGGCCGACCACCACGACCTTGTCAATCCCCAGCCAGTCGAGGAGCTTCTTCGTGGTGGCGGCCAGGAGGTGGAAGCTGTAGTGGATGTTGGGCTTCGAGGACTTGCCGAAGCCGATCTGGTCCGGCACGACCACCCGGTAGCCGCTTTCCGAGAGGGCCTTGATGGTATCCTTCCAGTAGGCGCCGAAGAAATTCTTCCCGTGCAGGAGGAGGACCGTCCTACCGCGGTCCGTTCCCGCCGGCGAGACGTCCATGAACGCCATGTTCAGGTCCTGCCCCTCGATGTTCAGGGGGAGAAGATGCACCGGGTACGGGTAGTCGTACCCCTCCATGCTGATGGAGAGTGGTTGCAGCTCCGCAGCGGCCGCCACCGCGGGGAAAGCGGCCACGAATAGCACTGCCGCCAGGCAGACAGCGCCCAGGATGGCCATTCTGGGGGATTTTTCGACTGACTTCATTGCCCGACCTCCGATTTTCTTGATGGTGTCCACTCCAGGCAGTTCTACCGGTACCGTGGATAGTTCGATCTGCACGATGCCTCGGGTCCTTCGCGGTCTCCCGTCCTACTCCTCCACCTGCAGGAGGTTTACGACCCGGTCGACCCGAAAGACGTACCAGGCGTCGGCCTCCGCCATCCGCCGCTGCATCCCGTTCCTGACGATCCCTTCGAGGGTGACGACGTAGGCCCTGCATCGCACCCTGATCTGGGACGCATTGACAAAGGGGTCCTTCTCCAGGACCAGGCGGACGGCGTCCACCACCTCGTCGTCGTTGTCCTCCTCGGGGGGGACGACCTCGATGCCGTTCACCACGTCCCTGCTTCCCGGCACCCACCAGGCCAGAACGCCGGCCAGCCGCTTGGCGCTCAGGCTCGACACCGCGCCATTGAGGATCACGACCCCGTCGTTCACCTCCACGTCGATACTCCCCCCCTCATCACGGCCGGTCTCCCTCACCACCTCCGGCCTTCCCTTGACGATGGCCAGCACGGCGCAGGTGGCCAGCAGGTTTTCCGACAGCAGGGCGGTGCAGACGTGGTCGCGCACCTCGCCGTCCTGCATCCTTTCCGCAGGAGCCAGCCGGAGACGATCGACGATGCGGGCCACGCCGGCAACCGTCGCCGCCGTCTCCAGCGCCTGCTTCTTCGCCATGATATGCTCCACCTCCCCTTCCATGGTGAGGACGCCGTCGTCGAATTCAAGCCGCAGGGGGAACTCATGGAGGTTGACGGCCGTGTCCCGCTCCAGTGCGGCGGCCACCTCGGTGACGATGCGCTCTTCGTTCCTCATGCCTGCCTCCTTTCAGTCCGGTGGAGTCCGCGCCATTTCGGCGATGATCCTTCTCAGCCTCTTTGCATCGGCCCTCTCCATCGCCCTCCCGGTGATGCTGCTCTTCGGGACGCGGCGGATGTCGGAGAAGTGATAGACCGTGCATTCGACGACCACGCCGTTCTCCTCCAGGTAGATGTGGGGATACTCGAAGAATTCTCCGCCGTGGCGTATGGTCACCGTTTCCTGCTGGAAGGGGATCCCCTTCTTCTCCAGGTATGCCTCCACCTCCTCGCACGATTCGGCGAAGAGATGGAGGTCGATGTCGCTCCGCTCCGTGACCTCGCCGCTCAGGACCGACCCCACCAGGAAGGGGCGAAAAGGCTCCAGCATCTCCATCTGTGCGAGCGCGACGAGCCGCAGGCGCAGCAGCCGCCCCGGCAGCGCCTCTTCCTCGTGGAAGCCGATGAGGCGCCGCACCTCGGCATGGATTTCGGCATTGGAGGGAAGGTGGGAGCCGAGGGCGAGGGCCCTGTCCGAACCGAATTGCCGTGCGGCCTTGCGCTTGGCGTCGCGGTACTCGTGCACGCCATCCTCGAACATGAGGCGTGCCGCCTCCCTGGCGATGAGCTGCCGTAGTCTGTCCGCCCTACCCATGGGACAAGTATAGCATCGTGCGGAACATTTGCTGGCCCGGCACGCATCACGGGAATGACCGGGTCCCCTCCTTGAATTTTGCCGGCCGACTGGTAGCATTAGGGAGAGTCGACGATACGGAACGGGAGGTCATGGCTATGGGACGATTCGGATACTGGCTGGTCGGAGTTGCCGCTCTTTTCCTCAACGGATGCGCCTTCGTATCCCTGGTGCCACCGGTGAGCCCACTGCAGGAGACGGTCATCGAGGGTGAGGGGAAGCCGAAGGTGCTCCTCGTCGATATCAGCGGCATCATCTCCGAGAAGGAAAAGGGAGGGGTTCTGAAAGAGCAGCCGTCTCTGGTGGCCGAACTCAAGGAGTCGCTCCAGAAGGCCCAAAAGGACGAGGACATCGCCGCGGTCATCGTGCGGATCAACTCACCGGGAGGAACGGTCACCGCCAGCGACATCATTCACCATGAAATCCAGGCGTTCAAGGCGAGGAAAAAGGTGCCGGTGTATGCCTGCATCATGGGGATCGGCACGTCGGGCGGCTACTACGTGGCGTCGGCCGCCGACCGGATTTTCGCCCATCCGACAGCGGTCACCGGGAGCATCGGCGTCCTCCTGATGCGGTTCGAGGTGGACGGCCTTCTCGCGAAGATCGGCGTGAACGAGAAGACCGTCAAATCGGGGGACAAGAAAGACATCCTGTCCCCGTTCCGCACCGCGACCCCCGAAGAGGAGAAGATCATCCAGGAGGTGATCAATCAGCTCTACGGCCGTTTCATCGACGTCGTCATGGCAAGGCCCGGCAACAGGCTGAGCCGCAAGGAGCTGGAGACCCTGGCGGACGGGAGGCCATACACGGCGCAGCAGGCGCTGGCGGCGCAGCTCATCGATCGTATCGGCTACCTGGACGATGTTGTGGAAGCGGTGAAAAAGACCCTGGGGATCGAGCAGGCGAAGGTGGTGAGCTATCACCGCCCCGGGAGCTACCGGGGGACGATCTATTCCGGCGCGGCCGCAACCGACATCCACACCGTCAATCTCGTCAATTTCACCGTGGACGGGATGGAGATGTTCACCGAGAGCGGCTTCATGTACCTGTGGAAACCGTGACGCCCGGGACGGGGATGACGCCATGACCACCGGCAACCGCAGGTTCTCCGTCTTTCTCGTTCCGGCCGCCGACGACTACCGCTGGGCCGAGGGGGTGATCCGCGAGTTCGCGGCCCGCTACGGCACCCCCGCCTTCGAGCCCCACGTGACGGTCTATGGTGGACCCTTCGCCGTGAAGACTGAACTGGGGCCTCTGCGCCGGGTCCTGGCGGAAGTGGTACCCGCGATGGCACCGGTTACCCTGCGGGTCGCCGGACTCGGCGTGACGGAGGAGTATTTCCTGAGCCTCTTCGTCTCCTTCGGGGAGGAGCCGTCCCTGCGCCGGCTCCACGAGGCGGTGAAGCAGGCGGTGGCGAGCGATTCCGGATACGAGCTGGTGCCGCACCTCTCCCTCCTCTACGCCGACATCCCCCTGGAGGTGAAGGAGATGGCCGCCCGGACGGTCCTCCTCGACCGGGGGGAGATGCGCTTCGACGGGGTGAAGATCGTCGCCCCCGACCCGGTCACCGGCTGGAGCGACACCATGCGGTGGCAGACCCTCCTCCGGTTGGGGCTGGGAGCGGTGTCGCGATGAAGGCCGGCCACGTCCTCACCCCGGCGGAATGCGCCGGACTCATCGCCGGCTCCCGCCGCATCGTCGCCCTGACCGGCGCCGGCATCTCCACCGCTGCCGGCATCCCGGACTTCCGGGGCCCCAAAGGACTGTACGTCACCCGGCGCTACGATCCCTGGCGGGTCTTCGACATCGACGGCTTCCACCATGACCCGGTCTACTTCTACGAATTCGCCCGCGACTTTGTCACCATGGCGCGGGATATCCGTCCCACCTTCACCCACAACTTCCTCGTCGCCCTGGAACGGCAGGGGAAACTCGCCGGCATCGCCACCCAGAACATCGACTTGCTCCACCAGCAGGCCGGGGGCTCCTCTGTCGTCGAGATCCACGGCTCCTACGGTGCGGCAGCCTGCACTGGCTGCGACAGAAAGTACCGGCAGCTGAGGTACGAGTGGTGGGATGAAGCGATGCGGGAAAGCCGGCGCCCCCCCATCGCCTTCTGCCGGCAGTGCGGCGGCGTGCTCAAGCCCGACATCGTCTTTTTCGGAGAACCGGTCACGGCCTACGACGCCGCGGAGGAGCTGGTCGCCTCCTGCGACCTGCTGCTGGTCCTCGGCTCCTCCCTCAGCGTCACCCCCGCATCCCGCCTTCCCTATTGCACCGCCGCAACCACAATCGTCGTCAACCGGGGAGCCGTCATGCTGGGGGCATCCGGCAGGAGGCACGTCGTCGATGCCGACCTGGACCACTATTTCACCGGGGTGGCGGCCGCATTGAGGGGACAAGGGGCCACCGCTGACGGAGATGAGGAAGGCATCTCCCCCCGTTGACATCTGCCGCCGCAGTGATTAGCTTCTCCTGAAGACATAAAACAGGAGCCTGCCCATGAGCGAACTGCATGACGGCATCATCGATGCCGAATTCAACGGCACACCGGTGGGAGATGAGTCGGGAGGACTCGTCCTCGCCACGGAAGTCCTGCCGGCCGGTCTGCCGATAGTGCCGCTGCGGCCGCGTCCGGCCTTTCCCAACATGCTCATCCCCCTGGCCGCCAGTGACCGTCACCAGGTCGAGGCGATGAAACGCGCCATGGAGAGTCCCTCCCGCACCGTGGGGCTCGTGCTGGTGAAGGATCCCGACAAGCCGGACAGTCCGGAGAACCTCCACGGTGTGGGAGTGGCGGGAAAGATCGTCAAGGTCCTCCGTGCCGACGACGACGGCATTCAGTTCCTCGTCAACACCCTGGAGCGCTTTGCCGTCGAAGAGCTCACTGATGCCGGCGGTGCGATGTTCGCCCGCGTCCGCTACCAGTTCGGCACCGAGCTTTCTGTCAATCCGGAGCTCAAGGCTTACTCCATGGCGGTCCTTGCCACCCTCAAGGAGCTCATCCAGATCAATCCCCTCTACTCCGAGGAGCTGAAGCTCTTCCTTAACCGCTCGAGCCTCGATGACCCGGGAAAGCTCGCAGACTTCGCGGCCAACCTCACCTCCGCCGACGGCCAGGAGCTGCAGCAGGTGCTGGAGAGCTTCGACGTGCGCAAACGGATCGACATGGTCCTCGTCCTGCTCAAGAAGGAGCTGGAGGTGTCGCGGCTCCAGACGAAGATCACGAAGCAGATCGAGGAGAAGATCAGCGACCAGCAGCGGGAATTTTTCCTCCGGGAGCAGTTGAAGGCGATCAAGAAGGAACTGGGGCTGGAGAAGGAGGGAAAGGCGGCGGAAATCGAAAAGTTCGAGGAGCGCCTGAAAGGACTGAAGCTGGGCGACGAGGCGCAACGGACTGTCACCGAGGAGATGGAGAAGCTCAAGCTCCTGGAGCCGGCATCCCCCGAGTACCACGTCACCCGCAGCTACCTCGACTGGCTGACCATCCTGCCGTGGGGGCGGTTCAGCAATGACTCCTACAACCTGGAGAAGGCCCGGCGGATCCTCGACCGCGATCATCACGGCCTGGCGGACGTGAAGGAGCGGATCCTGGAATTCATCGCCGTGGGCAAGATGAAGGGGGACATCTCCGGCTCGATCCTCTGCCTCGTCGGGCCTCCCGGCGTGGGAAAGACCTCGGTCGGCCGCAGCATCGCCGACGCCCTGGGCCGCGCCTTCTACCGCTTCTCCCTCGGCGGCATGCGGGACGAGGCGGAGATCAAGGGACACCGCCGCACGTACATCGGCGCCATGCCGGGGAAATTCATCCAGGCGATGAAGAGCGCCGGCACGGCCAACCCGGTGATGATGCTGGACGAAATCGACAAAATCGGGGCCTCGTTCCAGGGAGACCCGGCCTCGGCCCTGCTGGAGGTCCTCGACCCCGAACAGAACGGGACCTTCTGGGACCACTACCTGGACGTCCCCTTCGATCTCTCCAACGTCCTGTTCATCGCCACTGCCAACCAGCTCGATACCATTCCGGCGCCTCTCCTCGACCGGATGGAGGTGATCCGCCTCTCGGGGTACATCCTGGAGGAAAAGTTGGAAATCGCCCGGCGGTACCTCGTCCCCAAGGCCCTCAGGAACCATGGCCTGAAGCCGGGTCAGGTAACCATCAGGAAGGATGCCCTGGCGGCCCTCATCGACGGATGGGCCCGCGAAGCCGGTGTGCGTACCCTGGAGAACCGCATCAGGAAGCTGATGCGGAAGGCTGCGCGGGAATTCACCTCGGGCCGCACCGAACCGCTGGTGGTCGGTCGCAGGGACCTCCCCGGACTCCTGGGGCAACCGCTCTATACCACGGAGGAGCTGTTCGAGAATGTGGCCGGAGTGGTCACGGGGCTTGCCTGGACGAGTCTCGGCGGCGCCACCCTCCCCATCGAGGCGACCGCCATGCCCAGCAGGAACAAGGGGTTCCGGCAGACGGGGCAGCTGGGCAACGTCATGGTGGAGAGCTCGGAGATCGCCTACTCCTTCGTCATGGCCCACCTGGCGGAGTACGGCGCAAGCGGGGATTTCTTCGACACCCACTTCGTCCACCTGCATGTCCCTGCCGGAGCCACCCCCAAGGACGGCCCGTCGGCGGGGGTCACCATGGCAACGGCGCTCATCTCCATGATGAAGGGAAGACCGGTGCGGGCGAAGCTCGGCATGACGGGAGAGCTGACCCTCACCGGCCGCGTCCTCCCCATCGGCGGGGTGAAGGAAAAGACCATCGCCGCCCGCCGGGCCGGGCTCAAAGTCCTCATCTTCCCGGAAGGGAACCGCGAGGACTTCGCCGAGCTCCCCGACTACCTGAAGGAGGGTCTGGAGGTGCACTTTGCAAGGGAGTACAGGGATGTGTACAAAGTGGCGTTCGGGAAGTACTAGGAACATGAAGCCCGCCGTGAGCGGGCTTTTTCATGAGTGAACGCGGCATCCGGCGGTTCCCCGGCATACCTGCCCCGTTCGGCATGCATTATTTGAAGTTTCGGCGGGAAGCGGTAGTATTATGATGAGGAACGGAACCATCACCTTGACCCGGAGGTGACGCCATGGTCGAGGAAAGGGCATGCGCCTGCCAGGAGAAGCACCAGCATCATCTCTGTGTATTGCGCTGCAAGGGACTGACCCGGCAGATCGAAGAGCTGACCGACTCTCCGAACGTCGCCTGCACTATCTGCGGGGAAGAAGCCAATTCGGAAGACCATGTCTGCATCCCGGTCCCGCTGTTTATCTGAGATCCCGCAACGGAGGTTGCCCCAGATGAAAATACGCTATACCCCGATCATCACCTTTGCCTTTGCCGTGCTGCTGGTGAGCAGCATCGCCTACGCGGCGGACAGGAGAAAGCAGGCAAAACTGGCGATTCATGAACCGGAAGCAGCCACGGAAGAAGAGGCCCTGAAAGCAGAGCTGCTGGCCGCAACCGAGGAACGTCAGGAAAAAGCGCCCGGCAGCGAGGCCGTCAGTTCACGCACGATTCGCAATGACAGGGCCGATACTCCCAAGGAACGTGTGAAAACCACCGAGAAGTAATTCCTGCCGGGGGTAGGGAAGCGGCGCTACCCCTGTGACGGGACACGGCATGGTGCAGTCGCTCCCGAGAGGAGGCCGGTGTGTGGTATCTGCTTGTCAGATGGGGGATTAACAGCATCGCGCTCTTTGCCGTGGCACACCTGGTGGCGGGAGTGAGCGTGGAACGGTGGCAGAGCGTTCTGGCCGGGGCGCTGGTGATCGGGCTCCTGAACGCCTTCCTCCGGCCGGTGCTCATCCTTCTCACCCTCCCGGTGAACGTCCTCACCCTGGGACTTTTCACGCTCGTGGTGAACGGCTGCGTCTTCTACCTTGCCGCCTCGCTGGTGAAGGGATTTCACGTTACCGGCTTCTGGAGCGCCATGGTGGCGGCACTCGTTTTCAGCATCGTGAGTTTCTTCCTGAACATGCTGATCGATTCCGGCGGGTAGGAGTCGGCTCGCCCGCAGCCCACCCTCGTCAATTCTGTCGCCTTTTCCCGACGAGATCAGCGAGCAGGCGGTACAATTTCCTGAAATCTATCGGCTTTGCCAGGTTGGCGTCCATGCCGGCGGCACGGCATTTCGCTTCGTCTTCCGGAAAGGCATGGGCGGTGATGGCCATGATCGGGGTATGCCTTCCCTGTTCCCGCTCCTTGAGACGAATGAGCCGGGCCGCCGCGAAACCGTCCATCCGCGGCATCTGCACGTCCATGAGGACGAGGGAGTACTCCCCCTTCTCCCACAGTGCGACCACTTCCTCGCCGTCGCCGACAATGTCCAGTTCGTATCCCCGGTTGCGGAGGCTCGTTTCGAGGAGGGTCCTGATGACCGGATCGTCCTCGGCAACAAGGAGGCGCACCTGTCCAAGCTCGGCAGGAGAAGGGGCGCTGGTTCCCGGATCCGCCGGAAGGTCGGTCGGCGGAGCCCCGCCGATTTCTCCGAGGGGAATGGAAAAGGTGAAGGTGCTCCCCCTTCCCTCTACGCTCGAACAATCGATGGTGCCACCCATCTGCTCCACTATCCTTCTGCTGATGGCGAGCCCCAGACCGGCCCCGCCGTGTCGGCGGGTGGTCGAGGCATCGAGCTGCCGGAAGGACTTGAAGACGAGTTCCATCTTGTCGGCAGGGATGCCGATACCGGTGTCGGACACGGCGAAGGTTATCTCCCGCCGCCGGGAGGTGATCTTCTCGCCACCCGTGACACGGACGGTCACCTTCCCCTGCTCAGTGAATTTTACGGCATTTCCGACGAGGTTCACCAGAACCTGGCGGACCCTCCCCTCGTCCCCGACCACCACTCCCGGCGCGCCTTGGTCGACCTCCACGACGAGTTCCAGCCCTTTCCGGTGCGCTTCGAGGGTGAAGAGTTCCACTGCGCTGCGGACGCACCATTCCAGGTTGAACGGCTCCTCGGCAAAGGTGATGGCTCCTGCCTCGATGCGGGAGAAATCGAGGATATCGTTCAGGAGACGGAGAAGGGCCGTGGCGGAAATCTGCACGGTCGCCAGATATTCCCGCTGTTTCGGGGAAAGTTCCCCTTCAAGGGCGAGTTCCAGCATGCCGAGGACGCCGGTCATCGGTGTGCGCAGCTCGTGGCTCATGTTGGCAAGGAACTGGCTCTTGGCGCGGCTGGCGGCTTCGGCGGCCCGGCGGGCATGAATGAGCTCCTCCTCGTACCGTCTGCGCTCGGTGATGTCGTGAATGGCGGTGAGCCGTATCTCCCGGCCCTCCTGCTGTATGGTCTGGCCGTGGGCTTCCACGAAGCACCGGGAGCCGTCCTTGCGCACCATCTCGTGATCGAATGTATGTTCGCTGCCATCCACGATTTTTGCCAGAATCCGGTCCCGGTCCTCGGGAGGAAGGGTGGCCGCCACCTCCAGGCCGATCAATTCGTGCAGATTGTAGCCGAGGAGGCGCGCCAGTTGGGCGTTGGCGTCGATGTAGCGGCCCTTTTCGCTGATGGCGATCCCTTCGAAGGTGGCGGCGGCCAGTGTCTGGAACCGATGCTCGCTGTGCAGCAGCGCCTCCTCCGCACGCTTGCGCTCGGTAATGTCGATCAGAAGGCCGAGGATACATTTCTCGCCCCCCAGCTCGATCATCTCCACCGATACCAGCTGTTTGCCGGTTTCCCCGGATTTCTTGCGGAATGCCATCTCGACGTTCTGCACCCTCCCCCGCTTCTCCAACTCCTCGACCAGCCTCTCGCGCTCCTCGGGGAGCCACAGTCCCAGTTCGTTCGCCGAGTGGCCGATGACTTCCTCGGCCGTGTAGCCGTAAATGCCCAGAAAGGCTTCGTTCACGTCGACGAATTTTTCATCGGCCAGCCGGGAGACCCCGATGCCGATGGGGCTCGCATGATAGACCGTCGAGAAGCGCGCCTCGCTTTCCCGCAGCGCTTCCTCCGCCCGCTTCCACGCGCTGATGTCCCTGGCGACATGGACCGTCCCGGTCATCCGGCCGCTCTCATCCAGAAGCGGCGTGGTGGTGACGAGGAAATCTCCACCGAGACGCTCCTCATGCACTTCGGTCGCGTGTTCCCGGCCATCCGCCATCGTCCGGGTGTGCGGACAGGATGCGGGAGGCCGTTCGGTGCCATGGACATTCTCGTAGCATATGAGGCCGACGCACTCTGCCGGCGTCACCCCCAGGCGTTCCGCCACCGCTCGGTTGGCACGGATGATCCGATACTGGTCGTCCAGGATGGTTATCAGGTCCGGAACGCTGTCGAAGGTGCGCTCCCATTCGTCCTTGGCGCGGCGTAGTGTCACTTCCGCCCTCTTGATGGCGGTGATGTCATGGGTGATGCCGAAGAGGCCGGTCACTGCGCCGTTCGCATCGTGCAACGGCCCTTTTGTCGTCAGGAAGTACCGCTGTTCTCCGGTCGCGGCGGTAATCGCATCCTCGAAGGTCTGTATCCTGTTATCTGCCATGACCCGCCGGTCACATTCCATCACCATGCCGGCTTCGTCGGGAGAGAAGAGAAAGGTGTCGTCGCGGCCGATGGCCTCGGTGCGGCTTTTCCCCGTAACGGCCTCGGCAGCGCTGTTGAACAGAATGTACCGCCCCTGGCGGTCCTTCACAAAAATGGCATCGGAGGTCCCGTCCACGACCGACTGGAGCATGGCGCGGTTCTCCCGCAGCGACGCCTCGGTCCGCCGGTGCTCTTCGACTTCCCGGGCCAACTGCTCATTTGCCCGGAGCAACGCCGCGGTGCGCCCTGCCACCATTTCCTCCAACCGGTTCCGGGAGTGCCGGTACAGGGAGGCGACCACGCTCATGAAGACGCCCATGCCGGAGAAGAGGGCGAGGCTTGCAGCATCCCCCAGGTGCTCGATCCCGAAACCTGGGGGCGGTAGGATGAAGTAGGCCGCAAGAATAGCCGCAGCGGAGGTGGCCGCGAGGCCCGGGCCCAGGCCCGCCATGAGTGCCACGAGCATGATGGTGGGGTAAAAGGTGATGAAGGGAGGCACGTCGTTTCCCACGAAATGCGCGATCGATCGGTGGAGCAGGAAAGCTGTCGCAACCGCGCCAATGGTGAATGCATAACGTGCACTCCACCGCTGCCCGAGGCCCATGGATTCTCCATGTTGCGCCTTCGGCTCGCCGTTTGCTGTCAACTTTCCGGGCACGTCCCGCTCCTTTTTTGGCGAATGCGCTACGTCGGTACCAGTGCGGTCTGGAAGGGCGGCTGGTCCTGAGGGGGAGAGAAATCGCATCTAGATGCGCCGACGGGCAAAGAGTGACGAGAGGGGCCGCCGGCATGCAGGAGGCTGACCGGGCATCGCCGAACGCCGGCGACTGATCGCGGAAGGTTCTCTTTGTACTGCGCGCCAGGGATGCTGTATACAGATTTTTACCACATTTCGGCGTCGTTGCCAACAGGAGAATGAAACAGTGTTTCAGTTTTGGAGAGATACGTCCGATTTTTCAGGACAAAAAGTCCGGCAGGTCAGGAATGAGGGTATCCGTCAACTGCGGCAGGTCGTTCCGCGAGAGGGGCTACGGTTCCTCTTTTCGCTGGATGAAGAAACCGATGAGGAACTCGGCGTCCCTGGGAGAAAGGTCGAACTTGAAGATCGCTTCCTGGACGAGAGGCTGGACCGGCTGGCCGGGATTCTCCCGCAGGTTGCCGGATACCCACTTCACGGCGCGCCGGATGTCCTCTCCATCGGGTAACAGGGGATGCATGGCTTGTCGTACTCCTCCGGGGTGGGATGTGTTCACGCAACTGCCTGCGGGAGTGGCAGGGAGAATGTCTCCCTTCGGAACAGTCCACCTTTGCTGTCTGCTGTCTATTCTTTCTGCTCGACCGGCCCGGCATACCCGACGCAGGTGCCTCGGAGCCTTTCGTGGACGGCGTCGAGCATCTCCCGCTCGTCGGTGAAGCCGGCACTTGCCTTGACGTTCAGCGCCAGGGGAAGGAGCCCGAGGAGGAGAGTGCGAATATTGCCGCACCCCTCGCCGCCTCCGAGGACTTCCATCAGCTTCCGGTTGAGGCCCTTCCCGATGGTGACGCCGACCAGGTTGTCCATCCGGGCCGAGATGTTGCGGCAGTCGGTTGTGGGGGCCTTCCGGATATCGACACTCGCGGCGGTGATCGTCAGCGTTTCGAGCTCCACGACCACCCGGACCTCGATGTCATGGAAGCGGTCACTGATCAGGCCGGTCAGCGTGACGTGGCCGTCGTCCCCTTTCAACGCCCGGTACGAGATGTCCCGCCGAAAGTCCTCGATGGTGTTCAACTGCATAATCCCGGACCCTTTACGGTGCATTTCACGGGTAGCCACTGGCGCAGACCCCGCACAGCCGCCCCGCCTCCTTCAACGCCGAGGGAATGGTCACCGCTCCGGGGCGCGCGCCCCGGCAACGAGGCGGAGTTCTTCCCCGCCCGAGGATTGAGTGTCGCCGGAAACGGCGCCGATGTCAAGGTCGAAATGGCACACCGACCGGCTCACTCCGGCGCTGCAGGAGGAGATTCTCCTCCCTGGAGCAACCGCTCCGCCACGATCTCCGCAAGGTCTCTCACCGCCAGTTCCCCCTCGCAGCCGCCAGTCTTGATGCCGTCCTCGAACATGGTGAGGCAGAAGGGACAGTTGGAGACGAGGAGCGGTGCGCCCGTTTCCCGGGCCATCCCCACCCGCGCCACGTTGATCCTCGTCCCCAGTTTCTCCTCGGCGAGGATGCGGCCGCCGCCGGCGCTGCAGCAGAAACTCCCGGCCCGCGACTTCTCCATTTCCGTAAGCCGACCGCCGGCTAGCAGGAGGACTCTCCGCGGCTCCTCGTAGATATCCATGTAGCGGCCGATGTAGCAGGAGTCGTGGTAGGTGCAGTCAAAGGGGAGCGGCGCAATACTGATGCGGCGCTCCTCCAGCAGCCCCGCGATGAACCCTGTATAGTGCTCCACCGGCACGTCGAAGCCGAGGTCGCGGTAGTCGCGCCCCAGGGTGTTGAAGCAGTGGGGGCAGGTGGTGACCACCCTCCGTACCCCGTACCCCTGCATGAGCTCGATGTTCTCCCGGGCCTCCATCTGGTAGAGGTACTCGTTGCCGAGCTTTCTCGCCGGTTCGCCGCAGCATTTCTCCTCCTTCCCGAGAATGCCGACCCGGATGCCGGCGGCGTTGCAGATCCTGACGAAACTCCTCGCCACCTCCCGGTTCCGCTTGTCGAAGGAGGCGTAGCAGCCGACGAAGTAGAGAATGTCGGCCTCTTCCCCCTCCCCCAGGACGGCGATGTCCAGCCCCTCGGTCCACTCCCCCCGGCCGGCGTAGGCAAGGCCGAAGGGATTGCCGTTCACCTCCAGGTTGTTTACTGCGGTGCGCACTTCGTCGCCGGGGAACGCCCCCTCCATGAGGGTGAGGTTGCGGCGCATCTCGAGGATCTTGTTGACATGCTCGATGCTCGCCGGGCAGATCTCCTGGCAGGCCCTGCAGGTGGTGCACGCCCAGAGGACGTCCTGGGTGACCGTTTCGCAGAGGTTCGCGCCGGGGGCGCCGAAGGCCGCCTCGCCGATCTGCTGCACCACCCTCATGGGGGAGAGGGGCTTTTCCGTGGCCCAGGCCGGGCAGCGGTCCTGGCAGCGCTTGCAGGACGTGCAGGCGTCAGCGTCGAAAATGTCCTTCCAGGCGAGATCGGTCACCCGGGCCGCCCCGTACTGCTCAATACTCTCGTCCTCCAGATCGATGGTGGCAATCGCCCCCTTCGCCTCCAGCGGGGCGAAGAAACCGTTGACGGCGGTTGTGACGAGGTGGCGCAGCTTGGTGCGGGGGATGGCGCAGAAGAAGCCGAGGACCAGGGCGAAGTGGAACCACCAGAGCACCCTGTGGGTGATTAGAATGGAGGGGATGTCGTAACCGGCGAAGAGGCAGGCAGCCAGGCACCCCACCGGCGAGAAGCGCGCCAGGCCGGGGTTCTGCTGCACCTCGGTGACGGCCATCCGCGCTCCCTCCACCAGGAAGCCGGTGACAAGGATGGCGAAGAGGATCGCGTGGACGCGGTAGTCGTCGTCGACAATCTCCAGCCCCGCCGGCCTGAAGGCGAACCGGCGGATGAAGAGTCGCGCCAGCATCAGGATGGCGACCAGCCCGGCGCAGTCGAGGACGAGGGAGTATGCCTCGTAAAACCCGCCGGAGAGGAGATTGACGTGCATCAGGGGAGTGAAGAAATCCGCCTGGAACATGATGATCACGGTCCCGACGAAGAGGGTGAGGAAACCCCAGAAGAAGAAGGCGTGGGGGACCCCCCCGTCCTTCACACGGGCCACCTTCTCCTGGCTGAAAATATCCGCCAGGAACCGCCCCACCCGCTCCTCGTAGCGGTCGAAGCGGTTCAGGGGCTTTCCCCGGCGGTAGACCCGCAGCCGCTGCAGAAACCCCCAGGCCATGATGCCGATGGCGGCCAGGGCCAGGCAGTACATGGGGATGACCACCCCGTGGCCGACGTTCCAGTAGATTTCACGGGTTGCTTCCATGAGGCTCTCCGTTATGCAGGGAAAAAAGAAGCAGTATCTTTTTCTTCAGGCTTTCGGGGCTCTGCCCCGTACCCCGTCGCCCGGGGAAATACCCAAATGAGAGTGCCCCTGACGCCACAGACCTGGCGGCCTCCCGCGCCGCGTCGCACAAGGGATCGACGCAGGCAACGCCGGCATGGCGGGAATAGGGACGTTCCTACGCCAGCAGCATCTTCGAGATGACCACCCGTTGAACCTCGTTCGTCCCTTCGTAGATCTCCGTTATCTTCGCATCCCGGTACATCCGCTCCACCTCGTAGTCGGCGATGTAGCCGTACCCGCCGTGGATCTGCACCGCCTCCTTGGTGACGTACGTGGCGGTCTCCGACGCGCACATCTTGCACACGGCGGACTCCATGGCGTAGCTCCTCTTGCTGTCCTTCAGCCAGGCCGCCTTGTAGGTGAGGAGCTTCGCCATCTCGATGCGCGCATACATGTCGGCCAGCTTGAACTGGATCGCCTGGAGGTCGCAGATGGGCACGCCGAACTGCCTGCGTTCCTTGGAATAGGCCAGGGCCCGCTCGAAGGCCCCCTCGGCGATGCCGAGCGCCTGGGAGGCGATGCCGATCCTACCGCCGTTCAGGGCCTCCATGGCGATCTTGAACCCCTGCCCCTCGGCCCCCAGGAGGTTCGTCGCCGGTATCCGCAGGTCGTCGAAGGCGAAGGCGGTGGTAAAGCTGCCGCGAATCCCCATCTTCACCTCGTTCTTCAGGATGGTCACCCCCGGGGATGCGAGATCGACGATGAAGGCGGAGATCCCCTTGTGCTTCAGGCTCCTGTCGTGGGTGGCGAAGAGGACGCCGGTCCCGAGAAAGCCGCCGTTGGTGATGAAGGTCTTGCCGCCGTTGATGACGAACTCGTCCCCTTCACGCCGGTACATGGTCGACATGCCGGAGACGTCGCTCCCCACGTCCGGCTCGGTGAGGAGGACGCAGCCGATCTTGCGGCCGGTCGCCAGTTCGGGCAGAAATGTGTGCTTCTGCTCCGGTGTCCCGAAGCGGTAGATCGGATCGCAGGCGAGCGAGGTGTGGGCGGAAATGAGGACCCCGCTGGAGGCGCACGCCTTGGAGACCTCCTCCACCACGATGGCGTACGAGAGCATGTCGAGCCCGGCACCCGCGTACTCCTCCGGGATATAACTCCCCAGCAATCCCATGGCGCTCATCTTCGCGATGAGTTCCTCCGGGATCTTGTGCTCCTCGTCGATCTTCATGGCCATCGGCCGGATTTCCTTCCCGACGAAATCCCGTACCGTATCGCGCAATACCTTGTGGTCCCGGCTCAAATCGAAATCCATTATTTCCTCCAGTAGATTGCAGAGGGGCAACCATGTCGGCTGCCCACAAACCGGCTGGCCGCACAAGGCGGCCCCCCACGATCTATTTCCCCGTGAAGGCCGCTTTCCGCTTTTCGACGAACGCCTCCATCCCTTCTTTCTGGTCATGGGTGGCGAAGAGCACACCGAAGAGGGAGGCCTCGTAGCGGAAGCCGTCATCCTTCGGCATGTTGAGGCCGTTGGCGATGGCGTCCTTCGCGTAGCCGACGCCGATGGTGCCGAGGCCGGCGATGGCCGCGGCGGTCTCCCGGGCCCTGGCGAGGAGTTCCTCCGGGGGGAACACCTCGTTGACGATCCCCCAGGCAAGCGCCTTTTCCGCCGGGATCATCCGGCCGGTGAAGATCAGCTCGTTCGCCCTGTTGGGGCCGATGAGACGGGCGAGGTTCTGGGTGCCGCCGAACCCGGGCATGATGCCGAGGGTCACCTCGGGGAAGCCGATCCGCGCCGTTGTCGAGGCATAGATGAAATCGCAGGCCAGGGCCAGCTCCAGACCTCCCCCCAGGGCATAACCGTTGACGGCGGCGATCACCGGCTTGGTCATCTTCTCGATCAGCATCATCACCCGCTGCCCCTTCAGGCCGAACCGGTGCGCCTCGAAGGAGGTCATGGCCGCCATCTCCTTGATGTCAGCGCCGGCCACGAAGGCCTTGTCGCCGGCACCGGTCAGGATCACGGCCCTTACCCCGGCGTCCAGGTTCAGTTCGTACAGGGCGCACTCCAGTTCCCCCAGCACCTCGCTGTTCAGGGCATTGAGGGTCTGTGGGCTGTTGACGGTCAGGGTGGCGACGCCGTCCGTCGTTTCGACGAGCAGATTCTTGAATTCCATGGCACGATCCTCCTGTAGAGGCGCTGTGTACAGCACCTTGATTCGCATGGGACGCACGGGATGGGTACAGCAGGGAGCTCTCCTGCGGCCGGTCAATACGTATGGAAGCCCCGTCCCGACTTCCTCCCCAGGTGCCCCGCGTTCACCATTTTCACGAGGAGGGGACAGGGGCGGTACTTCGGATCCTTGAAGCCGTCGTACAGGACATTGGCAATGGCGAGGACCGTGTCGAGACCGATGAAATCCGCCAGGGTGAGCGGCCCCATCGGCTGGTTGGTGCCGAGGTGCATCCCCTTGTCGATGTCCTCGGCGGTGGCAATCCCCTCGTAGAGGGCAAAGACCGCCTCGTTGATCATGGGGATGAGTATCCGGTTGACGATGAAGCCGGGATAGTCCTGGGAGACCGCAATCTCCTTCTCCAGCCGCGCCACCAGTTCCGACGTGAGACGGAAGGTAAGGTCGCTGGTGGCATGGCCGCGGATCACCTCCACCAGTTTCATCATCGGCACCGGATTCATGAAATGCATGCCGATGACCCTGTCGGGACGCCTCGTCACCGCGGCGATCTTGGTGATGGGGATAGAGGAGGTATTGGAGGCGAGGATCGCGTCCGGCCGGACAATGTCATCCAGCGTGCGGAAGATGTCGAGCTTGAGCTGCTCGTGTTCGGTCACGGCTTCCACAACGAAGCCGACCGGGGCCAGATCGGTCATGGCCTGCGTGGTCGTGATCCGGCCGAGGGTCTCGCCGATAAGGGCCTCGGGGATCGTCCCCTTTTTCGCCTGCCGCTCCAGGTTCTGGCGGATGGTCGCAACCGCCTTCTCAAGCTGGCCCGCGGCGATGTCGCAGAGAACGACCCGCTGCCCGTACTGGGCAAAGACGTGGGCGATGCCGTTCCCCATCTGACCTGCGCCGAGAACCCCGACGGATTCGATCATGCTTGTCCTCCTCGATTGAATAGAGACGTACGTTTCAGACCCGTTCGAAGATCACCGCCACCGCCTCTCCCCCCCCGATGCAGAGCGTGGCGAGGCCGTACCGGGCCGTGCGACGGTGCAGCTCGCGGATCAGGGTGACCACCAGCCTCCCCCCGCTGGCGCCGATGGGATGGCCGATGGCACAGGCACCGCCGTTCACGTTCACCTTCTCCAGCGGCAACTTCAGCGATTTCACGGCGATGAGCGCCACCGAGGCGAATGCCTCATTGATCTCGAAGAGGTCGATGTCGCCGATCCCGAGACCCGCCCTGGCGCACACCCGTTCGATGGCCCCCACCGGGGCCTCGGGGAAGTAGTCGGGGTGAAGGCTGTTGGTGGCAACGGCAACGATCCGTGCCTTCGGCGTGAGGTTGTGCCGGGCCAGGACTGCCTCGTCGGCGAGGAGCGCCAGGGCGGCCCCGTCGTTGATGGTGGAGGCATTGCCGGCGGTGATGGTGCCGTCCTTCCTGAAGACCGGTTTGAGCTGGGGGATCTTCCCGCAGTCGACCTTGAACGGCTCCTCGTCCCGATCAAAGACCTCGTCTCCCTTCTTCGTCTTTTTCACCACCGGCACGATCTCCTCCGCGAAGGCCCCCTGGGTGGCGGCCTCCTGGGCGAGCCGGTAGGAGCGCAGGGCATACTCGTCCTGCTCGGCGCGGGAAAGGGCGTGGCGTCCGGCGCTCTCCTCGCCGATCTCCCCCATGTGCCGGCCGGTGTAAGGGTCCTGGAGGCCGTCGTACAGCATCAGGTCGAACAGCTCGCCATGCCCCATGCGGTAGCCGTTGCGGGCCTTCTTGAGGATATAGGGGGCCGTGCTCATGCTTTCCATGCCGCCGGCCATCACCAGCTGCGCATTGCCGAGGCGGATCGAGTCGGCCCCCAGCATGATCGCCTTGAGGCCGCTGCCGCACACCTTGTTGATCGTCATGGCGGGGACGTCGTCGGGAATGCCGGCAAAGCGCATCGCCTGCCGCGCCGGCGCCTGCCCGCAGCCTCCCGAGAGGACCTGGCCGACGATCACCTCGCCCACCACGGCAGGCTCAAGCCCCGACCTCTCCAGGAGCCCCTTCATGACCGTTGCCCCGAGAAACGGCGCCTCGACATCGGCCAGCGCGCCATTGAACGAGCCGAATGGCGTTCTCAACCCGGCAACGACAAAAACCTCCTTCATGTCCCCTCTCCTTTCCGTTCGGTGCGGCCTCGAGTGTAGTGGCCGTTTACGCAGAAGTCAACCGATATTAAAACATGTTTTTACAAATAGACGATGTCGTCGGCAAGGGGGGTGAGCCTCTCTCCCCCGCCTGCGCCCACGGCGAAGGTGTTCTCGATGCCGATCACCCCTAGTCCGGGCAGGACGAACTTCGGCTCGATGGCGATCGCCTGCTTCTCGACTAGGGGCACCTTGAATCCCTGGGCCAGCACGGGGAACTCGTCGAGTTCCAGCCCCACCCCGTGACCGACGAATCGAGCGTTCTCGCCGGGCGCTCCCATGAAGTTCTTCCCGAGCCCCGCGTCATCGGCCATCTGCGCCGCCCGGAGAAACAGCTCCTCGCAGACCGCCCCCGGCATCAGGTCGGCCACGAGCCGGTTCTGGATGGCGAGGGCGGCATCGAAGGCCCGTCCCAGCTCCGGAGCGAGCTTCCCGATGACGAATATCCGCGTCATGTCCACGATGTAGCCGTCGAAGATACCGGTGTAGTCGATGACCACCGGCGTGTCGGCACCGATCGGCTCGGCAGAGGCGCCGTGGGGCGAGGCAGCGGAAAGCCCGCGGCCCGTCACCGCCCCGTCGAAGAAGCCGTGCTCCCCGGCGGTGGAGGCCACGGCCAGCCCCTGGAAGAGCTCCTGGTTGAAGGCCCGCATCCGCACATACCCTTCGCTCCCCGCCTTCCGGAGTCGGTACTCGAACTCGGCGGCAAGATCGATCTCCCGCATCCCCGCCCGGAGGAATTGGGGCACCTGGCTGAACACCGCACTGAGGGCGGCACCGCTCGCGCGCAGCTTGTCCAGCTCCCACGACGACTTGACCGACCGGATATCGCGGTTGACTGAGGAGATGTCCACGCATTCCCGCCCCGGCAGAAGCCTGGAGTAGTAGGTGTACTGCTGCACCGGCAGCACATCGAAGGTGAGGCCGATCTTGCGGACGTCGGCGCCGAAGAGGCCGGCAAACTCCTTGCTCGGCGGGAACGGCCCGGTCGCCTCGACGAGACTTTCCTGGCGGGCACGGGAGAGGCTCTTGCGTACGAAGAGGCTCGGGTTCCCCTGCGCCGGCACCCAGAGAGTGGCATTCTGACGGGTTCCGCTGTAGTAGTAGACATCGATGGGATAGTGGATGAGCGCCCCGTCGATCCCCATACCTCTCAGGGCGTGCTGCAGGCGGATGATCCTCTCTTCCGCTTCCATTTTGATCAACATGATGCCTCCCCCCTCCTCTGGCTTTGTCGGCCGATACGTCGTCAAAACCGGCAGTAGCGAAACGGCGCGCGATGGTTTTCCTGAAGAGTATAACCGCAATCCGGATAAAGGAAAGCACTGGATACAACCAACGAAACATCGGTTTATTTTCACCGGCAGGGTCCCGGGCATCTTTTCCTTGACCGTGCCGCTGGATGCGGGCGCCACCATTCCCGGTCATCGCCGTCGCCCCTTCTCCAGGACTGAGACGCGCGGGCACACTACAGACCTGCACCCCGGGGTCATCCGGTATGGCGTGGGCAGTGTCACCGAGAGCATGCTGAGGGGAAGGCGGACCGGCACCGGTGTGGGTGGATACCTCGGGCAGGCGGTCCGCTGTCGTCGCAACCACTCGAAAACAAAGGCGTAACGGCCTTTCAGCGAAGCTTTTTTTCATCCTCCGGCGTGAACCGTTGCCCGCGAAGAATGAGAATTTCCGGCGGAATTTCTCCCTTGACTTCCCCCTTTAGTATTATAAAATACTAATGCTTTGGCTTCCCCTGGAGGGCACGTACCATGACTTTCTGCGAATTGAAGGATACATGCGTCCTGTTCAACCACGGATTGTTCGGCAACGCCTCCTTGACACAATACGTCAGATACAAGTATTGCTGCGGGAATTACACCGATTGCCCCTGGTACATCAACTGCAAGGGGTTATGGAAGAAAGACGAAAAGATCAGGGAGAAGACCTCTGAGAAGTTTTGACGCATACGCGCCGGCGCGTGGGGTCGTCTCCCGGATGATGTGAGACCCATCCAGGGACCGGCCGCCGGCTCCGGGTACGCCCCAGTTGCACGCCTTGCCCCCCTCCCGGCATCACTCTCTGTTCTTTCGAAGCTCCGCCGTTGAAGCCAGCGAAACATCCCTGTGCCCGGCGCTTGCAGACGCCACGACACGCTCTTGGCCCTCATCCCGTCACCCGAAAGCGCCACGGTCCCCGCACCCGCCACGGTTTCCCGTTGTAAACACTGATTTTCATTAGTGGGAGGCAGCTTGAACTGGGCAGACTTTCCGGTACAATGGAGCTGTGGAGAGCAGTACCGATAGGGTATCATCATGAAATGTTGCGACTTTACAGGTGAGTGCTATTTCCTGAACGTGAAGACGGCTGCCTTGCCTCTCACCACCGGACCTGCACGAACCGTCTACTGCCATGGCGATTTCACCAGATGCACCATATACAAGGCAGCCAAAACATATGGAATCGAAAAGATACCGCGATACGTTTCCCCAGGTGACAGATATGAGCTTCACCTCAGGATTGTCGAGAACCGTGCCATGAGCAAGTTTTCCGGGTAATTGTCGGCAGGTCGGACGGTCGTCTGTACGGCGGGAATAGATGGGGAGCGTGCGTCCGGGGGAATGCCCGGGCGATACACTTCTCACGCGAGGGGCCGGTTTTTCCGGAAGGAAGACTCCATCGGAGACGGTTGCATGCTATCTTTTCCTGAATACCTTCTCGATAGCATCTACTTCGTCCAGAACATTTTCAGACAAATGACTGTATTCTTCGAAGGTCTTTGCTTTTTCCAGCCGTTTCATGATATCGGAAAAGGCCTTTATCTCTCTTGTTTCACCTTTTTCAGCCAGTTTTGGAATCAGATTCTGCCAGATCAGGTGCATCCGTATCACAAGATTGGATAAATTTTTGTTGTCTTTTTCCTGCGATAATACTTCGAGTTTACGACCGCAGTACCCGAGCAGCATTACATTTGTCGGAACACCGAGCCTGAGCTCACCCGACATGGCAACCTCAAGCAGGGTGATATCATTGGCATATCGCATGGTGTCCTTTTTATTCTCTGTTCTGATCGCTTCCTCTAATTCATCAATTCTTGACCTGAGCTGAAGTAGATAAAAGTCAGTTTCTCCGTTCTTTATTTGCTGAATACTGGCTTCTGACTTCTTCAGTTTATCCAGTTTTTTCTTGATCTTATACCATTTCGTCTCTTTCGCCAGATCGAATATTTCCTTGGCACTGCTCGATAATTTTTCGAATTCGGGCTGAATTGCCGACGATGCAGGCATGCCGGAAGACGAAAGCGGATTCTCCTTTGCAGTCGGGGGACTACTGCCCGCTGACGGCCCCACCATCGTGAAGAACACCAGGCAGATGCCAATAAGAACTTTCATGGAAGCACCTTTTCGGGGGATCCGTCTCCATCCGGCACTCTGACCTGTTGAGAGCATATCCCAAAAAATGACCTCCATTTTTACCAGAATCCGCCTCGGTTTTCCATTAAAAACATTTCTCCTACCTGCAAATGCCAAAGCCCCGGCACTGCCGAGGCTTTGGTTGCTTTCCCGAGGGAGACGCTATCGGATGGGCACACCTATTTTTTCTTCATCATTTTTTGATGCGGCTTATGTCCATCCCCCATCCCGGGCATCATTTTCTGCATTTTCCTGAACTGCTCCTCGGTCAGGATCGCACGGAACTCCTTCATGTACTTCAGCATTTCCAGATGGTGGGCGGTTTTCATGTCTTCAATTTTCTTTACCTGGGCAGCAGCCTTCTCAAGGTCAAAGTCCTTTACTTCCATGATTTCCCTCAGCTCGATCTTCGCGATTCTGAGGTCGGCCTGGAAGCGGATCTGCTTCTTCTGCATGTCCCTCTGGAGAGGCTTGATCTTGCCGATCTGCTCCTCGGTAAGACCTATCTTTTCAGCAAAATGCAGGCAATTCCCGATCATGCCTCCCATCATGCCTTCCTTCCCCTCCATGGTGCACATCTGACACGATCCCCTGCCGGAATCACGACCAGGGCCATGCCCCATATCGCACTTCGTGGGCATATCCTTCATCTGGGCGTAGGCCGGGAACGCTAGAAAAGCCACCAATACTGCCATGACAAATGCTCTCACCATGTACTCCTCCTTTCTTGGACTGCCGAATTTTGCTGCTGCCATGATTAACGTCTCACGGAGCAATCGGTTTACTCAAGGACAGGAAAACGTTCCCCACGTTGTACACGGCGAGGGGACGCATCCGTTGCGTCGAGTTCAGCGTCAACTGACAACCGGGGAAATGAAGAGGAGCTGGCGGAGCCGGGCCACACAGATTGCACAACATACTGAATATACGAGATAATTACAAAGTGGTTTTTGTGACATACCCCCAAAAATACCCCCAAAACATTTTGTTACCCCCTATTCATGATTGTTTCAGGCAAGAAAACCGGCCCTCTTTCCACGGTGAGCCGGTTCTTTTATTCTGGGAGGGGGTAGGGTGGCCTGAGACACCCCACGATTTCTTCCCATAGAGGTCAAAAAACTTATGGAAAATAAAAAGGCCGTTCAAATAAAAACAGCTTCAAACTTGGACAAAATGTTTTAGATAAGACATGGTTTCATCGCAGTATCTTATCATTTTTGCTATTACAGACATAAAATGATTTTTCTCAATCCCCTCAGAAAATATGTCAAAAATCCTGCTTGACGTTCCATATCCACTATGATCTGCGCTGGTCACACGTACCGCTTTTTTTGTATAAGCAGAATGCGCAATGGCTTCATTTCTTAACCTTATAATTTTACAATGTAGTTCTAATTCCTTTGAATCTAATATTTTGTTGGGCTTGTTCATGAGCATCGGTGTTGACATACCTCCTTTCCCGCAATCGTTCTTAGTAAAGGGTCTTGAGTAAGACACAATAGCAGACATAAGCAATGCTTTATTTCCAACATCAAAAGCATAGGGTTCGTATAGGCATAAATACTCATTTGCCTCTTCAAAATCTTTTTTTGAAATGAATGCTCTATTGAATTTTGCATTACTATTCTGCGTACTACTCATGATTATATTTCTTCTTACCTTTTTTTACGTAGCAAAGCTCATTTATTAGTTTTGCCCCCGATGTTTCAGGAACAATATAATCCCATTCAGTTGTTTTTTTGTTTTTATAATTAGAATCTATTATATAGCCATTTTCATCCATGCCTATAAATTCTAGTTGCCTAGATTTAAGTACAGCACAATTTATTCGTATTAGTATTTTGGCTTGTCTGATTTTATTATCAGGATCTAAAAAGATATTGTGGAAATGTTTCGCTCCTTTGGGTGTAGTAACAATCATTGTCCAATTTGAAATGATCCCCACTAATCTTATCAATTCCTACTCTTTAACCAATACTGAGACCGGTTTCATATCTGTCACGAAAGGTGGCCATATCTGTGATTGTTTACCAGGACCTCCTGAAACTACAATGTGGATTTGCTCGGGCGTCGTAAACCGCGAGATAGGAGTATTTTCATCGTATTCCCCATATTCTTTTGGAATCTTGCACTGATCTGGCGCATATCCCCAAAGGGGTATGGCTATTTTCTTCACGAGGAAGTCCTGCATCGCACGCTTCGTCGGAAAATCACGGTAAATCGTAGTGGCATGTTCCGGACCGACAATAAAGAACATAAACTTCACGGCGTTCTGCCATGTAAACGGCTGATCATACTTCGTCAGGCAAGAAGTGATACCACTCGCAACCCCAGCAGCACCTACGGCAAAAGTATTAAGCAGATCTTTCCCTTTGACGCTAGTATGGTCAGTGTTATTGGTTCCAAGATATGCACCAAATGCTGTTACAACGCTATCGGTAGCTTTGAACCCATGCTCAACTGCATACGATTGCTTCCAGGGGTTTGCTGCTTCATTCTCTCCAAGCACGTATGCAGCGATATCACCTCTGCTGCCTTGCGTGCTCTTGTCAATTTTGGGAGGAATTGCCCCTCCAACGATCTCGCCTACAAGATTGACGAAATAGCCGAGCGCAATGTTGACAGGCTGCCGGCCACCTAAAACACCAGTAGAACAGGCGATGTTTAATTCCTTTATGATCGGGCCATTTATGATGATAAAGGGATTTGTCGGCGCTGTGGTTGTGGCGTTTCCCCGCCAATCGTAGTCAGGATGGCTGAGAGCTTTAACGATGGCAAGCAAAAGCGGCATATGTTCCGGCTTGCATCCTGCCATTACTCCAAGCGTAGCCACCAGTTCAACAGTCAGCTGCCCCTGGCGAGGTGGGACAACCCAGACAACCTCGCCAGGATTGTGCTTTGTGCCTTTCAGCATTGCATCAACAGCTTCCTCGGTTGGAGGAATGATCGGCATTCCCAGCGACCACTTATTGTCATAAAACATCTTGTTCAGGGATTCATAGGTCCCCTTAAATTTGAGACGTTCGGCAGGGTACGGCGGTTTAGATGCGACTTTGACTGCCGTCGCTGGTTTCCACTGTGTTGCCACACGGATGATTTCAGGGAATGCTTGGTTGGCCTTTTCTCGTATTTCCTCAAGCGGTATCATTCCCATCGGGTGTGGGACTTCAACAAATGCCATATCCGGAAGACCGGTACTTGTAACAGTTGCTTTTGCCAAACCAATGAACTGGTTTGATGAAACGGTAACAGTTGGGATTGCTAACTTTTCTACCTCGGACTGGTCGACCACCAGCCATGAGGTGCAGGACCCTCAATCTGTCTGGGCGGCTATGACAATATCTGCTTTGAGATCTTTGATTATCCTGGCGATACGGGCTGCCTCCTGGTTGGAACCGCTTATTTTGACTGTTGTTTTGTCAACTTCGTAGAGCTTGATGACTTTGGCCAGTGGAACTTTTTCCTTAAAAAGCTCGGCTATCCTGTCCAGGAAATTGTTCCCATTGTGCTTGTCATTCCATCTGAGCACAATCGTTTTGCCTTCAAGCGTTGTGAGACGTGGAGCCAGGTCGAAGTATTTGACCTCGACAACACCTTCCGGCTTGATGAGTTCCCACTCCTGAGATGTTTCCTTAGCAATTGCAAGCTGCGAAACGAATAGCAATGTAAACAGCATGATCCCCCAAAGAATCAACGATTTCATCATAGACCTCCTTTCTGATATTTGTTGCTTCGTTGTTTGCTGGACAGTCAGCCCTGCTTAAATCATTCCTAATGGTTGCAAAAGGGACTTTCAATTCCGGTTTTCTCCAGGACATATAGAATGCTTTCCAAGCATATATTCCGCACAGGCTCAATTGGCTCTGACGCCCCTGAAACATGGTATTATTCCTTATTCCATGGGATAGCCGGATTCTTTCCAGCCTCTGATGGAAGGGTTTTTCAGAATCTTGACATTGGTAAACCCAAGTTCGATGAGCTGGGCGGCCACGTCTGTACTGTCTGCAGCGCCCGGGCCACAGTCACAGTAGGTGACTATGAGTTTGTTCTTGCCAAATTTCTCAACGTCAGCTTCAGAAACATCAGGTTTCCATGGGAAAGACAAGGCCCCCTTTATGTGACCCTTGTCATAGATATTTTTTAACTGAGTGTCAAGTATGATGACCTCTGCTTTAGCGTCGATGAGCTTCTTCAGTTCATCGATAGGTATGCGCGGTATCTCGGGATGGGCGACAAATACATTGCAGGTCACTTCTCGGTCATTGCCTTCATTGACCGACTGGCAGTGACCGTTTGGAGCATCACCAACCAGTACAATTAACAAAATTCCAACCAAATGAACAAATAATATATGGCTCCTCTTCATTGCTTTACTCCTTATCCCATGGGATAAGCGGCTTTTCCCCGCCATAGACAACATACGGTTTCCAATGTTTACGGCTTATACTTTTGAATTCTGGAGTATTCCAGATGTATTCAGGTTCACTAATGGGCGTTGCCTTGTCCCATTCTATCTGCAAATCTTCTATCGGCGCAGGTGGTCGTTCTTCCGCTGGTTTTGGTTCTGCTGCCAAAACAACAGACGAGCAAAAGGCGATTAGAATTGCCTGCCAAACGAATTTCATACCTACCCTCACTACCTAAACCTTCCTCAAAACATTAGCATTAATTATTATCCTCCGCAAGTTTACAATCGGGATGACAGTAAATGTTACCAAATTACCTGTAAACAAGCTGTTTACAGGACATTAGCTGCATAAATGGATGGGAAAACATTGTCGCTGGGATACAAAAAAGAAACCGACACATTGTCAAAAAAAGTAAAAAGAGGGTGGGGTGGTGGCATGGAACGGGCCTCTTGATTTGCTAATACCTAGTTTGCTTACCCCGTGCCTAATCCCCCCTTGCCTATTCTGACCTTCTTAATGGCAGCACCTTCGCCCCTGCTTTTAACCCGTCCAGGTAATCCGCCCATGTTTGCATCATAATCTTTCGTTCTGCAAGGTGGGAAGTCCGGTTATAAGCTCTTCCAAGTGGGTCCCTGACAGCATGTGCAAGCTGGTGTTCTATAATATCAGGCCGGAACTGCAACACTTCGTCAAGGATAGTTCGCGCCATTGCCCGGAAACCGTGGCCGGTGATCTCGGATTTTTCAAAACCCATACGGCGCAAACCGGCATTGACGGCATTCTCACTCATGCAGCGCAGTGGTGAACGGTGGCAGGGGAAGACGTATTTGCCTTGTCCGGTCAATAGGTGAAGCTCCCGGAGGATTTTCACCGCCTGCCGCGACAGGGGGACAATATGCGGCTCCTTCATCTTCATCTTTTCGCCGGGAATGTTCCATTGTTCCGCCTCAAGGTCAATCTCTCCCCATTCCGCATGCCGTAGCTCCCCAGGACGGACAAAGGTAAGCGCCGCATACTGCAAGGCGCACTTGACCACAATAGAGCCTTCAAAGGCATCTATCGCCCGGAGAACAGGGGCGACCGCCTTCGGGTCGGTCGGTGCCGCAAAATGCTTGTTCTTGACTGGCGGCAATGCCCCTCTCAGGTCGGCAACCGGGTCGCGGTCTGCCCGGCCGGTCGCCACAGCATAACGGAAAACCTGACTGCATGCGATTTTCAGCCGGTGTGCCGTCTCCAGGGTGCGCGCCTCGATCTTGCGCAGCACAGCTAGCATTTCAGGGGCCTTGATCTCGCCTATGGGCCTGTTTCCAATCGCCGGGAACACGTCATTTTCGATCCGCCGCAATATCTGCTCGGCGTGCTTTTCTGACCATTGCTTCTTGAACCGTTCATGCCATTCACGGGTTATGGCCTCGAAGGTGTTTGCTGCATTCTCCACCTTTGCCGCCTTCTGAGCCTTCTTCACCTCTCCGGGGTCCATGCCGTTGGCAAGCTGCTTCCGTGCCGCCTCCCGCTTCTCCCTTGCTTCGGCCAGGGACGTTTCCGGATAGGTGCCGAATGAGATAAGCTTCTCCCTGCCATTGAACCGGTATTTGAAGCGCCATAACTTCCCGCCGGACGGAGACACCAAGAGGAAAAGCCCCCCGCCGTCGAAAAGCGTAACCTGTTTTGCCTGTGCTTTCACCTTGCTTACTTGCAGGTCGGTCAACGGTGCAATCCGTTTCGGCATTGGGTGTACCTCCTTTTGGGTATACGGCTTTTGGGTTTGGGTGTATATACCCCCACCACTATACCCAAAAACCTTGGATTTAAGTATACCCAAATGTACCACACTGGACAATAGAAAAAGAAAAAGCCTTGATTTTTCAAGGCGTAATGTACCGCTTTGGACTACTCTGGATTATAAAGTGGTGCCCGGAGCCGGGATCGAACCGGCACAGCCTTGCGGCCGAGGGATTTTAAGTCCCTTGCGTCTACCAATTCCGCCATCCGGGCAGGTGGTAAAATATATCCCAACAGGTGAATGCTCGTCAATACCGAAACCCGACGTGGATTCCACGTCCGGGCGACGGCCATGCGACACTATTTGTAGTACCTTGTAGTGTACCATGTAATTGAACATAGCAAACCTGCCGGTTACACCGAAACGACCCTGAAAGGCAGAGTGCCGCGGGCGGGAGGCCTGGGCCGAAAAAGGGACACAGCGTTCGGGGCCATCGGCACAGTCGCCGTCTCTGTCTACCGCTGATCTTCTTCCGGGTAACCGTTGGTCCGCTCCAGCAGGAAATCGACAAACGCCCGGTTGGCCCGCGACAGGTAAGCCAGCTTTTTCCAGGCAATCAGGAGATCGAGATGCAGCGGCGGATCGAGGGATACCGCCCGCAAGTCGCTGTCATTGGAAACGACCATGCGCAGGAACGTGGATATCCCCAGGCCGTTGCGAACCAGCGACTTGACGAGGGAGAAGAGGTTCGTCTCGAAGACGATGTTGGGGGCGATGCCGGTCCCCCTCATCACGTCAAAGATAAGCTCCCGGATATAGTATCCCTCCTTGTAGAAGACCAGCGGCTGCTGCATGAACTCCTCGTATCCCACCGCCTGACGGTCGGCAAACGGGTGCCCCGCCGGCACGCAGACCACCACCTCCTCCCGCAGAAAGCGGCGGACCTCGAGGTTTTCCGGGTAAATTCCGGCGGCGATGACCCCCATGTCCAGTTCCCCCTGCTCGATCATCTTCTGAATGCGCCACGCCCCCTCGCCGTAGACTGACAGGTGCAGGCCGGGGTATCGCCTCACGAAATCTCGGATGATATCGGGGAAAAAATAGGCGCTGAGCATCGGGGGAATCCCCACCCGCACTTCCCCTTTGCTCAACCCCCGCAACTCGTCCATTTCCGTCTCCGCCGCCTTCACCTCCGCCAGGACCCTCTTGGCACGGGCCAGGAAGATTTCCCCCTCCGCCGTCAAGGAGACTTTTTTCTCCTGGCGGTTGAAGAGGACCAGGTCCAGTTCCTCTTCCAGCTTTTTGATCGCCATACTGACCGCCGGCTGGGCCACGCGCAGCTGTTCCGCCGCCTTGGTAAAACTGCCGTACCGGACGATTTCCACGAAGAAACGCAGCTGTCGAAGATCCATAACTGCCCCTATCGATAAATTTTACTTATCAACTTAATATATATTATATATTTTTATTATTATTGTGCAAATGGTATCGTTTTTTTGACAGGCAAAATTTTCTGCAATGCGGGGTACAGGGAAATGGGATCCATCCGCAGGGGCACCAGGACATACCGGCAAATCAATCTGGCATTCTTTGCCGCCGGCTTCGTCACCTTCATCACCCTCTACGACGTGCAGCCGCTCCTGCCCGTCTTCTCCCGCGAGTTCGGCGTGCCGGCGGCACTGGGAAGCCTCCCCCTTTCGGTGGCGACATGCGCCCTGGCAGGTGCCATGCTCCTCGCCGGGAGCCTGTCGGAATCCGTCGGGCGCAAGCCGGTCATGACCGTATCCCTGGTGCTCACCGCCGTGCTGGCGATTCTGACCGCCTTCAGTCAGACGTTCACCGCCCTGCTCGGGCTCCGCCTCATGCAGGGTACCGTACTCGCGGGGTTGCCGGCGGTGGCCATGGCCTACCTGGGTGAGGAGATCGATCCTTCGTGCCTCGGCACCGCCATGGGTCTCTACATCGGCGGCACCGGCGTGGGGGGAATGACCGGCAGGATCTACACGGCGACGATGACCGATTACTTTTCCTGGCGCACGGCCATCGGGACGGTGGGCGTTCTCTGTATCCTCCCGGCCGTGTATTTTGCCCGCAACCTCCCTCCTTCCGCCAATTTTCGGCGAAGGCCGTTCGAGGTCCGCTCCCTGGCGGCCTCGCTCGTCGGTCACCTGCGGGATTCCGGCCTCCTCTGTCTGTACGCGGTCATTTTCACGGTCATGGGGGCATTCGTCACCCTGTTCAACTACATCACCTTCAGACTGCTGGCCCCGCCGTACAACCTGAGCCATACTCAGATCAGCTGGATTTTTCTTACTTACCTCCTCGGTTCGTACTGCTCCACCCTGGCGGGAACCCTTGCCAACCGCTATGGCCGAAGCACCATGCTCCGGCTGTCGCTCGCGGTGATGATCACCGGGGTGGCCATCACAGCAGCGGCCGGGGTCGCCGACATCGTTGCCGGGACCGCGCTCTTCACCTGCGGCTTTTTCAGCGCCCACTCCGTCGCCTCCAGCTGGGTGAGCAGCAGGGCCCAGACGACCAGGGCCCAGGCGACCTCCCTCTACCTGTTTTTCTACTACCTCGGTTCGAGCGTATCGGGAACGGTCGGCGGGCTGTTCTGGGGCGCCTGGGGATGGGAAGGGGTGACCGGACTGCTCTGCCTGTTGCTGGTCTGTGGACTTCTCTTGACCATCCCCCTCGGCCCGCTGGCCAATGCGGAGTCGGCATCCCACGATGCATTGCCGCCCATGGGAGCTGCCCTGTCACCCCAGGAAAACTGAAAGGACCTTCGTACGATGAGGTATTTCCCGAAGATCGATTTCCGCCTCGCCGCACTTCTCATCGGGGTCACTCTCTCCACGGTGGACGCCAGTGCCCTCAACCTGGCGCTCCCTTCCCTCGCAGCCCATTTCCATACGAATGCCGCTGCCGTCCAGGGGGCAGCGTCCTTTTACCTGATCGGGTCCGCCCTCGCCTTCCTTCCCCTGTCGGGGCTGGCCGGCAGGTTCGGCACGGTACGCATTTACCGGACCTCGCTTCTGGCGTTCAGCGTCATTTCCCTGTTCCTTGCCGTTGCGCCCACCCTTCCGGTGCTTCTCGCACTCCGTTTCATCCAGGGAATTGCCGGTGCAGGGGTCATCGGGCTGGTGCCGGGGCTGGCCGCTGCCACGTTTCGGGAACGGCGGGGATGGGCTCTCGGCATGGTCGCCGGGTCGGTAGCGGCCGGGACCCTGATGGGGCCGCCATTGGGGGGCATCATGGTCGATGCGTTCGGCTGGCGCAGTATCTTCTATATCAACCTCCCTTTCGGGCTGGCGGCCCTGCTCCTGTCCGGCAGGCTCGGTGAGCTTCGCGGGGTGGGGCTCCGGGAGAGCCTTCGCAGGGTCGTCTCCGCCCCCCGTTTTCTCCTGGCGCTCCTGGCGACGGCCTTCTTCTACGCACAGTCATTCGGCATCAACCTGCTGTGGCCCTTCTATCTGGAGGCAGGCGGGATGACCCCCAGCCAGGTCGGGCTTTTCATGCTGGTGCCGCCGGTCATGCTCCTGTTCATCGGACCGTGGGCAGGAAAGCTCTCGGACCGGCAGGGTTTCGACCGGGTGAGCTGGATAGGGAGCTCGATCCTGGCGGTTTCATCCCTGGCTCAAGGGATAACCGGGAGGGTGGCGCTCGGCCTGGCCGGCATCGGCTTCGGCCGTGCCCTCTTTCAGGCGGCCAACAATGCGGCAGTATTGTCACAGGCCCCGGAAGAGACCGAGGCGGTTGCCTCCGGCTTTCTTTCCATCGCCCGGGTCTGCGGCCAGGCACTCGGAAGCGTCCTTGCCGGTGGAATGTGGGGCGCTCTCGAACACCAGGGTGCCGGCCATGCCTTCCTGGTAGCAAACCTGGTGCTGGGCAGCCTGGCGATCGTTTCCGGAGCCCTGATCAAGGGACGCGGGAAGATCACGGATTCCCCCCCCATGAGCGAGTCGTGGCCGGTGGGACCGGCAGCGGTCTGCCGCCAGGAATCACCGGGAGAATAAAGTCGCGAAGAGTACAACCCGGCCGACAGGCAAAAAAAAGCCCTTAGAAATAAGGGCATTTTTTTTGGCATGCCGGTCCGCCGCCAGCCGCACCTGGTGCAGGAAAGCTTCGTGGGAAGATACGGCAGACGGTCTGCCGCTATGGGCGATCTCCTCCGTGCCGGTACGGCGAGGCATTGTCGGACAATCTCCAAAAGATCCGCTCTCAGCATCTCTCCCGGAGGGGAAGCCCCGAAACTATTTCATTTTACCGGGCCGATATGGTATGTAATGCGTGTATTTCACATTTCCCGAGGTACAACGACAGCATCATGAGGAATGTGCGATAAACATCAGGCTCAAGGCACTCAGCTATACGGTGATTGTATGAATGGCTTTCTCAAGTTGCCGATACGGTATCAGCTGCGTTGTATCATCGTGATCATGGCGCTTCCCGTGGTTGCCATGATCATACATGCCAGTGTCCAACAAAGAAGGGACGCCCGTGCAGCTGCGCGCTTCGATACTCAAAAACTTGCCGATGCCATCGCGTATGAACAGATGAGCAGAATCGCTTCGGCACGGCAGTTGATGATGGCCCTGTCTCAACTACCGGAGGTCAGGCAAAAGTCTGTTTTCCCCACGACACGCCTCTTCCAGGATATTCTCGCCTCGAATCCGGACATCTCCAATATTTTCGTTGCCGACACGTCAGGCTTGGTCTGGGCGACTGCTGTCCCTACCAGGCCGCCATTCATCATATCCGACAGAAGATACTTCAGGAATGCCCTTGAAACGGGCCGGTTGTCTTCGGGTGAGTATGTCGTTTCCCGGGCGATCAGCAAGCCGACCATCAACATAGGATATCCCGTACGGGATGACAGAGGCAGCATCATCGGTGTCATTTCCATCGGGTTTCTTCTGGAAAAGTACGCGCAGCTTCTGCAACGAAGTAATTTGCCGGAGGATGCGAGCTTTATTCTCCTTGACCATAAGGGCGTATTTCTCTTCAGGGGTATTGAATCGGGCAAGTATGTGGGCAGGGCGTCAGATCCCGAATTGTTCAGGAAACTGCAGGAAGAGCCCGATGAATATACGAACATTAGTAAAGGGTTTTCAAAGGGTGATGACCGCATCATCACCACCAGAAAGCTGCGACTGGCGGGGGAAGCAACCCCCTACATGTATATCCGTGTAGGAATTCCCCTGACAACGGTTCTTGCCGGAGCGAACAAACGGCTACTCATCAATTTATCGATATTCTGTTGCATCCTCGTCGGAACTTTTATTTTTGCCAGTACAGTCGGCGAACGTTCGGTTGTAGCCCGTATCGTCGCCCTCAAAAAAGCCTCGCAAGCCCTGTCCGATGGCGACTTGAATGTACGGGCTTCTGAAACCGTCACCGGCGGTGAATTAGGTCAGCTCGCTACCTGCTTTGACGAGATGGCCGACCGGCTTGCTCGGAGGGGAAAATCGCTGCAGGAAAGCGAAAAACGCTACCAGATGTTCACCAACCTCACCTCGGATTATGTGTACTCGTGCTCCAGCCTCGGAGCGGAGCCCTTCCGGGTGCGATGGATGGGCGGGGCCATCGAGAAAGTTACCGGGTACTCCCAGGACGAGATATTCGCCAGGGGGTGCTGGCTGCCGTTTCTCCATCCCGATGACGGAGAAAGAATGGGAGTGTTTCTCTCGCAGCTTGCGCCGGGAGACCGGGGTGAACATGAGATCAGATTCATCACGAAATCGGGGAAGGTCCGGTGGGTGCGGGAGTCAAGCCTCTGCGAGGCAGGCAATGCCCCGGGCGAGCGTATCCTCTACGGGGCCTCGCAGGACATAACCGAGCGTAAAGAGATGGAACGAATGAAGGATGAAATGATATCCGCCGTGAGCCACGAGATGCGTACGCCGCTAACGGCCATGCTGGGGTACCTCGATTTTATTTTGGAAAGTACCGTGGATGCAGTGCAAATGAGAGAATATCTGGGCATAGTGCAAAGAGAAACGGAGCATCTCAATGAGTTGATTAGTAATTTTCTCGACATGCAACGCTTGCAGACAAGGGAAGAAAGACACGATTTCATGCCCCTGGCTTTGCGGCCACTGTTGGAAGACGCTGCTGCCCTGTTCGCCAACGCCTCCAGAAATCACCGCGTGACCATAGACGCCCCGACAGAATTGCCACTGATCAACGGGAGCAGGGACGACATCCAGTCACTATTCAACAACCTGCTCTCCAACGCTCTCAAGTATTCACCAAAAGGTGGGCATATTGTCGTGGGGGCGCGTCGGGACGAGCGTTACATTACCGTATGGGTGAAGGACGAGGGGATCGGAATACCGCAGGAAGCGCTTGGTAAAATATTTGACAGGTTTTATAGAATCGACAACACGGACCAGCGCACTACCGGTGGTACCGGCCTGGGTTTGGCACTGGCAAAGGAAATAGCCGTCGGGCATGGTGGTCACATCTGGGTGGAAAGTACCGTAGGACAGGGGAGTATCTTTTATGTTTCTTTGCCCATTGTGTGACGTTTACCGCACCGGTACGGATCATCCTGGAAGAGACTGAGGGGGTAGTAACACTGCAAAGACACCGCATGTGCCATTCAAGTAACCCCGTAGCTCATGCCGTCGTCGCGCAGCACGTAGCAGTAATTCCAGAGTTTCTCGACGATTGCGGCTGGGGTCATGGCGATCTCGCAACAATTTACATGGTAATTGACGGCAAAATAATGTGTTGCAATGTATCACACATAACGTGTGATACATTGTGCATACCACCTCTCTGCTCCCTCTTTGTTCCAACATCGGGTTTGTCTCTCAGCTTACAAGTACGTCGTTTTATTCCTCTTCCAGGAGCTGCCACTCGGCGTACCCCTCCTTGCGTCCTTCCGCCGCCATCCCCTTCAGCTCTATCCGGCTCCGCAACGGGTGGGTCTTGATTGCCGTGTAGGCCCGGACAATGGCGGCAACGGTCGCTTCCTGCAAGGTGACCGAGGTGCCGTCGGCCAGCGTCAGCGTCGTGCGGAGATGGCGGTGTCCTTCCGGGATCTCGGTGGTAATGGCAGCGACGTCGCTGGTGCGGAGGATCAGGTCGGTGCCGAAGGTGGGGGAGGTATGTTTGGGGTCCATGGGGGCTCCTGACGTGGGTGAGAAAACCTGTTGAACGCTATCAGCCGTTGCGCGCCGTCACACCCACCAGCGCGAGCTACCGATGAATTTCAGGAAGCCTTCCCGGAAGCTGTCCCCGAATACCCCGCCGAGCAGGGCCCCGCACACGAAGTGTATCCAGAACCGCTCCCAGTCGTAGGGCTGGTCAGGCCGATTCATTGCCGGCCCCCACGTCCTCGGCGATCAGCCGCAGCTGCTCCAGGGCGCTCTCCAGGTCTTCGATGATGTCCCGCAGGATAACTCCCGGCGCCGGGAGGTTGTCCGAAACCTCCCGGCTCTCGTCCTTCAGCCAGAAGATGTCGAAGTAGCGGTCCTCATTGAATACGCCGGTGTCGAGGAGTTCGTACTCCATCTCCTCCCGGGTCCGGCCGCTGTTCGTCCTGACGAGATCCTCATAGGGAAAGGCCGCCTGGGGGTACTTGTAGAGGTACTTCATGTAGGAGTGGGTCGGCGTGCTGTCCAGGTAGAAGTAGTACTCCTTCACGTCCTCGCCGTGGTTTCCCTCGCTGTTGGTGAGGCCAAAGAGCCGTTCCTTGAGAATGGCGTCCTTGCCATTCCAGAGGGCAAGCGCAAAACAGAGGTGCTGCCTGTCGTCAGAAATACCGGCTATGCCGTCCTCTCCCCAGCGGTAGGCGCGGGAACGGGCCTGATCGTGGGTGAAGAAATTCCAGGCGTCACCCGTTTCACTATAGTCCTCCCGTACCGTTCCCCACTGCCGCTCACTCAGGTAGGGGCCCCACTTCTTCCATGCTGCCTTTTGTTCCCGGGTCTCTTGGAGCCTGGTCTGTTCGGCGGTCATCCATCCCCTCCTCTGCTCAGCTGTTGAATCGCTATACGGATGTGATATCCCGGCCTTGCGCAATCCCTCCATCCCGATCACATGCCGCCGAATATCGGGTCCCTTATCAAGGACTTGATTACCGGGATTATATTCAGCTTGATCTGGGCCACCTGTCCGAAGGCGTCCTGGCCGACGACTGAGTACTCCATGGCGAGTTGGAACTTGGTCGGCACATCACCGATTTTCGTCATCTTTGACACGGTAAGCCCGACAGGGACGTTCCACTTGTTGCCGGACGATGCCTTGTTGTCGTAGGTGATCGTCGGGTTCGTACCAACCTGCCAGCCATCGGGCAGGTTGTAGATAAAAGAATAGATCAAGTTGAGAAAGCTGGCGTTGGGCGTATCCTTTTTGTTCCAGCCCCCGATGCCCCAGTATTGCTGAGGGAAGACGAAGGCAGTCCACTCCTTGGTCGCATAGCCCACGGCTGCCGCTGGACCGACACCCCACTGCTGTCGCCCAAGAGCGTCGTGGGTGGCGGTGGGGAATAGCCAGGTCGGTCCCAGACCGAGGATCCAACTCCCCGCGGGAGGGGAGACCATCGTGACCACCGTGCTGTCACCCAAACCACCCAGGTTATTAAAATGGTCGAGGCCGTTCGGAACGGGCTGGCTGAAGATCACCGGGATAGTTGGTCGCACGATGAACTTCCACGTATTCTGCCCTGGTCCATAAAGCGGGATGGGCAACACGGGCTCGACGAGCATCCTGCCGCCGACCTTCGAATCGCCCCTGTTCACGTCTCCGTCCGAGAAGAAGAGGTCGAACTCCGTGAACAGCGCCCAGACGTTCGAGACCGGGTTCGTAAGCTTGTGGCCAATCTCGGAAAGGTTGCCTTGTTGGGGAACACTGTTGGCCTGGCCGCTGTCTCCGCCCGTTGCACCGGATGATCCGCCAGCCCGGGCGAACAACGCGCCAGGCACGTTGTCGGCGTGCGCGTCCGCGCGGCCGAGGTTGACGGCGCCGAGGTGATAGGAGGGCACGGCACCCGCATCCTGTGCCGTCCGACTCAGCGTGTCCCGGGAGCCGTCCTCGGCCCATGACAGGATGGCGGTAGCGAGCACGAGCCCCACGACTGCAAAGCGGGTAAGGGTTTTGAAAAGTCTTTTTGCTCCATTCATACAACTCTCCTTATGCTGTGATGAACGCCGTGCGACCCGAGTAGTCCGCAAACTTCTACCCTCGGCTCGTTTGGTTCTTTGGTTTGTGACATTGATGAACACTTCCCCCACTATCCGCAAACGACACAAGTCTCTTGAGGCCAGACAGCTGATGAGTGCTAATCGAGCAATCGCATCCAATATTCCCCTCTGTCTACCCAGCTATTTTGCGGCGTTGTTTCATTCGTGACTCGGTGCCGGGCGTTGAGAGTCTGGAGGGTTTTCTCTTTTCACCCAATTGACAATCCATACGTTGACGATGGCGAAGAAAAGCCCGGTCGAGAGCCCGCACATGAGAATGCCCGTCAAAGCCTCCATTGGCCCGAGCACCCGCCAAGACTCCGGCAACACAAGATCGCCGTAGCCGAGTGTCGTGTAGGTGACTCCGGAAAAATAGCACGCCGTCGTGACATCGGGCAGACAGCCCATCCAGAAATAAGACAGCCCCCAGACCATTATCTCGGCCAAGTGGATCAGGAGCAGCCAGCACGACAAGGCGACCACATACCGAGTGACGGGCCAGAAGCCCGACTTTGTCAGAGCGTGCGATTTAATCAAGGCCCGTAACAGCACGTGGAACCCGACGGCATGCATGAGCACGGTGAAGGCCGCCAGAACACAAGAGATGAGGATGTGTATGAAGATCTGAATATCATGTCCTGACACAGTGTACCTCGCTAAGAATTTGCCCCCGTAAGGTTCGGGCGTTCATGGAGAGCGTGAGTGCCCCTGCAGCTGTGCCGGTGGCAGAGCACAGGGCACTGCCTGTGGAACAAGCCCATGGCACCCGGCAACAGACACCTCTCACAGCAGAAGCTGCAGCCGGATGCCCATGACTGTCGCCGTACCGACGTCAGCACCAAAAATCGGAGGATTGTGCTTCTGGGCCGGACGGACGAACTGGATGTCGGGCGTCAGCATGGACCAAGGGGTAATGGCGTAACTATAATAAATCTCGACTCCGTTTTCATCCCTCAGTAATTCAGCGGTAGATTGCCCGGTTGAAAGGACGGGATTGCTTATATTCATGTAATACCAGCCGATGCCGAACTGATCGAAGGGCCTGCTTGCCACCATCCCCTTGCCCCCCACTCCGGCACTGACGAAGTAATGCATCGGGTTGGGATTGCCGTCGGAGGCGCCGAAACGGCCGAAGAAACCGAAGCCCTTGCCGGACCCTTTCTCGGTCTCGACTATGTACTGGTCGAAGTTGTAGTAAGCTGCCCAGGAGCCTTTGATCTTACTCAGCTGCTGGTCCCCCAGGACGTTGCCCAGTCGCTGGTCGAGGGAGGTGAACTCCTTATTGGAATAAATGTAGCCGGCGAGCTGGTGCCCGGTGAGCCCGAAGAAGTCGGTCCGAACCCGACCCTCGCCCCAGAAAGTAAGCTTGTTGGCGTTCAGCGTATTGAAGCCGGCGGTGCTGGCCGTCCCCACGGAGCTGAAAACAGCGAGAGTGACGACGACGTCTTTCGGGTCCTTGGTCGGAAGGATGACCATGCCGGCGGCAAGGGGAGTATAGGGTGCGGTCATCAGGAGCGTCGGGTTGGCGTTCAGAGAGGTATTCATGAACTGGCTGTTTCCCTTGGCATACGGCTGGCCGTGGGCGAACTCGTTCGGATCTGCGGTCAGGATATCGAGCTTGCCGACGATCAGGCCGAAGTATTCCGACAGGAACTGGGTGAAATTGAGGGCCGGGAGCGCCACTCCGTCCTGTTTCGGGACGGGAAAAAGCTGGTTCGTGTTCACCGGTATGAGTGCGCCGGTATTCTGGTTAACGCCATGGCCCCAGTTCCCTTCCAGTTCGACGGCCAGGAAGCCGCCGGGCCAGAGGCCGAGTTTCCCGGTATCGACCTGAAGGCTAAGGTCGCCGCGCCCTCCGTATTCCCAGCTGGAGCTCTTGCCGCCGCTAACCACCCCCTGTTCGATCTGGGTCACGTTGATGTCGAAGGTTACCCCTTTCTTGGCCAGGTCGTTGCGGACGCCTCCCCAGTCGCCGGTCATGGTCGTCCGTTTCATGAAATCGCCGGAGTATGTCGTGTCGTCGGCAAAGGCCGGCTGGGCAAGGCAGAGCAGTCCGAAACCGAAGAGAACTCGCTGCAGGAAATATCCCATTGGATTACAATTCTTATCGCTGTGCATCGTCACCTCCCCGGTTCCTTTCAATTCCAGTCCTTGAGCTTCTTCGCGGCCGTGCCGAACGGACCGAGATGGTAAACCGCAGCGCCTGCGGGCGAGAAGGTGTACGGCTCGAACGGTTCAGCGAGCATCCGGTCGAGGTACTCTTTCGGCGCGACGCCGGTGCTGACATGCGGGTTGAAGTTCGCACCGGCCATTTTCGCCGCGAACGTGGAGACGTATTCGATGATGGCCGCGTCAAGGGCGGGATTGCCGTGCGGAGCGGTGAACGCGCCGATGGGGCCGGTCTGCACCATGAACGGTTTCGCAGCGGAGATAATGTCTGCCTGGAGTTTGAGGATTTCCGGCGTCGGCTTCGCGCAGATGCCGGCGACGCCCGTCGGGCCGGTTGGGGCGTAGTAGAACTTGAACGCCTCCAGCTTCATGGCCTTGACGTGGGCTGCGGCGAACACCTTTTCTTCGGCAGCATAGAGCCTGTCGAGGTCGGCGGTGCGGACGAAGCACTGTAGCATCGTGATGTGCGGGGTGTGCGCCGCATCCAGCGCGAAACCCTTCGGGAAGACCGACAGCAGGCGCTCGTTGTTGGCTTCGGCATGCTTGAGCATGGTCGCGTCCGGCTGCAGCAGGATGTCGATGGCGATGATTTCCGGGGGGAAGACTGTCTTCCAGTCGTCCTTCATGCTCACGACCGTCCAGCCTTTGGCGGCGGCTTCGTCGAGACCCTGGTCGAGCTTCGCCAGATGATCTTTGCGGTCGTAGGCGTATTCACGCCCGGCGTCGTCGTGGTGGACATAGAGACAGAAACGCGCGCCGGATCCGGCGGCGGTCCACTGGAGCATTTGCAGGTCTCCGTCGGAATTGCCAAAGGCCATCACCGGACGGCGGCCGATGTGCTGGTTGATGCCGACGGGCTTGCCCCCTTTGTCGTCGTTGAAGTTCACTTCCGGCAGGCGCACGAGCACGGGCTTGCCGTCACGCAGCTCAAACTTCGTCTTCACGCTGCTCCCCACGACCTGTTCGGGCGGAATGCCATAGACTTTCTCCGTCCACGGGCGCATGAACTCGATGCCGCCGCCGGAGACGATGAAGGTCTTGAAGCCGTTGGCGCGCAGGTAGGCAAGCAGTTCCAGCATGGGCTGATACACCATCTCGGTGTAGTGCCTGCCGGTCTTGGGATGTTTCGCTGTGGCGATCCACTCCTTGACGATTCGCTCGAACTCCACCGTGGTCATGCCGGTGTGCGTGGCCATGATCATTTCCACGAGCCCGCGCTCCCCGCCGGCCGCGGCGGACTTCATATCGCCCTTGAGCACCGAGGCGAACGGCTCCTTGTCCTTCCACTCGGGATGCTGCGGCGCGAGCGCCTTCACACGGTCGATCACGAAGTAGAGTTGCACCGGCAGAGGCTTCTCGCACCAGAGCGTGCCGTCGTTGTCGAACGTCGCAATGCGTTCCGGCACCGGCACGAAGTCCGATGAGCCGGGTTTCGTCACTTTCTCGACAAAGGTGATGATGGATTGTTTGGCCTTGCCGTCGTTCCATGAAGGAAGCGGGTCGTTCTGGGCGTATGCCCCGACGACTGCCAGCAGCAGCATACCCAGCGTCAAAGCTGCCAAGCGGCCCAATCTGAAATAAATGCGATCCGATCTCATCCAATACTCCCTTCCGTCTAACGTATTTAGCAACTTATCAACCTGGCGGTGACCAAGTCCCAGCTGAACCGGTCCATGCGAGTGGCGACCGCGACGACGTACAAACCTAAGACGCCTGCTACGGCGATATTTGCCACGATTCGGAAGGCTTTCATATACTTTTGTAGGACCATGGTGTTCGGCCCCCTGGGGATCTGTCGGACTTGACGGGCCCCGTATTTCCGGTTCATACCAAACCGAACAAGCTCAGAGCAACGAGAGTAAGTGCGCTCACCAGCACCCATAGAATAACAGCTTGGAACAGAGGCCTTATCCCGACTGTTCTTAACACTTCCCTGGTAAGCCCCGCGCCAACCATGAAAAGGGTAATGACAAGGCATTGTTTGGCAATGGCAGCCAATTCTCCCCAGTAATGCCCATACGTTGGCAGCAGGGTCCTGATGGTTGCCGCCACCATGAATCCAATAATGAACAGAGGAATCTTGGCCTTCTGTTCCCCACCCTTGATCAGAGATACTGCCATTACGATCGGTGCTATCCAGACAGCTCTGGTAAGTTTGACGGTAGTTCCGATAGTCAATGCAAGTGCGCCGTATGCCGATGTTGCGCCAACGACGCTGCTGGTGTCATGAATGGCAAGCCCCGACCAGATACCGAACGTATTCTGATCAAGCTGTAACAAATGCCCTATTAACGGAAACAGCAGCAGGGCCACAGAGTTCAGGGTAAAGACCGTTGCCAAGGCAACGGCTGTTTCTTCATTTTTTGCCTTCAGTACTGGTGCCATGGCTGCTATGGCACTGCCACCGCAGATTGCAGTACCGAACGAAATAAGGGCAGACGTGTTCTTGTCAGTACGGAACATTTTGCCCAGAATATACCCAAGGAGCAGGGTGCATGCGATACCGATGACGCTGTACCAAATGGAGTTCTTCCCGGTCTGAATTACCTCACCAAGGCTCAGCCCGAAGCCAAGCCCAACGACCGAGACCTGTAAGAGCGTTTTGCTATAATACGCGGTCTTCTGCGGCCATGGGTTTCCCAATATCAGACTGAGGACAATCCCCATGACCAAAGCCCCGGCAGTCCCAACCCACGGGGTTGCACTTAGTGCCAGAAGGATTACGAACAGCGTCTTGCGCAGCTTGTTGACATTCATGATGCGCTCCACTCATCAACAATTGTCGGCTGTAGACATAGGTTATGTCCTTCGATCCTGATTGATGCAGAAGATAAAGTTGCGGCGGGGCGCTTCGGTAGAAGCGTCCCGCCGCGAGCCCATCGTCAGTTGTTGCCTTGATGTGGCGCAGTCACCGCTTCCATCACGCGATCGAGACTGAAGCTGCCCGGTTTCATCCGCGGCGGGAATTCGCGGAAGCTCTGCAGCCACTGTCCGACAAAGTAGCCTGCGGGTCCCAGTACGAACATCCGCTCCGCGGCCCATTTCTGGTATTCGATGGATTCATCCGAGGCACGCTCGAGGGGATCCATGCGCAGATTGGTCACCATCGGCCAACGCAACTCCTCGAACGGGGTCTCCCAGACCTTGATACCTATGGAGTTCTGCCGCAGGAAGGAAATCTTCCAGTTTTCGTAGCGTAGCGCCGCGACGCTGCCGCCGTCGGTCCAGTAGACGAACTCGTGACGGGGCCACTCCTTCACTTCGCCTTTAAAGAAGGGAAGCAGGTTGTAGCCGTCGAGGTGGACCTTGTAGGTCGTGGCGCCGACCTTCTTCCCTTTGAGCAGGTCTTCCTTGACCTTCGGATCGCCCGCCGCCGCCAGTAGTGTCGGCACCATGTCCTCGTGGGCACCAAAGTCGTTGACGACCGTGCCGGGCTTGATGACGCCGGGCCAGCGGATGAGCGTCGGGACGCGGAAGCCGCCCTCCCACTGGGTGTTCTTCTCGCCGCGGAATATCGTTGTGCCGCCGTCGGGCCACGTCATGAACTCCGCGCCGTTGTCGGTGGAATACATGACGATGGTGTTGTCTTCGATGCCCAGTTTTTTCAATTCATCGAGCAACTGGCCGACCTGGCCGTCATGCTCGACCATGCCGTCGGCATAGACCCCGAGACCGGTTTTGCCTGCGCTCTCCTTCTTGAGGTGGGTGAAAACGTGCATGCGGGAGGAGTTCCACCAGACGAAGAACGGCTTGCCGTCCTGCACCGACTTGTCCATGAACTTCAGTGCGGCGGCGGTGACTTCCTCGTCCACCGTCTCCATCCGCTTTTTGGTCAGCGGGCCGGTGTCTTCGCATTTCTGCTTGCCGACCTTGCCGAAACGCGGATCGACGGTGGGATCGTCCTTGTCCGTGGCGTAGCAGTGCATCACGCCGCGCGGGCCGAAGTTCTGGCGAAAGGTCTTGCCGTTGGCCATCATTTTGTCGCCCGGGTAGTCTACGTTCTCCGGCTCTTCTTCGGCATTCAGGTGGTAAAGGTTGCCGAGCCACTCATCGAACCCGTGGACTGTTGGGAGCATCTCGTTGCGGTCGCCCAGGTGGTTCTTGCCGAACTGGCCGGTGGCGTAGCCGAGCGGCTTCAACAGTTCGGCGAGGGTCGGGTCGGCCTTGGTCAGGCCTTCCTTTGCGCCGGGCAGGCCGACCTTGGTGAGGCCGGTGCGGATGGGCGACTGCCCGGTGATGAATGCGGCGCGGCCCGCAGTGCAGCTCTGCTGGCCGTACCAGTCGGTGAAGACCGCGCCCCCCTGACCGATTCTGTCAATGTTCGGCGTCTTGTAGCCCATCATCCCCATGTTGTAGGCGCTGATGTTGAACTGGCCGATGTCGTCGCCCCAGATAATGAGGATGTTCGGTTTCTTCGCCTCCTTTTCGGCGGCTGCCGCTGCCTCCCGCGGCGTTGCCGCCAGGCAGAGGGTGAAACCGGCCAGCACGCAGCCGACTGCCGCCCACTTCGTGGCCTTGTCAGCTAATCCTGGTGTCTTTTTCATGCCTACCTCCTTTATTGTCTGTCCTGTCCGTTTCTCTCCATCAGATACTCCAAGGTGCTCTCTGCCAGCAACATGTCCCTGAGCCGCTCCAGCCCCCCTTCCTGTTCAAGTTCTGCCTGCAACCGTTTCGGCGTGGTGCCGAACTCCGCGGCTTTTTCTGCAATGCGCTGCTGCAGATCAGTTCCGTCCACGCTGATACCTTCCTGCCGGGCAATCTGCCTGAGGATCAGCATCAGCCGGAGCCGGTCCCCGGCCGCCTGCCACCCGGCACTCCCCGGTTCGGCGTCGCTCCCTTCCCGGCCAAGCTCCTCTCGTATCAGCCGCTGCGGGAGGTCGAAGCTCACCAGCTCCAGCAGCCGCAGCGAGATATGGTCGCGAGGGTCGTTACCGGCTGCCGCACTCCCCAGGGTGCCGAGATCAGGCAGGTCGATCTGCGGCAGGGGAGAGAAACGCAGCAGGGCGCGGAAGGGCCGCCCTTTGACGCAGACAACCTCTTCCGCTTCTGCCGGCCCCAGTATCGCCATGCCGGCCTCGCGGACCGCCTGGAGGCCGAAGCGCCGGGCCGCCCTGTGGCTGAGGGCGGCGATGATTTCTCCATGGAAGCGCTGTTCGATCACGCTGCGCGGTGTCTTGCCCGCCCGGAAGCCGGGGAGACTGATCCGGGCATGCCGGTTGACCATATCGTCGTAATCGACGGCCAGTTCGGACCAGTCAGCTTCGACCCGCAGCCGCTGATAACCGTCGCAGCTTTCCTGCTGTTCCCATTTCATGACCGCTTCTCCGGCCGCCAATGCTCGGCGGGTCGCTTGCGAGGCTCCCTGGCTACGGTTTCGCCCAGGCTCCGCACGATCTTCTGCACCGGCTCGTCGATGTGGGCGAAGAACTTCTGCCAGCCGCTGCAGAGGTAGTTGAGCCCGGCCTCTCCGTCGGCTGTCCTGGTGAATCGGTTCTTGGGGCATTCGCCGAAGCATGTGAACTGATAGTCGCACACGCGGCACTGCTGAGGCAGCGAACCTTCCTTCAGCCTGCCGAAGGCCTCCTGCCGGCCGGAGAAGGCCATCTCCGCCAGCGGTTTCTCCTTGATGTTGCCGGCCCGGTATTCGGGGTAGACGTAGTGGTCGCAGGCATAGAGCGAACCGTCACGCTCCAGGGCCAGTCCCTTGCCGCACATCGGCTGCTGGGTGCAAAGGGGCGACAGATGTCCCATCCAGGTCTCGACCGCGGCATCGAAATAGTTCACGTAGATCTTGCCTAGGTCTTTCCAGTACCATTCGTCAAAGACCCGGCAGAGGAAATCCCCCCAGTCGTCCGGGTCGACGCTCCAGTCGGTGACGACGGAGCCCTCACCACCCGGCTTTGCACGGGGAGAGCCCTGTTCCGGCATCAGCTGCAGGTCCCAGCGCTGGGGAGCGACCTGGCGGAAGCTGGCCGGTTCGACGACAGGGATGAACTGGATGCGCTGTGCCCCCACATGGTCGCGCAGGAAGCGGTAGACTTCCAGCGGATGCCTGGCTGTCAGGCGGTTGACGCAGCAGAGCGCGGCAAAGTTGACCTTGTGTGTGCGCAGCAGCTTTGCAGTCTTGAAGACACGGGCGAAGCTCCCCTGGCCGGCACCGTCTTTCCGGTAGGCGTCGTGCAGTTCCTGCGGACCGTCGATGGAGAGGCCGACGAGAAAATTCTCGTCATGGAGAAACTGGCACCAGGCGTCGTCCAGGAGGGTGCCGTTGGTCTGGAGATCGTTTTCGTAGCGGACATGGGGCGGGCAGTACTTCTTCTCCAGGGCAACGACCTTGCGGAAGAAGTCGACCCCCAGCAGGGTCGGCTCCCCCCCCTGCCAGGAGAAGATCACCTCTTTGTGGTTGTGGCTGGCGAAATACTGGCGGATGAACTCTTCGAGCAGTTCATCGGACATGCGCCAGTTCTCGGGTTTCTTCAGGAGCTGTTCCTTGGAAAGGTAGTAGCAGTAAGTGCAGTCCAGGTTGCAGTGCGCGCCGGTCGGTTTCACCATCACGTGGACGCGCCTCACCGGGCTGCCGCGAAAGAGGAAGCCGCTGCTTGTTATCGTTGTTTCTGTCATGTCACCGCCTCGAAGTTCTTCATCGCCAATCTCTTTTCGTTTTACTCAGTCACTCAGCGCCGGGGAAAAGTCACTCTTAACCGGCAGGTAACCCTTTGAGCTTGGATGATACCAACCATCTGCGTCATTGCTTTACTCACGCGTCTCTTCAAAAGGCCTCTGGAATGAACTTGAACGGGAAGTCTACCGCCTTGTACTTGCGGCCGACCTGCCGCTTCGGCAGCTTCACTTTTTCCTGCGGCGTCTTCTTGTACGGGACCTTGCTGAGCAGGTGACTGATGATATTGAGCCGCACCCGCTTCTTGTCCTCGGAATTGGCCACGAACCACGGCGCCCAGGACGTGTCAGTCGCTGCGAACATTTCATCGCGTGCCCTGGTATAGTCGTCCCAACGGGTGTATGACTGTACGTCCATGGGGGAGAGCTTCCAGATCTTGCGGCCGTCATCGATGCGCCCTTCCAGCCGCCGGGTCTGCTCCTCCGGGCTCACTTCGAGCCAGTACTTGAGGAGGATGATGCCTGATTCGACCATCAGCTTCTCGAAGGCAGGCGCGACGTCCAAGAAGCGCTTTGCCTCGTCCTCGGTGCAGAAGCCCATCACCCGCTCGACGCCGGCCCGGTTGTACCAGCTCCGGTCGAAAATGACCACCTCGCCTGCCGCCGGAAAGTGCGGAAAATAGCGCTGGGCATACATCTGGGACTTTTCCCGCTCCGTGGGTGCGGGGAGCGCCACAACCCTGAAAACCCGGGGGCTCACCCGCTCGGTGATCGCCTTGATGGTCCCCCCCTTGCCGGCACCGTCGCGCCCCTCGAAGACGATGCAGACCTTGAGCCCCTTGGCCTTGACCCATTCCTGGAGCTTGACCAGTTCCACATGCAGTTTGCCCAGTTCCTTCTCATAGCGTTTGTTCTTGAGTTTCTTCCCGTGTTCGTCGGCAGAGACCTCTTTGGTGCTCACCTTGCTGAGCCCCTTGCCGGACTCTTCAGCCTGGGTTTTTTCCTTATTCTTTTTCTTGTCATTCTTCATGATTCGGCTCCTTTCTACTTTCAGGTTATTGGCCTTCCGTACTCTTCATTTTTAAAGAGGTCGCGCTGTTCATTGGGGCCGGCGGCGTTATCATCAGTCGTCTCCATCCTCCTCCCCGGGGCTCGGGTCTGCATGCCTGGAAGGAACCGGCACGTTGAACTGCTGCCGATACTGCTTCATGACGCCCTCCAGATGGTCGTAGAAAGCATCCTCGCCGAGCAGCTCACGCAATTGATAACGAGCCGTGCTTTTGATGTCCTCCATTTCTTCTGCAACGATCAGGCGTATGCCTCTCGCCTGCAACATTGCGTGAACCGACCGGAGGGTTTCCGCTGCCGAGTAGTCGATATCATCCACCGCGGACGCGTCGAGGCAGAGCCAGCGCAGAGGCGGCTTAGTGGAATTCGCGAGAAACGTGATCTCATCCGCGAACTGGTGACAATTCGCATAGTACAAGCTGTGCGTGAACCGGTAGATGATCAGGCCAGGCGCGGCCTGCGCGGCCGTGGCCACCGGCCGTGATTGCCGGCCTCCCGATTCGCCCGGCACGAGCACCGCGTTCTTCGGACGATACCCATAGCGGGTGTGTTCGATGAGCGACAGCGCGATGGCGAGCAAGATCCCCTGCTGGACGCCAACCACCACGACCGTCAGCGTGGTAGCCAGCGCCACCCAGAACTCCGCTCGCCGTTGCTCGTAGACCCTCCGCATCCCCGCAAGATTAATCAGGCCGATGCCGATGAGAAACACGATGGCCGACAAGGCCGCTTCCGGCATGAACGCCAGCGGTGCGGTCAGGAAGAGCAGGACCAGCAAGACGATCGCCGCCATCACCAGGAGCGACAGTTGGCTGCGCCCTCCCGCGCTGTCGACGATCTGCGTCTTGGTTGGGCTGCCGTTGACGACGAAGGTGCCGGACAAGCCGGCGCCGATATTGGCCAGGGCCAGACCGACGAGGTCCGTGTTCTCGCTGAAACTCTCGCCGTAGCGCGTGGCATAGGCGCTGGAAGTCGCCGCGCTCTGTGCCAGGATGACCACGAACATCGCAAAGGCTGTCGGGACCAAAGTCGTTATGACCTGCCAGTTCCAGTCCACCTTTGGCAACCCAAGGTATGGCAGGCCACCCGGAACGGCTCCGACAACATGCACCTGCTTGTCGAGTCCCAACGCCCAACTTGCGACGATGGCGCCGATCGCCGCGATCAAGGCCCCCGGAATCTTCTTCGAAACCTTTTCGAGGCCGATGATGACCACCAGCGTCGCTAATGCGATCGTCACCTCGTGGCGGTTGACCTGTCCCAGTTGCTGCACGTTGTGCCAAAGCTTCCCCAGAGTGCCATGGCCGCCCCCCTCAAGGCCGAGCATGCCGGTCAACTGCCCCAACGCGACCTGAACGCCGACCCCGGTCAGGAACCCGATCAAGACGGTGCGCGAGAGAAAGTCGGCCAGAAACCCAAGACGCATGACGCGCGCCAGAACCAGGAAAGCCGCGGCCATCAGCGCCAGCACGCCGGCCAACGCCAGGTATTGCTCTGAACCGACGGATGCTATCCCCACGAGACCTGCGGCTAGGATGGCTGCAGTCGCCGAATCGGCACCCACCACCAGGTGCCGTGAGGAGCCGAACAAGGCGAACAGCGTAGTAGGGATCAGCATAGTGTACAAACCGGTGACCACCGGCGTACCGGAGATCTTGGTGTAGCCCATCACCTCCGGGATAGCGATCGCTGCCAGCGTGATACCGGCAAGGATTTCAGCCGGGACCTGCGCGACCGTGATTGGTAGCACTCCTTGCAGGATGGGGAAGCGGACGGGCGCTGCGTGACCTTCTGTTGATTTCATAGTGAGTCCTTTTCGAGTTGATTGGCTTGTTCACTCCATGTCGGCTTTCACACGTCCTGAACGCACCGCCTTCTTGAGGATCGCATGGTCGCGTTCGCTTTGATCGGCGTAGTCCTTGGCGAACGCCGCGATGGCGGTGTCGAAGGCGTCACTATTGCCAAGGTATCCGCTAATCTGTGCTGCCCCGCCGGTGCGCGCATGCGCCCGCGCCAGCGTCCATCCGCAAGAATGGGCATACGTGACCATCTCGCCTGCACCAAACTGCTCTACTGGAGCCCCCATCTTCATGTCCCTGAGCTGGCGAACATAGAAATGCCGGCCGAACTTGTCCTTCGCCCAGCCAAGCAAGATGTCACTTGCCGATTGCATCATATGGTATCCGTTCACGACCCGCTGCCCATGATTCTGGTAGATGCTCCTGCCCGCATACGCCTCCAGCACCGACGGATGCGCCTCTTTAATCTGCAGAAACAAGTGGTCATTTTTGCCAGCCACCATAAGCGCCACAGAGCACCACGTGCCGACGCTGCCGACCCCGACCACCTTGAGCGCGACATCCTTGAGTTCAAATCGATCGATGAGCGCACGCCGGTCATCCGGCAGTGATTTCCGATAGGCGGCGAAAGCCTCGCGTCCGGCATCGAGCAAGACTTCACCCTGTTCCCGCGCGTGGGATATCAGCGGCGGATTGTCCTTGATGGTTGGCGATTGACCGGCGATGGCCAGGATCTCGGGGAAATGGTGTTCCGACATGCTCTTTGCTCGGTCAATGGCAAACTGTTTCAGTTTCCGCCGGCGGGTCTCCGCGTCCTTGATCCCCGCGATCAACTTTTCGATGTCAATGCTGGCATACCAGATCTCCAGCACCGTCATCCGGCTGAATTCCGCCATGTGTTCCCGATAGGCCCGCACACAGGAAAGCACAGCATCCTGGGCGGCGTAGCGGTGGAGACTGTTTTCGCGGCACGCCAGAACAAAGCTGGCTGCGAGGCGCTTGACGTCCCATTCCCAGGGAGCAGGAAGCGTTTCATCCAGATCATTGATGTCAAAAACTATTCTTCGTTCCGGTGTGGCATAAGCGCCGAAGTTGAGCAGATGGCAGTCGCCGCACGCCTGCACACGAAGGCCGGTTGCCGGCGTGCCCGCCAGGTCCACCGCCATGTCGAGTGCTGCTCCCCGATAGAAGGTGAACGGTGTATGCACCATGCGTCCAATGCGAATGGGAATAAGTCGTGCGATGCGTCCCTGGTTTGATTGCTCCAGCAACCGCAACGGATCCGGGCGGTCATCAGGAGCTTTCCAGGCAGCATGGGAACTGCGCGGGCAGTTTTTTCGCAGACTCTTGCCCATGGCGCTGAGTTCAGCCAACGAAGGCCGAGTCTCGGAACGAAGATCTTGCCTGTGAAAGGTCTTCATGTTTGAATCCTTTCTGGAGTTGTGGCTGTCTGGCTATCAAGGATGCGGCACCCACGCTGGTGACTGCCGAGGCCGTCAAGATATTGCAACCACAGGTTTTTGGCGGTGTCGAAAGCCGTTTCATCCAAGTCCCCGTTATTGAGTTCAATCCCGAAGATGTTATGCAGTTTTACCGAGTTGGGACCCCGAGGCGCTCGGCGCGATGAGCTTAGTGCAGCTCTTGCACACCAAGCGCACGACGGATAGCAGCAAGAACTTCGGCACCGGAGTCCGTCTTTCGGAAGTATCCGGCGCACGAGCAGGCCGCTTTCGCCTGTTCCCGCATTTCGGCGTTGTCCTGGGCAGTTATGAATACAACAGGAGTGCTGTCCTTGACAGCGCAGAGCCTCTTGCTCAGTTCGATGCCGGACATACCCTTGAGCTGGATGTCGAGCACCAGGCAGGCAAACTTCGGTCGAGCCGTATCGGTAAGGAAGTCCTCGGCAGAGGGGTAACTGACAGGCTGAAAGCAGGCGGCCCGCAGCAGCCGACTCATCGAAACGCGCAAGCTGCTGTCGTCATCTATGACAGCGATATAGATGTTCTTGGTGCTGTTCATGGTATACATCATAATGTACGGAAAGGGGTTGTACAGACTGCCCTTTAGGGAAGGTCGGGAAAGGGACGAGGGGCGGGGGGCGAGGTTTGTGGCGGTGGGAGGCGGAGGGCGGGGAAGCAGTTTAAAGGTTGCCGTACTCCAGGCACAACTTTGTCATCTCGTTTGTCGAGCAGACATTAAGCTTGGACTTGATTGAGGTCCGATGGAGTTTTACCGTGCGTTCGTTGATGCCAAGGTCGTAGGCAATCTGCTTGTTCAGCTTTCCCATCATTACCTGCTCCAGAACCTCCCGTTCACGCGGGGTGAGCGTGGCGAACCGCGCAGCCAATGCATCCTGCCGTGTCCGTCCGGTTCTTTCCCGCCGGTCGCGGTCGATGGCGCGGTGCACTGCGTCAAGCAGCTCTTCCTTCGATGCTGTTTTTGTCAAAAAATCTTCGGCGCCGCGCCGCATCGCCTGGACGGTGCTCGGAATATCCCCCTGGCCGGTCAGGAAGATGACCGGCAGCGCGCATCCTTCCTTCGCAAGTGCCTTTTGCAAATCCAGTCCGTTCATGACGGGCATCTGCAGATCGACTATGACGCACCCCGGCACGTCAGGTTCCGGCCTGGACAGGAAATCATCTGCCGACGCAAACGTTTTCACAGCGAATCCGGAGGCCAGCAACAAGCGTGCGACCGCGGTCAGAAACGAAGCGTCGTCATCAACAATCCGGACAAGAGGAACGAGTTGATTCACGTCGTGGTGCCTCCTGTTGCCACGGGCAAACTGAAGAAAAACGACGCCCCGCCATTATCGTTGTTTTTCGCCCAGAGGCGCCCCCCGTGTTCCTCGATGATGCCGCGGGATATGGGCAGCCCCATCCCCAATCCCTTGTGCTTGGTCGTGAAGAACGGCTCGAACAGCTGTGGAATCTTCTCCTCCGCAATGCCCGGCCCGTTGTCACCCACGGCAACCTCGACCATTACACCGACCGGCCGCATTGACACCGTAACGAATCGCTTGTCCTGAGTGGTGTCGTTGAGTGCATCCATGGCATTGAGCAGCAAATTGATCAGGACCTGCTGCAACTGCACCTGATCGCCGAAAACAGTCGGCAGGGCTGTATCGAAATCCAGCAAGATACGCACCTGGCGTTTATCGGCATCCGGCCGGACCAGGTTGACGACTTCACTCGTCAGCAGGTTAAGATCCAGAGGGCATTTCGCGTCTTTGCGTTGCTTCATCAAACCGCGCATCCGGTCGATCACCTCACCGGCACGCTGATCGTCCTTGCGGATATCCGCCAGGATGGCGCGCAGTTCGTCAAGGTCTGGCGACGGGCCCTGCAGAAAAAGCTCGCCAGCCTCGGCATTGCGCAGAATGGCGCCGAGGGGCTGGTTCAATTCGTGCGCCAACGTGGAGGCAAGCTGTCCCATCGTGGAGACACGGGCAACATGAGCCAGTTCGTTGCGTTTCTGCTGAAGCTCAAGTTCCAGCTGTTTGCGCTCGGTAATATCGATCGATATGCCCGACATTCGCTCCGGAACACCGTCGGGTGTCGTGAACGTCTTGGCCAGGACATTGATCAGGCGGGTACTGCCGTCAGTCAACACAATGCGGTAGTCATTATGGAAATCGGCCCCTTCCCGGGTGCACTTGTGCGTAGTCTGGACGACCCAGTCCCGGTCGCCGGGGTGCAGCCTGGCAAGAAAATTCTCAAAGGGAATCGGTTCATCCGATGGGAAACCATATATTCTCCGGGCTATTTCGGATGCTTGGATGAGGTTGGTTTTGAAATCCCATACCCAGAGTCCCACGCCGGCAGAATCCGCCACCAGCTCCAGCCATTCCTCCTTTTTGGAAAGATCCTTTGACAACTGCTCGGCCCGGATTGCCTCCCGACTCATCTCCCAGGACATCACCGCCACGACCCCCAGAAAGCACAAGCTGGAAATAAACGGCATGGGCCTGATTCCCCAGAACGAGAGCACATACTGACCCAGGCTGACCGCTATCAAGAATGCCATGGCGCTACTCAGCAGCACCATCGACCAGCGTTCGCCTCGCCGCCATAACGTAATGGTAGCATCCACGAGAAAGACCAGAAAAAACGTCAGACTCATCTGGCCGACCAGCATCCAGGGGTTGGGTGTGCCCACAGCGACAGCAACGGATTCGCCCAGAAATTGGGTGTGCCGCAGGGAGGTTATTCCCCGGAAATTGATATTCGGCGTGAAGATGAAATTGAGAATGAGTGATACTGTCCGCAGGCCGCAAACCGTCCAGGCAAGCCACAAGCGCCCGGCCCGGAGGTAAACTCGCACAAAACCCACCAGCGAGAGGAGCATGAACCAAAAGGGGATATGAGCCCACCGCACCACAAGGCCGAACCCTTCGACGGTCTCCGCCCTCATTGCCAATGCCTCTGAGAACGAAAAGCCGGCAGCTCCGACTGCCGCCAGAGAGAAGAGCAGGTAGGCCCACTGCTTCCGGCGTTGCAACCAGACCAGCAGATGCACCACAGCCAGCGTGAGGCAGGTGGAGGCGACCATGGACCAAATGACGGTTATCCAGCTCATAGTTTAATGCAGTCCCAATTTGCGAGGCTCAACGCTACCGGCTTTCTGGGATGACCCAGAAACACAGGTAGGAACATCCCTTCTCTCATTCATCATCATCTATAATCATTCTTATAAATCATAATAGCATAAAATAGGGGTTCTGCTCTCTGGTGAGACGGGTGAGAACCTCTTTAGGCGACCTTGAAAAGAGCGGCTTGCCACGCAGGAAACGAGCATTGCCTGCCATCAAGCGGGCGAGCGCGTCGTCCGCGCTGACGAGGCAATCATTTCCGTTCCGGACAGTCATTGGTCTTTTGCAACCATCATGAGTTTGCACATTTAGAACCTCCCCCATCTAGTATTATTCACCGCTTTCGGCTTAAAGTGCGGCCTGCATCCCCACAGACCCTCCCAACCCCTGCGGATCGGGTATTCGGGCAAGTGCACGGTCCTCGTCGCGCTTGAAATGTTCATCTATCTCGCTATCCAGGAGCTCCAGCTGCTTTCGCAGCTCGGCATGACGATGCGAGGCCAGGGTCTCTATAAGATTTTCCAGCATCGAACGCATTCGTCGTATGATCTGGATGCTCCCCACCCCGCAATGACGTATTTCGGTGCAGGCGAGGTGCACGAAGTCCTCCCAGTTCGGCGTCCGAAAAACGAGCCGCAGTTCGCCAGCCGCGTCGTGGAACTTCTCCCGGCTGACGTGCCGCAGTCCCACCATCCGTAGCAAACAGTGCAACTGGTCGATGGCAAGCACGGCCGTCGTCGGATCATTGATAGCCGGCGACAGAGCCTTGATCGCGATATCCACCAAGATGCGGAAGGCAAAGGTTGGATCCTGCTCCATGGTACGTTCCGTACCGAGCGCAACCGCCCCCCTCAGCCGATCGTCGTCGATGGCGCCGGCGCCACCATACAGGTGAAACAATGGCTCGTCCCTCGCTACAAAGTCTCCCACCTGGGGGACAAATTCGATGATCCCGTTGGCGTGCCGAGCCTGTGCGACCAGTCCCGTGAGATCCACGGCGAGCACGACACCGGAGCGTCCCGTGTTGGCTACGGTCCGTCCCAGAGATAGGTGCCTGTTGGATGTCTCGACAGTGCGCGGGCCTGTAGTCGGGTTCGGATAGAGGCTCTCGATGACCTCGATCCCGGATTCTCCCACCCGCTGCGCGATGCTTATGGGCCGCAGAAATCGAGCAGCGTAATCGATCAGATAAAGGAACACCACCATCGAGCCCAGCCCCAGCACCCCTGCAATGAAGGTGTTGAACTGGTGGACAACCTCGCCCCCCATCCTTATCAACACCCGCTGGGCAAACAAGAGGGTGAAGACGAAATAACCGACGGTAAAACGGATCGCATTGTTCCGCAGCAGAGTCGTCGCAATGATTCGTGGCGTATACTGCCCCCCGGCGACCTGAATCGCCACTAGCAGCGAACCAAAGGTGAATACGAGGAACGAAAGGTTCGCCGTGACTATCGATCCGAGGAGCGTCTGCGCTCCCGCCATGGACAGGCCATAGAATGCGGTCGTTTCGTCGATTCGTCCGGTGCGCAGGAGCCAGCCGCCGATAAACTGTGTGATGCGACTGATCACCCAAAAAAGCACTACAGAGACAAAAGGGACGAGCCAGAGCGAAGCCCTGACATAGCTCTTGATGAGGTACTGCCGATTCCAGCGCATGTATGTATTCCCCTTTATTTTGGTGTCAAGCTGAATTCGGATCCACTAGGATGTAATTGTGGTATGCCGCAGGCATGATAATCCCCAGTCTTGTTGGTAGCAGGCCCCGTTGAGTGACGACCTTCTCCAGTAGACTGATATGACGCCGATTCTGCTCTATGGGGAATTCGATACCGACGTAGGATTTGCCGTTCCAGACCAGGAACCCACTTCTGGGGAGATCTTGATGCCGTAATAGTAATTCTTCGATTCCAGCACGTAGCTATCGAGGAACCGGTTCATTAGCAGATGGTCGATTTGCGCTACAAAACCGTTGAGTTCTAGCAGTAGGTCGTGAATGACGGCCCAGTGTTGGCTGTCATGGTAGCGGAAGTCAATATAATAGGCAGAGCTTTCCTCACCCCGGATGCCCGAACTAACGCATTTGATTACCCGCTCTATGAGGAAGCGCTGTTTCGCTGAAATTTGACAATCAAGCAGCCGACGCAGCTCCGACACATCTGCTTCTCGGTTGTCGCCCTTCTTGATAATCATTTCGGTTCCCTAGTCTAGGTAGTAATTGACCACAAATCATAGCACTTTTTGACGTTTGCCCCAAGTCCAAAGCTTATGGCTTCCATCCAGCCGCACTGCTGTCCCATAGTTTAGCTGAATAAAGAGAAGGCTCTGAGAGCTACTTGTGGTATACTTCGTTCGCCAAAACACAAGTAATCACAAGGAGATCAGAGCCGTGGCC
>Ga0335082_10000093_pt1 | contig 89210 bp, 70 predicted proteins | sample Lox_Sample_41_FD_206718 | JGI IMG/M metagenome (GOLD analysis project Ga0335082, IMG submission 206718) | Soil microbial communities from Loxahatchee National Wildlife Refuge, Florida, United States - Lox_Sample_4.1 | ecosystem: Environmental > Terrestrial > Soil > Wetlands | place: USA... | reverse complement strand
CGACAAGGCGACCCTCGGCGATTTTCATGACAAAGGAAACAACGCCGCACTCGTCGAGAAGATCCGTGATATCTACGGCGTGGACGTGTCCGATATTGCGTCGGGCAATCTTGCCGACATCTTCGACCGGATCGCCGACCATTCGCGCCCAATCCCGTAGAAATAGCTAGAGCGTGCCTTCGCCGGGCAGGGACCGCGTGTGGTTAAAGATGTATTCCCCGAGCAGCACCTCAGCTCCCGCGTCGTTGAAGGCCACCAGCCGCGCGTTCATCTTATGGGTCGGCCACTGTTTGGCCAGGGCACTCGATTCCTGGTAGATGACTTCCCGCGTCTCGTGGCCCACGGGAATGTCGCGGTAACGGGCGTGCTCCACGCCGCGCTCGTCGAAGAAGTACAAGTCCACGCGGCGTGCGCCGTGAATTTGTGCCGCGAGCCGCGCGATCAGCACATCGTCGTCCGCGGTCACGGTGCACTGGACGGTGCCCGCGTTGGCCAGCCTGTATTCGCGGACGCGCAGGCCCTCTTCCCCGGCGCGGTGCAGAAATCCTTCGCTCACCACCATGCGGAGGCGGCCTTCGCGCGCCAATCGCCGGACGCCATCCACCAGTGCGATCATTTCCCGCAGACGCTCGCCGCAATCGTCGCAGCCGAACAAATGCTCTTCTACGTTCATTTCTTCGATAGGCGGCAACGCGCCCAGCCAGTAATCGGTGAGCACGCCCGCGTCCACCGGATTCGTACAGCTTACGCGATGCTCCCGCTCTCCGCCGCTCATCGTTTGACACCCATGCACTCGCGCAGCCGATGGATCGCCCGGTGCCGGATCACGCGCACGTGCGCCTCCGATGCGCCGACGAACCCCGCCACCTGCGCGTCCGGTTCTTCATTGTAGAAGCTCATCACCACCACCGCGCGCTCCTTCTCGCTCAAACCCTGCACGCACCGCCGGAGGCGCTCCTGATCCAGCTGGGCCAAGAGCGGTTCGCTCTTCTTTTCCAGGCCCGGGCCGAACTGCTCCAGCAGCCGCTGTTTGCGCTGAGCGGAGCGCCGCTGCTCCAGCACAGTCATGCGGCACGTTCCGAGGACGAAGGACGCCACTTTTTCCGGCTCGCGCAGGCGGCCCGCCCGCAATGCTTCCAGCACGACGAGGAGCACCTGCTGCGCAAGGTCATCCGCGGCGTGCTGGTCGCGCAGGTGCCGCAGGCCGTAGAGGCGCACGCGCGGCGCCATCCGCCGGCACAACTCCTCCTCGGCCTCCCGGCCGCCGCCGGCGCTGATGTGCCGCGCCAGTTCCGCATCCGTCCATTCCCGGTGCATGCCGACATTCTACGTAGTTATGTGTAACGAAGCAGCCAGTCGTTACACATCCTCGCTGTAATCGGCGGGAGAGGGCATCTACCTGAACATTTCGCTCCAAGGAGGGCACACCATTGCTCGTAAATAAAGTAAACGGCACCCGCGTCGACGAGGTCGCCAACTCCATCTACCGTATCTCCACGCCGTTCGACATCGTTCCCGGCGGTTTCACCTTCAACTCTTATCTGATCGCCGGGGAAGAGCCGCTGCTGTTTCACACAGGCTTGCGGGCGCTCTTTCCCATGACCCGCGACGCCATCGCCAAAATCATTCCCCTCGAAAAGCTGCGGTGGGTCGGCGGTTCCCACTTCGAAAGCGATGAATTCGGCGCGCTGAATGACCTGCTTGCGGTGGCGCCGCAGGCCGTTCCTTTTGGCTCCGAGATCGGGGTGCTGACGTCGCTGCGGGACTTCGCGGCGCGCGAGCCGAGAGGACTTGGCGACGGCGAGGAGTTCTCCATTGGAGGCCGCCGCCTGAAGTGGATGTACACGCCGCACGTGCCGCACGGCTGGGATTGCGGGATTCTTTTCGACGTATCGACGGAGACGCTGCTGTGCGGAGATCTGTTTACGCAGCCCGGCGCGGAGATGCCGCCGGTCACAGAGACCGAGATTCTGACGGCGAGCGAATCAATGCGCGGCAGCCTGGACTATTACGCGCACTCGACCAACACCGCGGCGATTCTGGAGCGACTGGCGAGTCTCAAGCCATCGCTGCTGGCCTGCCAGCACGGCAGTGCGTACCGCGGGGATGGCCAGAGCCTGCTGCGTGAATTGGCGGCCACGGTCACCAGTGTGGCAGCGGCCGCGGCCGCGTAAGCCACTTCAGCCGCCGTATTGCGGGAGGCGCTGATCGCAGCGCCTCCCATTGCCTTCCCGCTCTTGTCCCTCTACCATGTACTCCTACCCTTCATATCGAGAAAGGTTTTACCCGCATGGCTCCGACTTCCAAACAGATCGTCCAGGAGAATCGCGACTATACGATGTTCTCGTGGTCCGTCCAGGGCAGCTCGAACCCTATCCATCTCAAGAAGGGGCAGGGCGTGTGGTTCTGGGACGGCGACGACAACCGCTGGCTGGATTTTTCGTCTCAGCTGATTAACATCAATGTGGGCCACCAGCACCCGAAATTGCTCGCCGCCATCAAGCAGCAGGTCGATGAGCTGTGCTTCGCCGGACCCGGGTTCGCGACGGAACCGCGTGGCACCCTGGGCAAGAAACTCGCCGAGGTCACCGGCCTCGCGAAGTCGTTTTACACGCTTGGGGGCGCGGAAGCCAACGAAAACGCCATGAAGATGGCGCGCCTCTTCACAGGGCGCGACAAGATCATTACGCGCTACCGGTCCTATCACGGTGCGACGATGGGCGCGATGACCGCTTCGGGCGACCCGCGCCGGTGGCCGGTTGAACCCGGCATTCCCGGGATCGTGCGCGTCTTCGATCCGTATTGTTATCGCTGTCCGTTTGGGCAGAAGGTGGAGACGTGCCATCGCGAGTGCGTCAGCCACATCGAAGAAATCATCCAGATGGAAGGCCCCAACACGATTGCCGCCATTCTGTGCGAAGGCATCACCGGCTCGAACGGGCTGATCGTGCCCCCCGACGATTACTATACGAAACTGCGCGCGTTGTGCGACAAGTACGGCATCCTGCTGATTGATGATGAAGTGATGGCCGGCTTTGGCCGCACGGGAAAGTGGCTATCCACGCAGCACTTCGGCATCAAGCCGGACATCGTCACGTGCGCTAAAGGCTTGACGAGCGGGTATCTACCGCTCGGCGCGGTCATTGTGTCCAAGCCGGTCGCCGACTATTTCGAGAACCACATGCTGTGGGGCGGACTGACGTACAGCGGACACCCGGTGTGCTGCGCGGCCGCGGTTGCGAATCTGCGGATTTACGAGGAAGAAAAGATCTTTGAAAATGTGGAGCGCCAGGGACGCTACCTGGCGTCGCGCCTTGAAGAGATGAGGCGGAAATACGCGTGCGTGGGCGACGTTCGATACAAGGGGCTGTTCAGCGTGATTGAACTGGTCAAGGACAAAGCGAGCCGCGAGCCGCTGGCTCCATTCAACGGGAGCAGCCCGGAGATGGGCAAGCTCGCCGCGCACATCAAGTCAAAACACGTGTACGCGTTCAGCCGCTTCAACATGCTGTGGTGCTGCCCGCCGCTGATCATCACCGAAGAAGAGTTGCGGCAAGGCCTGGACGTCTATGAGGAAGCCCTGGCGTTGGTCGACGAAACTCTTGGGCACGCGCAGCCGGTGGAAGCTGCGGCGCGCAAATAGCTTCCTCATGGAATTCCTGCGCGCAACTTGTTGGCGGCGATGCCGGTTGGGTATGACGCTGTACTTAACGTATATTGGACACTCTGCCGGATTTACGCAACCTTACTGAATCGGGCGGGAGCGCTTTCAGGGGCGCTTGTATACATCCTTCATATTTGATTCTGGAATCATGAGAGGTCTCGTGGATCGTTCTTATCTCCGTGTTGCCCTTGCCGTTGCATTTGGCGTTCTTGCCAGCCTGTCCACAAACAGCCCGATTCTGTGCGCCGGCGAGCCCAGCTCGTCCGTGACCATTCTTTACAATGCCAAGGTCTTCACCGCTGAACCCGAAAGACCGTATGCCGATGCCGTGGCCATTCGCGACGGCAAGATCCTGGCTGTCGGAAATCTTCCGGAAGTGGAGAAAGCAGTCAGCAATGAAAAGGCGGAACGCATCGACCTTCGAGGCAAAACTCTCTTCCCCGGATTCATCGACGCGCACAGCCACTCCATCTACGGCGGCATCAATCTCATTTCCGCGGACGCCACGGGTAGGGTGCGAACGGTCGACGATCTGGTCAAATTCGTTGCGGAGTCCAAGACCTCGGGGGTCGCGCAGAACGGAGACTTCGTCGAGATCTTCAGCCTGCCGCTGGAATTCTGGTCGCACACCGATGAACTGAACGCCCGGTTCAGCGCCGGGGACTACAAGGATCAGCTGCTCGTTCTGCACGGCATGGATGGACACACCGCGTGGGTCAATCATGCGCTACTGGAGCGCGCGGGCATCACCGCGGCGTTCCTCAAGGCGCTTTCCGCTGGACAGCGCAGCTACTACGGCGTGGCGAAGGACGGCGAGCCAAACGGTTTCCTGGTCGACGCGGGCATGGAAAAGGTCACGAAGCTCATTCCGCTGCCGTCCGAGAGCCGCATGCTCGCGGCGGCCCGCGCCGCTCTCCTGTATAACTACGGCCTCGGAATCACGGCCTGGCTCGATCCTCTGGCCGACGCCAGGATCCTCAACGCGTACAAACAACTCGCCGATCGCGGTGAACTGGCCTCTGAAATTAATGCCTTCCCGCAGGTCTTCGCCAAGGATCCTGCTGCCGAACTGGCCGCGGTGCAACAAGCGCGGGAAGCCTATAAGGGCATTCCGAACCTCCATATCACGGGCATCAAGCTTTTCGCCGACGGTGTCGTGGAGATTCCGTCGCAGACCGCCAATCTCACCAAGCCGTACAAAAACACCGGGCGCAACGGCGAATTACTCTTCGAGCCCGCCAAGTTTGCGGAACTTTGTGTTGCCGCGGACAAGCAGGGACTCATCATCCACGTTCACGCCCTTGGGGACGGCGCGGTCAAAGCGGCCCTCGATGGCATCGCCGCGGCGCGAAAAGCGAATCCCGGCTCATCACTTCCACACACGCTCACGCACGAGCAGTTCGTCGACCCCGCCGATCTTCCGCGGTTCCGGGAGCTCGGCGTCATCAGCGCGCTTCAGCTTCTGTGGGCGGAGGCCGCTCCCGAAACGATCGAACTCGTGAAGCCCTATCTCGATCCGGACATTTACAAGTGGCAGTATCCGGCGCGCTCGCTCCTCAACAGCGGCGCGATCATCGCCGGCGCGAGCGATTGGCCGGTTTCCACGGCCAATGTGTTCTACGGAATCTACCAGGCGGAAACGCGCAAGGGCTCCGAAGGCGTCCTTGACGCTTCGCAGGACATGCCGCGTCTCGCGATGTTCTACGCGTATACGCGCAACTCTGCCCGAGCCATGAACCTGCTCGACAAAATCGGTTCGATCGCACCGGGGAAGCGCGCCGACCTCATCTTGCTCGATCGCGACGTCCTCACGGTGTCCAGCGACGACATGCGCGACACCAAGGTGCTGTGGACGGTGGTTGGCGGCAAGACAGTGCAAGGCTCGCCCGAGTAGGCGAGCGCCATCAAGTCACGGGGCCGAGGGCTACTCCAATCTCACCGTTCCGCCGACGAGCAGGTCAGGCACGACAAACTGAGTGAAACCGTCCACCTGTGATGTCTTCAGCTTTTCGCTGCGGCCTTTTTCGGGTGTCTCGATGATGGCCGACCGGTAGGTTCCTTTCACCTGGACCTGCACCTGCGTCGAGTCCCCGTCGTAGTTCACCAGTTCCACCAGCGTCTCCCCTTTCTTCGCTCCGGGATATGCCGCGACCAGTGTCGTCAGGGAGTTCCACAAGCTCACCGGTACGTTCGCTTTGGGCATCAGCCGCCGCACATCCTGAGCAAACGTTTCGGGATCGATGACGGCTTCCTTTAAGGCGATGACTGCACCCTTGCCGACCGGGTACGTCGTCGACGGTCCATTGTTCACGCCCGCGCCGGCGGTTTCCCAGGGGAACGACCCTTGCTGCTTCACCAGGACGGCCGTGCCGCCATTCGCCGCAAATTCCTGGATGGCGGTCACCAGCGTTTTCCCGGGCATCGCAAAAACAATGGCCACGTCAAGCTTCGCCAAGTCGCTCGGTTTTACTTCCGACGCTTTCATCACACGAAACGGAATATTGTGCCGGGCCATCAGGTTCAGGGCCTCGTAGGTGCTTTCGTACTCTTCGGTCAGAACTCCCACCCGGGCTTCGGCCTGGGTCGCGGCAGCTCCATCATTCCGTTTGTAGAACTCCAGGTAACGCCGGACCTGTTCCCAATCCGTCAGTGTTCCTCTGTCGCCGCTCGCCAGTCCTTTTTGCTGTGTTGCATGCACTTCCAGGATCAGATCGGCGTGGTACGCGCCTGCTTCCGCAATGGCCAGCGCGTAATCGACCGGTTTCGGCCCGTGCTCTTTCACCAGCGCGTCGCTTTCGTCCCACGAAAATGTGTAGACCGGCACCGTTGTCCCGAACGCACGCTCGTAACGAATCGCGGCGAGATTCGCGTCCAGCCAGGGTTGCGAGGTCGGGCTCGACACTTGCAGGATCCCGTCCTTCTTGAACACCAGCCACCCGCGCATATCCGGCTGCTTTCCGTTGGGGCTGACCACCAGCACTTTCCAGTTCGGATGCGCCGCCCGCAATTCTTTCGCTTTCGCGATCAAGGCTTCCTGCTCGGCCCCTGGCCCACGGAGAACCATCCCAGCAGCGCCCGCTTTCGCCGCTGCGTTTGCCGCATCGGCAATCTGCGCCACACCCGCTTCGACATATGCCTGGTAGCCGCGCTTCTTCGCTTCCGCGAGCAGTGCATTCGTCTGCTCGTTCCACGGAATCACAATTTCGTTCACGCCGAGGACTTTCGCCGCCGGTATCGCCGCCTGCGTCCAGCGCACATACACCTTCGCCGCACCGGCCTGCGCGGAGAATGCCAGCCAACATCCCAACACCGCAATCGCTGTCCCGATCTTCATCGCTCTTCCTTATTAATTCTGGAGCGTCGGCCTGCCGCGGCCGTCCGCTTCCTTAGCAAATCCGCTTCCCGCTGAATCCGGGACCATAGATTCGTTCCGCAGGTGAATCTCAGGCCCCGTCGAGACTGTCTCCGTCTCGCCGGCTGACGAAACCCAAATGGCCGCGGCACCCGGCAGCCGCCTCACAATGGCTTTGCCCCGTTCGGGGCCGAGGAGAAGCAGTGTGGTCGACAGCGCGTCGGACGCCGTCCCCGTTTTGACCACAACGCTCAACGCGTATTTTGTCTTCAGTGGTTCGCCTCTTGCCGGATCGATGATGTGCCCCGCGGTCGCGTTCCCCAGCAAACTCGGCGGCGTCTGTTCTGACGTGGACACGCTGCTCTCACTCAGCATCACGACAGGATCGACGCGCCCCGAAGGATCCCGCAAGTGCACTTCCCAGGCTGTTTTGCCCGGTGGCGCACCCAGCGCGTAGATGCTGCTCTGCCCAGCGTCCACCAACGCGTTCCGGATTCCGTTTGCGCGCAGGATCTCAGCGGCGCGGTCCACGGCATAGCCTTTCCCAATCGAACCGAGGTCGATCCGCATACAAGGCGATTCAAATTCCACCTGGTCGGGCGGAATCAGCTTGATTTTCTCGTAGCCCACGCAGGCACGGGCCTTGGCCTCTTCTTCTGCTGTCGGCGTGCGCTCGCCGCGCAGGGCCGCCTTCCACAAGTCCACGAGCGGCGCCACGGTAATGTCGAATTCCCCCTCGGACATCTTTGAATACTGCAGCGATTCCTGGATCACGCGGTACAGGTCCGCCGGGACGCTGACAGCATGAAAATGTCCTTCACGATTCAGGCGATTGAGATCGCTTTCCGGCTTGTAATTGCTCATCACGCTGTCGAGGTACAGCACTTTGGCAAAGGCCTCATCGATCGCCTTGGACGCCTGTCCGGCTGATTCACCGTATGCGGCGATCTCGTACACCGTCCCCATGATGTATTTGGTTTTATGAACCAGCACCGGCCCGTCTTGAGCATAGGCAGCGGCCGCCAGTATCGCGCCGGCAAGCAAGCACGCGATCGCCGCGGGCGTACTACTCCAACGCATACACTTCGCCTGATTCGCTCGCCAGGTAAATCCGCTTGCCCACCACGATGGGCGCGCCCTGAACCGAGCCGCCAAGCCCGGCGCGCCACAGAACCTTTCCGTTCTCCGAATCGAGCGCCTGCAATCCCCAGGACTGCAAATACAAGATGCCGGTTCCGAACACAGGCGGGGCGGTAAGCACTTCTCCCGCGCGCACTTTCCATTTCAATCTTCCGGTCGCCACATCGAACGCGTATAAAATCCCATCCTTGCCGCCAATCACCGCCACGCCGTTCGATACTGCGGGTGACGACGCAATGCCCAGCCCCGTTTCATACTTCCAACGCACGGCGCCCGTTCCTGCGTCGATTCCATACACAAAAAAATCCTCGGAGCCGATGACCAGGATGTCGCCAGCAACCGCTGGTGACGAATTGATGCCGTTTCCCGTGGGCGTGCTCCACAGGACCTTCCCCTTCGCGGTGTCCAGCGCGTGCACGTGCCCGTCGCCGCAGCCGAGATAAATGTTCTTCCCGGTAGCGTATGCAGTCGAGTGAATGCGCCCGCCCAGCTCCTGCTTCCACTTCAGCTTTCCGGAATCCGCCTCGGCGGCATAGGCGCGCCCGTCGCCGCTTCCGAAATATACGGCGCCGCCCAGCGCAACGGGCGAGGCCCACACTTCGCCGTCCGTTTTGGCTTCCCACGCTTTCGCGCCGCTCTCCGCGTTAACAGCGTACACGCGGCCGTCGTTGCAACCGAACAAAACCAGTTTCCTGTAGAGCGACGGCGTCGAATAGATCTGGCCACCGGCCTTGAACCGCCACTTCTGCCGCCCACTCTCCGCGTCGATCGCGTGCAGATGTCCCTGCAGCGAAGTCACGAACAAAACACCGTCGCGCCATACGGGGGCGGTCCGGATCGAGCTTCCCAAGCGCGTCTGCCACAGGGCCTTCCCGGGATTGCCAAGCGCCGTTGCGCCGAGCCCTCCGGTCCGCGTGTTCTCCTTCAAGAGGGTTACCCAATCGCCGCTGTCCGCCGCTTCATTCGTCATTACGTTCGCGTCTTTCATCACTGGTCCCTACGCCTTGAGTTCCACGGTCCGACGGTCAATCGTCTTCAAGTCCGAAACACCGAGTCCCAGCTTGCCGGCCGCCGCGATGTGGCTGGGCTGCCGGTAAAACAGATTCTTGCTGGCATCCGTGAAGAACTCGCGGCCATTCATGGTGATGCTGCTCGCCTTGTGCTCCCACACCGACGGGGCCTTCTCCTCGCGCCGTTTCTTCTCGATGATTTCGAGTTCCACGGTGTCCATGGCCACGGGATCGGTGCTCACGAGCAGCAGTCCCGCCTGGTAGATAAAGTCCTGGTTCTGTGTGAGGGGCCCGCCGTGCCACACCATGCGCGTCCCATCCATGATGTTCAGCACGACTTTCGAGCGCAGCGGTTCGATGGAGCAGAGCACGCCGATCAGCGGATTCGTGAACGAGTATGGCTGCTTGTGCGAGCGGGCCACATTGTTGAACGTGCCGTAGCCCACGTTTTTCAGGCATCCAGTCACGCCGGAAGCCGAATGGTCCTTCAGCGTCGGCACATTGATGATTTTCGTGAGGTGATTGGCGACCACGCTCGCCATGTACGAGCGCGTCTCCCACTCGCCGAAGAAATCCACCTGCGCGTAGACGTTTGCGTCATATCCAGACTCGTCCAGCCGGCTATCCTGAATGCCGAGCAATTGGATGCCCGGCGGCATCAGCAATTGATAGCTGCCCAGGTCCATCTCGTTGCCGAAGCGGTCGTACACCAGGATGTTCTGCATCGGCACGCCGGCCGACTGCACGCCTCGAATGATTTCGCGCACGAGTTCCGGTGACGAACAGCACGCGGGCGCCCCCGAGGGGTTGATCTTGATGCCCACAATATCTTTGGGCTCGACAAATTTTCCCCAGGCCGCTTCGGGAGTCTTTTCACCGGTCAGTTCCCGCAAACCTTGCTCCAACATGCCGCGAACAACCGGCTGCGAAACACGGTTCCCGACAATCGACCGCGCGTCATGCAGTTCGACCACTCGTCCTGGATAAATTCCCGGCATCCCGAGAGGGGACTTCCCCGCCAGCGGCGCTTCGTGCACGTCGATTGGCGGCGCCTGCGGCAGCGCCACCTGATCGTCTCCCAGCGCGGGGATTGTCCTCGTGCTCAAGAAGAGGCCCGCGCTGCCAATGCATGTCCGCTTAACGAAAGTTCTTCGATCCATTCCCACGTTCCGCTCCACTTTTCTCTGGCCCACTCTCTCTATCTAACTCCGCGGCACCATGATGACAAGTGACAACCGTCACCCGACTGAGTACACTTGCCCGTGTCTTCTTGTAACGTTTTAACACAAGGATTTGACGATGACCTCTTTTTTTAAGCCGGTTCTCCTTCTTACTCTTCTCTTCGCCGTCACCACCTTACCCGCTCCCGCGCAATCACCCCGTTACGATCTTCTGCTTAAGGGCGGGCACGTCATCGACCCGGCAAACAATCTTGACGCGACCCTGGACGTCGCGGTCACCGCCGGGAAAATCGCCGCCGTCGCCAAAGACATCCCCGCGGACTCCGCCGCCAAAGTGGTGGATGTTTCCGGTCTTTACGTCACGCCGGGGCTTATCGATATTCACTACCACGTCGGCCATGGCGGCGCGCCACTGAACTGGTTCGAGCCGTCTGCGCGGTCCACGGAAGATTCGCTCGGCATCCGCGCGGACCTCGCGCTCCAATCCGGCGTCACGACGATCGTCGATGCAGGCACTTCCGGCGCCGAGACTTTTCTCCAGACCAAACTGGAAGTCATCGACCACGCCAAGGTCCGCGTTCTCGCGTTTCTCAACATTGTGGGCAACGGGATGAACGGAGGGCTCGAGCAGACCGTCGACCAGATGGACGTGAAGCGTTGCGTCGAGACCATCAACAAATATCCGGACATCATCGTCGGCATCAAGACCGCGCACTATTGGACCGAAGCCCCATGGGACGGCGAACACACGCCGTGGGCGGCTGTGGATCGCGCGGTCGCCTGCGGCGAAGCTACCCATCGTCCGGTGATGTTCGATTTCTGGCCGCGACCCGACCGCACCTACGCCGATCTCATCCTCAAGAAGGCCCGGCCCGGGGATATTCACACGCACGTTTTCGCGCAACAGTTCCCGATCCTTCTTCCGGACGGGACACTCAATCCCATTCTGAACGAAGCCCGGCAGCGCGGTGTGTTCTTCGACGTGGGCCACGGCGGCGGGAGTTTCTGGTTCCGCAACGCCGCACCGGCTGTGAAGCAAGGATTCATTCCGGACTCCATGTCCACCGACCTTCATACCGGCAACTACCTCATCCTGAGTTTCGCCAACGTGCTTTCGAAGTTTCGCTCCATGGGAGTCCCGTTCAACGACCTAATCAAGCGGTCCACAGTCAACCCCGCGAACGAAATCCACCGGCCCGATCTTGGCACGCTCACGGTAGGAAGGGATGCGGACATCGCGGTGCTCGAAGAGCAGCATGGAAAGTTCGGCTACATTGATTGCGGGTGGGCGCGCCTGGATGGCGACTCGAAAATCGCGGCGCGCATGACCGTTCGCGGCGGACGAATTCTGTACGATCCATCCGGCCTGAGCATGGTCGAGTGGCAAAAAGCGCGCCCGCAATATTTCAAGTCGCCGGGGATGGGAGACGACAAGCCTTCCAGCGCCGACGATTTCCCCCGTCACTAGCGCGGTTCCACCGCGGTCCGGTGGAGCGGAGCCGAATTTCGGTATTCAGTTTTCTGTTTTTCAATCCGGAGGAATACAAATGTCCGCGAAATTTTCTCGTCGTAACCTTCTCCAGAAATCCGCAGCTACTGCCATTGCCGGCACCGCCGCGGCTCTGACAGCGCCGGTGGCCCCAGCGCGGGGGAGCTCCAAACCTCCGGCGAAGGGCGTCGATTACTACGCCAAGCTGGGCGTGACTCCATTCATCAATGCCGCGGGCACGTATACCGTGCTCTCGGCCTCCACGATGCCGGAAGAGGTCCAGGCCGCGGTGGCGCTCGCCTCACTGCAACCGGTGAACATCAACGAACTTCAGGACGCTGCCGCTAAATATCTCGCGGAGCGCCTGAAGTGCGAAGCCGTTCTCATCACTTCGGGCGCGGCCGCCGCCCTCACCGTGGGCACGGCCGCTTGCGTCACAAGGGGCAATGACAAGGCCATCCTCGACATTCCCACCGATCTCGCCGGCCTGAAGACCGAAGTCATCGTCCAGAAGTCTCACCGCTATGGCTATGACCATGCCCTGCGCAATTGCGGCGTCAAGTTCGTCGAAGTGGAAACGCTGGAGGATTACGAAAAGGCGTTCAACGACAAAACTGTGATGACGCACTTCTTCAACGCCGCCGATGGCAAGATCTCGCGCGAGGACTGGATCCGTGTCGCCCACCAACACAACGTGCCCTGTTTCAACGACGCCGCCGCCGACGTTCCCCCTATTTCCAACCTCTGGAACTACACGCAGATGGGTTTTGACCTCGTCACCTTCTCCGGCGGGAAGGGCCTCCGCGGGCCGCAGTGCACCGGGCTTCTGCTGGGCCGCAAGGATCTGATCGCCGCAGCCAAAGCCAACAATTCGCCGAACTCCAACACGGTGGGCAGAGGCTTGAAAGTCGCCAAGGAAGAAATCGTGGGCCTCGTTGCCGCCATCGACTGGTTCCTCGCGCAAGACGACGCCGGGATGCAGGCGGAATACCAGAAACGCGCCGACCTGATTGCGGCAAAGCTGAAGGCGCTGCCTACCGTGCAAACGCAGACGTTTGTTCCGCCGGTCGCCAATCACGTGCCGCATCTGGTCATCAGCTACGACCAGTCCAAGATCAAAATCTCTGCCGCCGACGTGATGAAGCAAATGCGGGAGGGCAAACCGCGGATCGAACTCAATCCTAGCACCGGCGGCGCTCCCGCCAGTGCCGGCCTTCCCGGCGGCAGCAACGTCATCGTCGTCGGTGTGTGGATGCTGCAGCCCGGCGAAGACGCCATCGTGGCCGGCCGCCTCTACGACGTTCTCCACGCCGCGATGTGATTGCGGCAGGGAACGCCTTCCTGGCCAGCCTATCCTTCGCGCATTCTTGACGCAATGCTGCCTCTCCATTTTTCTTCGACCGACCGCGTCTTCATCCTCACGGGCGCCGGTGTGTCCGCGGAGAGTGGCATTCCGACTTTTCGCGATGCCGGCGGACTGTGGCGCAGCTACCGCTTCGAAGAAGTCGCCTCGCCCGGCGCCTGGCGGCGTGATTCCCGCCTGGTTTGGGATTTTTATTCCATGCGCCGGCGGGCCGCGGCAAACGCCAAACCCAATTCCGCTCACCAAGCCATCGCCGACCTTCAGCGGAAACTCGGTGACCGCGTGTTTCTGTGCACGCAAAATGTGGACAATCTTCACGAGCAGGCGGGCTCAACCGATATCGTGCACATGCACGGCGAACTTTTCCAATCCCGCTGCGATTCCTGCTCCCGGCCGCCCTTCGCCGATACCCGACTCTACGAACGGCCGACCGCTCTCCCCCGCTGCGTATGCGGTGGACAGATCCGGCCGCACATCTGCTGGTTCGGCGAAACCCCGTTCCACCTCGACGAGATTTTTTCCGCGCTCGAAGACTGCACGACTTTTCTCGCCGTCGGAACGTCAGGCACTGTGGAGCCCGCGGCGAGCTTCGCCGCTCACGCCGCGCATCACGCCAAGACTTACTACGTTGGCCCGGAGCCGCCGGCGAACCTCCGCCTCTTCCACCAGTGCTTTTCCGGCAAGGCCGGTGAAATCCTGCCCGGCCTCTTCGCATAGCCTTTTCCATGCAGGAAGCCGACAAACTCATTTCCCCGCTTGGCGCGCCCGACGCCGACGTCAAAGCCAACTAAATCAGCGGCCCCCGAAATTTTTCTCCCCTATACACCATTTCCGGTACTTCCGTTTTCGCCGCGCCGGCCTTACCTTTACAATGGAATGGCCATGTCCATCGCTCCGGACCCAAAAGCCCCTGCTCGATTCAGAACGCGCACAATCTTTCTGTTTGCTGCGATTGTGGTTGCCGCCGGTTATTCCTTGTTCGTGGTCGTTTCCCGCTACGAATCGAACCGCGCTTTTGAGCGCCGTGCCGCCAAAGAAGCCGCTGAGAAGCGCCTGGTCGACGATCGCGCCGCCATCGAACAGCTCGGCGGTTCCGAGCTCGCCATTCGCGCCCTGTACGTTTCGCCATCGATCATCCATTCCGGTGAGACTACCCAGCTTTGCTACGACGTGGCCAATGCCAAGACTGTCGCCCTGGACCCACCGTCTGGGGAAGTCTGGCCATCTCACTACCGCTGCCTTGACGTAACCCCAAAGAGTACAACTACTTACACACTGACCATCACCGGGGCCTCCGGGTCTCCCGTCTCCCAATCCGTCAAAGTCACGGTGCGCTGATCCGCGCAAACCCCTTGTCCACCGCTTTCTCCCCCATCTATAATATTTCTTACGCGGAGTCCGGTCTTGGCCGGGCTCCGCGTCATTTTTCTATCAGCGCGGAACGCTATGCCGGACCCTATTTCGATCATTAAACAGAAGCTCCAGAAGGAGATCGACGCTCTCGAGCACGAGCTCAACGTCGAACTGCCAAAAGAGATTGCTGTCGCCCGGGCGCACGGCGACCTCTCGGAAAACGCCGAGTACAAGTTCGCCAAGGAGCGCCAGGGTTACGTCAACGCCAAGATCGGCCAGTTGAAGAAGCGCATGGGCGACCTCGGCATGTTGAACCTCTCCAACATCCCGAAGGACCGCTCCGGGTACGGCTCGCGTGTCGTGGTGGTAGATCTACAACGCAACGCGGAAGTCGAATATAAGCTCGTGAGCAGCGAAGAGGCCGACGTCGAGAAGGGCATGATCTCCACGACGTCTCCCATCGGGCGCGCCCTGCTCAATCGCAGGGTCGGCGACGAAGTTCAGGTCGCCACACCCAACGGAAAAAAGGAATTCGAAGTTGTGCGCCTATTCACCATTCATGACGAGGCCTGAGCTTTTTTCACAGGCCCCGGCAGCCCGGTGCGAGCATCTCTTGCGGGCATTGCCGCTTCCAACCTACGTACTTGCTGTGAGGTCACATGCTGTATTGGGGTAACGGTCCCGATCTGGGAGTTCTTGCCTGCCTCGGCTATTTCGTTTTTGTTCTTGGAGCGATGTATCTCTGGCGTCACCGCACGGAATTCACATTCTGGTTCGACAGCGAGATGTCGCTTTTCCGCCGCAACCTATCGCGTTACGTTCCCGCGGGACCGTTTTACCTGCGACGGGGCGAGTCGCGGTTGCGCGTGATACCCGTCAGTTTTTTTCACTCCGCCTTGCAATTGCCGCGACGGCGTTTCTCCTGGGGCGCCGCGCTGGTATTCCTGGGCCTCTCGCTTTTCCTGCTGGATTTCTTCGTATAGCGCCCGGCGCAAGACCGTCCCCGTCACGAATCTGCTATTCTCAACCTTCGCATGCGACCCTCCCTCATCGTCCACGGCGGCGCCTGGGACATTCCCGACGAAGCGGTGGAGGCCTGCAAGGAAGGCTCGCTGCGGGCACTGCACGCCGGATGGGCGGTGCTCGGAAACGGCGGCCACGCGCTTGACGCGATCGAAGCCGCCATCACGGTTCTAGAAGACGATCCCGTTTTCGATGCCGGTTACGGCTCCCATCTCAATCTCGACGGCTTCGTGGAATGCGACGCGATCGTCATGGACGCCGCGACGCTGAAAACCGGCTCCGTCGCGGGGTTGCGGCGCGTGAAGAATCCGATTCAGGCGGCGCGGGCGGTGCTGGAGAAATCCGCGCACATGATGCTGATCGCGGAAGGCGCAGAGAAATTCGCGTTCGACCAGGGTATTCCGCTGTGCGATCCGGCGGAGCTGGTCTCTCCGGCAGAGCAGGAAGCCTGGGAACGCTGCCGCGTCGATTCGCACGCGGCCGAGCATCACCGGGGCCACGAGCAAGGGACTGTGGGCGCCGTGGCACTGGACGACCAGGGACGGCTGTTCGCGGCCACGTCCACGGGCGGGACGTGTTGCAAGCTGCCGGGGCGCGTGGGCGATTCTCCGTTGATCGGCTGCGGCTGCTACGCCGACGGAGAAACGGGAGCGGTGTCATCGACGGGCTACGGCGAAGCGATCATGCGGGTGGTACTGGCGAAGACCGCTTGCGATTTTCTGAGGCCGGCAGCGTCGACGCCGGCGCGAGCAGCGCAAGCCGCAGTGCAACTGCTAGCGCGGCGCGGCAAAGGGACGGGCGGACTGATCCTGCTTGACCGGAACGGCAACCCGGGCGTCGCGTTTAACACGCCGCGCATGGCATACGGGCTGGTAAACCCGGACGGTTCGTTCTTCGCGGCGGTGTAGCCGGAGAGAGAAAAAACGGTTTATTCGCAGCGCAAACCGCGCACGGCTACGGCTTGGCCGAGACAGGCTGGGCGGGGACGCGAGCCGCCGTGACGACTTCCCGCACAGCGTTGATTACCGCATCGGGCCGCTCCAGCGGAATCATGTGGGTGCTGTCCGGCACGACGACCTGTTTGCCGCGCGTCGAGAGGCGCGCCTCGCGCACCTGCAAGTCCTCGATCCACTGCTTCTGGAATGCTTTCATCTCGTCGGCGGAAATCCCCTTCGGGAAATTCTTCAAGTCCTGTTCCTTGCCCGCCGTCAGAACGATGAGTGGACGGTCTCCCAGATTTCCCGACTGGCGGACTTCTTCGGCGCTCTGGTCGAACACCAGGAATTCGGAGGCGGTCGCATCCACAAACTTGCCTTGCAGCTGGAGGTACTTCATCTTCTCCGCGAATTCCTCGCCATATTGTTTTACGTCCGCGTCATCCGCGGTCAGGCGGGCCACGCCGAGAAAGATGAGAATGGGCGCGAGCTTCCTTTGCGCATCGAGGGAGGCTTTCTGCTTGTCCATGAACGATTTCAGAGTGGGCGGCATCAAGCGATCCTGATCCTCGTGGGAAGTATCGACGAGCACAAGCCCGGCGACATCGGCCGGGTATTGCGCAGTGTACACGCGCACGTTGTAGCCGCCGAAGGAATGAGCCACAAGGATGTACGGAGCCTTTTCTCCGGAAGCATCGAGGAGGGCGTGGAGCTCCTTCACGATCTGGCCGCTGGTGCGGGGCATCGGTCCCGGAGTACTCCAGCCGTAGCCGGCGCGGTCGTAAGAGCAGACGCGGGTGAACTTGGCGACTTCCGATTGCACCATGTCCCAGCCAGCCGCGGGCACGCCCAAGCCCGAATCGAGAATGACGGTGGGACTTCCCGCTCCGGAACAATTGAGATTCAAAAAAACGCCGGGAAAGTCGGCGCCCAACGCCACGGAGCGGCCTTCCTGGGGAAAGCGCTTGGCGTCGCGCATGGTAGCAATCGACTGGTAGGCCATGCCCGCCAATCCCGCCGCGAGGATGAGGAGAAGCGCCGCGAGCAAGATGCGCTTGGTCCACTTCCAGACTCGTCCCGAATTCTTGCCGTCACTTGCCTGCCCTGTTATGGCCTCCGCGTCCATCCCGCCTCCTTAGCGCAGCGCGCAGCGCACCCAAACCCTACTACGACCCGCGGCAATTGAGGAAGCTTTCTCGCATTAGAAGGGAGTCATTCCGACTCGCCCTCAGGGTCCATGTCGCGGGCGTGCGCCGGACGGTTTTCGAATGAGGAGAACTGGCGCCGAGCGGACGTGTTACTCTCGCCATGATGTGGAGATGGTACCCCCGGGAGGCCCCATGAAAGGCATTTTGATTGGATTCGGTATTTTCCTTGCGGCGTCTGTGCTGTACATCATCAATGCGATGCGGCCGTTCGTGGCAAATAAAGCCACGGGCCTTTCGGTGCTGACCGGTTCGACTGTCTTTAACACGAATTGGTGGATTTCGTTCGCACTGACGCTCGCTGCGTCGTATTCCTTTTTCAGGCGGTAATCAGCGCCGCGACAAACGCGAGCGGCAAGGGGCGAGCGAGCAGCAGGGACCGGAAAACAGAAAAAGAAGAGCGCGGGACAAGCCATCAGGGACCCGGCCCGCGCGTTTCGGTTACGTTGACTGGCGCAAACTTATGGCCTGGCTTCGTAGACGATGTTGAACGGGGTCTCCGTGGCGCGGCGGAACTTCGAGAAACCGGCGGAAGTGACGACGTCGCGAATGCGCTTTTCTCCAGACTGCGCGCCGAGGCACAAACCGACTTCCTGCGAGCGGGAGCAGGGAGTGCAGAGGAGAGTAGAGAACGAGTACATGACGCGGCCGACGGGATTGAGATTGTCCTTGAGCTCGTCATGCGCGAACGGTTCGACGATCATCCAGGTGCCGTCGGGGTTCAGAGACTGGCGGACATGTTTCGCGGCGCCGACAGGATCGCCCATGTCGTGGAGACAATCGAAAACGGCGACGAAGTCGTAACCCTTGCCGGGAAATTCCTTGGCTTTGGCGACTTCAAAGGTAACGCGATCAGCAACGCCTTCTTTCCTGGCGATTTCGCGCGCAGCCTCGATGGACTTGTCGTGATAGTCGAAGCCATAGAACTTCGACTTGGGATAGGCCTTTGCGAGGAGCATGGTGGAAGCGCCCTTGCCGCAGCCGACATCGGCAACGCGGGCACCGGATTCGAGTTTGGCTTTCACGTCGTGCAACGCGGGAATCCATGAACTGACGAGGTTCGCGAGGTAACCCGGGCGGAAGAACTTCTCGCAGCCGTGGAAGACCGCGTCGTGATGCTCGTGCCAGCCCATACCCGCGCCGGTGCGGAAGGATTCGGCGATGCGAGGGACGGCGGCGAGAGAGCCGAAGGCCAATTCGAAGGCACCGGGCAAGTAGGCTGGAGAGTTCTCGTCGGCAAGAGTGAAAGCCTGCTCTTCGGTCAGGCCGAACTTCTTGGTTGCATCGTCGTAGGTGATGTAGCCACCAGCGGCCTGGGAAGCGAGCCACTCGCGGAGGTAGCGCTCGTCGGTATTGGTTTTGGCGGCCAGTTCCGAGGAGGTCACCGGTTCAAGAGCCAGCGCCTTATAGAGCCCGAGCCTTTCGCCGATGACGACCATGCCGGTGTGCACGGCAGCGCCGAGATCGCCGACGAACTGGCCCATAAACGAGTTCAACCGATCCATATCGACAGCCATGTTCTTCTCCTTGACGGGGATTTGCGATTTTGAGCCATACGCCACGATGGCCCGGCGCCCCGTCGCCGCCTATTAACGCGCGGAACCCGGGCGGGAGTCCTTTGCGCGATCTGAAATTTTTCTGAATTTGCTAGAGGGCGGTTTCCAGGCACCAGAACTCGTCCGCAGGCTGGAGGCGCGGGGCCGTGCAGCCGGCGGGATGAGTTGAGGTTTGCGCCGAAAGGGCCTCTCCAATGAGAATGCGGAGAAGCCAGCTGCCAAATTCGCCGTTGGAGTCGAATCTGGGCGGATGCTGGCAGGCGGTGAGAAAGCACTGCTCGACCGCCTGGTTGGCGCGTTTTGTATCCTTCATGATGCGTTTCGCCACCAGAAGCAGAGTTTCGCGCCACTGCCAAAATCGCTCGACGAACACGACGGGGTGCTCCAGCAGTTGTTCCGCGCAGACGCTCGCTGCGCCGTGGTTCTTTGCGCCAAATGCGGATCGTTCGAGCGGGTACATTTTTCCTCCTCATACTTTCTGTTGAGAGCAACAGCGAAGCAGGAGTGGCGATCAGGCTTCGCTGGGAGCGGCGAGGTGCCGGGAAGAACTCGCCCTCTCCTAGAGAACTACGTTTGCGACGAGACAAAGTTAGCAGCGAACGCGGGGCGGATGTGTCACGAAAATGTCAAATCGGCGTAAGTTTATGAAAAGAAAAGTTCCTGCCGCTCGCGAGTAGCTTTCAGAAAAAAAGTAGTCACAATTCAGCCGCCGCAAAGGACAAAGTGCGCGCATTCGTCGCTTAATGGCACGAGTACGAACGAGTTTGCGGAGGTGGAAGCGACCATGCGAAAAGAATTCACACCAGCACTTGCGAGAGCGATGCACTACGCACTGAAGTATCTGCACACGGTCGATGAGCGGCCGGTTGCGGCGACGGCGAACCTCGAGACGCTGCGGAGCCGCTTGTGCAAGCCGCTCAATTACGAACCGCTGGCGCCGGAATCCGTGATTTCGGAGCTGGCGCAGGACGTCGAGGGCGGCCTGAACAATTCGGCCAATGCGCGGTTTCACGCGTGGGTGGTCGGCGGATCATTGCCATCAGCCATCGCGGCGGACTGGCTGACGTCCACGTGGGATCAGAACGCAGGCTTGTACAGCGTGAGCCCGGCGGCGGCGGTTGTGGAAGAGGCGGTTGGAGCGTGGCTGATCGAGCTGTTCGGGCTGCCGCGGGGATGTTCGTTCGCGCTGGTGACGGGTTCGCAGATGGCGCACACCACGTGCCTTGCCGCGGCGCGCACCTGGCTGCTGAAGAAGCAGGGTTGGGACGTGGAGCGGCAAGGAATGAGCGGGGCGCCGGCGGTCCGCGTGTTCTGCGGCGAGCGGCATTCGAGCATCGACCGGGCGCTGCGGCTGCTGGGATTCGGCGACGAGTCGCTGCAGGTGCTGCCGGTGGATGAATCGGGGGCGCTGAGCCCGACGGCGCTGGAACTCGCGTTGCGCGCCAACGGCGGCCAGCCTGCCATCGTGCTGCTGCAGGCAGGCGACATTAACACCGGAGACTTCGACCATTTCGAATCGCTGATTCCGATGGCACGGGAGCACGGCGCGTGGGTGCACGTGGATGGCGCGTTCGGCATGTGGGTGACGGCGAGCCCACGATTCAGCCACCTGGTGCGCGGGATCGAGCAAGCGCATTCGTGGGCGACGGACGGCCACAAGTGGCTGAACGTGCCGTATGACTGCGGCTACGCGTTCGTGGCGGAGCCGGAGGCGCACCGCAACGCGATGAATTGCCGCAGCAGCTATCTGACGCAACACGACGACGTGCGCGACCCGCTCGACTGGAACCCGGAATTTTCGCGGCGCGCGCGGGGCTTCGCGACGTATGCGGCTTTGCGGGAACTGGGCCGCAGCGGGCTGCGCGAATTGATCGAGCGCTGCTGCGACTGCGCGACGAGCCTGGTGGCCGCGCTGGAAGAGTTGGAAGGCGTGGAGGTGTTGAGCCGCCCCATCATCAATCAGGGACTGGTCACATTCCCTGATTCCTCCGGGACGCCTTCCAACAACTTGACGGACCAGGTGATCGAGGAGATCGCGCGCGAGGGCACTTCCTTATTTTCCGGGACAACCACCCGGGACGGGCGGCGGGCGATGCGCATCAGCGTGTCGAACTGGCAGACGTCGCAGGAGGATGTGGTGCGAACGGTGGAGGCAGTGGAGCGGGTGCTGGCACGAGTGCAACATCGCGCGCGGCCGGAAAAGCTGGTGCCGTTTGTGATCTGCGGCTAAGGACAACGAAGATGCAGAAGCCAACGCTCGTTACGGTAACGCGCTTTCGGCGAATTCATATTCGCCCGAACCGATCTCCTGCGTCTTGCCGGCAGCGAGTTTCACGGTGGCGGTGGTGTTCGGGGGAATCCGAACCTTCAGGAGCAGCTTGCCGCCGGACTTTTCCCAGGCGGCAGCGACCAGGCCATACATCGTCTCCACCGACGCTTTGGCAAATGTCAGATCGCCTCCGGGCCGCGGTTCGATCCAAATGTGCTTGTATCCCGGATGGGCTTCGTCAATGCGGATTCCCACAACGACGCGATACATCCAATCGCCGATAGCGCCGTAGGCGTAATGGTTGAAGGAATTCATACCGGGATTCTGGAAGCTGCCGTCGGGCTTGATGCCGTCCCAGCGCTCCCAGATGGTGGTGGCGCCTTTAGTGACGGGATAGAGCCAGGAGGGATAATCCTTGCGGTTGAGAAGCAGGTAGGCCTCGTCGAGATGGCCGTTGTCGCTGAGAGCTCTACAGAGGACCGGCGTGCCGAGAAAGCCGGTAGTGAGGTGGCCGAACTTGCGGACATCGGCGGCCAGGCGATCGGCGGCTTGGTTGCGCATAGATTCGGGCAAAAGGTTGAAGGCGAGTGCCAGGGCGTATGCCGTTTGCGTGTTGGGCGAGATGCGGCCGTTCGCGGAGACGAATTCACGGAGGAAAGCGGCTTTGATGTTCTCCTCGAGCGCCGCGTAGTCCGCAGCTTCTGCTTGCTTTCCGAGAATGGCGGCGGTTTTTGCGAGGAGTTCGGTAGAGTAGGCGAAATAGGCCGTTTGCAGGAAGTCCTTGTCGGTCGTGGCGCCGGGATAATCGGAATCGGTCGTCGCAAAGGCGAGCCAGTCACCGAAACTGAAACCGCTGCTCCAGATGTAGCGGTCGCCAGCCTGCTTGCGCATGTATTCGACCCAGGCTTTCATGCTCGGATACTGTTCCGCGAGGATACGCGTGTCGCCGTACGCCTGATAGACGGTCCAGGGCACGACGGTGGCAACGTCGGCCCAACCGGCGGAGGCCGCTTCGCCTTTGCGAGTTGCGTGCGAGAGGGCGTTGGGAATCACAAAGGGAACGGCGCCATCGTCTTGCTGGTCGAGCGCGACGTCCTTGAGCCATTTTGTGTAGAAGGAGGCGGTGTCGTGATTGAAGGAAGCGGTGGGGGCGAACACCTGCGCGTCGCCGGTCCAGCCCAGGCGCTCGTCGCGCTGCGGGCAGTCGGTGGGCACGTCGAGGAAATTTCCTTTTTGCCCCCAGAGGATGTTGTGCTGCAGCTGATTGAGCAGCTCGCTGGAACTTTCAAAAGTGCCGGTGCGGTCCATGGCCGAGTGGACGACGACGGCGGTAAAGTCTTCGGGCTTCACTTCGCCAGGCCAACCGGTGACCGCGACGAAGCGAAATCCCTGGAAAGTGAAGTGTGGCTGAAACTCTTCGACACCCTGCCCCTTGGCGGTGTAGCGGATGGTTTGTTGGGCGGAGCGCAGGTTGTCGGTGTAGAAGTTGCCGTTGTTGTCGAGGACTTCGGCATGGCGGAGAGTGATTTCCGTTCCCGCTGAGGCGGTCACGCGGAATTTCATCCAGCCAACCATGTTCTGGCCGATGTCCAGGACGGTATCGCCCGCGGGAGTCTTGAAGGCGCGGACCGGCCGGAGCTGCTCGATCGGCGTGACGGGAGGGCCAGCTGAGGCTACGAGCTTGGCTTTGACAGAATCGACAATCGTGACGCCGTTCCACGACTTTTCGTCGAAACCGGCTTCGCTCCAGCCGGCTTTCTCCAGGCGCGCGTCGTAGGTTTCGCCGTTGTAGATGTCGGAGGCGAGGATGGCGCCGGTGGAAGATTTCCAGGTGCCGTCCGTGGCGACAATCTCCGTGGCGCCGTCGGCGTAGGTAACTGCGAGTTGAGCCAGGAGGGCGACCTTCTTCCCGTAGACGTTTCGCGTTTCATGCCACGCGAGGCGCCCGCGGAACCAGCCGTCGCCGAGAACTGCGGCCAAACAATTCGCGCCGGAGTTTACGAGCGGGGTGACGTCGTAGGTCTGGTATTGATAGCGGAAGTCGTAGGCGGTCCAGCCCGGGGTGAAATATTGGTCGCCGACGCGCTTGCCGTTGAGGTGCAGTTCGTAGAGCCCCATGGCACTGGCGTAAAGGCGCGCTGTCACGACCCTTTTCTTTGCGGTGAATTCCCGGCGCAGCATGGGAGCGGGATTCGATGTTTTCTCGTTCTCCGGCAGGGATGGAGAAATCCATTGGGCCTTCCAGTCCTCGGGATGGAGGAGGCCCATTTCCCACTTCGCGGTGCTGCTCCACTCGGAGATGTGGTTGTGATTGTCGGAAACGCGCACCTGCCAGTAATAGATGTGCCCGCTTTGCAGTAAGGGCCCGGCGTATTCAACGTGCGTCGATTCGCCGGACATCTGTTTACCGCTGGTCCAGAGGAGTTTGCCTTTCGCCAGCACAGCTTCCGATTCCGCAACGCGCAGTTCGTACGAAGTCTGGAGCACGCTCTTTTCGGAGCTGCGCAGTTGCCAGCTCAGGCGCGGCTTGGGCACATCGATGCCGAGGGGATCGACTTTGTATTCGCAGCGGAGCTTGGTCACTTCCAGGGGAGTTTGCGCGCGGACGCTACCGACACAGGCCAACAGCAACGCGAGCAGCGGGCCAATTCCTCGCCTCCAACTCATAATGGTCTCCTCGAGTTTCCTTGCCTGAGACTCTATACCGGTTCGGGGAGGAGGATGCAGTGATATCAAGGGAAAGCGCGCGGACCGTGAACACACGGGGACCAGCTGCGGAAGGGTGCGATGCGTGCGCGGTCAGGATTTGGCGGAAGCGGCGGCGGATTTGAGGAGCGCGGTGATGTTGGCGGGGGTAAATGGCATCTTGCGGGGATGCACGCCGGTGGCGTCGAAGACCGCGGCAGCCACGGCGGGAGGGACGAGAGCGTTGGCAGCTTCCGATCCGCCGCCGAAACCCTTATCGTCACGGGAAAGCTGCACGACGACGATTTCCGGAGTTTCTTCCATGGTGAGGATTTTGTAGGAGGTCCAGTCGGTGCTGGTGATCTTCGATTTGTCGAAGGCGACCTCTTCCATCAGCGCTTCGCTCAAGCCCATGACGACCCCGCTCTTCATGCAGCGGTCCAGCTGGCGGGGATTGATGATTTTGCCGGGCTCGGCGCCAATCGTGAATTTCGAGACCTTGAGCACACCCGTCGAGGGAACAACGGACACTTCGGCGATGCCGACCCAGTAGGCGTTCTCGCGGATCATGATGCTGACGCCGCGGCCTGAGAGGGCGGCGCTTCCGGTCCGCCGCGCGCCGCGTTGCGGGGAAGGCCGCGTCTGCCATCCCGCAGCCTTGGCTGTGGCTTTGATGAGGTTGATCATGCGCTCGTCGGTGGTATGCGCAAGCCGGAAGTCGATTGCATCGATGCCCGCTGCGGCGGCCAGTTCGTTGATAAAACCTTCGAGCGCGAAGTTCTGCTGGCGCTGCCCGGGCGTGCGCATGATATTGCCGCGCAAGCCGCCGCCCGGAGCTTCGGCTGCCAGGTTGGGCATGCCGTACGCGTCTTCCAGGTGATTCGCGATCTTGTCATAGGCCCACTCTATGGCGACAAAGTGGCCCGGCTTCGACGTTACGGCGGGCATGCCGGCCAGAAGAGCGCCGAGCGGGCGCGGGTCAAACATGTGCGGGGCGTACTGAGCGCTGTGCAGCGCGACGATATGGCCATTGTCATCGACGGCCGCGGTCAGATCGGAAACCCATGCGGGCGAGACAGTGGACCACGCAAGATCTTCCTCGAGGGTCCACTGCACGCGCACGGGTTTGCCGATCAACTGAGAAAGGATTGCCGCGTCCGCCTCTGCGCCATCACCACCGAGAGTGGTGCGGCCGTACTGGCCAGAATGATCCGCCCAGCGGACGACAACTCTATCGACGGGGACGCCGAGAAGGAACGCGATGCGGGCGCGCAGGCCCTGGGACTGCGCCGAGTGCGTCCACACGATGACACTGCCATCGGTGCGCACATCGGCGAGAGCAACGAACAAGCCAATGGGAGCATGGCGCGTGTAGCCCTGTTCGTAAGTTGCGGAGTGTTTTCTGGCCGCAGTGGCAAGGGCGGCGGTGGTGTCCGTCGCCTTGCCTTTGCTTTCCGAGGGCTTGTCCCACGCGTAGGCACGAATGGCTTTGGTCACACCATCGGTGCCCGGCAGACCAGCCCATTTCGTCCATTTGGTTGCGGAGGCTACGGACTGCGAGGCCTGAATCGCTTCCCACTCATTCGGGGAAACGACCGCGACAAGATTGCCCTTTTGCACGAGTTGCGCCGTCGGAAATTTCTTCTTGTCGATTGCACCCGCAGAAACCAGCGTCGATCCCAGCGTTGCGGGACGAACCATTCGGGCATGCAGCATGCCGGGAAGAGTGATATCGCAGCTCCATTGCGTTTTGCCCGTGACTTTGTCGGGAATGTGCCCCGCAGGAAACGATTTACCAATCACTTTGAATTCATTCACCGGCTTCATCGGCGGATCGCCGGTGACGGTGATGCCATCGAGGGAAGACATGCCCACCCATCCGGCGGCATCGGGCTTGGGCATCGCACCTTTCACAGGGATGGTAAGGTCCAGATGCTGGCCTTGCACGAGTTCGCCATAGCTGATGCTCTTGCCGCCACCCGAGACAACGCCATCCACAACGCGCAGGGACGCGACCGGCACACCGAGGCGAGCTGCCGCCAAGGCGAGGAGCGCCTGATAGGTGTAAGCCGCCACTTTGCGGACGTTGTACATGCCAAAAATGAATCCGGCGGAATAGCCGCCATCAGGCGTGCGATCGGTGTCACCGAGAATCAAGGTGATCGTTTCCGGGCGAACGTTCAGTTCTTCGGCGATGGTTTGCGGATAATAGCCGGTCATTCCCGTGCCGGTTTCCGTGCGACCGGTGCGGGCGACGATGGAGTTGTCACTGCGGATTTCGAGCCAGGAAACTGGCACAGTGGGGTCCAGCAGAGTTGGGGCCTCGGCGGCCTGCAAGGAGGAGGTGATTCGCGCGGGAATCGCCAGGGAAACAAAAAGCGCGCCGCCCGTTTTGACGAAACCGCGCCGGGAAATGGTGGCTGCGGGGAACAAGGCGCCGGTTGCTTCAAGGTTGGCACTCATCGCGCGGCTCCCTGCATGGTCTTTGCGGCGCGTTGAATCGCGTCGATGATGGCGCAATACGTACCGCAACGGCAGAGGTGCGGGGAGGGCGGCGTGTTGGTGAAGGCGTCTTTGATCTGAGCGACGGTGGGATTGGGATTCTGCGCGAGCAGTTGCACGGCGGCAATCATCATTCCGCTCTGACAGTAACCGCACTGGGGCACCTGCTCGTCAATCCAAGCCTGCTGCACCGGATGCAGAGTCTTCTGGGCTTCGGCGGCACTGAGACCTTTTTGCGCAGCCCACAAGGCAGGCAAACCTTCGAGGGTAATGACCTGCTTGCCGGCGGCGTAGGAAGCGGGGGTGATGCAGGCGCGAACCTCTTCTCCGTTGACCAGGACGGAACAAGCGCCGCACTGGGCCATGCCGCAACCGAGCTTCGGCCCGGTGAGTTTCAGCTCGTTGCGCAAGACGAACAGGAGGGGCGTGTCGGGATCGACGGCGAGGATTTCTTTCTTGCCATTCACGGTCAGCGCCAGGTCAGCAGGCATAAATTCTCCTCGAGAGCACAGACCATTGCTTAGCACAATTCGATGCGCTTTCTACCCGCGCGGTGAGCGATTTTTTACAACTTTTCACAACTTTCCTGTGTTTGCGTGACAACTAGGACTTAGGCGCGGCGCTCCACATTTCCTGTTTGATTTTCCATTCACCGCGGGCGTTTCTGTGCAGAATCAGGAGGATATTCCCGCGGCCATCGAACGGTTCTTTGCCCGGCGGCGGCTCCAGGGATTGATGCTCGATTCCCCATTCATAAGCCCAATCGCCCATGATCTGAATTTCGCGAAAATCGATTTCCATGGTTTTCATGCGATAGCCAGCAATTTGCGAGACGGCATCGGCAAAGAACTTGCCGATGGCTTCCTTGCCGAGGATCGGTGCCATGCCCTGGAGGAGGCTTACGCCGTCATCCTGCCACATGGCGAGGACGGCGGCGTTGTCCATGTTGCGGTGGGCGACGATGTAGCGCCGGTTCCAATCCTCAATCTGTTTCCTGGAAGAATCCGCTTGGGCGAGCGCGGGCGCGACGAATGGCCCAGACAGGATCAGCAGCAGGGCAAGAGTGCGCGAAAGGCGGCGTGGCTTCATGAATTCCTCCCCGGAGTGCCTACTCTTACCCGATGGGGAGGACAAAAGCTAGCGTGAGCCGCGGTGAGTTGACCCCCCGTGTGTTCTGCCTCTACCATTCTTACCTGGCCCGAGACTCGCCCCCGCCGGCCATGGACACGATCATGCGCAAACTCTTCGTTGTGCTTGCCTTTGCCTTCCTGGCGACGACACTTTCGGCGCAAACCGCCGAAGAAATCATCAATCAATATATCGAAGCGCGGGGCGGGCTGGCGAAGATCAAGTCGGTGAAAACGCAACGCATCACCGGGACGGTTTCGTTCGGGCCGAGCGCGGAGAGCCCGTTCCTCGTGGAGCACGAGCGGCCACTGAAGGTGTATACCAAACTGACGATCAACGACCAGACGATGATTCGAACGTACAACGGAAAGAATCAGGGCTGGGTATACAATCCGTTCGCGCCGAATCCGTCGGTGCAGGAAATGGGGACGGCGGAAATCGCGGCGATGGTCGAAGAAGCGGATTTCGACGGGCCGTTCGTGGACTACAAGGCCAAGGGAAACCAGATCGAATTCGTGGATAAGGAAGAAGTGCTGGGCAAGACGGCATACAAGATCAAGCTGACGAGCAAAACGGGAGGGGTCAGCCACTTTTACTTTGATGCGTCCACGCACCTGGTGCTGAAGTGGGAATCGGTAAGGAAGATCGAGAACAAAGACGTCCCGTGGGAGACGTACTTCCGCGACGTGCGCGATGTGGACGGGCTGAAATTCCCTTTCCTGATCGAATCGTCGGCGAGCGGCTCGGACCAGGTGCAAAAGATCAGCGCCGACAAGATTGAAGTAAATGTGACCATCGACGAAGCGCACTTCGGCAAACCGGAAGCGCCGCCGATGCCGCCCGCACCGGCAGCCACGCCGAAACCCTGATCGACAGACCTCTCCAATGGCACAAGAATCGTTGAACGCGCAGCGCGAAACGCTGGGGTTGTGTGCGGATTGCGTTCACGCGCGCCGAATCGAATCCGCCAAGGGTTCGCAGTTCCTGCTATGCCAGCTGTCACAGTCGAATGGGGATTTTCCGAAATATCCGCGGCTGCCGGTCTCGCGGTGCTCCGGGTATGAGCCGGCGGCAAAGGCTTAGACAGTCTCCATTACTGTGTGTAGTCGTTATTTAGTGGTATACTGAGCAACAGGGAGGCTCCCTCTCCAATGCGTTCCCTCTGTCGTCCCCGCCTCGCTCCGCCGTTCCGGCTGTTCCTGTACGTCACTTCCCTTTGCCTCCCTTTCTCTGCTTTCGCCGATTCGCTGAAGATCACCAGCAATCCGCCGGGCGCCACCGTGGAGTTGAATGGCGTTCTGGCAGGCACGACACCGTTTGAGAAGGACCTACCCGGAGGCTACTTCCACCGCACGCGCACGTCGTGGGGCCAGCGCTTGGAGCATCCGCTGGTGGCGCGGGTCTCGCTGGCCGGCTATGCCACGCGCGAGGTGGCATTGACGGAAGGTCCGATGGACTGGATCGATCTTCACGGGCGTCATCACGGGCAGTATTGGCTGCTCAAGGCAGATCATTTCCATATCGATCTGGAGACGATCGCGAGCACGTTCACCGGGGTGGTGGCCGCAATTCGCACGGCGCAGCCGGCGTCAGCGGCGCCAGAGCTTTCGCTGGAAGAGCTGGTGCGCCGAACCAAGCCGGCGGTGGTGTGCCTGAAAGGGCTGGACTCGATGGGTTCCGGATTCTTCGTGACGGATACGGGCGTGATCGCGACGAATGCGCACGTTGCGCGGGCGGATTCGACGCTGACGGCAATTCTGCCGGACGGACCGCGTTTGCCAGCCAAGGTGGTCTACATCGATCCGGATCTTGACGTGGCACTGGTGAAGGTGGAGGCACCCGGTGTGGATTTCGCGTTCCCGTATCTGGCGCTGGCGGATGCGTCGCTGGCGCAGCAAGGCGAATCGGTGCTGGTGGTGGGCAATCCTGGCGATGCGATGCTGTTCAGCGTGACGAAGGGCATTGTGAGTGCGGTGGGGAAGTTCCCGGCCGCGGGGCCCGGCACGTGGATCCAGACCGACGCGCAGATCAATCCCGGCAATTCGGGAGGGCCGCTGGTGAACACGCGCGGCGAAGTGTTGGGTATGAACACACTGAAAGTCATCCGGAAGAACGTGACAGGAATTGGCTTCGCGCTGAGCGCCAGCGACGTGCTTCAAGTGCTGCAACGGTTCTACCCCGGCCTGAAGACGGGGACAGCGAGCGCAACCGCGGCGACCGGAAGCGACGCAAGTCTGCAGGATGAAGAATCACTGACCGAGACGACGGCGGCTCCCGGCGCGTCGACGGTCATCGCGCCGTCTGCTTCGTTCGGGACGCTTTCGATTACTTCCCTGCCGGACAGCGCGGAGATTTATGTGGACGGCAAGTTCTACGGCAACGCGCCGGCAATGCTGCGATTACCGGCGGGCACGCACACGATTGTGCTGAAATCGGGCGGGCATCCGGACTACGCGCGCACGGTGGACCTGCCGAAATCGAGCAAGCTTTCGCTGAAAGCGGACTTCGTATCCAGGGAACCGTCTAAGTGATGGCGTCCATTGCCGGGGCAGAACCGCTGTGTTAGCATCGGCGCGTTAAGAAGAGCGGACCAGGGACTTTTCGATCTTCCTTCGCCCCGCTTACCGGGACCCAGGTAGGGCCGCGCTCTCCTTCAAACAAACCTTCATCCTCGCCAGGCGCAGGCCCGCGCCTGATTTTTGTCGGCGGACCATCGCCCGGTGACCTTGTGGGTCACACCTTCGCGGAGGTCTGTGATGAAAATTTATCAAACCAAGGACATCAGAAACGTTGGCATTGTAGGTCACGGCGGCACCGGAAAGACGCAACTGGTGTCGTCGTTGCTTTATACCGCCGGGGCGACGCCGCGCTTCGGCAAAGTTGCGGAGGGCAGCACGCCAACGGATTGGGACGAAGAGGAGATCGCGCGGAAAATATCGATTCAAACGGGGCTTGCCGCGGCCGAATGGGCGTGCACGCTGTGCGCCGGCAACACAGTGAAGATTAATTTCATCGACCTGCCCGGCTACTCGACATTTATTACGGAAACGAAAGCCTCGCTCATCGCCGCGGACGCCGCGCTGATTACGGTGGATGCGCACGTCGGCCCGCAGGTCACAACAGAGAAGGTGTGGGATTATTGCGCGGAATACGACATACCACGCGCGTTCGTATTGACGTGGATGGATCGCGAGCTTTCCGACTTCGGCCGCTGCATGGAATCGCTGGTCGAACTGTTCGGGCGCAGTGTTGTGGCGCTGCAGATGCCGATCGGCACGGAAAAGGGATTCCGGGGAGTGATCGACCTGGTCTCGATGAAGGCGCATCTCTACAATCCCGATGGCGACGGGAAGGCCACAATCGAAAACATTCCGGACGCGCTGAAGGATGAAGCCGGGGAAGCGCACGAGAAACTGGTCGAAATGATCGCGGAAGGCGACGACGAGATGATGGAAGAGTTCTTCCGCGAAGGAACGATTCCCATCCACGACCTGATTCCGGCGGTGCGCAAGGCCATCGTGGCGGAGAAGATTTATCCGGTGCTGATGATGTCGTCGACGCGGAACGTGGGCAACGCGAGCCTGCTGACGTTCCTGGCGGATGTGTTCCCGCACCCGGACGAGCACGCGCAGGTGGGGTATACGGAACCGGGCGGGAAGGGCGAGCGGATCGACCGGAAGTATGACGACGGGCAGCCGGTGTCGCTGTTCGTTTTCAAAACGCTGGCCGACGCCTTCGCGGGGCGCATCAACTACTTCAAGGTGAAGAGCGGCGTGCTGAAGAACGACGCGACACTGCAGAACTTCAATCGCAACATTCCGGAACGGCTGCAGCACGTGATGCTGGTGCAAGGAAAGCAGCTGACGGAGATCCAGGAACTGCACGCGGGCGACATCGGAGCCATCGCCAAGTTGAAGGAGACCATCACGGCGGACACGCTGGGCGACAAGAACGGAGCGATTTACTATGCCCCGGCGAAGCTGCCGGAACCTTCGATCACGTTCGCGGTGGAGCCGAAGACGCGGGCGGACGAAGACAAGATCGGCGTAGCCATTCACAAGATCATGGAAGAAGACCCGGCGCTGCGTTTCTCGCGCGACCCGCAGACGAAGGAGTTTCTGCTGGCGGGCAACGGGCAGCAGCACGTGGAAGTGGTTGTGGCCAAACTGCAGAAGCGCTACAACGTGCAATTGACGCTGAAGCCGCCGAAGGTGCCGTATCGCGAGACGATCCGCGGGAAGGCGGACGCCGAAGGCAAGCACAAGAAACAGTCGGGCGGGCACGGGCAATTCGGGGTATGCCGGGTGAAGTTCGAACCGATCGAGCGGGGCAAGGGCATCGAGTTCGTCGACGACGTTTTCGGCGGGGCGATTCCGAAGAACTGGATACCGTCGGTCGAGCGGGGCATCCGCGAATCGGCTGCCCGCGGTTATCTGGCGGGATTCCCGGTCACGGATTTCCGGGCGACGCTTTACGACGGAAAATATCACGACGTGGATTCGTCAGATATGGCCTTCAAGATTTCGGGCTCGCTGGCGTTCAAGGAGGCGATGAAGCAGGCGAAACCATCGCTGCTGGAACCAGTGATGCACGTGGAGGTGTATGCGCCGGACCAGTTCTCAGGCGACCTGATGGGCGACCTGAGTTCGCGGAGAGGGCGCATCGAAGGCAGCGAGTCGCGCGGGCACAACGTAATCGTGAAAGCGCTGGTGCCGCTGGCGGAAATGCTGTCGTACGCCACGGACCTGACGTCAATGACGCAGGGCCGCGCGAGCTACTCAATGGAGTATTCCCACTACGATTATGTGCCGGGCGAGCTCGCGGACAAGGTGATCGCGGCGCATAAAGCGGCGCACGGGGAAGCGCTCGTCGAAGAAGAAGCGTAGCAGACCAAGGGCCATTCACGCCGCCCCGTTGGTGAATCCTTCGCCGACGGGGCTTTTCTTTTTGACTCCCAGACAGCGATTGCCTCACCTGGGGGTTTTGAACTAACCTCGCAGACCTCAAGCACAATCCACATTTCACAGCGGAGATTTGCTGCTTCGGGAGAGAGAGCTATGAGCGAGAAGACGAATTCGCAGCGTAGAACTTTTTTGCAGGGAGCGGGGGCGGCGGCGACGGTTGGCGCGGTCTCATTCGCCTTGCCGCGCTGGAGCAAGGCGGGGGCGGCGCTGCCGGCCGAGGACATAGAAGCGATCAAGAGCGAAATCAGCAAGCGCGAAGCGGAATCGCTGAAGCGGCTGCAGACATGGATTCGCCAGCCATCGATCGCCGCGGAGAATCGCGGGATGAACGAAGGCTGCCAGCTGATGATGGACCTGCTGAAAGAGGCGGGCTTTTCGAACATCACGAGAGTGCCGACGGATGGCCAGCCCGGGGTCTATGCGACGCTGGACGCCGGGGCGCCGAAGACTCTGGGCATCTACTACATGTACGACGTGAAACAGGCCGATCCGAAGGAATGGTCATCGCCGCCGTTCGATGCGGCGCTGGTGGACAAGCCGGGACTCGGAAAAGTGGTGATGGGGCGGGGAGCCGTGAACCAGAAAGGCCCGGAGGCGACATTTCTAGCGGCGATCCACGCGATTCGGGGAGCCGGGAAGAAGCTGCCGGTGAATTTCGTTTTCGTAGCGGAAGGCGAGGAGGAAATCGGTTCGCCGCATTTCGGGCAGGTGGTGCACAAGCCGGAGATCCAGTCCGCATTCTCGAAGAGCGTGGGCGTATTCATGCCGTTTGCTTCGCAGGATCTGGACGGGCAGGTGACCGTATTTTATGGGGCGAAGGGAGTGGTGGAGCTGGAACTGGTGTCCAGCGGGGAAAAATGGGGACGCGGCCCGCGCAAAGACGTGCACTCGAGCAACAAAGCGAGGCTGGACAGCCCGGCGTGGCACCTGGTGGAAGCGCTGGCGTCGCTGGTGACGCCCGACGGTAATGAGATTGCGATCGAAGGCTATGCCGCGAAGGCCAAGCCGTTGAGCGCCGCCGAGAAGAAGATGGTGGCAGACGCGGCGAAGCACCTGGACGAGAAGAGTGCGATGAAGCAGATGGGCGTGAGCCGCTGGATGAACGACGCGAGTTGGGAACAGGCGCTCGAGATGCTGGTGTCGCGTCCGACGATCAACATCGAAGGACTGGTGGGCGGCTATACGGGTCCGGGAGGGAAAACGATTTTGCCGGGCCGGGCGGTGGCGAAGATTGACATGCGCCTCGTGCCGGATATGACGAAGGATGCCGCAGTGGCAGCTCTGAAAGAGCACTTGCAAAAGCATGGCTTCGGCGATATCGAGGTGAACGTGTCCGGCGGGTACGACCCGACGAGCACGCCGATGGACGCGGGAATCTGCAAGGCGGAGGAAGCTGTGTACAAGGCCGAAGGAATTGATCCGGTGGCGCTGCCGCGGCTGGCCGGGTCGTGGCCCGGATACGTGTTCACGGGGGAACCGCTGAAGCTGCCGGCGGGGCATTTTGGCCTGGGCCACGGGAACGGCGCGCACGCTCCCGACGAGTATTACCTGATTGAATCGACGAACGCGAAGCTGCGCGGGTTGACCGGGGCAACGCTGTCGTACGTGGAGTACCTGTACGAAATCGCGGCCGCCGGCTGAGCCCGAAAGAGAAGGCACCGGCCGGAGCGGTGAAGCGCGACTACTCGCGCTGGCCGAAGGTATAGATGAGGCTGGCGGAGCCGCGCAGATTGCTCTGCCGGGTCACAACGATATTCTGGTCAAAGAAGGCGGTGCGCATGTAGTCTGCGCCGATGCGCACAGACCAGGAAGTGGTGATGCGGCGCTGGAACCCTGCGCCGCCAGCCCAGGCGAACTTGTTCACATAGCCGAGCACGACGCGGCCGTCGGTGGTGTACTGCACGCCGGTCTGCCGAGCGCCGCCAAGAAGCAGATGGACGTAAACATTGGAGTTGCGTGTGCGGATCGGGTAGAGCACGGGGCCGCCCATGTAAGTAAGCATGTCCGCGGTACGGCCGGACTGAAAAGCGTCAAAGCTGCGGGAATAGCCGACGTCCAGTTTCACGCCCCAATGGCGGTTGAAATCCCCGTTGAAGATGCCTTGCACGCCGTTCATGCCGATTTTGCCCTGAGAAGGCACGTTGGACTGGACGTAGGAATAACCGAACCCGCCTTCGAGCACCGGCGCCATACCAGCCATCATGGGTCCTTGAGCAAGCGCGGCGGCCGGAACCAGGAAAGTGAGGACCAAGAGCACTCCATTGAGCGTCGTTCTCATCAACAGTTCGAGGAAACGGTGTTTCCTCGCCTCCGGTTCAGACACGGGCGGCCAGGCACGTGTCGGGTAAATTGGACAAGAGCGGGTTGGGACTTAAATTATAGAAACTGGCCTTGTGTGGGTTCAACGAAAGAGAAGTACAGGCCCAATTTTTATCTGCTGAATTGTCTGTGAGATAGAGGGGGTGGCGCACCTGTCCTTTGGTTCGGAGGAGCCCGGACAGAGCGATTTTGTCGGTTTTTTCGTCAGATCAACTTCGGTAAGAACATCCCGGTGCTGCGCTGATGTTCTTCGAAGGCCGGGCCAAACTCCTGCCGGAGAAAACGCTCCTCGCGCCGTGCTTTGGCGTAGAACGAGGCGAGTACGATCGCGAAGCCAAGCCAACCCCTGACCCGGGCGAGCACCAGGGCGGTGCCGATCATGCCAAGGAGAAGGCCGGTGTAGATGGGGTGGCGAATCCAGCGGTAAAGGCCATTGCGGACCAGCTCGTGACCCTGTTTGAGGGTGACCATACCGCTCCAATTTGCGCCGAGGCTTATGCGCGCCCAGATGCTGACGGCGACACCCGCGGCGGTCAGCGCCAAGCCCGTGCTCCAGGCAGCAAGTCCCGGGCGGACGGCGAAGTCATCGAGCCAGCCCCAGAAATGGCCTTTAGAGAACAACAGCCAGAAACCCACGCCGACCGGAACCAAGTGCTGAAGGCGTTCTGCGGGATGCTCCATTTGCTTGGTGCGCTTGCGGCGGACGGCGAAGACAATCCAGACGATGAGCAGCACGGTCCACAAGAAAGCGGCCGCGCGCGCGGCGGCCCCGGCAGTCAAAGGTTCCCATGTCGTCACAGCAGTCCAAGCCTTCCCGGCGCCGGCAGACCTGAGGCCAAGCGCGATAATTATCGCCGTCGTTGGATAGTACGCCTGCGAGGAACCTTTGTATCAGCTTCGGCGATTCGTGCAAAGGCGCGTCCGCCAATTTGGAGGTTGCCGGTTTGCGCCGGCAAGGCGAATAATTCTCCGCATGAGAACTGCGCACCGTTGGCCTTTGCATCATCACACCCGCGCGATACACGCGGGAGAACCTCCGCGGCACGGCGTCGACGCTCCGGTCACGCCAGCAATCGTCCGTTCGTCGACGTTCGCGCTGAACTCCACGGCGGAACTGAAACGGTGGGCGGAGGGCAAGAGCAAGTCGTACATGTATACGCGGGATGCAAATCCCACGCTGGATACCGCAGCGCGAAAAATCGCGGCGCTGGAGGGCGCGGAGGATGCGGTGGTGCTGTCGGCAGGAATGGCAGCGGTGTCGAGCTCGCTGCTGAGCGTGCTGAAAAAGGGGGATGAGCTGATCTCGACGGCGCAAGTGTATGGCGGGGCGTACCGGTTGATGCGGGACTTTTTCCCGCGGTTTGGAATCACGGTGCGGCAGGTGGATTCGTCGCTCGAGGGCATTGAAAAGCTGGTGACGCCGCGGACGCGCTGCCTGTATGTGGAGACGCCCACGAACCCAACGTTGTACCTGGTGGATCTGCGGAAGGCGGGAGCGTTTGCAAAGAAGCACAACCTGATCAGCATCGTGGACAACACCTTTGCGACGCCGATGCTGCAGAATCCGGTGGAGTACGGGTTCGACATGGTGGTGCACAGCGTGACGAAGGGACTGTCGGGCCACTCGGACCTGCTGGGAGGCGTGGTGGCTGGAAGCCGCCGGTATATCGAAGGAGTACGCCACGTGGTGAGCTATTTTGGCGGAGTGATGGACCCGGACGTGGCGTTCCTGCTGATGCGCGGCATTAAAACGCTGGGCGTGCGGATCCAGCGGCAGTGCGACACGGCGATGAAAGTGGCGCGATACCTGGAGAAACATCCGAAGGTCGCGCGCGTGCACTATCCGGGACTGAAATCGCATCCGCACCACGCGCTAGCGCTGCGGCAGATGCGCGGCTTCGGGTCCATGCTGGCGTTCGATGCGAAGGGCGGCCTGCCGGCGGCGCGACGTTTCTGCGACCGGACGAAGATCTTCATCCTGGCGGCGAGTCTGGGAGGCGTGGAATCGCTGGTGATGCTGCCGGTGTACGGCTCGCACTACAACATGAGCCCGGAGGAACTGAAACACGCGGGTGTGACACCGGGCACGGTAAGGGTTTCGATTGGGCTGGAAGATCCCAAGGATCTGATCGAGGATCTAGCGCGAGCGCTGCGTTGAATTAGACAGGTAGCGAGTTACTAGCCGACCGGCACGGGAGCGGCTTCCACGGCGGCCTCTTCCGGGAACATCGATTTCACAATGTCTTCCAATTCGTGGGAGCTCTTCACATGTTCGGGGTAGTTGTGCGCGGACAAATCGAAACTGCAATTAAAGTGGGCGCGCACGCCCTGTAGTTCTTCCTGAAGGCGGACGGCGACACGCTTGGCATTCAGAGTGTCGGTTTCCGGCAGGACGATGCCGAACATGTCGTCGGACAGCCGGTAGATGGAATCGCCGGGCCGCAGCTTGCGGGTCATGGCCTTGACGGCGGCGCTCAGAGCGGCATTGGGATCTTCGGCGCCCTTGCGTGCGCCCCGCTTGACCTTGACGACCACGAGAGACAGCGTTTTTTCCAAAGTGACAGAGCGGCGGAATTCCATCGACAGGCGATCCCAAAAATAGTTCTGATCGGGCATGGACTTCAAAAGATCGGCACTGGCCTGGATCTGGAGGGCGATGTTGCGCTCCAGCTCGGCAAGCAACTGATCCTTCAGATTATGGAAGGTACGTTGCCGGTCAAACAGGTAGGAGAGAAACAGCAGCGTAAGGGCGCAGAAACCGAAGAAGGCCACGCGCAGGGTCCACTTGCTGCCTTCCGGGTGCACGAATACGAGCGGATACATGAACGCCGCGAGACCGGTTGCGAGAATCAGGACGAATACCGCGGAGAGTATGGTGAGTTGGAGACCGCGGCGTTCCAGCCGGTCGAGGTCTTGCCGATCTATCGTAGCCATGAAGCCACCTATCCGAGCGCGCACCCCGAACCACAGTCGCTGGGGGCGGAAGACATCTATAGCTTCGCGGCAGCGGGGCCGGGCGGCAATAGGCGGCGGGTACCGTGTGATGAAAGAGATATTTGCACGGACCGAATGTGGAGCTGTACGAACGGGCAGGAGTGGGCGAGCTATTGCGGCTGACTTCGCGTGGAGTATTCGGTCTGGTCGACGAATTGGGCGACGGTGCCCTTGGGCCCGACAGCCCAGCCCTTTCCGCTGATGAACGTGAGGGCGTTGAGTTCCGGGCCGCCGATTTCGAGCCAATGGATGCCGTCGCGACTGGTCTCCGCACCGTTGGGTCCGATGGTGACAAAACCGGCGTCGAACGTGTCCACGCTGGAGCGATAGCCCTGGGGCAAGGCTTCCGCCAGTTTCCAGGTCTTGCCTTCGTCGGGCGAGTAGGCCGCGACTTTTTCGCGATTGGCGGGCTCGGCATAGTTGCCACCCACAACGACGACGGTTTCCCCCGCACGCACGATCGAAAAAATACCCTGCGAAGCCTTACCGCTCAAGACCGGCGTTTCGGTGACTGTCCACGTTTGACCGAGATCGACGGAATGGAACACGCGAGCAGCGGCGCCGCCCGTTGCGAAATAAATCTCCTGCTTCCCGAAGAGAAGCAGTGTGGAGTTGCTGGCGGCGAATGCGCCTTCTTGCGGGAGGGCCGAAGGCATGTGATCGCGGGGTAGTTCGGTCCAGTGCTCGCCGTCGGAAGTTGCGAGCAACAGGAACTTGCCGTCGACGGGATCACTTAATGCGAAACAATGGGCCGCATCGGAGCAAACGAGCGCGTCGAGAAAGAACCCCTTTCGTTTGTCGGTGTATTGCAGCTTCCAGGTTTCGCCGCCGTCGGCCGATTTATAGATCCGCGATTGTTGGGCTTCACCGCTGGAGACGACGTAGACGGCTTTGCCGTCGAAGGTCTGTACACCACGAAAATCGAGCGTTTCCCCGCCTTCGATGCGCACCGGGGTCCACGTTTGCCCGGCGTCGGTGGAATGCACGACGGTGCCTTTCGAGCCGGTTGCCCACACATCAGTTCGGCTGCGGAGCACGACAACCGCGACGCCGCGAAGGTTGGCGTCCACGCCGGTAGAGAGCACGGTCCACCACGGACTGGCGACCGCCAGCAGGAATACGCAGCATGAGCATACGAAACGCGCCATGGACTGAGTCTAGCAGGAAATTGCGAAGGCTATTTCTTGGGAAAAGATGTGGAGGTGACGGTGCGGGCTTCGGGATGCTTGGGACTCCAGTCTTCCGGAGGAAAAGCAACGCGCCAGAACGCTGGGCGCGGCGCGGAAAATTCGAGGCCAATCTCGGCTTTACCGGAGCGGACCGGGCCGAGGAATACGACCTGGCATTCCTGCTCTTCGAGAGTCTGTTTGTGCTGCAAATGTACCCTGCCGCCGCTCGTCAGGCGCGCCTGGAGTTGAACGAGCGCTCCGTGGGCGTTGATGGCCAGCGTAACAGCTTCTTCTTCAAATGAATTTCCTTGCACATCGCTGCCGCGAACCCGCACAGCGACTTGCATCAAGACCCGTTGGCTCCGTCGCCGAGGACCTGGATGATTGGGAGAACCTGGATTTGTGGCCATACGCCCTCGAAACTCCACTATACAACCGGAAGAATGAAAGTCGAGCGAAGAACAGCGACAACGTATGCAAAAGGCTACGCTATTTTAGAGAATTCCAAGTTGCAGTGATGGAAACAGCGGGTTACGAACGCTGGTCGATCGGCACGAAGTGCCGCGTGTCCTGGCCCAGGTAGATCTGCCGAGGACGGGCGATCTTCTGTTCGGGGTCGAGCAGCATTTCTTCCCACTGCGAGACCCAGCCGGACATACGAGGAATGGCGAACAGCACGGGAAACATGGTCATCGGAAAGCCCATGGACTGGTAGATGAGGCCTGTGTAGAAATCGACGTTGGGATAAAGTTTGCGCTTCACGAAGTACTCGTCTTCGAGGGCAATGCGCTCGCATTCGAGGGCGATTTCGAGCAGCGGGTTCTTGCCCATCAGGTCGAATACCTCATAAGCGATGCGTTTGATGATGCGGGCGCGCGGGTCGTAATTTTTGTAAATGCGATGGCCGAAGCCCATCAGGCGGGTCTCGCCGCCCTTCACGCGTTTGATGAAGTCGGGCACCTTCTGGACTGAGCCGATCTCCATGAGCATGCGCAGGGCTTCTTCGTTGGCGCCGCCGTGCAGCGGGCCGTAGAGAGCCGCGGTGGCCGCAGCGGACGCGCAGAAGGGATCGACGTGCGAACTACCGACGCAGCGAATGGTGTTCGCGGAACAGTTCTGCTCGTGGTCGGCGTGCAGGATGAAGAGCACATCAAGAGCGCGCTCCAGAGTGGGATTCGGGCGGTAGCGCGTTTCGCTGGTCCGGAAAAGCATGTTCAGGAAATTGCCGGTATAGCTGAGTTCATTGTCGGGATAAACGAACGGCATGCCGAGGGTGTGCCGGTACGAGAAAGCCGCGATGGTGGGCATTTTGCCGAGCAGGCGGTAGGTCTGCTTGCGACGCGATTCCGCGTCGAAGATGTGCTTGGCGTCCGGGTAGAAGGTTGAAAGAGCGGCAACCGTGGAAATCAGCATCCCCATAGGATGGGCGTCGTAGTGGAAGCCATCGAGGAACTTCTTGATGCTTTCGTGGATGAAGGTGTGATGGGTGATGTGGTGCTGCCAATCGCTCAACTGGGTGGCGGTTGGAAGCTCGCCGTGCAGCAGGAGGTAGGCCGTTTCGAGATAGGTGGCTTTCTCCGCCAATTCTTCGATGGGATAGCCGCGGTAACGGAGGATGCCCTTATCGCCGTCAATAAAAGTGACGCGGCTGATACAGGAAGCGGTGTTATTGAAGGCCGGATCGTAACTCATCATTCCGAAATCGCCATCGTCGACGCGGACCTTCCTGAGATCACTGGCGCGAATGCTGTCGTGGGTGATGGGGACTTCGTACGTCTTGCCGGTGCGATTGTCCGTGATCGTTAACGAGTCGCGGCGAGCGGAAGTGGCGTCCGAGGCACTCGCTTGCGTAGTGGGAATGGCAGAGTCCATGCAACAATCCTCGCGATTTCGTGGCCTGAGCGGAGCCGCGGTAGGTTCCCACTTTACACCAAACAAACGCGAGGGGGAAATCACGGGGACACCGGAGAGGACAGAGGGGGAAAAGGGATCGGGAGGGGCAAGTGGCTGGGAAGAAAGGGGGTAAGGAGAAGTATTCCATCTCTTGACAATTGTCGTTATAACGAGTATTATCCCTCTCGAACCTCGAGGAGGACCCGATGATTACCATCCGAAAGAGCGACGAACGCGGACACGCCAACCACGGCTGGCTGGACACGCGATTCACATTTTCGTTCGCAGATTACTACGACCCGGAGCACATCCACTTCCGCACCCTGCGCGTGATGAATGATGACCGCATCGCGGGGGGAGGGGGATTCCCCACGCACCCGCACCGCGACATGGAGATCGTCACGTACGTGCTGGATGGCGCCTTGGCGCACAAGGACAGCATGGGCAACGGTTCCGTGATTCGCCCGGGAGATGTGCAGTATATGAGCGCGGGCACGGGCGTAGCACACAGCGAGTTCAACGCGTCGGACCTGGAGACGGCGCACCTGTACCAGATCTGGATGTTTCCGGATAAGAAGGATTACGAGCCGCGGTACGATCAGAAACATTTCGGCGAGGCGGACAAACGCGGGAGGTTGCGCCTGCTGGTATCGCCGGACGGGCGGGACGGTTCGGTGAAGATTCGCCAGGACAATGAGCTGTACGCGACGATCCTGGGGGCCGGCGAAGCGGTGAAGCACGAACTGAAGCCCGAGCGGCACGCCTATGTGCAGGTGGCGCGCGGCAGCGTCACCTTGAATGGCAAGCGATTGGACACGGGCGACGGCGCGGCAATCTCCGCGGAGACATCCATCGATCTGACAGGGGTGAACGACGCGGAAGTGCTGCTGTTCGACCTGGCGTAAGTTGGGCGGATCGCAAGTGAGGAAGGGCGGGCGGCTGGATGCCGCCCTTTTTCATTTCCATTTCCAGTTCTCGGTTCGATTCAGGATTTCGCCGGCGCTTTGGAGGACCAAGCTGTCGCGGCACAAAGCATGCCCACGACAACGGCACCGAGAAGGATAAAGAGTGAAGACGCAAGGGTCGCGGGCTTGGCGGTCATCAGATAGACGATACCCAGAGCGAGCAAGGCGCGCACGCGGATCAGGGTGACGATCATGGGATCTTGGACGCGCGCGCGCCCCGCTTCCGAGAGAGGAGCGTCGCCTTCGTGCAGCGCATGGCGTAGCGCCCGTGTCTTGGGCATCACGAAAACGAAGCCGATACCCAAGGCGAAGACGATTCCCAACAGTGACGCTGAGATCCATCCCTGCCTCATTCCGCCCGTCACCGAAGCCAAATAGCCCCCGGTCAGGATGAGGAGCAACAAACCGGGGCCGGAGATGGGCAGGGAGAGCTTGTAGACGCCGAGCCAGGTGCGAGCCTGGCCCGAGGTTGTGGAGCGGCGAAGCCGGGAGGAAGCGGTCCATTCGAGGCCGTAGCCCACGAAGAGAGCAACCATTCCGACGAAATGAGCGAACAATGCGATGGCGTAGGGAGTCATAGCGAACCTAGTGTACAGCGGACCAGCGCTCGCGGGTGCATGATCAGCCGCGCGTCCGCTGGAATTCGCGCATGTAGCTGACCAGGGCTTCGACCGAGTCCTGGCCCACGGCATTGTAGAGGGAAATGCGCATGCCGCCGACCGAGCGGTGCCCGGGCGTGCCGACGAGATTCGCGGCAGCCGCACCCCTGGCGAATTCCTTTTCGATGGCGTCGTCGCCACCCGCCACGCGGAAAACCACATTCATGAGCGAGCGGGAGGTTCGGTCGACCGGGCAACGATAGTAGCCGCTGCTGCCGTCGATGGCTTCGTACAGAAGCCTGGCTTTTGCCTCGTTGCGTTTCTGGATACCCGGCAGGCCGCCCTCTGCGGCGATCCATTCGGTAACGAGGCCGAGGATATAGATAGCAAAGGTTGGAGGCGTATTGTAGAGCGACTTTTCCTTGATATGCGTGCGGTACTGCAGCACGGTCGGGAGGCTTTTGTCCGCGCGTTCGGCGAGATCCTTGCGCACGATGACCAGCGTCACACCGCTGGGTCCGAGATTCTTCTGAGCGCCGGCAAAGATCAAGCCATAGCGGGAAACGTCGAGCGGGCGCGAGGCGATATCCGAAGACATGTCCGCCACGAGAGGCGCGGTGGCGGCGGGCACGTCGTGGAATTGCGTGCCTTCGATGGTGTTGTTTGTGCAGTAGTAGGTGTAGGAGGCTTGGGGCGAGTGGCTGATTTCGTCGTTGCGAGGCACGCGGGCGAACTTTTCGGCTTCGGTGCTTGCCGCGATGTGATGCAGTACGCCCTTCTTCAGTTCGCCGATGGCCTTCGCGGTCCACGCTCCGGTGTGGAGGACGTCCACGGGCTTGCCGGCGACGGCGAGGTTCATAGGCACCATGCTGAACTGCAGGCTGCCGCCGCCTTGCACAAAAATCACGGCGTAATCTTCGGGGATCGCCAATAACGTACGGAGATTTTGTTCCGCGGCGTTGTTGATGGACTCAAATTCCGGGGAACGGTGGGACATCTCCATCACCGACATACCGGTGCCGGCAAAATCAAGCAACTCCTCGCGGATACGCTCGAGGACGGGCAGAGGAAGCGCGGCGGGTCCGGCATTGAAATTGTGGGCGCGCTTGAGGCGCGTAGAGACAACGGTGCTCACGTTTGTGCAACCTTTCGAGGCAATTTTGCGGTGCGTCCGGAGCGGAAGCCAAGGAGTGAACCGCTCCATAGGATATCAAAACTCCGAGGAAGTAACCTGCCTGGGGGAGAGGCAAATTGGCCCTTAGCTTGCAGTTCGGTAAGAGGCGTCACGCGTGCGGCACGACAGAACGTTTCAATCGCGAACAGAGTCGACGACGAGCAGGTATGGGTAAGCACGAGCCAGAGCCACGGACGGCAGTGATGATCATGGTCGAAGCATCGTGGGCCGACCAGAACGGAACAGCGCATCAGTGCACCGCAACGATGGAGAACACTTCCCGATCGGGTGCGCGGATTCGCCTTCGCAAGGCAATCACAGTGGGCACAAGAATCGTGGTGCAGTGGCGCTGGGAGCAATTCTCGGGTACGTCGCGGTACTGCCGAAGCGAGGGGAAAGACTATCTGATCGGAATCCAAAAAGACGCGGCAGCGCCGGCCCCGGGCAAGCCTGCGAAGGATCGGGCTGGTTCGCTGCGTGAGCCAGACAACAGGGCCGAACGGCCGCTGGCGCCGCCGCCTCAGCTGGCGCAACGATTTTTGGTCGAAAGCGAGTTGGAAACAGCACAAAGGCAACCCAGAATGGATTCGGCAGTTGCTTCGTCGGCGCGTCGGGAAGTTTTGGCGAGAGCGGCGGTGGCGAGCGCAGCAGCTACCATGGCGGAAGGAATGGTCCAACGGGGGACAGAGCGCGGGGAAAGGGTCAAGGAAACGCGGAAGGCAGTCGTGGAGGACAAGAAACCTATGCGGCGCAGATGGTTCGGATTGGGACACAAAGAGGATGAGCACGGGGCGGAGGCGGATCAGGAACTCCTCCACGAGGATGAGGCGCAAGCTGGGACCCCGGCGGGAACGGCCCTTTCGGAGAGCGAAGCGAACAGCGAAAGCGCTGGAGTCGAACTGCTGGCGATGAACGATATCTACCAGACTGCGGGGATCCGCGGGCCACGCAAAGGTTACAGCATTCACAAGATTGTCGAGATGCTGCGCAGCGAGCACTTGCGGGGGTTGTCGAAAGAGATGAAGCGCGCGTCGATTCTGGTGGCCCTTGACGCGGCGGGTATCTCCATCGACGAGGTGGTGGACGACGGGAAGGCGCGGATCGAAGCGATCGACTCCTACGAATCCAGCCAGCGCAAGCAGTTCGAAGCACACCTGGTGCGTCGCGCGGAAGAGAATCAACAGATCATGGCGGAGTTGGAGCGAGTGAAAGCAACATATGCGGACCGGCTACGGCGCAACCTGGAAGGCGTAGCTCGAGAAAAGGCGACATTCGGCAACTGGCTGACCTTGAAGCAGCAGGAAGCGTCGACGATCCTCGAAGCGATGGAGCTTTGCGCGAAGAATGTTGCGGCAGAGCCGGCGAAGGCCGAAATCGACCCCAGCCTGATCAGCAGCAAGCCGGTGTAGCGAGCTTTCTGGAATCTAGCGCGCGGCGGACGCTGCCACCCGGGTCACCAGGGCGAATTCCACTCGGCGGCGCATCGGGTCGATGCGTTCGGCGCGCACGCGGATGCGATCACCCAGTTTCCATACGAAGGCATTCGCCTGGCGCCTGCCCCGGCCACCGCGACGTGCTTCGTTGCCCAGCATCGCGACGATGGCGTGGTCGCGCTCCCGGTAGACGCAGCGCGCCTCGGAGGCATCCTCGAAAGCCCCGATCGGCACAAGGCCTTCCACGAATTCGTCGAACAACTCGACGAAGGCACCGTATTTCTGGACGGAAATGATCAGCGCGTCGTACTCGTCGCCCAGATGCTGCTCCATGAACTGCGCCGTCTTCCAAGAGACCAGCTCGCGTTCTGCGGAAGCTGCGCGGCGTTCGGTTTCGGAGGTTTCCGAAGCAATTTCTTCCAGATGCTTCTGTGAATAGAGTGAGGCTTCAACTCCGATGGCCGGCTTGATGAGGGCGGGCGGCTTGGCATCGGGATTCGCGACAGCCCATTTCAGAATACGGTGGACGATCAAGTCCGGATAGCGGCGAATCGGCGAAGTGAAATGCGTATATTCGTCAAATCCCAAGGCGAAGTGACCAAGGGAGTCCGCGGCGTAGCGCGCCTGTTTCAGCGAACGCAGCATGAGGTAAGACAGGATGCGTTCCTCCGATTTGCCCGAGAGTTTTTCCACGAGCCGCTGGTAGTGCTGGGGCGTGATGCGGATATCCGTGCCGGGCAGGGAGACACGCTGCTGGCGCTCGCGGCCGTACCCGCGAGTTTCCGGCCGGCCGGCCTTCGCGGGGGAAGGGGCTTTGCCGTGGCGAACGGCGACTTCGCGCTGATACAGGTTTTCGACTCCCAGAGAGTAACCAAACGCGTGGGCGAGTTCCTCGAACTCCAAGACTTTACGAGCGTCAGGCTTTTCGTGGACGCGGTGGAGCGCCTGGAGCCGACGCTCCAGCAGGAAGTGAGCGACGGCGCGATTGGCGGCGAGCATGAACTCTTCGATGATGCGGTGTGCCACATTGCGCTCGCTGCGGCCGATACTGGTCATGCGCTGTTGCGCATCGAATTCGATCACCGGCTCCGGCAGATCGAAATCGATGGAGCCGTTTTCTTCGCGCCGGGCATTGAGCAACTGGGCCAGACCTTTCATCGCGCGGAAATGGTGATGGAGGTGAGAATAACGTTCGGATATTTCCGGGTCGCCGTTCAGCGCCTTGTTCACGTTCGTGTAGGTCATGCGCTCGACGGAGCGGATCACGCCCGGAACCATGACGGCGGTGAGCGGGCGGCCCGCAGCATCAAAATGCATGATCGCGCTCATGACCAGGCGGTCTTCGCGGGGATTGAGGGAACACATACCGTTCGAAAGCGCTTCGGGAAGCATGGGGACGGCGCGATCGATGAAGTAGACGGAGTTTCCGCGGAGGCGCGCCTCATGGTCGAGCGGCGATTCGGGCGTGACATAGTGCGCCACATCGGCGATATGCACCTGCAGCAGCCAGCCGCCGTCCTCGCGGCGTTCCACGTACACCGCGTCGTCAAAGTCGCGCGCCGTTTCACCATCGATGGTGACGATCGGCAATTCGCGGAAGTCCTCCCGACCGGCACGGTCGGCTTCCGTCACCGGCCGCGCCAGGCGCTCGGCTTCGCCCTGAACCTCTCCGGGAAACACGTGTGGCAAATGATGTTTGCGGATGATGATTTCGGTGTCGACGCCAAGGTCGCCGGGCCGTCCGAGGATCTCCTGCACGCGGCCCACCGGCGGGGCTCCGCCTCTTCCGTAGTGCAGAAGCTCGGCGTTCACCACCGCCCCATCGAGCTTCGGAATGTGCGGCAAGCGCTTGCCCCGGCCGGGTTGCTCCTTCTTTCCAGCCAGCAATTCGGCTCGCAGCTGGGCAGAAATTTCTTCGCCCGGCAGCAGTTCAATTTCGTGTTGCACGCGAGGGTCGTACGGCTCGACGACGCAGCCACGCGAGGTGTAACGAAAGACGCCCACGATGGAAGGGTGAGCGCGACCGATGACCTTGATGATCCTTCCTTCCGCGCGCCGGGCCGACGGTGTGCCGCTAAGCCGCGCGAGTTTGGCGATGACCGTGTCGCCGTGCATGGCGTCTCCCACGAAATCGCGCGGGATGAAAATGTCTCCATCAACATTAGGCAGGGCCACATCGGGAACCACGAAACCGTACCCATCCTGGTGAAGCACGAGACGGCCTTTGATTTCGTCGCGCGAAGTGACCTTGTGCAGAGCGACCTTGTCGCCTGAGGGCAGGTTTTCGGGTTTCTCTGTCTTTGGGGGAGCGGGGGGCTTTCGCGTCTGCCGGTACAAGAATCGCCCGTGGGTTAACTCCTCGACCAGGCCGCGCCGTTTCAATTTTTCGAGCATTTGCACGAGGGGCCTGCGTAAGGACTTCTTCAAGCGCAGGGAGCGCGAGAGTTCGTCCAGGGAGACCGGGTCGTTTCTAAGTTGCAGAAAACGCAGGACATCGTCGATACTGAGGTGAGCGGGGCGAGCCATGCGAGGGCCCCTTTCTGGGAGCGAAGGTCTACTCCACCGATTCTATGCACTTTCTGAAAACTTTTTGAAACTTTTTTGACGCACCGGGAATTACATAGGCAGGCCAACACACGACCGATTAGCCGCCCTCCGTCAGGCTAATCGGAATTCCCCGAAAGGGGAATAATGGGGAGGCGGGAAGACCTGGCCTGCCTCCCCTCTTTTTATTCCAGCACGATTCCATCCTGATTGAGATCGAGCGCTACGCGCGGATTGTGCGCCTGTGGCGTTTTGAGCTATTGTGCTGGCTTCGCTGTGTTGGAGAGTCAGGTGAGCCGATCCGTTCGCGTATTCGCACTGTTCAGTGTGTTCGCAAGTTTGATTGCTTCTCGCGCGGCGGGGCAGGCGGGCCCGGAAGGCGCGTCCAGCGAATGGCAAGTGTGGACGGGCGGAGGCCACGGGATCAATGGGAGCACTTCCGGCACGGGCGTGTGGAATCTCGGGGTGCGCTACGGTCTGGTGCTGACTTCACCGCACGGGCCCGGGTTTCTGCGCGGACAGCTGGAATATTCTTTCGATGTCGTGCCGGTGTGGGTGATCTGGCAAAGACCCAACACCGCGTACGGCGGCGGGGTAAACCCCTTCGCGTTCAAATGGATCCTGAATTCACCGAAGAAGGTGAAGCCATACTTCGAAATCGAGGGCGGCACCCTCTTCACAAACACGAAAGTTCCGGAAGGCACTTCGCAGATCAACTTCACCACCGCAGCCGCCTTTGGAGCGCACTTTCTCGGAGAGAAGCATAACTTCACGGCCGAAGTTCGGTTTCAGCACATCTCGAACGCGGGAATGAGCAATCCGAATCCAGGAATCAACACGGTGCAGGTGCGTATTGGTTTCGGCGCGTTCCGGAAGTGACGCCCGAGATTACTTTGCGACAGGGACGTGGGACTGGAAGAAGTCTTTCACGGCTTGCGGCATGAAATTCGTCGTGCTGAAAGCGTTGGGCAGCGCCGCCTCAAACGTGGTGGCGCGATAGTGTCCGAGGCGGTCGGCAAGAATCAGCGCGATGGGCGGCTTGCCGAACTGGCGATTGAAGCTGCTGGATTCGAAACCATACTGGCGATCACGATACATGATCACCGGCCAGTGGCCCTTCTCGGCAACCACAATGATTGCGCGCAGAAGATAGTCGCGTTCGGTGGCGGCCTGCTGCAACAGACCGCCGATGGGGTAACGATAATGGAAGGCGGCGTCGTCCGCGCCGGCGGCACGGTATATCTTTCCACTGTAGGAGAGAGCCGCGGCGCCTGAATGATGGTTGCCGGTGAAGAGCGTGATTCCGCCGAGGCGCGCCTGTTGAGCTGACTGCACAAGCTGACCCAGTTCAACACCGGAGATCGGGAGCGCGTCAGGGCGGACCTCCGGGAACTTTGCTTCGTCCACTAGTTGATCGGAGAAACGCGTTACGCGGACGGTGTGGTCGGAGGACTGGCCGCAGACGATCAACAGACGCTCGGAGTCAGTGGCAGCTACTTGATAGTCGCGACAATCGCCGCAACTTCCGCCCCCGCCGCAGCGGGCCGAAAAGAAGGCGACAAAATTCACCGCATGCTTCGTAGTGTCCGCACCATAGAGCGCGGTGACGTGATTCAGCATGGAAGTTTCGCCGTGAATCGCTTCGGGGACGGCGTATTCCGTGTTTCCGCCGAGCACGACATGCTCCTCACCATCTTTTTCCACCACGGTGGCGGCGCGCACCGGATACCGGGAAATCGATGGATCGGTCCCGGCCTTTTCCGCGGCGGTTAACGCGCGGAAAATCTGGTCGCGCAGCTTCGCGTCGGGCACCAGCGGCACAGCGTCAGAAGCGAGCCGCCAAGCGGAATCGGCCGTTCGCCGGTACGCATGAGAAATGGTGACGACAACGAGGAACAGCGCGCCGGCAACGAGAAGAAAACGTTTCATGGCAGAACCTCTCAGGCAACAGCCGTCAGGCGTGAAAGCAACAGGCGGAAGAATTTATCCGCGTCGGCTTCGACCGCTACTTTACAGTTGGGCTTAAATCCAGCCTCCGGGCTTTCCACCGGCGGAAGCGCGGTGTTCAGCGGAGGCGATGCGCGCATCGGGGCGCGTGAATAGGCGACAGATTCCCCAGCCGTGAGTTCTCCGGTTGTCTCGATCTGCACGTAATAGTCTTTCAGGGTGAGAATCGTGGGGTCGATGACATGCGCCATGGTCACAGGATCGTGCATGCCGAATCCCGTGATCTGCCGTTCCTTGCCGAGACGGTCCAGAGTCGCACGCATGATTTTCCCCGCCGCCTGGCTGACAGGATTCTTTGCCGCCTCCAACACGCGGATGTGTTCATCGCGCATCTGCACGCGATTGGTCACGTTCAAGCCGACCATAGTCAGCGGGACACCCGCGTCGAACACGATACGCGCAGCCTCCGGGTCAACGTAGAAATTGAATTCCGCGGAGGGGGTAACATTGCCGCCGTTGAGCGAGCCTCCCATCACGACGATTTCCGGGATCTTCGCGGCCAGAGAGGGGTCGGAAATCAGCGCCGCGGCTACGTTGGTCAGCGGCCCGACGGCGACGATGGTGATTTCGCCGGGGCTGGCGTGGATGACCTTACGCATCAACTCCACGGCGGATTCCGCCACCGGCTTCAGTTTCGGCTCTGGAAATTCAACGCCGCCGAGCCCGTTGTTTCCGTGAGCATATTTCGCAGTGACCAGGCGACGCACAAGCGGAACCGCGGCGCCCGAAGCCACCGGGATGTCCGGCCGGCCCGCAATCTCCAGCAGGCGAAGAGCGTTCGGCAGTGTCAACGAGAGCGGCACATTGCCCGAGACCGCGGTGATCGCTTCGATCTTCACTTCCGGGGAGCGCAGCGCCAGGAAAATGGCCATGGCGTCGTCAACACCCGGGTCCGAGTCCAGAATGATTCGCTTTGGCACGGCAGGCACGGCGAACATTGACCGCGGCAGGGCGCTTGCAAGCGCGGCACCCGCGGCGCTGGCCAGAAATAACCTTCGAGACATCTCCGAAAAGGAAGAGCCCATGGTGCTCCTTCACAGGGAAGCGATTGGTGGAACTGGTTGTGGTGCAGCGGCATTCTACTGCAGGGCAGGCTCGCTCACAATTTGCATCAAGCGGCGAGGCAACGGTTCGCGTCATTGACAGACCTGGCGCGGCAACCATACAGTTTTCGTGCGCAGAAAAACGGGCCAACACCAGGAAATCCCCTTGATCGAGCGGTTCTTTGCGCTGCAAGCCAACCAGACGACCATTCGCCGCGAACTTCTGGGCGGCGCGACCACATTCCTCACGATGGCGTACATCATTGTGGTGAACGCGCAAGTGTTATCCCAGGCGGGCATTCCGGCCGAGGGCGTGGTGTTCGCGACGTGTCTGGCCTCGGCCGTTGCCACGCTGGTGATGGGGCTGTATGCGAACTATCCCATTGCGTTGGCCCCGGGCATGTCGCTCAACGCCTATTTCACGTTCACCGTCTGCCTGGGAATGCATGTTCCCTGGCGCACCGCGCTGGGCGCCGTTTTCCTTTCGGGAGTGTTGTTCGTGCTGCTGACGGTGACGCGCGTGCGCGAACAGATCGTGAACGGCATCCCGCATGGACTGAAACACGCGACTGCCGGCGGCATCGGCATGTTCATTGCGTTTGTCGGTTTGCGCAGCGCGAAGCTGGTCGTGGGCAGTCCCGCCACATACGTCACACTGGGGAACCTTGCCGACCCCCAGGTGCAAGCGGCGTGCCTGGGTATCGTGCTGACCCTTATCTTGATGGTACGCAAAGTGAATGGCGCGATTTTGCTGGGGATTGTGGGCACGACGCTATTCGGGATGTTCCGGGGGCTGGCGCACTGGCCTTCGGCGGTGGTGGCGCTGCCCAATCCTTCGTCGACGTTCCTGCAACTCGATATTAAAGGGGCACTGCAGCTCGGGCTGATCGAGATCATCTTCATTTTTCTGTTTGTCGACCTGTTCGACAATGTCGGCACGATGGTGGGAGTCTGCGAGCAGGGCGGATTCGCCAAGGATGGCAAGATTCCCCGCGTCGGCCGGGCGTTACTGGCTGATGGCGTGGGAACCATGTTCGGCGCGCTGACCGGAACGTCGACGGTGACCAGCTACATTGAGAGCGCCGCGGGAGTCGCAGCGGGAGCCCGAACGGGACTGAGCAATGTCATGGTGGCAGGGCTGTTTCTGGTGGCAATGTTCTTTTCGCCGCTGGCGGCCGCGATTCCCGCATTCGCAACGGCACCGGCACTGATTTTGGTCGGTGCTCTGATGACCGAATCGGTAGCACAAGTGGAATGGAAGGAATTCAGCGAAGCGTTTCCCGCGTTTGTCACGCTGATCGCCACGCCGCTCACTTTCAGTATCGCCAACGGCCTCAGCCTGGGAGTGATTTCGTACACGATTACGAAAGTGGCTGCGGGCAAATACCGCGAGGTCAGCGTGCTGTTGTGGCTGCTGACGGCTCTTTTCATCCTGCGCTACGTCTATCTGGCGGCGGAGTAGCTATTCGGCGTCCACCACGCAGCGAAACCCGATGGTTCCCGACCGGTCTCGCCCCGGCGACATCAACAAGAGCTTCTGGTGTTCGTTGAGTTGGTAGCTTTGCGGGAAGTACCAGATGGAACCGAGAGGCTGATATACGGAGCCTCCACGGATGATGGCAGCGCGGGTATGTTCATCCTGAAATTCATCGGTCCACTGAGAAACGCTGCCCACCAGGTCCAGGACGCCAAGCGGGCTGGCGCCCGAGGGAAACTGGCCTACGGCGGGAAGCGGCGACCGCCCTCGCCCTTCGTCTGTCTTCGGAACAGCCGAGGAATTCCAGTCGTTGCCCCAGGGATACACCCTGCCATCGCTTCCCTGTGCTGCGTATTGCCATTCCCATTCGTGGGGCAAGCGCTTGCCCGCCCACGCGGCGTAGGCCCGCGCATCTTCCAGGGAAACCCAGGTCACGGGCATCTCCGCCCAACCTTCGGGAAACTTGCCATCGCGCCAGTCGCGGAGGAAGTTATGGTCATCGACGGGATGATAGTGAGCTGCGTCGAGGAAACGCTGGAATTGCGCGTTGGTGACAGGTGTTTTGTCCATGTGAAAAGCAGAGATGTGGATGCGGTGCCGGTGCGCACGGCGGGCCAGATCTTCCCACGGGTACTGAACATCGACGCCAGGATCGTTTCCGCCTTCAATCTCCATACCATGCACGGCGAAATCGAAGTCACCGCCAGGAACGGTGATCATGTTGGGAGGAGCGGAGGCCACGGGCTTGGTGCGGGCGATGTCGACAATTTTTTGCGGCACCGGCGACCAGGTCCGCGAGTATTCGCGCAGCGGCTTTCGGGCGCGCCCGGCCATGAAGGACAACAGTTCCTGTAAGGCCGGCGAAGCTGCAGTCTCTTTCGTAGCCAGCACGGCGCCGAACCCCAGTCGCTCCAGAGGGAATTGCAGCCGCGCTTGCCCGCTCGCAATCTGGGGTTGCAGCTCCACTCCTTGCCAGAGGTCGAAGTACCGCGTACCGGCCACATGAGGAACCTCGAGCTGCTCGCTCGCGACGTCAAACTCGTTGCGGTTGACCAGGGTCCAGACGGTTTGTGACTGACCCGGAAAGCGGCTGGCAAAGACGCCGGGTTGCAGCGTCGGCGCGTGCGGCTGCCAACCCATGCTGACCATATTTTCCGGAAACGTGCGCTCGATCTTCGTAAAACGCAACACCGCTTCCGCATCGTGGGGTGTCATGCCGTACCAAAAGCCCCAGAGATTCTCCAGCACCGCGTAACCGGCGCCATTGAAGAAAGCGTGCTGCAAACTGTCCGTCTTGTCACGCGTGAAACGGTCCGTCACGTTGACCATGTGGCGCGGTTCGAGCCAACGCGATTTGCTCACCATGGGAACGAATGGATAGGGCACGTCCTCCCAAGTTACCCAGTCGTTCCAGCCAAGCGTGCTCCAGCGGATCGATTCGTCGCGAATTTCGAATTGCGGCTCGAGAGCAAGTGGATGACCCGCGCTGGCGGAAGCTCGCGCAAAATCTGCCGGCACGCTTTCGAGGGTGTCGAAATTAATTCCGTCGGCGCCAATTTCTTTCAATAAGGCCGTAAGAGCGAGCCACGGCGCGGAAGGTTCTTCCCGAGTCCCCGTGTCCCAGGCAAGGATAGGGAAGAACACCTTGACGTGGTGACGGTGAAAATCCGCGACTACCTGTTTGAGGCCAGGAATGCCGTCGGGCAAGTCGCGCAGTAAGTCGAACTGGTTGCGATCGTCGACGCCGAGATTGGGATAGACGTGCCAAAGTAACACCGCGTCGATGGAACCGAGCCGTTGCTCCGTTTCGCGAAGAAAGCGGTCGACAGTGTATTCCCGCGTTTCCGGGTCATAGATGGAGCGGTCCCATACCAACAACTGGACCTGGGTGAAGATGCGTTGTGTCCACAGCAGTTCGCCACTCGTATAAGCGGAATCGTCATAGCGGAGCTGCAAGCGGCGCTCCCCGCGCCAGGCTTGAATCCCCGCGAGCCAAGCGCTGGACTCACCGGGGTCGGAAGGCCCCAGGAAAAACACCTCACCCGGTGCAGGAGGCAGGCTCAGGTTCAAGGTCCCGTGCGGGGGAATCAGGACGTGGCGAGCTTTCCATTCATCCGAATGGAGCAGCAGGGCGGTGGGAAGCACCAGAAACAGAGCGGAACAGAAGGTCCAACGGCGAAGCGCGGTTTTGGAAGTCATGTGCAGGCGAAATTTGTCCCAGGTGAAGTCGGGCGCTGAAGAGGACTGTAGTCGGCGAGGAGATGCCTGTCAAACAAGCCGTTGGGGGAATAGCAACGCGAGGAATGGTGCCCGGAAGAGGACTCGAACCTCCACGACCGTAAGGCCACTAGCTCCTGAAGCTAGCGCGTCTGCCAGTTCCGCCATCCGGGCACAAGTGCACAAAAACGCGGCAATTCCCATTTTGAGGGGCCCGCCGGGGTTTGTCAACGAAGGCAGATGGCGTGCCTCAGAAGGTCAGGAAGGTTTTTGGGCGATCAGGCAGTACGTGAAAGCGAAGATACTGAGCAATTTCCGCACGCGGGGATTGCGCTCCAGACCATGGAATCGTACGGGGTTGCGACGCGGAATGAAGGGAAACTGATGGACCGTACCATCCGAGCGGAGAATCTTCCATCCGGCCTGTCGCAAGAGCAAGCGCGTTTGCGAGAACACCTGGATGCGGTCGTAGGGCTGGTCGAGGCCACGGTTGGGATGGCGGACCTTCGCATACAACTCGTACAGGCCCATGAAGTTGAAGTAGTTCGGGGCGGTAAGAAACAAAAGAGCACCCGGCTTGGCGACCCGGTAGAATTCGCGCACGGCCGCGTCGGGAGAAGGAATGTGCTCGATGGTCTCGCACGAAATCACCACATCGAACAGATCGCCGGGGAACGGCATGGCCGTGGCATCGCCTTGAACGAAACAGGCAGGTGAACCTCCGTCGAACTCGCGCCAGCGTTGCTGGGCGATCGAAATGGCCGTAGAGGAAAAGTCCATTCCGCAGGACAACGCCGAGGTCCGCGCCAACCGGCGCACAAAGCCGCCCCGGCCACAAGCCACCTCCAGCGTCCGCAATCCGGAGACGTCGCAGATGGAGTGGGTGACCCACTGATACCACGGGGTGGACGTATCGTCGATCGAGTTGTCTCGGTTGTGAACGCCGGTGTACCAGTCGTCGTAGCCTGTTCTCAGATTCATGTCGATCCGGTGAGCCTCAATTCACAGGGGGCATCCCAGTATAGGGCATCGGGAGTTCGTTCAAGCGGCGGCACCATCAATGCAATTCGTAATCACCGATATACGTGCCACGGCTGATTCCGAGCATGCTGAGAAAGAAAGAAGAGAAGATGGTCTGCACACCGAGAAAGAGCCACATGGCCCAGAAGAGGACGTAGCGCACCTGAAACAGATGGCCAAAACCGCTGGAAGCCCATTCCCAAGTGATCCAGGCACAGCCCGCGAATCCGACGAGAAACATCAAGACGCCGACGATCAGACCGGTTTCGAGCGTGATGCGCTTCAGAACGCGCTTGAGCGAGACGGTGCCCCGGTCAAAGCGCGCCGCATAGCTGAAGACTTTGGCGAATGCGCCGATGGAGAGGATCTGCGCTCCCATCAAAGTGAAAATGACGCCGAAAACCATGGTGTGGATGTCCAGAGTGATGTGGCCGGTAAGTTTGCGTGGTCCGGGCAAAAGCCAGAAAACGAGAAGCAAGCCGAGAAGGCCCAGAACGCCGCCCGGGAACAGGTAGAGCCAATTCGGCGCGTACATCAAGATGAATCGCAGGCTGCGCCAGCCGTCGCGAAAACTCCGCAAATGAGGTGGCCGTCCGCGCTTGTCCGGCCAAAGGATGATTGGAATTTCAGAGATACGCGCGCCGATCTGACTGGCCTTGATCACAAATTCAAGCGCAAATTCCATTCCCGAACTGCGCAGATCAAGCTTGTTATACAAAGAGCGGCGGAAGCCGCGCATGCCGCAATAACAATCGCCGGCTCCGGTGCCAAAAAATGTGTTGATCAGCCAGGTCAGGCCGGGGTTCCCGAAATACCGGTGGGATGGCGGCATGGCTCCGGGCTTGATCCCGCCGGCGAAACGGTTGCCCATGACCAGATCGAACCCCTGGCTGAGTTTCGCGACAAAATTGGGCACTTCGCTGAAATCGTAGCTGTCATCGGCATCGCCCATGATGACGTAAGTGCCCTGGGAAGCGGCGATCCCGGCCTTGAGGGCCGCGCCGTAGCCCCTTTCGCGAACGCGAATCACCTGAGCTCCATGGGCCTGGGCAATTTCGATCGATCCGTCCGTTGAGCCGTTATCCGCCACCACAACTTCGCCGCGCAGGCCGGCTTTCAGGAAGGCTGCTTGCGCTTTGTCCACGCAAAAGGCGAGCGAGTTCGCCTCATTCAGGCAGGGGATCACGACGGAAACTTCCACGCGTGAGTCAGAAGGCTGGATGGAAGAGTCAACAGGCGAAGCTGCGTCGGAATTGGAATCGTGCATCATGTTCGCGCGAGATCGTCAGCTGCGCACAGCAAATGCGGCCTGAGCCTGCGGCAATGTCGTCGCGCCGCTATTCTAACCCAGACCATTTGCGAGCGATGAAGCGAATAGGCCGCGACGGGAATGTTCGAAGCGGCATTCACCTTGGCGCGGACGTCGTGCGGCTCTGTTGGGCGTGGGCGGCTCCGGCCTCGGATTCCCCATGGCCAAGGCGCATGTAGCGAATGCCGTCCACGTCGCTGAGATAGCCGAAGGCGCGCCAGCAATCCACCACGCAGCGCGGGCGGTTGCTGCGGCCCCAGCGCGCGGCGGGAACCTGTCCGAATTCTGGCCAAGGTGTGGCCAGCACGATAACGCCCGCCTCGGAAATGCACTCCTCAGCGTCCTTTGCGATGCGGACGCCCTTGAAGCTGCCAAGCGCCTGCTGCATGTCCGCCATGGGGTCGTACACAATCACCGGGGTGCCGCGGGACGAAAGCTCCTGCGCCAACAGCAAGCCACACGCCTCTTCCACCACGTCGGTGTTGACCTTGTAGGTTAAGCCCATCACCGCGATGGGTTCTGCGCCAGTGCGAGCCGCCTCAACGGTATCCGCCAGAGACTTGATTTGTGCGCGATTGAAGCGGTCAGTCGCCTCCGCGAGGCCGGAGGAAGCACCCAGGCGGGTAGCAAGCGCCGCAAGCGCGCGGTTGTCGCGCGGGAAGCAGGGCCCGCCGTAGCTCACGGCACCCTTCAGATACTTGGCGCCGATTCTCGTATCCAATCCCAGGGCATCGGTGACGACATTCACGTCGGCGCCGGGCAATCTCTCACACAGCCGCGCCAGCATGTTGGCGTAGCTGATTTTCGTGGTGACATAGGTATTCACGGCCAGCTTGGTGACTTCGGCATTGATGAAGTTCATGCGCGCGACGCCGGGCGAGTTTTTACAGATTTGTTTGTACAACTCGGCAAGCGCCTCGCCAGCGCGGGAATCGGATTCTCCGATGAGAAGAAAGTCCGGATTGTAGAAATCGCGGATGACCGTACCGAGAGCGATAAACTCAGGGCTGTAGCAGAGGCCGAAGTCGACGCCACATTTTTTGCCGCTGACGCGTTCCAATTCAGCTCTCACGGGACCAGCGGTAGAACCAGGCATCACCGTGCTGGTCAAAACGACCAGGTGGTAGCCGCTCTTCTTTGCCAGCGCTTTGCCGATTGCTTCGCAGGTGGGCAGGACATACTTCAGAGAGAAGCCGCCGCCCTCTTCGCTGGGAGTAGCGACGACGATGAAGGTGGCGTCGGTCCTGGAAACTGCATCGACAGTGTCGAGGCTGGCTTCGAGGTTACTGCCGGCTGACCACAAGAGCTGGTCCAGCCCAGGTTCTTTCACGGGCGGGAGTCCGCGGTTAATGCTGTCGACCTTGCGCGAGTCGAGGTCGACGGCGATGACATGGAATCCACGCGCCGCGATGCTTGCCGCCATCGGCGCGCCCAGTTTGCCCAATCCGATCACCGACACTTGCTTCATTGCGAAGCCTCCCAAGAAACCGTAGTCCCCGCCCAACGTGGCGGTCAACTGCACGCCTCAAGCTGCGGGCGTTCTCCGCAAACCCAGGGCGTGCCGGGCCTTCGCAGTGCGGCGGACGAGCAAGTCCCAGGCCGCGTGCTTTGCCCTGTACATCGGCTTACGGAAACGGACGCGGCGGAAACGTCCGTCCGGCAGAAGCTCGTGAGTCACGTCGAGGAGCGTATATGCATCCTTCACACCGCCAGAAAGTTCGAAATTGCGCTGCGCTTCCTGCCCTCGCCATACCTGATCCATGCCGCCGGGAACATGATTATAGTCATGATTCTGGTGCAGCAGCGGCGCCACAAGCGAGACATCAACGACGGGCAGGTTTCGTTCGCGCACGGCCTTGATCAGCCAGTGATCCCACCAGAGACGGCCAATCGCAAAGCTGGGAACCTGCGGATACATCCCCTTGGGATAGGCAAAAATATCGATGCTCCTGTGGTCTTCATAGCTCCATTGAGGCCTGGCGAACTGCCGGATTCGCTGCTCCCAATCGGGGCCGAACTCCAGTCTTTCGCGAATATCCAGGTTGATTCGCTTCGAAACCGTGAGGGAGAGCGGCATTTTCTGAAGGACGTGCTTCATGGCCGCGAGAAAATCGTTCAGGAGCAAGATATCCGCGTTGACGTAACACATGTGCGGGAAGCTGGCGGCGGCCTCGGCTTTCCGGAACAGGTCGTCCAGCAACGGCGTGCCATGGTCGCTGGCCGCCACCGCCGGCACATAGCGCAGCTTCATCTCCTCGGCAACCTCGGCCGTTCCTTCGTCGGTGCCGAAGAGAATGATTTCCGGGCGTGGATCGAGGCGTGCCCAGCTTGCAATTGCATTCCGCTGAATGGTGGCGATGTGGCCGCGAAAGGCTTTAGGAATGGAGAAAATCGTTAGCATTCATTTCCGAGCAGAGGGTTCGGAATTGGCGGGCTGACCCTCCACTGATCATACAACATCTCAACCAAAGGCTTTACTTCATCACCTAGATCGTCCGGGGGAGGTCCCTAGGCCATGCAACAAAGTTGCCGTCGACCTCATTACCGTATGCAACAAAGGGCCGTAAAGAACCGTCCTCTCCAATCGAATACCAGTCGAACCCCCGGTCGAGAAGAAACTCGATAATCCGCCTCGCCGGATAGCCCCACGGTAGAGTCCGCACATCCTGAACCTCTGCGAGGATGACAGGGCGTGGCTGACGGCTCAAGAGCCGCTCTGCTCCTTGGAGCACGCCTAACTCCCCACCTTCGACATCGAGCTTAATGAAATGAACACTCCCGGCGTGGTGTTTCTCAAGCCAAGAGTCAACCGTGGTGAGCTTGACACTTACTGGGGAACTTGCCGCTCCGACGCTTGGCGGCCGCAAGCTGTTACACCCGGTTTCTCCTTCCCGCACAACGTACAGCACACATTCGCCGTCGTGGTCTCCCAGTGCGATATTCGTCGTCTCGACATTCCGACATCGATTCAGGAGGAGGTTGCGCCGCAACGCGGAGTTCTCCCGCGGCGAGGGCTCGAAAGAAATTACTTTGCCGGTTGGCCCCGTAAGGCGTGAAGCCAAAAGTGTGTAAAGGCCGTGGTGAGCACCGATGTCCAGCACGGTCTGCCCAGAGCGCAGAAAACGCGAAACGAAGGCTAACTCCGATAGTTCAAAGCTACCCTGCAATAGGGCGGCACTGACATAATCCTTTTCGGCCCAAAACCATGATCCGAATGGCAAGCGAATCGGAAACTGAAACTTCGGGAACCGCGTCTGTACTCGCAAAGCAACTGAATAGTACTGGTGCGATAGGGGCCGCCGGAAGAAACGTACGGCACGCCGCCACCCGGTTAACGGAGGTAGCACGAAGCTGGTCTTATTCTCCATGGTGGAATTACGGCTCATTGGTCTCCGCGGAGCGTACTGGCGCAACCTTGAGTTCAGACGGGATATTCAGCAGCCCTGCATATTCGTCTTTATAGTGCGTTACCGGCAGAGTCACGACCTGCATCTGAGGTGTGCATTCCCAGTCGTCGATGCGGTGCTCTCCATCGAACAATGAAACGCGCCAGGAATACACGCCCGGGCGGAGGGGCAAACTGGGCAGAGTATAACGGAACTCGTGCAGTCCGGGGTCCAAGGTCACACCGTCGGCGGCGTTGCCCCAGAGCAGGTGGTGATCTTGATCATAGAGGGCAATACCGTGATGAATGCTGTGGAGCCGTTGATTCACACGGACGACGAAGCTCAGTGAGGTTTCGCCTTCACCGGGCAGGACGTGGTCGCCCAGCCGGTTGTCTCCTGTGAGATGCCAGCGCAGGAACTGGGCCATGCCCGCCGCCGTGCGGTCGTCGTCATCGCGCACCGCGCTCATCTCTTCCTCATAGGCGCTCACGGTGGTGGCGGTCGCTCCGGACTTCCGGACGGTTCCGCCATCGAGCCACAGCACGCGGTTGCAGAGGCGGCGAATCTGGTTCAACTGATGGCTGACGAGGATGACGGTGCGCCCGGCGCGCGCGACATCCCCCATTTTGCCGAGACACTTCTTCTGAAAGCGAATATCGCCGACCGCGAGCACTTCGTCGACCAGCAGGATCTCCGGTTCCAGGTGGGCGGCGACGGCAAAGGCCAGGCGAACGTACATTCCGCTGGAGTAATGCTTCACGGGAGTGTCGATGAACTTTTCCAGTTCCGCGAAGGCGACGATCTCATCGAACTTGCGGGTAATTTCCTGCTTGCTCATGCCCAGGATCGCGCCGCTCAGAAACGCGTTCTCGCGGCCGGTCAGCTCGGGGTGAAATCCCGTGCCCACTTCCAGAAGGCTCCCGACTCTGCCGCGGATTTCGGCCCAGCCTTCGGTGGGACGAGTGATGCGAGACAAGATCTTGAGCAGCGTGGTTTTGCCGGAGCCGTTGCGCCCGATCAAGCCGAGCACTTCGCCTTCCTGGACTTCCATGGCGACATCTTTCAGTGCCCAGAAGGTTTCCTGGCGCTGCCGTTGAAAGAGGCGCTGCGGCGAACGAAACGCTTTCGACAGGGTGTCGCGCAGCAAGCCGCTGGTCTGCGCGATGCCTCGCTGATAGCGCTTGCTGAGCCCGTCGCTTTGTATGGCGCTTGCGGTCATACGCGATCGGCGATGCTCCCTTCCATGCGATTGAAGAAAAGCAGGCCGCCGAAGACCAGGAGGCAGACCATGGCAGTGGAAGCGATCAAGACGGCGCCGGGCGCCTGGCCATGACCGGTCAAGCCCCAGCGAAACCCTTCGATGACACCGGCCATGGGGTTCAGCCCGTAAAGCCAGCGATACTTTTCCGGCACCATCGAGCTGGGGTAAGCCACCGGCGAAGCCAGCATCCAGAATTGCGAAAGGAACGGAATCAGGTACTTCACGTCGCGATAGAGAGCGTTCAGCGCGGACAGCCAGAGCCCCACGCCAAGCGCGGTGAGAACCGCCAAGAGCAGAAAAAGCGGCAACAAAAGTACACTGATTCCGGGCCGGATGCCGTAGGCATAGGTGAAGATGATGAGCACGGTGAACCCGATCGCAAAATCGACCAGGCCGGAAAGCACGGCGGAAAAAGGCAGGATCAGGCGCGGGAAGAATACCTTGGTGATCAGGCGCTGGTTCTCCACGACGATGTTCGTGGCGTTCACCAGGGAGTACGCAAAATACATCCAGGGAACCACGGCGGCGAAGTAGAACACCTGATAGGGCAACCCCTGCGAGGGCAGCTTGGCGAGCTTGCCGAAAAAGAGAGTGAAAATCAGCATGGTGAGCAGTGGCTGAAGAATCACCCAAACGACGCCAATGGCGGTCTGTTTGTAGCGGATCTTGACGTCGCGCCACACGAAGAAATAGAGGAGCTCGCGGTAGTCCCAGAGTTCCTTGACGCGCAGATCGAACCAGCCGCGCGGCGGTTCAATGCGGATGATGTGGGCGCCGGGAGTCCGCTCCGCGAGCGGACCCGCAATCGCCGGTTTGGTGGTCACCGTGGCCATCAGGAATTCTTCACCCAATCGATCCGGCGTACTCCGTTCTGGGGCATAGATCTATGGTACAGAACTTCAGCGGGGCTGTACCGGGGGCAGGATTTTCAGTTTATCGCGAAAGCTACGGCTCCGCATCCTTGTTCAATCGCTGCATCTCATGCTCTTCGATCTGACGCATCATGTCCTTTCGCCGGAAGAGGTAGGTTTCGAGGTGGGTGGCGAGCTGTCTGGGGACAACGGTGAACTGGTTGGCCGCTGCTTGGCGGAAAGAGATTGGGCCGTGGGGAGGCACCAGGTGCGTTCCCCATTGGTACATCAGGCCGAGATTCCAGAGCACGAAGACCAGGAGAACTGAACTGATGGCCGCTGTGGCGACTTTCAGGTCGCCGATGCGCTGCGCCAGACTGTGGAGAAAGGCGGCGAGCCCAAAGAGAAACAACGGAGTCATGGGAATGAAGTACCGATTGCCGAAGGAAGAGATGCCCGCCCAGTCCGGATAGAACGCCATGAAGAGGTAATACGCCACGAAGGTCAAGAAGAACGCTACACCCGGTTTGGGGGTCCACATGGCAAACAAGAATAAGCCGAGGATGGAGAGGACCAAGACCGGAGTCCAGGACAAGAGGCCATGGTTTGCAGAGAACAACACGGAGAACAGAACGGGCGAATCCCAAAGAAACTCCCGCAGAGAGAGATAACCCGTGCGCAATGGGCCGCCATAGACGATCCAGCGGGAGGCGAACGTCGGGATCATAACGACGATGACGATGAGGCCGAAGACGAGGTGGCGCGCGACCAGTTGTTTAAAACTCACGTTCGGGGCGGCACTCTTGCCCTGAAGGACCTGGGCATACTGCGAGAGTGCCTCGACCACCAGAACGGTGAGAATCACCACATTGAGATAGTAGACGTTCAGCATCATGCCGACGATCAAACCGAGCCAGAGCCACTGGCCCCAAGTCCGCGATTCTCTCGTTTTGTCCCAATACCAGAGGAATAACGCGGAGATGAAGGCGGCGTGGGCGTGGGACCAGGCGGGGTTGAAATACATGTAAACCGGCAGAGAGCTGCCGCCCCAGATGGCCAGGGTGGCCAGAAACGCCCAGCGCGGGTTCACGTACTTGCAGGCAAGGCGGAACGAGATCATCAGGCCCAGGAAACCGTACAGGCAGGTGGCAAGCGCCATGGCGATGCGGTACGGCGCGGAATAGCCGTCCGCGAGCACCGGAGATCCGAGTGAACGGGCCACCAGTACGCCGCCGTGGGCGACCAGCAGGAACGGAGCCCACAACATCGCGGGGCCGACGGTGAAGTGGTTGTCCAAATGCCCGGTTACGGTCCGAAACAATTCCCTGGGCTCGCCATTGTCGTAGCAGCGCGCCTTACGAAAGCTTTCGTTGGCAGACTGGTAATCGTAGGTGAAGTCCAGATTGTGGCCGATGAGGATCGCGCGAGCGTAGGCGTAGTATCCGACGCCGTCTCCCCGGACCCAGGGATTAATCAGCGGAAGGGTCACGAGGAACAGAATGAGGAAAACGCGTTCGAATCGCCGTTGCTGAACTTCCTGCTGCAAGATAGGCTCCGCGCGTCGCGCGTGACAAATGGTTATCTGCTGAACCCAAGGGCATTTCTCGGATGAGCGATGCTTAAGTCCTGCATTCGGGTTGCCTTACCGCGAGCGCGCAGCGACGATGTATAAGTAAATCAGGCAATTGAACGTTTTGCAATGGCCGGGGGGACAAGCAGGCCTTCTTTCTGCCGGTAGAACGCCGCGACGCGGTCGATAATCTCGCTCAAGCTGGTCTGCGGCCGGAAACCCGTCAAGCCGTGCAATTTGTCGATGCAAGGAACGCGCCGCATCATGTCTTCGAATCCCGGTTCGTACGCCTTGTCATACGGAATGTATTCGATGGTGGAGGAGCTGTTAGTCCGCTGCTTGACCATTCTTGCGAGATTCTCCATGGAGATCTCTTCGGTATTGCCGATATTGACGACCTCGCCGATGGCCTTCTCCAAAGGCAGCAGCCGTGAGAGTGCTTCCACCGTATCCTTGACGTCGCAGAAGCAGCGCGATTGTTTACCATCGCCGTAAACCTCGATGGGGTGGTTCGCCAGAGCGCGCTTCACGAAGTTCGGCAAGACCATGCCATAGCGGCCCGTCTGGCGGGGTCCCACGGTGTTGAAAAAGCGGGCCACGATCACCGGCTGATTTCTCTCTTTCCAATAGGAAAGGGCCAGAAACTCATCCAGCGCCTTCGAAGCAGCGTAGCTCCAGCGTCCCTTGGTGGTCGGGCCGAGGACGAGGTCCGCATCCTCGCGGAACGGTACCTTGGTGTTCTTGCCATACACCTCGGAGGTGGAAGCCAGCAGAACGAGTTTCTTTTTCTTGGAAGCCGCTTCCAGAATCAACTGAGTGCCGTTTACGTTGGTTTCAATGGTCCGGACCGGACTTTCCACAATGAGTTTCACGCCGACGGCCGCCGCAAAATGGATGATCACGTCGGCGTCGTCGACAAGTTCCGCGAGCAGCTGGCGATTCTCGATGCCGTCAAGGTGGTATTCCAGGTTTTCCGCGCTCTTGAGGTGCCGAATATTTTCCATGCTGCCTGTGGACAGATTGTCGAGCAGCACAACGCGGTCGCCCTGCTCCAGAAACCGTTCCGCGAGATGGGAACCGATGAAACCAGCACCGCCAGTAATCAGATAGCGCACTCCTGCCTCCTAGAGTTTGTCTGAATCCAAATCGTCCAGATCGTCCGTGTCATTCGACGGGCGACGTGGCGCGTGGGCGGGGGCACTCTCCCGAGTGCTTTCGAGAGCTTCCTGAGGGCCGTAGCCGTAGGAATAGGGATAGTAGCGATATGAGTAGTAATAATCGGGAGCGCTGGCGTCAACGGCGTTGAGCACGACGCCGAGCAAGTGGCACTTCACGCTCGTGAGGAGGTCGCGCGTGCGGGTGAACGCTTCCTTGGGAGTCTCACCGCTGCGGACAACCAGGAGCACGCCGTCCGTCTGCACCGACAGGATCACCGCGTCGGTCGCCGCCATAATCGGCGGCGAGTCGATCACCACAAATTTGTATTTGGCGCGCAACTCGGCAATGGCTTCCGTCAGCTTGTGGGAAGAAAGCAGGTCGGCAGGATTGGGGGGAAGCGGGCCGGTCGGAATCGCCGCCAGATTCGGGATCTGCGGATGGGGCACCGTCACCAGGTCCAGGGACGACACGCCAGCAAGGTAAGAACTGAGGCCGGCGTATTTGCCGCTGCCAAGATTGAGCAGCCGGCCAACGCCCGGCTTGCGCAAGTCCGCGTCGACCAGCACGGTCTTGTCGCCCAATTGCGCCAAGGTCACCGCCAAGTTCGCCGCGGCGGTGGTCTTGCCTTCCCGCGGCAAAGCGCTCGTGACGAGAATGACCTGAGGAGGACGATCGGCTTGCGAGAGAAGCAACGCCGTCCGCAATGCGCGAAATGCCTCGGACATCTGCGATTTCGGCAGGTGTTGCGCGACCAATTCGATGCGCTTCTCGTGCCCGTTCGACGAGGCACCTTTCAATACCGCCCGTTTGGAAGTGCCGGCACCACCGCCGAACGCCGGAACCACCGCCAGGGAAGGCAACCGCGCCAGCGTCTCGATGTCGTCCGGAGTCTTGACGGTGTTGTCCAGATACTCCCGAAGCAGCGCCAGCCCGATGCCGCCGACGAGGCCGACCACAATGGCCAGCGCGATATTCCTGGTCTTGGCAGGGCGCGCCGGGGTCGTCGGAACCATCGCCGGATCCATGATGCGGATGTTCGAAGACCGCAGCCCCGAGGAAATCTGCGCCTCTTTCAATTTGGTTTGCAGGCTGTCGTAGAGAGCCTTGTTCGCCTCGGCTTCGCGCTTCAGCACGTTGTACTCGATCATCTTCTCCGACATTACGTTGACTTCCGCTTTTTGCTGATCGAGTGCGCGGGAAAGCAGTTCCTCATGCTGCTTGGCTTCGCGGTAGTCGCTTTCCAGCTGCCCGATGATGCCCTTGCGCTCGCGGACGATCTGCTCGTCAATTTCCTTCATCTGCGCCTGCAAGCGCTGGACCTTCGGGAAGTTGGGGCCGTATTGGTTGACCGCATCGGTGTATTGCACCGAGAGGTCCGCGCGCTTCTTTTGCATGTCCTGCAGCACCGCGCTGTCGCGGATTTCCGGGACGGCGTCGACGTCGCCGCTCCTGGCGTACTCGAAAAGCGCCTGTTTCTTCAGGCTGTCGCTTTGCGCGTCGGTCAATTGCTTGTTCAGGTCCACGAGGCGCTGCGTGGTGACGTTATTGGTCTTGCTCTCGTCCACGGTCCAGATCTGGTTGTTGCGTTCGTAGGCGATGCGCGCGTCTTCCGATCGGCGCACCTTCACGCTGAGTTCACTGAGTTCGTCTTCCAGGAACTTCGAAGCGGCGGTTGTGGCCTCATAGCGGTTCTTGTAGTTCTGGTCGATATAAAGTTTGAGATGCGTGTTGAGCATACGCGCCGCGTTTTGCGGATCGGTGGACTCGAACGACACTTCAAGCAGGCGCGTGTTGGGAATGCGGCGAACTCCCAGGCTTCCCAGAAATGCTCCGACTTCCGGCGGGAGCTTCTGATTCTCCAGTGAACCGGTCGCAATCGCCGGATTGACGGCGGTTGGGGGAGCATCCGGATCCAGCCCAAAACCGGTAACTCGAATGGTCTGGAGGGCCATGGTTTCGCTGGTCAGGATGCGGGACTGCGTCTCGATGTAGTTATCGAGATCGACCATGAAATCGTATGCGTCCGTGGTCTGGAAGGGCAGAATGTTCTGATTCTCGCGATCGATCTCAAGCTTGGCCGAAGCCACGTAGACCGGCTTCATCCGGAATGTCGCGATGGTCACGATAGTAACGACCGCCAAAAGGAACGATAAAATCAGCCACTGATGCTTCCGGAGAATCAGAAGGTAATCGTAGAGATGTGGCTCCCGGGGCGACAATTCAATGGTGGGAATCCGCGAAGATGGCGTGAGCACTTCCAGATTGGGAAGGCCAGCGTTGTCGCGAGTAACAATTTTGGATTCGTCGGCCATTCGGCTCTCTCTTAGTACGCAAGCCTGTAGATGGCTACCGCCGTACCCACTGCGGTGGCGATCTGCAAGGCTTGGATCAACACAGCCTTCCCCCGGTTTTCGGGGACGTACAGAATGTCACTGGCTCGCATCTGCACGTCTTCCGCTTGCATCTTGAGCACCTTGCTTAAATCAATCTCGGTCTCCGTCTGCTTGCCGCTCGAATCCTTGCGAATGATGACGGCGTGATCCAGCTTGGCCACGCGGGTGTTGCCGCCGGCGAGGGAGAGCACTTTCATGGTGGTCAACTGCGTCCGGTCGTTGGCCATGACATAACCGCCGGGCTTGTTGACCGCGCCGAGCACGTAGACGATTCCCGCATGAGGAACGGTCACGACGTCACCCGCCTCGAGCGTAACGTTGTTCCTGGTGTCTCCGGTCTCCAACAACTCGTTCAGGTTGATCGTAATCAGATTGCCATGGATGCCGGCTGCGCCTTGGTCCGGAGCCGGAGCCTTCGATGGCGGATCCGGTTCGGCAGCAGTCGAAGCAGGCGCAGCGGAGCTTCCTTCACCTGCACCCGGAGCCGCTTCGGGCATGGGCGCCGGCGTAGCCACCGGAATGAAAGTCGCCGCATGCGCGCGCGCGATGATGGCGCTATCGCCAGCATCATTGGAGATACCGCCGGCCTCCGCGAGGGCCTCTAACAGGGTCACGGTGTGATCCGCTTCGTAGACCATGGGGTGCTGAACCGCGCCAACGATCGTGATGGGGCGGCTGCGGTGCTCTTTGACAGATACGCCGACGTCAGGATGACTGACGAGGCCGTTGGCCTCCAGCACGTCGGCGATCATCTGCTCGGCTTGTGCCTCAGTGAGACCAGCCACATGCAACCGCGTCGGTACAAGGGGGATGCTAATGGTTCCGTTCTGGCTGACTCGGATCTCTTTGGTAAGTTCGGGCACGTCGAAGACGGACAAGCTTAATAGGTCCCCGTTGCCGATCGTGTAGTCGCGTACGGCGCTCGACTTGGATACCTGGCCGAGGTCGCGAATTTTCTGATTTGCCTGTTGAGGCGTCCCGACAACGGAGATGTCCTGTGCCGACACACTCGATGCCCTGTGGAAAAACAACACAAGCACCATACAGGGCACAAGATAGCGCGGGCCCCTGAAGCTAGTCAGGACCTTCAATGCGGATAACCCCCTCGCCTCATTATACAGTTTGCAAGCCACTCCCAACCTACTGTTTTCGAATGCGTCTACGCCCTACCGGGTGATTCGGCACCCCTGGCAGGGCAGGCTGCAGGCGGGCGGTAGCCATATGGGCGGATACAAAAAACAAGAGGGCGTTGGCTGGGATATGCAGGTTGAAGTCTACCAGACTGTGTACCAGAATCCCAACACAACCGATCAAGCCCGACAAATTCAGGGCCGCCCCGAACGAAGTGCCCAATTCCGCAAGGCCCTTCATCGCACTCGTCAGCACGATGCCGAGGAACAGGGCGCAGCAGATTCCGCCAAGAACGCCGGTCTCCGCGAGCACTTCGAGGTAGTCATTGTGGGCGTGGTTCACCACCTTGCCGTCATAAAGCGAGTCGTAAGGCGGGAAGACCATTTCGAATGTACCGAGCCCCGTGCCGATAACCGGATGATCAAGGAACAATCTCCATGTGTCCTGCCGCATCGCGGTGCGCTTCGCCATGGTTACTTCAAGCGATTGCATGTCGGAGAACCGCCGGAGAATCTGGTCCACGCCGATCCACGACACCATCATCAACGCGCACAAAACCACGATGCCTCCGACGACGACGCCTCGCCCCCGGATCTTTCGCAGCATCAGCAGGAGAAACAACATCACCATCTGCACGCTCAGACTGACGATTCCTCCGCGCGACGCCGATAACAACACCGCCACGATCGGCACCAGAGCGAACAATGCCACCAGAAACAACCGCTCCCGCCGGACCTTGCCCAGCACCAGCGGCACAAGCGCCACCGGGATGATCAACTCGGCAAACCCCGCGAAATGATTCCGATTCACATACGGGCCAAAGGGCAGTCCGCCAAACCGCATGGTTCGAAACCAATACAGCTTTCCGTTGAAAGTCAGATGCTGCAAAACCGCAAAGATGGAAACAAAGAACCCTAAGGACATCAGAAACCAGACGAACCCTCTCCAGTGGCTCGTCCGGGAATAGACCTGGGACATCAAGAACACCACGGCTAAGTACAGGGCAAGCAACTGCAAGTCCACTCGCGTGTAGTACCTTGACGCGGTCAGGTGAAAGATCCACTGGGCGATCACCACCAACGCGAACCCACACAGCGGCAAAAACTCGGGCGGCAGCAGGAGTTGCTCGATCTTCCGGCGATAGATGCGGATCGCCCAAATCAACAGCAGAAGCGCGGCGCCGACCTGCAGCACCGCCTGCGCCCATTCTTCCACGGCCCCGAACGCGAGCACCCCGAAGGCCAACAGCACGCAGATACCGACGCGCACAATTCTCATGGCTTGTGCGTCCCAGACGCCTGCGGCACAAGGTCCACATCATCAACCCAGGCCGTCCCGGAAATCCGGACCGCCGCATCGTCGCTGGGCTCGCGCTTTATACAAATCCGCACGGCATGCGCGTCTGCCGGCGAAGTCCAGGTCAGTTCGAACACCGTCCAGGGATTTGTGCCATGAATTTCCCGCGTCGAGGTAACCGCGGCAATTGTGTTCCCGTAAGGGCGAATCACAAACTCGATGCCGTTCGCCGTCGTAATATCCTTGGTCTTGATCCATCCGGAGAAATGATAATTGGTGCCCGGTTGCACGCTCCCTATGGTGCATGCCGCCTCCAGGTCAGGGTTGTGCTTGCCGTCGAACGATAGTTGCAGCGATTGCTCGCCCGAGAGCTTTTCGCCGCGGTCCAGTGAAATTCTCACGCCCTGGTCGATTTTCCGGAAATCCCAAGCGAACCCCGGACCGTTGTTGCCCGACTCAAAGCTGGGGTCCCAGATCACGGAAAGTTGTGGCTGGAAAAGCGGAGGCAACTTCATGGTCGCCACTCCCTCATCCCATACGCGCCGCGCCTCCTGATATTCTCGGTCTTGCACCAGCGGCATCACCAGCCAATCCATATCTTGGAACGTCAGTTTCGGGCGCAACGCGATCAGATGTCCCCACACCGTCTGTGCCACCGCAAATTGTTTGGAGGCGGCCGCTTCTTTGATTACACCCAAGTAGGCCGTCTGGTCCGTGGGCAGGAGATCGGCCAGGATTTCATCGATGTTCGGGTTGGAGCGGTAGGCCCGGGTGAATGCAGCGGCGGCGCGCTGTGGGTCAGCCGCGATCGCCCGTTTCAGTTCCGCGTAGGCGAGTTGCTGATTTCCTTGCCGTAACAAAAAATTTCCGTAGCGCCAGGAAACGTCTGCGGAACTTGGATAGCTTTTCTTCGCCTGCTGGAAGGCATGATGCGCTTCGTCATCCCTTCCGTCCAGCTCGTAATTCGTTCCCAGGTCCATCCAGGCATCGGTATAGAGAGGATCGAGCGAGATCGCTTTGCGATAGAGTTGTTCCGCTGATTCCGGATTCGGGTGCTCGAGGTCATACTGGTTCAGTCGCGCCAGACCAAACCAATAAACTGGGTTTCCGGGCTCCCAGCGCGTGGCAAGTTCGAGCCTTCGTTTTGTTGTTCCCTCGGCGCCATAGCGGGCTACCGCCGCCCGCACCGAGAAAAAACTCATCCACGCACCCACCAATACAACAACGAACAGGACCAGTGCGCGGGAGAGAGAATCCGACAGACGAAGGATCATCGAATGTAACTCTGCCTAGTCAGGCAAACGGATGCAAGAATAAATTAGGAAAGCAGAAGGGGGCGACTGTCCCATTTCGGAACAGCTACTTTCCTCCGTGTCCCAGCTCTTCTCCCCGACCTCGGCGCCGCACATCGATTCCCAATCGCTTGATCTTCTGATTGAGGGTCGAAAGGGGAATCAGGAACCGCTCGGCCGCTTCCGTCTGGTTCCAGCCGCAGCGTTCGAGCATATCCACAATGATGCGTCTTTCCACTTCATCCATAATCTGGAAGAGAGAGGGATTCGGATTGTCGGCCGCAGTCCGCGAGCCTGGCTCGCCCGGAAGCGGCGGCAAGAATTCGGAAAGCTGCAGGCGAACGCCGCGCACGATTTCCTTGCTGCGAATCGAATCGGGCAGCAGGTCGAAGTCCACACGCTCGTGCGTCGAAAGCACCACGGCGCGCTCCACCACGTTCTCCAGTTCGCGTACGTTTCCCGGCCAGTCATAATCCATCAGCAACTTCATCGCCCCGGGCGTGAAGTGCCGCAGCGTCTTGCCATTCTCGTCGCAGAACCGTTCCAGGAAATGTGCCAACAGGAGCGGCACATCTTCGCGCCGTTCCCGCAGCGGAGGCAACTGGAGGTGAATTACGTTGAGGCGGTGGTACAAATCCTCACGGAACCGCCCTTCTTTCACCAGGGAAAGCAGGTCGACGTTGGACGCCGCCACAATGCGGACGTCAACCTTGATTTGTTCCGTGCCGCCCAGGCGCATGAATTCGCGCTCCTGGATGACGCGCAGCAGTTTCGCCTGGGTCTCCGGGCTGACCGTGGCAATTTCGTCGAAGAAAATCGTGCCCTGGTCAGCAACTTCGAATAGGCCTTTTTTGGAAGCCACCGCGCTGGTGAATGCGCCTTTCACGTGGCCGAAAAGCTGCGATTCCAGGAGATCTACGGGAATGGAACCCGTATTTACGGGCACAAATGCCTTGTCGACGCGGGGAGAGGCAGAGTGAATCGCCTTGGCGATCAGTTCCTTTCCGGTACCGCTTTCGCCGCTGATCAACACGGTAGACCGCGACGGAGCGACTTGTGCCACCAGGTCGAACAGCGCGAGCATCTTGTCGCTCTTGCCGATAATGTTGGGGAAATTGAAGCGTTGCTTCAGCGCGCGCTTAAGCTGCAAGTTTTCGTCGCGCAACCGGCGCGCTTCCACGGCCTGGGCCACTTGGGCCAACAACTCGTCGTTGGACCACGGCTTGGTGATGTAATCCATCGCGCCGCTCTTGAACGCCGCCCGCGCCATCTCAATGGATCCGTAGGCGGTTATCAGCACAATGGGCAGGTGCGGGTCCTGGCGGTGCACATCCTTCAAAAGTTCGATTCCGTTGCGATCCGGCAAACTGACATCGAGCAGCATGAGGTCGAACGGCCGCTCTTCCAGCCGGGTCAAACCGGACGAAGCTGTTTCCGCACTCGCGACCTGGTAACCCTCGGTCTTCAGCAGAAGTTCCAGGCCTTCACGAATCTCGGATTCGTCGTCGACAACGAGAATGGATCCCTTAGACATGAACCGCTTTCCTCACTGCCGGCAGTTCCACATGGAACGATGTGCCGCGCCCTGGTGTGGAGCGCACGTCAATCTTGCCGGCATGCTCCTTGATGATCCCGTAACTCACACTCAACCCCAATCCCGTCCCGCGCCCGCCGGGCTTGGTCGTAAAAAACGGGTCGAATATCTTGTGGATGTGATCGCGAGATATTCCGTTGCCCGTGTCCGCTACTTCGATTTCCACGCTGCCGTTGTGCGCGCCTGTCCGTACTTCGAGCATGCCGCCCGTCGGCATGGCATCACGCGCGTTCAGGAACAGATTCAGGAACACTTGCTGGAGCTTGTTCGCCGAACCGCGTATCGCCGGCAGGCTTTCTCCCAACTGCTTTACTACCTGAATCTGCGACGTCTTCAAGGGATGGGCCACCAGAGAAAGCGTTTCTTCCACCACGCGGTTCACATCCACATCGGCTATTTCGCCGTGGCCGGTCCGCGAGAAGTTCAGCAGATTGTTCACGATCTCGCTCGCGCGGAAGGTTTGTTTCACGATCTTTTCGATGATGGAGTGACGAGGATCGCCGTCGGGCATCTGCTTCGCCAGCATCTGAATGTAATTGGAAATCACGGCGAGCGGCGTATTGACTTCGTGCGCTACGCCGGCGGCCAGCAGGCCCAGCGACGTCAGCTTTTCCGTCTGCGTCATCTGCTCTTCCATGCGTTCGCGCTGCGTCACATCGTCGAACAACAGAAGGCGGCCGATCTTCTCTCCCGATTTGCTGAACAGCGGCGTGATCGAGACGTTCAACACCACCGCGCGGCCCCTGTATTCCAGCCGCTGCTTGTAGATTCCGGTGATCTGTTCCTCGTCGCCCCGCGCTTCAATTTCCTCCACCAGCTCCTTAGGGAGCAATTCGCTGAACGGCCTGCCGACGGCATCCGCTCGCGTCACCCCGATCAACTCCTCCATACGCGAGTTCCACGCATCGACCCGGCCATCCAGGTCGACCGCCAACACGCCGACATTCAGCGACTCGACGATGTTCTCGCTGAAATCTTTGAGGCGCGCCACTTCGGCCGCCTTCTGCTCCAGCGAGGAATACAGTTGCGAGTTGTCGAGTGCGATGGCCACATAGCCCGCGATTGTCTGCACCAGCTCGACGTCCTCGCTCGACAGATAGTCGCCGTCTACCGTCTTCCCCAGCCCCAGCACAGCCACGGTATGTTCGCGGATGCGGCACGGAATAAAGTAGTTCAGTTCCAACTGCTCGAGCGTGCGGCGAACCGGACCGCTCACATCGCGCGCGCTGCGTGGCGACTCAAAGAAAATCGGCCCGGTGGCGAACTCCGGCCGGGAAGACGCCATAAAACTCAAGTCCAGGGACTCACTCAAGCGCACTCCCATGGACCGGGCCAGCCGCATCTCCCCTGGACGCTGCGGGTCTTCCACAAAAATCGCCAGGCGATCCACCAGAAGGGTCTGCGACACTCGGTCCATCACCGAGCCCAGCATCGGCTCCAGGCGCACTTCGTTCGTCAACGTCCGCCCGAATTCGATCAGCGTCCGGCGATAATTGAGGCGGTCGCGATAGAAGAAGCGGTCGAGCCGCGCTTGAATGAACTCGCGAAACGGCTGGAACAGGAACGCCGCTATCACGATCGCAATCATGCCGGCAACCGGCCCGCTTGCCTGCGCGTGGAAGATCTCCGCAATCAGCGCCACCAGGGCGAAATAAACCGAGGCCACAGCCGCCGTCGCCGCCGTGTACGCCAAACCGCGCTTGAAGATGATGTCGACATCCATCAACCGGTAACGGATGACCGCATAGCCGAAACACAACGGGATCAGCACTAGGCTCAAGGCCGAAAACTGCATCCATGGCTTCACGGCCGCATCGAACATATACGGCAATATGTAGAAAATCGTGAAAGGCAGGCTTCCCGCCAGCGTCCCGCCGGTCAGCCACTTCAGCTGTTGCCGCAACACTCCGGACCGTGTGCGACGGTAGCTCCAGTAAAACGCCAGTCCCGCAGCGACAAAGTACGCGCCCAGGAATCCAATCTCGATCTGGTCGAGCGTTACGCGCGAGCGCGTCGTGGGTACAAAGCCAAACGCATTGAATGCTGTCGCGATGTGGATCAATAGCAGCGCCACCGGGGTGGCGTATACCGCGGCGATTTTCAGCAGCGACTTGCGATCTGAAGCGGCCCGGTCGGGGAAGACCAGCGCAAAGTGCAGCAGCAAGCTGGGCGCAAGCAACCGCGCCACTACGCTTGACCAATATACTTCCAGGTCAAATGCATCCAGCTTCCCGCTGTATTGGAAGGAATAAAGGATGAATGACACCAGGCAGAACACGTAGAAGTGCACGGCCCGCGGCGCATTCCACCTCCGAATGAAGATGAACAAGCCGATAAAGAGGTACAGCAAGCCGACAACACGAAGGTAATTCTCTACGGTAATGGGCTTGTGAGGAGGTTTGGTGATCAGCCGGGCTTCGAACTCTTCTCCCTCGCGCGAGAGCTTATAGCGAAGTTGCGCCCACTGGCCGGCACGAAACAGGCGCCGGGCCACGTACGCTGCACTCGGTACCGGGGCATCGTTAATGGCGATCAGAATGTCGCCGCGGCGAATCCCGGAATCGGAGGCAGGCGACTCTGCAGCGACCTTCCAGGCTTCAATGCCATTCGACGTGTCCGACCATGCCACACCGTCATCAACAAGGTCATACCGCGACCGCTGCAGGAAGTTCAGCCAAGCGAATATAACTGCCGCCAGGGTCGCTAGCGCCAGTACTACTGCCCCCACGCTGACTCGAAGACTTTCCTTCATTCCAACGGTCCCACCACTCGCGTCTGTTACGCTCCTACGCAGCAAGTCCTCTTCCAATCTTTAGTAGACTTCACAGGATATAACACGAGCGATTTCTATAATCTAGAGCCAACCGGGGAGGTGATTGGCTGCAATGTCCACTTTATGGTAGGCGGGATACAACTTTCCAGAACCCATTCGGGCCCTAAAACTGCAAACTCAGCCCACCCCGAAAACTGCGATAGGCCGGTACCAACAGCACCTGGCCCTCATTCGTGGCCATCGAAACGTAACCCTGGGCCAAGAGGTTGTCGCACTCCGCGTTCGCTTCCCATCTTCCCAGGACCGACCAGGGCAGAGGCTGCCGGATTCCGACGTGGAGATAGGGATTCACGTCATACAGGCTTTCGCCGTAGGGATCCACCCGCGACAAGGCTGTTCCGTTGATCCATTTGTAGCCGGCTGTGAGCCGCGTGCCGATCATTGGCACCTTACCCGTCATTTTCACCGCGGCGGAATGGCGGGGCACCGTTCGCAGTGAATCACGCAAAGGGCCCTCCGTCGAAGCAACGGGTACGAGGGCACCGGAGAAAGCATAGATCGTGGTGAGTTCCAGATCGTCGGTAATCCTTTCGCGCAGCGCAGCACGCGCGCCCCAACTTACCGATGAGCCGCCGTCGTAGGCAAAACCCTTGGAGTAAAAGTCCTGGAAGTATTCGCCGCCGGGAAGGTCGTTTCCTTTTCCGAAAACCGCGACGTGCGAATTATCGTCGTGGAAGGCTGCCACCTGGAAAACGCCGCGCCCGCCCAGCTTGCGTTGAACGGCCAACTCTTCGTGGCGCCCGCTTTCCAACACTGGCTTTCGATCGCGCCACAGGAGGGCCGGGAAAGAGTCAAGTTGATCCAGTGCGGTTGCCAAAATGCCAGGCGTATTGCCGTCCATCAGCTCGGAGACAAAATTGTCAGCTTCCGCGTCGGCCGGCAAAGACACGTACAGCACGTCCACATACCAGTTCGGCGCAACGCGAGTCTCCCAATTCAAGCGCGGACGCAAATTCCACGCAGGCGATCCCGCTCCCACCAGGACGTATTCACCGCCAACACGCAGGAGATGGTTTTCGCCAAACGTCAGCGTAGCGCTCTGCGCCAGGCGGACACCGCGAAACACCGGCCCGTCCGGTCCCAGTTTCGCTTCCCGCAACACCATCGTGCTTCGCGGACCATTCTGAACAGATCCCGTGGGAAGCCACATCGCCGCGAGCCCGCCAGCTGGCGCGTCCTGGTCGTAGCTCACCTGTCCGGCGAAAACAATGTGGTTGCTTTGGTCGATGCGCTGGTCGTAGGCAAAGGCCGTCCCGGGTGCGGAGTCGATATTCGAACCGGAGCCTGGCCGCCGGGATCCACCGGTGATTTCAATGCGCCCGAGTTGCCGGGCGCGGCCCGTGTCCGCGATTACTGCTGAAGTGTTTTCCGTTTCTTCCTGGTGCCACTGGAGGATCGGCCGCAGGCCGGAACTCGATCGCAGCACCCACTTCCAGTCGTCCGGTTCGACCGGCGCATTCGTTGGCGCGCGGCGCAACTGCTCGATCGACGCGTAGAGCGACTCCAGTTCGACGCGTACCACCGTCGTCAGATTCGAAGTGATCTGAATGTGCTTCTCAAGGGCGGGCAGGAATCCGGCGAGTGTTACGCGCACCGTATACAGTCCCGGCTGCAGATTCTCCGCGCGGAAAGCACCCTGCGTATTCGTCAACAGCTGCCGCGCGGTAAGAACACCGGGGGCTTCCGCAAGCAATTCTACGGTTGCACCCAATTGCGGAATTCCTCCCGCGTCTTTGACGACTCCGGAAATAATCCCGGACGTGCCGACATTCGTTTTGTGGGAAGACTGCGCCGCAACAGGAGGGGCTACACACACACCCAGAGTGGAAGCGAACAGAATGCCGAAGCACAGGAGCGAGCCGTGCCTCACGCTCACCTCCCTGGAGTGACGTTTGCCGCGGCCTTCTGCTCTACCGGGGCCTTGATCGAAAAGTCCGCGGACCGTGAAATCGTGGCCTGCGCCAGCTTGTCTGTGGCGCTGACCTCCAGAGTATACTTGCCGGGGGTCAAGGTGGCTAGAGGCAAGAGCCGCTCGATCGTCACCTGATCGCCAGTCTGCTTCATGTCAGCCGAGCTCTCTTTGAACTGCATCACCTGCTGATCGCCCTTCTTGACCGTAAAAACGAAGCTGGCATCGGATTTATGTGTGGTCTCGTCGGGCTTCAGATTGTAGACCTGCAAATAGATGCCAAGCTTATCCGCCGGCGTAAAGTCCGCGTCGAGCCGCGGACGCACTTTCGAGGAGCCTAGGACAAACTGCCCGGTGCCCACTTGCTTCGCGGGAACGTGCTCGATCTGGTCGGCCAGAATCAGGCTGCTTGCTTCCAGCTTCTCGTCGTCATATCGCGGCACCGCCAGACGCGTGTTCACCGCGCCGACGTTGCCGCTGCTGACGTCCTTCACCACCAGGTCCAGCCGGTACAATCCCGGCCGCAGCGGCAGCGATTTCTGGTAGATGGACATTTGTTTTACGGACAGCTGAAACAGCGAATCCGGATAGTCCTTCATCACCGAATCTTCGAAGGTCTGGATCACTTTGCCGGTCAACGAACTGACGCGGCCGAAAATGTTGACTTCCGCGGAATGCACGCCCTCTTTGGCCTTGAACGAAAGCTGGTTGTTCGGAATCTGGACGGTTACCGGCACCAGCACCGTATCGCTGGTTACCTTCAGGAAGTCGGTGCGGTAGTTGAATTTCAACTGGTCGCGCACCATGCGGGAAGTGACAATCGCTTCCAGGTCCTTATATTTCACTTCCGGTGGGCGCTGCACCTTGGCATACAGCTCCAGCCGGTTGAATTCGTTCATGCTGGCTGGTGTACCGCCAAGCGCCGTCGGCAGGTTCGTGCCGTCGGACCGCGTGAAGCGGTCCGCTTTCGAAGCCATGCCCATCGATTCCATCAAGCTCAAGCCCGCTCCAGGCACATGCAACAACGCGTCTTTCTCTGAAGGATCCATCGTCAGGTGATATTCGCCGGTACCACTGGGGTCTACGAATTCGAGTTCCACGTTTTCCTGAATGCCTTCGAGGTAGCGATAGCGCCAGCGCTCCCACGCATACGTTGTGGTGGTGCCGCCGCCTTCCGCCATTGGTCGATCATAGGTGCCGCCCGTCGGGTGCGACTCAATTTCATCCGGCTTGCCCCAGATGATATAAATCCGGCCGCGGTCCGTTCTCCACCCGGGAATGCCGGATGCGAAGTGCTCGTTCGCGTAAGCAATCCGGCGATAGTGCTCTTCTTTGAAATCGTTGTCGGGCAAATCCGGGTTCGTGCTCCGACGCAACCAGAACGCCTCGATAAATTGCTCGCGCTCTTCGTTCGTCTCCAGTTGAAGGAACGCCTGCCGCTCTTCCGGAGCGATGATGTACACCACGTCCTCGTTGAGCCAGGTCTTGTACGGCGTGTCCAGCTCCTTGAGGGTCTTCTTCATTTTCTGCTTCTGCTCTTTGGTGAGCTTTTGCTGCTGCGGAACATCTGTGGGGGACGTGGCGGGAGGAGCCTGCCCCTGCTGCGCCGAAAGAGGGAGGGCGAGCAAAGCAACTGCTGTCAGGCAGGCCGAAAACTTCTTTATGGTCATGGACATTACGGACACCCTTACGCCGTTCGATTTTAATCCCCTGCCCGAACGGCGTCAAACGCGAATCCCACTCATTCAAAGACACTTGTGCTCGCCTTCAGTTAGACGGATGAAGCAGGCTCGAAGTTGCCCATGACCAATGGGGCTAAGTTCAACAAACTACGGGTTCGCGGCCGAGAAGAGCCGGAAGACGCGTTCGGAGAGTACTGGAACGAGAAAGGACCTACTGGACGCGACTGTGCCGGTTCTCGCTGCCGATTAACGCATCGAAAATGGCAAGCACATGCCGGCGATATTCCACCATGCGGGCAAACACGTTCCGCAGGTGCGGCTCGCGCTCGGCATCTTTGTGCCATTTCGCCAGCACCGCGGCGGGGACTTCAATATCACGGCGCAATTGCTCCGGCGAGTGCCCCCGCAGGAAGAGGCCATAGAAGAAAGCGGCTTCGCGCTGCGGAAAGTCGAGATCCGCGATAACTTCAGCCGGCAGCAATGGAGCGATCGTCGCCATAACGAAAGGGCAGTGTACCTAAAACGTTTTCGGCGTCAAGTAGAACAGAGGTTTCTCTGCGCCCTGCCAGTCAATCCCGTGAAGCGCGCATGCAACTTCGTGGTGCTTGACCGTGTCTAACCCGACATAGGATGCTTGTGGCTATGCCAAGGTTACGCAAATCGCTGGCGGGCCGGGCGGTCGGACGATTCCTCCGCTTTGGAATGCTGCGCGGACTGCGCTCGGTGGAGATCGATCCCGAAGACTTCCGCAAAGACCTGGCGCAGAAGCACGGCTTGTGGGTGCCGCATTTCGGCCGCATGAAAGATGTGCCGATTGAGACGCTCGACGCCATCGCCAATCGCATAATTCACGATGCGCAACGTCTGGCGATGGCTCAGGGAGCGGGCTTTGGCCTTGGCGGCATGATCACTGTGCTGCCGGACGCCGGATTTCTCACGGTCATTACGCTTCGCCTGATTCAGAAACTGTGCCTCCTCTACGGCTTTGAAGAAAATGGTACGGAAAAGCGCCTGCAGATGTGGATGGCCGCGGGCGCCGCTGCGGGAATCGACTTCGGCAAGGATCTCGCCGAAAAACAGATGATCGAGAAGCTCGCGCCGAAAATCGCCGGCCGCCTCGCCGTGCGCATCGGCGAAGAGAGCGCGGAGAAGTGGGTTGGGCGCTTGATTCCGCTGGCCAGTTCCGCGATCGGTGGCGCGTTGAACTACACCTTCGTCAAGGCCTGGGGCCGCCGCGTACAGAAATACCTGAGGGAGAAAAACCTCGCGGACCGCAGCGGCACTCCCTTCAGCGCTGCGGTCGTCCCCATCAGCGCGCGCTAATCGTCCGCGCCCTTCGCCAACGGTTTCATGCTGCACGCGACTTCTTCCACGTTCACCCTCGGCGTCAACTACCCATGGCTGAACTACGGCGAGGATTTTGGTCGGGTCAACGGCGTTCACCACGGCATCAGCCTGCCCGAAAATCGCGAAGCCGTGTTGCGCGAGTTTGGCCGCATCCGCCAAACCGGAGCGACCGTTGTACGCTGGTTTGTTTTCGGCGATGGGCGCGGCGGCTTTGTCTGCGAAAAGGGAATCCCCGTTTGTCCTGACGATCTATTGATTCCGGATGTTAGGGCCCTGATTGAGATCGCCGAACAAACGCAGCTCCAGCTTTGCTTCTCTCTGATCGATTTCTTGTGGCTTCAGGATCACGCGAGCATCCGCGCGCGCCACGCGCATGAGCATCTTTTGCACTTCGCCGCTGGGCGCGAGGCATTCCTTCAACATGTGCTAGTTCCGCTGTTCCGGGAATTCCCCGCCGATCCGGCCATCTTCTCCTGGGAAATCGCCAACGAACCCGAATGGGCCATCCGTGAATTCCATCCAGCGCCCGAAGCAAAGTTGCACTTCGCCGACTTTCGGGAGTTCGCCGCGGAAGTCACGGCTGCCATTCACAAATACGCCGAGCTTCCCGCCACGCTCGGCTCCGCTCGCCTGATGTGGGTGAAGGCTTGGGCGGAGCTCGGCCTCGATTTCTATCAGGCGCACTACTACCCGTCCTGCGAGAGAGAAACCGGCCGCGACCTGGCGCGCCAGTTGGCGTCCCTGCTCCCACTCGACAAGCCGCTCTGTATCGGGGAGCTGCCGGCTCGGGACCCGTCGACACTGAATTACTCTCTCGCAGAGGCGCTCTCCGCCTGCCGTGACGCTGGGCTTGCCGGCGCCGGCGTGTGGCGCTGGACCGAACCTTCGGCAGGCGGCACCGACCTTTCCATCGGCTGCATCGATCCGGACTTGTTGCAGGCATGGGCGGCGCCTAAACTGAATCCAGACTCGAGTGCCTGACCCATGTCTCACCGGCTCCTTCCTCTTGCTTCGTGGTTCCTGCTTCTAGGAGCAGTGCTCGCTGCGCGCCTGGCCGCTCAAGAGATTCCCAACGAAGAGGAACTTCGCACCCAGCTCGAGACCGCTCAGAAATTTCTGGGGCACACCGCCGATCGCGGGGCGGTTCTGTTTTTTCTGGCGGCGGTGCATGCGCAACTGAAGGAACCGCATGAGGCGATGGCCAACCTGAAGGAGTGCGTTGCGCTGAAGGAAGGCTTCGATCCCGTCGGTGAGCCCTCCTTCGCGGGTCTGCGCGACTCGAAGGACTTCCAGGCGCTGACGGACCAGGTGCACAGGGATTTTCCGGTTGTTTCAACCGCTCAGCTGGAGTTCACCTCGACCGAGAAGGACATCGTTCCCGAAGGATTGGCATATGACGCGACGCAGGGTCTTTTCTATCTGAGCAGCCTCCACCGGAAAAAGATCCTCCGGATTTCTGTCACGGGCAACTTTTCCGATTTCGTGCCTGCCGATCGCTACAAGCTCGTTCCCGTTCTCGGAATTCGCGTCGATTCCACGGACGGCAGCGTGTGGGCCAACTCGTGGCTCGATAACGGCAAGTCCGAACTGCTGCACTTCGACAAGAGGGGAACGCTCCTCGGCCGTTTTTCTCTGCCGGAGGACCGGCGCAAGCACGGCTTCAACGACCTTGTAGTGCTTCCCGGCGGGGATGTGCTGCTGACCGATACGGCGGATCACAAGGTCTACCACTTCGACGCCAAGGCGAGTTCTTTTCGAGAAATAAAACTCAGCCGTGAACTCCTCATGCCCAATGGCATCGCGCTCACGGACGACGGAAGCATCGCTTACGTGGCCGACCAACTGGGCGTCCTGCGCCTGGACCCGAAAAGCGGGCAAAGCGTTGAAGTCGATCCCGGACCGCGCGCGACGCTGGCGGGCGCCGATGGTCTTTATTGGCGCGCGGGCAAACTCATCGCGATCCAGAACGGAATCGGCTCGCCGCGGATCGCGGTGTTTCAGCTTTCCGACGACGGACTGCGCGTCACCCGAACGACCGTCGTGGAAAATCGATCAAAATTCACGACCTTGCCCACCACCGGCGCGCTCAATGGGGACGATTTCTATTTCATCGTCAACAGCCAGATCGATAATCTGAACGGAGACCGCATCCTGGATAACACCCGGCTGCAGCCGGTGCGCATCGCGAGACTCCATATCCCTTAGCGCACGCAAAGTGGAAATTTGAGGGCGGCGCACGTAAAGTGAAGAGATTCCGGTTCCCGGCCAGAAATGAGGATGCCATGAAATTCCACCATCGCAGCAAAATCCTGACTGGCTTGACGATCGCCGCGTTGAGCGCGGCGCTGCTCGTCGTTCCCCAATTTGCCTCCACGCAGACGCAACCGGTGCAGGCCGTCTCACCGGAACCGGTTCCGTCGTTTCACGCGCAGCCGCCCTCGGGCGACCTGCCGCCAACGATGGAGCCCTCGATTTTTTCCGACAAGCTGGTGTTCAACTCCTACGTCGCTGCCAGCAGGGTGAAGAAGGTCCTCTACCAGCAACCTTGTTACTGCCACTGCGACCGCAGCAGCGGCCACGGCAGCCTGCTTGATTGTTTTGTCGGCCGTCACGGAGCCGGGTGCGATATTTGCCAGAAGGAAGCGTTCTATTCGTACGAGCAGACCAAGAAGGGCAAGACGCCGGCGCAGATTCGCGACGGGATCCAGCGGGGCGACTGGCAAAAGGTGGACATCGCGAAGTATCAGAGAGACTACCTGCCACCCAGCAACGCGCCAGCAAAGTAAGCAAGTCAGCGCGAATCGGGGCTTTATCTGTTTACTTCGCGGTCGCTCCCCTCGTCCCCTACAAAAATGGAAACGATGGATAGGAAAGAAGTTAATCTGGAAAAGAATCGAAAATTTGCAGGCTGGTGGCCCACCCCACCCCCTTTTTTTCGTATGTGTTGACTTAAAAAGGGGTTAGAACTGAAGTCAGCGCAAGTGTTGACTCTAAAGGGAGTTAGCGCGGAGAAGGTGCAAGTTCGATTTTCAAAGAGGGGCGAGTACCGAAATGGGACCCGCATAGCCGGGCCAGCCGACTCTGTACACAGAAAATATTACCACATAATAATATAATTGTCAAGGAAATTGGCGCGCCCGGCGTTTTTTTGCCGGCGAACCGGGCGGGTTAGAGTCAGGCAAGCATCGGGCAAGCAATCATGGGCCGAAAAGAACATGCCTCGGAAACTCCGGCGACTTCATTTCTTCGCCAGCATGGGGTTCCGTTCACCGAACATCTTTATGGTTACGTCGAGCACGGAGGCACCGCGGAATCAGCGCGGCAACTCGGCGTCGACGAGCATCATGTCGTCAAGACGCTGGTGATGCAGGACCAGGATGCGCTCGCGCTGATCGTGCTCATGCACGGCGACCGCAAAGTCAGTCTGAAGAATCTGGCGCGGCAGATCGGCGCGAAGTCGGTGCAGCCCTGCACGCCGGAAGCGGCGCAACGGCATACCGGGTATCAGGTGGGCGGGACATCGCCGTTCGCCACGCGGAAGAACCTTCCGATCTACGTGGAGCGTTCCGTCCTTTCCCTGGAGAGGATCTGCATCAACGGAGGCCGGCGTGGTTTTCTGGTGGGCCTGGAGCCGGAAATCCTGGTTTCGCTGCTGCATGCGCAGCCGGTCGATTGCGCTCTCGTCGAGTAGGCGCGGCTACTGCGCCGGCTTTGTGCTTCTGCTACACTTCCCGGCGGTTAACTTCATGCTCTTTCTTTCTCCCTTCCAAAAAACACCGGGGTGAATCATGAAAACGAAACGCACTCGCCTGTTTTTATCTTGCGGGGTTCTGCTGGCAGCGGCGACCCTTCTCTGGCTTGGTGGGCAGCTTGCGATTTCCGCGGATGCCGACGCGCCCTGGGGCTTCTCGCTGTCGAATCTGGACAAGACGTGCAAGCCCTGCGACAACTTCTATCAATTCGCCATGGGCAGTTGGATGAAGGCCAACCCCATTCCCGCCGAATACTCCTCCTGGGGCACGTTCACGCAGCTTCGGGACAATAACCTCGCGGCCATGAAAAGCATCCTCGAAGCGGCAGCGCTCGCGAAGGCGCGCGCCGGTTCGAATGAGCAGAAGATCGGGGACTTCTACGCCAGTTGCATGGATACTTCCGCCATCGAGGCCGACGGACTCAAGCCGCTGGCATCCGACCTTGCTGCCATCGATGCCATCAGCGATCGCAAATCACTCGACGCAGAAATCGTCCGCTTGCAACGCGAAGGCGCGGGAGTCCTGTTCCGCTTTGGTTCCGGACAAGACATCAAGGACAGCACGCGGGTGATCGCGTTCGCGAGCCAGGGCGGACTTGGGATGCCGGACCGCGATTACTATTTTCGGGACGATGAGAAATCCAAACAGCTCCGCGCTGATTACCTCCAGCATGTCGCGAAGATGTTCGAACTTGCGGGAGACCCTGGAGAGAAAGCCGCCGCGGAAGCCGCCACGGTGATGACGATCGAAACCGCGCTGGCCAAAGCCTCGCGCACGCGCGTTGAACTACGTGATCCCGAGAAGAACTACAATCTGCTGCCGCTTTCGGAAATCAAGGCGCTGACGCCGGACTGGTCCTGGGAGAATTATCTTCGGGCCATGGGCGCGCCGGCGGTGGAACAGATCAATATCCGCCAGCCGGACTTCTTTAAAGCAGTGAATCAGGAACTCGCGACGGCATCGCTGGCTGATTGGAAGGTGTACCTCCGGTGGCAGCTGCTGCATGCCAACGCTCCGGCGCTGCCCGAGAAATTCGTGAGCGAGAATTTCGATTTCTACGACCGCAAACTCTCGGGGACGAAGGAAATCCTGCCGCGCTGGAAGCGCTGCGTGCAGTCGACGGATCGCAACCTCGGCGAGGCACTCGGCCAGGCGTACGTCGAAAAATACTTTCCGCCAGCCGCCAAGGCGCGCGCCAAAGAGATGGTCAACAACCTGATCGGCGCGTTGCGCGACGACATACCGACGCTCTCCTGGATGAGCGGAGAGACGAAGAAGGAAGCGCTCGCGAAGCTGCAGGCGTTCAACGTGAAAATCGGATATACGGACAAGTGGCGCGATTATTCGAAGCTCGCCATCGAGCGCAGCGCGTATGCCGGCAACATCCGGCGCAGCTTCGAATTCGAACAGGCCCGGCAGCTCGCGAAAATCGGGAAGCCGGTCGACCGCACGGAATGGGGCATGACGCCGCCGACGGTGAACGCTTACTACAACTCCAGCATGAACGAAATCGTGTTCCCGGCGGGCATTCTGCAGCCACCGTTCTATAACCCGAACGCCGACGATGCGGTGAATTATGGAGGGATCGGCGCGGTGATTGGCCACGAAATCAGCCACGGCTTCGACGATCAAGGTTCGAAGTTCGACGGCGCTGGGAATTTTCACGAATGGTGGACGGCCGATGACCGGAAGAACTTCATGGACCGCGGCGATTGCATTGTGAACCAGTTCAACGGATATGAAGTGGAGCCGGGCCTACACCAGAACGGCAAACTGGTGCTTGGCGAAAGCATCGGCGATCTGGGGGGGCTGGCCATCGCGTATGCGGCTTATGAGAAGTCCATCGAGGGCAAGCGTCCGGCGGAAATCGACGGTTTCACACCCGAGCAGCGATTCTTTCTGGGCTGGGCCCAGGTGTGGGGCACGAATCAACGTGCCGAAGCAGCGCGCCTGCAGACCAATACGGACCCGCACCCGCTGCCGCAATTCCGTGGCAATGGCCCGTTATCGAATATGGAAGCGTTCGCGAAAGCCTTTGGATGCAAAAAAGGGGACGCGATGGTGCGGGAGAACGCCTGCAAGATCTGGTAGTGCGCAGGAGCTTTCACACACGCAGAAGAAAAACGGGCGAGCTGCTGGTGAGCCCGCCCGTCTTTCGTGCCACTCGCAAACTACCAGAGCAACTTCAAGCCGAGCTGGATGTGGCGCGAGCCACCGGAGCCAACGACGGGATTTGCGGCCTGCACATCGGGCGTCGCGGCAGCCTCACCGAGGTGAGATCCGCTCAAGTCTCCCGAAACCGAACCCGCCGCGAAATTCGGGTGATTGAGCAGATTGAAGATCTCGCCGCGGAACTGCAGCTTGAGCTTCTCATTGAGCTTCCACGATTTGCCGACGGAGAAATCCCAGTTGACGAATCCGGGCCCGCGGAGGATGTTTCGGCCCATGTTGCCATAGGTGAACGGCGCATTCGGGTAGATGACGACTCCGTTCTGAGCCCAGCATCCCCCTGCCCAAGAAAGCGAGTCTTGCAGCCCAGGTGTGGTCGCAACTCCCTGGCAGACCGGATCGCCGGCGTCCAGGAAAGGAATCGGATCGCTGGCGGACCACTTGAGTTTGTTGGGATTGCCTACAATGTTCCAACGGTCGTTGTTCGCATTCCCCGGTCCTTCGCCTGTGCCAGAGAAGTCCCAGTAGTTGTCATATACCAGCACAGGAACGCCGGTCTCATACATAAAGATGGTGTTGAGCTGCCAGCCTTCCAGCATCTGCGCCCAGGATTTCTTCGAGGGGAGTTCGTAGGACGCGGAAAGCGTGAAACGGTGCCGGATATCGTAGTCGCCGCTGGCTTTCTCGGCGTTGAAGTTGAGGCTGTCTTGCGGCACATAGGCGAGATTGCTGGTGCTGCCGGCGGTATCGATGGCGTGACCGAATGTGTATCCGGCCAACAGATAGAGACCATGCGAGTACCGCTTCGTAAAGGTAAGCTGCAAACTCTCGTAGGTCGACGTGGATTTGTTCCCCAAGTAGTTCACATAACTGTAGTAGGGGAAGCAGGGGCCGCCGGTGCCCAAGCCGCCTTGGCTGACCGAGCAATTCGTGAAAAACGGCTTGGCGACTTGTTCGCATCCGATGTTAGTTCCGTCGGGATCACCGGTTTCCCAGCAGCTGCGATTGACGAGAGCCGGATCGGTCTGGTTGATGTCAATGGTGCTGTACAACTTGACGCCATGATTCGCGACGTAAGCTACCTGCAAGACACTGGTCGGGGTAATCTGCTGCTGGACATTCAGATTCCAGTTGAGCACGTAAGGCGTCTTCAGATTGCGATCAACCGCGAAGATTGTGCAGGCGTAGTAGTTGTTCACATCCCAGTTGCAGGCATTCAGGCTCGAGTCGTTCACCGGGAAGACCGGCCCGTCCACAGACCAGTTAATCAAACCTGGATCGGCGCCTTGCAGGACGTACGAGGTGATTGAGCCTGTCGGCGCGACGGTAGAGCCGTCGGGTATGACGCCCGGCAGACCGGATGGGTTGAGGTTGAGTCCGCCACCGCCGAAAGCAAATGTGCGGATCGAGGGTTGCACAAAAATCATGCCGAAGCCCGAGCGGAGCACGGTCTTGCCGTTTCCGAAAATGTCCCACGCGACGCCAAGCCGGGGAGAGACGTTGCCGTAGTTTGTTTTGTAGGGCTGGCTGATTCCTTGCCCCACCTGGACGAGACCCTGATCGGGAATGAAGTTAGCGAGCAGGTCTCGCGAATCCTTGATGGGATAGGCGACGTCGTAGCGCAAACCGAGATTCAAGGTGACTTTGCGCGAAATCCGGTAATCGTCTTGGGCGAACAGGCCCCACGACTTCATGCTCATGTTGCGGCCCGGATCGCCATACAACAGGCGCCAAGACCTGACATCGCCGAGCAAGAAATCTTCGAGGTAGTGGAAATCGACGCGACCACGGCCGTAGCCCGCGCGATAATAGTCCACCCCGCCGTTGCTAAAGACACCACCGAATCGCAGGGTGTGCCTGCCGAAGGTGACCGAGGCGGTGTCGGAATAATTCTGAGTGTGGCTTGGCGTGGTGGCCAGCGGCCAGCTGGAATTGCCGCCCATGTAGTCAAAGTAGGACGAGCTGGGGTTGATTCGCGGAAAACCCTGGAGCCTCTTGTCGGTAATTCCGGTGTTCAAGCCGTAGTCCGAGACCGGCACATTGGCGTCTTTGGGAGCGATGTTCTCGTCGAAGCTGTTGTAGCTGAAATGCACGGTGTTGTTCCAGCGGGAGTTGGGTGTGTACGTCCAATCCACGCCGATCACCTGGGTGATGGGCGCCGCGTGGGACAGCCAATAGGGCTGGATCGGCACGGCATCCTCTTCCACCTGATCGGAGTTCGCATAGATATAGCGGCCCGAGATCATGTGCTTGTCGTTGAAGTGATAATCGGTTTTGAAAACCAAGTTGTCCGCGCGATTCGTACTGTTGAAGTTGAAATTGATGGCCGTCGGATCGTCCGGATCAGCCGTATATCCCGGATTGTTGGGGAGGTACTTGAGCAGGTTCATGCTGAGCTGATTGCAATTTCCGGGAGTGACATTGCATCCCAGGTCGCTCAACGCGTCCGGAAGGCTCCAGTCCACGTCGCCGCCGGGATTATCGGGCGTCGCGAGAGAGGAGGTGACCGGGGTGTATGCAACATAAGGATTGCCCACGGTACTGCGCACGCCTTCATAGTTCGCGAAGTAGAACCACTTTTCCTTGATGAACGCGCCACCGATG